>JABAOF010009245.1_pt3 | contig 10572 bp, 10 predicted proteins | sample 7062171 | NCBI WGS metagenome assembly JABAOF01 (sample SAMN14538628, study PRJNA623070) | marine sediment metagenome | biome: marine biome [ENVO:00000428]; feature: marine pelagic biome [ENVO:01000023]; material: deep marine sediment [ENVO:00002113] | place: India: Gulf of Khambhat ... | reverse complement strand
TGTGACGGCGGCTTTTAGAAAAGCAATCTGATTGTTCTATCAATTATATGTCAGAAAATGGCCGGGCTTGTTTGGCTCGGCTTTTTTTACGCGCCTTTCCCGCGAACAACGTTAAAAATGGTAAAAAAGTCTGTTTTCTTTATACTAAAATCGGCTGCCTTGGTGTGTTATAAGTGAAGAAAGATCTTTCTGTGATTCGTTGCGTTAAATGGTAGAAGACAGACTACTTATCTGGAAATTCAAACTCGGTAACAGAGATGCCCTGCGGCGGATCTATGAAAAGTACAAGAACGACTTGCTGAAGCTGGCCGTTGCTCTGGTAAACGATGTCAATACCGCCGAAGATGTAGTGCAGGATGTTTTTGTGGCCTTTGCTCAATCGGCAGCGAAAATCCAGACGCGCGGAAATCTCAAAAAGTATCTGGTGACTTGTGTTGCCAACCGGATTCGGAACCGAAAGCGGGACCAGCAAAGGCACGAAACATCCGGTATTAACGACTCAGATTACATAATCTCCGATTTACAGAGACCCGAACAATGGGCCATATTGAGCGAAGAGTTGAAACTGTTGAGCAATGCGATGGCTCAAATACCGTATGAGCAGCGCGAGGTGGTCACTCTTTATATGCAGGGCCAGATGACTTTCAGGCAAATAGCCAAAATCCAGAACGCATCGGTCAATACAATTCAGGGCCGATACCGGTATGGCTTGAACAAACTGCGGTCAATATTGAATAGTGAGATAAAAACATGAAATCTGCAGATTACATAAAAAAGTTTTTCAACAAGGCAGCCATTGATACTAATCCAAGTATGGATAAAGCAGTGCTGAATAAGATATTAACGGCTCATGAAAAAGCAAACACGGCTGTAACCAAGCTGAATATAAGGAGAACAATTATGAAAAGTCCAATTACAAAATTAGCCGTGGCCGCGGCAGTCATCGCCGTGGTCGTCCTGGGACTGGTTGAATTCATCGGAACCGGTAGCACCTCCGGCGTGGTCTGGGCCGAGGTCGCCAGAAAGGTCGAAGCCAGCCGAGGCCTCATCTATCGTAGCAGAGAAGTCGCACCGGATTCGCGAGACGACGCACCCGATTATTCGATGAACTACTTGTCTGCCATGCACCGGCGAACAGATTCGTACAAAGGTGTGCAAATCACCGTTTCCCACTACCTCGATTTCGACGGAAAGACCGGTTCAAGCGTTTTTCACACACGCAAACTCTTCTGGTGCGATGCTCCGCTGAGCGAACAAAGTATGCAGGAACACGAGAACTGGACGAATCCCAAGTGGCTGGTCCAGACGATATTGTCCTGCGAGCACAGAAAGCTGGGCCAGAAAACGGTCGAGGGGGTATTGTGCGAAGGCCTCGAGACAACCGACCCGACTGTCTTCGGCAGCAGTTTCCCTGTCCCGATCAGCAGTATCGACATGTATGTGCAACTATGGGTCAGTGTGGAAACGGGCTACCCTGTCCTGCTGGAGGTCAAAGTGAGTGCCGAACATGACGGAAACGTGCTTACACGAGAGGAGGTATTGGACCAGTTCCAGTGGGATGTAGAGTTGGATGCAAGCATATTCGAGCCCAACATCCCGTCGGACTACATCGACATATCGCCATAGCACCCACACGGAGGCACACGCCTGCTACAGGCCGGGCTTTTTTAGCTCGGCCTTTTTTGTGCGCGTATCTCGTATTGCCTCGTGCGTATTGCGTATGTCGTTGCAGTGGCAGAAATGAAAAAAATAATCCCGCAATAAAATAATTTGCAGGCCAAATCTGTGGCTCAAAAAATCTGTTGAAAATGTCCCCATTCTCCTTATAGAATATCGAAACATAATTCTATCAGCTATTTTTTGAGGAGCAGAAAAATGCAGCAGTACAAATTCACTTTATTACTTATGGTTTGTTTTACTTTAGCCGCCCCCGCCGTTTTATCCGGTGCAAGCCAGGGAGAAGGAGTCATTACCGGCGAGCTTAAGAAGTGGCACAAGGTTACGCTGACCTTCATGGGGCCTCAGACAAGCGAAAATGCCGAGCCAAATCCTTTTCTTGATTACCGTCTTAACGTTAGGTTCATTAAGGATAACAAGCGATACGCTGTGTCCGGATATTACGCCGCTGACGGCAATGCCGCGCAAACCAGCGCGACGGCGGGCAATAAATGGCGGGTGCATTTTGTGCCCGATGAAATAGGACAATGGTCTTATAGCGTATCTTTTCATACGGGTACTGATATTGCGCTCGGTAAAGAGCCCGGTTCAGCCGTAGCCTTCGACGGGGCCAAAGGAACATTTTCCGTTGCTGCGACAGATAAAAAAGGACGAGACCACCGAGCCAAAGGGCTGCTCCAATACGTTGGTAAACGTTATCTGCTATTTGCCGAGACGGGCGAGTTTTTTCTCAAAGGAGGGGCCGACAGCCCTGAAAACTTCCTCGGCTACGCTGACTTCGATAATACATACGACTCCGGCGAACTTAAACGCGAAGGCGAAGCAGCGGGTGGAAAATTTATACATCGCTACGGGCCGCATGTCAAGGACTGGCGGCCCGGCGACCCAACCTGGAAAAACGGAAAAGGCAAGGGCATGACTGGGGCCTTGAATTATCTGGCCTCCAAAGGTATGAACAGCGTTTATTTTATCCCATATAACATTGACGGCGGGGATGGTAAAGATGTATGGCCCTGGATAGAACCCGGTGAAAAATTCCGGTTCGATTGCAGCAAGCTCGACCAGTGGGAGATTGTCTTCTCGCATATGGACAAACTGGGCCTGATGCTGCACATAATACTGCAGGAGCAGGAAAACGACCAGGGTCTCGACGGCGGTGAGCTTGGTCCGCAACGCCGTCTTTATTTCCGCGAGCTGGTTGCTCGCTTCGGCCATCACCTTGCCCTGGTCTGGAACCTCGGCGAAGAAAACACCAATACCTACGCCCAGCGCAAGGCTTTCTGCCGTTATATCAAAGGCCTTGACCCTTACGACCATCCAATCGTCTGCCATACTTTTCCGGGCAGGTATGACGAGATATATAATCCTCTGCTGGGATACAAATATTTTGACGGGCCGTCCCTGCAAACAAACGACACCCACAACCAGACACTCACGTGGCTCGACCGTTCTGCTTACGCCGGCCGGCAATGGCTGGTCTGTCTGGATGAGATTGGCCCGGCCCATACCGGCGTTAAGCCGGACAAGGACGATTACTGGCACGATGAGGTTCGCAAGAAACATCTGTGGGGCAATCTGATGGCCGGCGGCGCCGGTGTCGAATGGTACTTCGGCTATAAATTCGCCCACAACGACCTGAATTGCGAAGACTGGCGCAGCCGAGAGCATATGTGGGACATGACGCGATACGCCCTGGAATTTTTCCATAAGAACTTGCCCTTTAGTCAAATGAGCCACCACGATGAGTTGACTATCACCAAAGACGATTACTGCTTTGCCGAAGCCGGCCGAATCTACGCAATATATCTGCCGAACGGCGGTACAACTAATCTCGATTTGTGCAATAACTCTGCGACCTTCACCGTACAATGGTACAACCCGCGTACCGGCGGTAAGCTGCAAAAAGGCACCGTCGCCGAGATAACCGGTCCCGGCTCGGTCGCCATCGGTCAACCTCCGCAGGATACCGATAAAGACTGGGTTGCGCTGATAAAGCTGAAATAAATCTATCGCAGGCAGGTAGATAGGGCATTTTGGCATTTCTTGACGGAAATTGGGTTTGATTGGGTTTGTTTTGGGTTTGTTTTGGGTTTGTTTTTCTGATTTCACCAAATGTCCACTTTCACATATTTACTTGTTATAAAAGAGCTTACGTTGATTTGAGCGTTCTTGACTTTGGGTTTGTTTTGCATAAAAAGGTCGATTTGNNGAGGTGTGCCTTATAGGCACGTAAATAATTGCTGCCTTGTAGGCAGGTAAGTAACTCGATACTCGATGGTTGTGATGGTTCATTCGTTAATTTGGTAAAATTGGATAATATGGTTAAATGGTTAAATGGGTAAATTAGAGCATCAGGTTGCGAATTTTAGTCAAACGGATGCGCAGTCCGTATAGGTTGCGTTAAGCCCTTCGACTACGCTCAGGATAAACTCCAAAGTGTTTTTTAAGACGTAGCCGAAAGACAATTAACGAAACGAGCAGCGTAACCACAACCGGATATTCGTTACTGGGTCTGCTGACCCTGAAGACCATGCCACGCTGTGGCTTACGTGAAATGTCTGTTTATCTCCGCTTAGTGGCGGTTTAAGTTTGCCATATGGCAAACAAGCGGGTATTTTAACATTTTTCAAACATAAGTCAATAAAAAAATGGTTTTATTAGGGAAAAATCAGCTTTTTTGCGTATTATCCCCAGCCATTATATGTGGATGCCCATAGTTTACGACTGAGTTGCGCTTATAAAGAAGACCCCCCAAATGATTTTGGGGGGCTAAAAATGCGGCCTGTATCGCCGAATACATTATATCTGCCGCCGGGCAGCTCATTCCTGAGGTTCCTCTGGAGGCTCGTATAGAGGGCGTATCGGCACACGCTTGAGAGTGTGGCTACCACTGCCTGAGAAGAATGGCACCTCTCCCTCGTCAGGAAATCCGTCGTTGTCTGCGTCCTGCTCAGGTAAATAGACTTCAGCAGTCCAGTACATATCCATGGTCTCACCGTCCTCGCTGAAGGTCTCGTCCGCTGAGAAAAGCAGAATGAATTGGATTTCCTGTCCTTTTGAGCCATACTGTATGTAGCTGTTGTGCCAGGTATAAGGGCCTGTTCTAATCCCTTGGCCGACGGCTTCAAGCCGATTGTCGGTCTCCGGGAACATTCCGCCGAGGGTAGTGTCGACGACGAGGTACGGTGATATGACAGTTATTGAATTACCTGCCGGGTCGTTTGGGATTACAATCTCGGCCATCCGCTGGCCGGAGGCGTAGATGTACGGACCGCTCGGCACGAAAACAGGTACCGATTCGACACTGGCCATAACGCTCCAGCCGGTCGTAATGAGCAGAACGGCCGTAAGTCCGAAGACCGCGACGAGTTTGAGGTTTCTTTTTCTTTTGAGGCTCATGATAGTTCCTCCTTTCTCGTTTAATCAGATTAGAGAACAACTTTGTATTAAATTTACCTTCGCTACAAACTGTTAAAAAATTCGGCGATACAGGCCTTGAGTTAAATTGATACGTATCAGTGCTCATCAATTTCTTATGCAAAAAATCAGCAATACTGCGCAAATTCTTGAATTTTTTTTGTTATTTACGGATTTGGCAGTGCGATTTTACAGGTAAATTCTTGCAGAAACAGACTTTATTGATTACAATGCTTTAATTATCTTGCTGCGGGACACTGCGAGTTCGAGAATATGAAATCGGAATAGAGGGCAGTATTAAATGGAACGTTACGAACACACCAGTATGGGTGGAAGTGTCGAGGCGTTTCTGACTACTCACTGGAGTGTGATTGACAAAATAGCAGCAGACGGTGATACACCGAATCAGGCCTTGATAAACGAATTGCTCAAAAAGTACTGGAAACCCGTTTACTGTTTCCTGCGGCAGAAAGGATACGACAACGAGCAGGCCAAGGACCTAACGCAAGGATTCTTTGAGGAAGTCGTATTAAAACGAGACTTAATCCAGCGGGCAGAGCAGGCCCGCGGACGTTTCAGGACATTTCTGCTGGCCGCCTTAGAGCAGTATCTTACCAGAATACACCGCAAACAAACGTCCCGAAAGCGGATACCAAAGGATAAGCTGGTCCAGTTAGAGCAGATAGACCCAGGCGAGTTGCCTGAACCGGTTGACGGATTAAGCCCGGAGCAGTCCTTTAATTACGCCTGGGTATCCTCATTATTAGATAAGCTCTTAGCGGAAGTTCAAGCCAAATGCCTCACGGACGACAAGGAACTTCACTGGCAGGTATTCCAGGACAGAGTTCTAAGGCCGATTATGGAAAATACGCGTGCCCCGTCATTAAAAGAGATTTGCGACAAATACAGCATTGAAGATGAGAAGAAGGCCTCGAATATGATTGTTACCGTGAATCGGCGTTTCCGGGCAACCCTGAAGCGTCATTTACGGCGGTCCGTAACCGGCGACACAGAGGTTGATGAGGAATGGCATGAGTTAATGCAAATGTTCTGCGAAAAAGGCGCAGGATAGCGGGAAATCAGCATTATATAAAGAGGGGACGAGACGATGAAAAAGAAATCGACATACGGCCTGAAACCGGAACAACTGAGCCGCCTTTTATCCATAGGCTCGAAAGGGGCAAAATCCAAGGATGCCACATCCAAGGACAAGGCCGGCCGGTCCCCTGCTACAACTCAAGCCCAGTCTCAGATTGAGGGTTATGAGATTTTAGGTAAATTAGGCGAGGCGGGGCAGGGGCAAATCTGGCGGGCTTTGCAGGTCAGTACCAACCGGCAGGTGGCGCTGAAGGTACCGCGAGCCGGTTTATTAAGCTCTGATAAGGCCCTGGCCCGCTTCGAGCGCGAAGTAGAATTGGCCGCCGCATTAAAACACCCGAACATAGCTCAAATTCATGACAGCGGCATCCATCAGGGCATTTACTACTACGCGATGGATTTGATTGAAGGAATGCAACTGGATGAATATGTGAAGCAGCATAAACTCAATTTTCGGCAAATTCTGGAGCTAATGAAGACAATTTGCCGGGCCGTACAGCACGCCCATCAAAATGGGGTAATCCACCGCGACCTGAAACCATCCAATATTGTTGTTACGGAAGATGGCCAGCCATATATTGTGGATTTTGGCTTAGCTAAGAATCTGCTTGAGAGTGCTCCGGACCTGACGGTTTCGATAGACGGCGAAGCAGCCGGTACACCCGCCTATATGTCGCCGGAGCAGGCGGCCGGTCATATAGATAAGCTGGATACGCGAACGGATGTGTACAGCCTTGGCGTAATTTTGTTTACTTTGTTGACCGGCGAATCTCCACATGATTTGTCGGGCTCGCGCTATCAGGTTATGCGTCGCATCGCAGAGGAACAGGTCAGGCGACCTCGTAAAATCTGCCCAAAAATTGATAAGGAGCTGGAGTTACTGCTGCTCAAGGCCCTCGATAATGAGCCTGATAGACGATATGCCTCCGCCGGTGGATTGGCTGAGGACATAGATAATTATTTGACAGGTGCCGCACTTCTTGCGGGCCCACAGTCGTCGGCATATCAACTGAAGAAATTCATCCAAAGAAAAAAATCGTTGGTTACGGGCGTTGCGGTGGTGCTGGTTGTGCTTATAGGCGGGATAATAGCATCGACGGTCTTCGCCATTGGGCAGTTCCGCGCCCGTACTGAGGCTGAGGCTATATGCGACTTTCTAACCAATAATGTCCTGATAGCGATGAATCCGGTTGAAGGTGGCCAGAATGTGACAGTCCTCTCTGTTCTCGATGCTATCTCTCAAGGATTGGAAGGAAAGTTCAAAGATAGGCCCCTCGTTGAGGCTCCGATACGCTATGAACTGGGATATACGTACTGGCGGCTTGATTCATTAGACTCAATCAAACCACCCTGGCAGCGTCCAGAGCAGCTATATCCCGACCCAGCCGAAAAACATCTGAAGCGTGCTTACCAGCTATTTAAGGAACAACTTGGTGAGGATGACCCACTTACCCTGGAAACAATGCTTACACTTGGATTGGTTTACCTACACCAGGTAAGGTTAGATGAGGCCGAAGCCCTACTCGCCAGGACGGCAGAGATCAGCCACCGCGTTCGCGGTGAGGAGCACGAGCGGACACTTTGGTGCGTGAATGGCCTTGCCTTGGTTTACTGGGTCCAGAAACGTTACAAAGAGGCAGAGTCGCTGTACTTCGAGATGCTCAAGATAAGCCGTCGAGTGTTTGGCGAGGACCACGAGACTTCCCTTTTATTTACAGGTAACCTTGGTCGCATTTATGAAGAGCAAGAGCGATACGATGAAGCAGAGCGCATGTACCTCAAAGTACTACAGCTACAGCCCGACATAGTTCATTATGAAGACCCACACATGGCACTTTACATATCCTGCCTGGCTCATATGTATTTAAAGCTGGGACGATATGATGAAGCGGAGCATTTGTTATTACAGGTATTGGAGAACCGGCGCATAAAACGCGGTGAAACACATCTGGCCACATTGGAAACAGTGTATTTTCTGGGTATGCTCTACAAAAATCAGAGCCACTACGACAAGGCGGAGTCTTTTCTGCTCAGAGCAGCTTGGGGCAGACGTCTTTTACTCGGCGACGAGCATACGGATACCCTGGAATCGATAAATAGCCTGATCGAGCTTTATAAGGACTGGGGCAAGCCGGATAAGGCCGAAGAATGGCGAGCAAAGCTGTCAACACGGTAGAGCCATAGCAGGCCCTGGCTAAGCCGAGTGAATGTCCTGAAAATCCATCTAAAAACGGCAGATACACCCCCTGCACAAGCCGAAAAAAAACTGTTGCAAATCCTCGCCGGCACATTATAATACCCGCCTGGTCGTGCGTGATGTAGCACGCAATACGCAATACGATATACGCGAAACGAAAAAGGGAGAAAGTTTCAATGGAACCAATTACGGAACCGGGAATAGACTTATTTGCCAACGAACTGCCCTCAATGGACGAAATTAAAAAGCTCTCTGAGTTTGTCCATTCCGGCGAGGCCAACCTGCTAAAATTCGGTGAACAAGTAGAGTCAAATATGAGCAGGACCGGACAACAAGCCTGCCTGGCAGTCGGCATCGGGCTTTATATATTAGGCAGAAACGCCGAAGCGGTCGAGAAACTGCAAAAAGCCAGTGACTGCAAAGAAAAATTCATATACCTATCTTTTGCACTCCGCCGAATAAGTGAATTCGAGAAGGCAATCGAAAACCTGCAAAAAAGCCTCGATTACGAGGCCGACACCTTGAGCATAACTCTGGAAAAAAGCGCCACATATCGCTACGCAAGAGATTTCGAGGCAGCAGCCAAGGAACTGAAAGCCTGCAAAAATTTTGAAAACGTAAGTGCCGAATACCACTATCAGCTTGGCCGCCTTCAGGAAGTCCAGGGACTTTACGAACAGGCAATGGACAACTACAAGACAGCTCTGGAATTATCCCCGAATCATCAAAGGGCCCTTTTCCATCTGGCCTTTCGCTGCGATTTATCCGGCGATGAAGAAGCGGCTATCGATTACTACAAGCAAATTGCTTCAAGCTCGCCGGTTTATGTAAGTGCCCTGCTGAATTTAGCTGTGCTTTACGAAGATGCCGGCCAATACGACAAGGCGTCGAAATGTGTCGATACCGTCCTGGATACTCATCCGAATCATCAAAGAGCAATCCTGTTCAAAAAAGACATCGAAAGCTCAAAAACAATGTTCTATGACGAGGAAAAAGAAAAGAAAAAGACACGCAAAAGCCAGATACTGGAAACGCCGATTTCTGATTTTGAGCTTTCGGTGCGCAGCAGAAACTGCCTGAAAAAAATGAAAATCCACACACTCGGCGACCTCTTGAACATCACCGAGGTGGAGCTGTTATCTTATAAAAACTTTGGCGAAACATCCCTTAGAGAAATCAAGTCCATCCTCGAACCGAAAGGACTGACCCTCGGGATGGCTCTGGAGGTAGAGCAGCTGCCTTCAGTAGAAATCTCCGACCAAGCTGTCGCTATAGATGAGGATGAAGGACTCAGGAATAAACCGGTCGATGACCTCCAATTGTCGGTGCGCGCTCGCAAATGCCTGCAAAAGCTCAATCTTCGCACAATCAGTGACTTGACCCACAAAACAGAAGCTGAGCTTCTGGGCGTTAAAAACTTCGGGGTAACAAGCCTGAACGAAATCAAAAAAGCGCTCACGAACCTTGGATTATCACTGCGAAGCCTGGATTAACCAGTTGGTTATCGACTCCGCCATGAGCGGAATCTGCGATACGCCTGTTGGAAGTCCGCTCGTAGCGGATGCCAATATTTTCTATTGATTATTTTTTTTGCAGCATGCCGCAAAACAGGACCCGGGAAATTATCAGGGAAATTAATATTGTCCATCACCATTTCATTGACAGCAAACCCAACTGAAGATGTCTCGCAGAAGGTCTCGGCGGGACAGCATCTCCGAATCTCGAACGGCAAAGCAGTGATCCTCTTCCTATCGCTGGTAATTATGAGCGGCTGTAAGCCTCGGCAGCTCACAACGCCCACTCCCCAGATGGATATCGAACCACAGTTTTGGGTAAAGGTCCTGCTACTCGACAAAGTCGAAGCCTGCACGCTGAAGATTGCCTCGTCATTCAGCATTACTGATGACCCCAACCTGCAAACACAGCTCCCAACAGCCCGCTTTGACCAAATCGATGCGCCGATAAGCATCCGGCTAATTAACGGCGAAATCACCATCGGGGGTCGGCCCTTTATGAATGATGAGGTAATTATTTTCCCGGATGAGCCGTACATCTTCAAGCTGAACGGTGACGCTTATCGCGGTAAATTAAAGCTGATAATCAATCCCGACGGTGGTACTTTCGACGCGATTAATCTGGTTCCACCTGATGCGTATTTAGCCGGCGTAGTAGGTGCCGAGATG
>JABAOF010011451.1_pt2 | contig 10573 bp, 12 predicted proteins | sample 7062171 | NCBI WGS metagenome assembly JABAOF01 (sample SAMN14538628, study PRJNA623070) | marine sediment metagenome | biome: marine biome [ENVO:00000428]; feature: marine pelagic biome [ENVO:01000023]; material: deep marine sediment [ENVO:00002113] | place: India: Gulf of Khambhat ... | reverse complement strand
GCGGTATTCATCACGCCGATGCCCGAAACCGCTTCCAAGAGCTTCCTGGCAAAGGGCTTCACAAAGGTGAGGAAATGCTCCCGGCTGATGAGCTCGCTCCCTGCGGGAATCGACAGGAAAATACCGGCTGATCCAATCTCGAGGGATCTCTTGGCATAGGCAATTAGATTCCCTGCGATGACATCCAGTGCCGATAGCGTCGCATCCGGCTCAAAATCCATCAAGTGCACGATGTTCTCCCCTGCCAGGGCCCGTTTTAAGGTATGCCAGGGGTCAAACACCGTGTCTATGAAATAGGCCTTCCCCGAGAGTTCACGGCTTATGACCTCGAGGGCCCGGAACTGATCTCTCCAGGGCGAATCATCGACATCGAAAGGTATGATTTTCTCCAGATCTTCCCTGGTGCGCACTGCGCTCAACCCTTCGGGCATCGGGTAGAAATAGTCGTTCATGACCTTGAGAAAATCGAAATCGTAGTAGCCAAAATAATCGAGCGCAAGGCGGGCAAAACGCGCTCCCCTGCCGTGCTGGACCCCGAAGTGATACCAGAGGGATAGAGGCGGTCTGTCCACATCCATGCCGGAAAGCACGAGATCTACACGCTCTATTTTATCCACATTGAACCTCCAGGTTGTTTTCAAACAGTATATCGCTCACCTGCCGGGGATGAAACAGGTCAGTTAACCCTGACCCGCCCCGGTCGGGCATAAATGCAATAATCCGTGGGCGGCCCGGCAAAGGATAGGAGAAAAAAGTGCCTCGGTGAGACTTTACCCAAAATTATTAATATTGTATCTGCAGTCCTCATAGTGAAAGCGAAAAACGGCGAATCTGGAAGAAAGATTGGGGGAAGCAGGGGGTCAACGAGAAAAAAAGTGAGGAAGTCAAGAAGCCTCCCGTCCCGTTTCGGCATCACACTTGTGTTAAAATCTTACAAGCGTAAGACGTTGTATTGTTTGCCGACCAATAATCAGGGCGCGCGGAGAAGTTTTTTTTCGGAGGCTCTCCGATAAGCGTATAGATCATAAAAAAAACAGCCATTGCACGTAACAAAAAACCGTGAGAAGGAGAGAATCACGGTGTAATGGAAAAAAGGCAAAGAGAGCAGTTTCCATGATTGACGTAAAGGTGTATAAAAATGACCTACACAACCATCAAAATCAGGGACGATGCTACCGTCATACGCTCTGATTGCCCCAGGTGCGGCAAAAAAAATACGAGTATCATTCAGCGGGGCCTCCGACACGTTGGAGAACAGGACGTAACGTGCCTTGCCTGCCGGAAAATCTACAGAGCCGGAATTTTCAGCACCCGGCATGGCAGCATCGAGCATCTGGCGACGTGATGAGCGATAACAGCTCCGTAAGCTAATGATTCCCCAGACTCCCTTTGACCATGGGGATTTCTTCGACCGAAGCAGTGCCTTCGCAAAGGCCGAACATCATACCTTTCGAGATACCAGAAATCGATCTCACCTGGATACTGAATCTGGAAATTTTCGCTGATGATATCCGCAGACAGTGGATTCCTCACAGAGGATTTTCAGCGAGAAACCTCTCCGCATCGATTGCCGCCTGGCATCCGGTCCCCGCTGCCGTGACTGCCTGACGGTAAACGTGGTCAACTGCGTCGCCGGAGGCGAAGACGCCGGCAACGTTCGTCAGGGTCGACCCGGGCTGGGTGACGATGTATCCCGCCACATCCATGTCGACCCAACCCCTGAAGATCTCCGTGTTCGGCTTGTGCCCGATGGCCATGAAAAGTCCCGTCACGTCGAGGGTGCTCAGCTCACCGGTCTTGACATTTTTCAGCGCCACCCCCGTCACCGAGTCCTGCCCCAGGACTTCTTCGACGACGGAATCCCACACGAAGGATATCTTCTCGTTTTCGAAAGCTCGATCCTGCATGATCTTCGAGGCACGAAGGGCGTCCCGGCGGTGGATTACGTGGACGTGCTTCGTGAAACGGGTCAAAAAGAGGGACTCCTCCATCGCCGTGTCCCCTCCCCCGACGACGGCCACCTCCTGCTCTTTGAAGAAGAACCCGTCACAAGTTGCACAGGCAGAAACACCCCGACCCAGCAGGCGCTTCTCATTTTCAAGGCCCAAATACTGAGCCGAGGCGCCCGTTGCGATGATGACGGCATTGGCCAGAAACGGTTTGTCCTCCCCAACGAGCACGCGGAAGGGACGCCGGGAGAAATCGACGGCAGTAACGACGCTGAAGAGCATGTCCGCGCCAAAGCGGGCGGCCTGCTTCTCGAAGAGATCCATGAGATCGGGTCCCTGTATTCCCTCGGGGAACCCGGGATAGTTCTCAACATCAGTCGTCGTGGTAAGCTGTCCCCCGGGCTCTCCACCCTGCACCACAAGAGGTTTCAGGTTCGCCCGGGCCGTGTAGAGCGCTGCGGTGTACCCTGCCGGACCCGATCCAATTATGATTACCTGGCGCTGCTCCGCACCGGAAAAATCCACACCTTCCAGCTTTGACAGGTCTCCCTGCCCGCCCTTCGACTGCCTCTTCTGTTTGTTCATCTTTTCCCTCTCCTTCCTCAGCTCTCTTTTGCCATCATATGGGGATTGAACCTTGGTATGCCTGCTTTTGCAGCCCCCGCCCGTGATCAGCCCCTTCCAGGAAACAGCGTATATGTTACCAGAGTCCGCCGGGATAAACCAGCGCGTGCATTCATCGGAAATGAAGGCACGGAACCGAGACCCCTTATTACTCTGCCAGAAAGGGGGTCTTCTTATTCCGGAAACAGTATTTTCCGAAAAAATCTATGGGAAATCAGGGGGTTCGGCTTATCCCCATTCGCCGCGATACTCGCTTCCAGGAATCGGTGGTGAGAAAGCTCTCATCCATGTCCTCGTGCATCTCCCGGATCTTTTTCATCGGTGCGGAGAATGAGAGGAAGTGTCTTTTCACGAAGGGCCTCGCCGAGACGTCGAACATGCCGATTATTCCTCTCTGCACTTCCCTGTCCCGTTCGGCAAGGGGATAGCTGATAATACTTCCGCAGCCGGAGCAAAATGGCGTAATAACCGCAAGCTGATCCAGGGTCCTGAAGTTTGCCAGCGTGAACAGCCCCGAAATGGTATCGGGATTTCCCAGAAAAACGGCTGCCTCGGGATCTTCCTCCGCTTCCACACAGTCCCAACGTTTGAAAACGAGAAACCTTCCCTCAGCCCTTGGAACAGGCATATCTCGAACGTACTGCTCCACGAGCTCCGGCGTCTTCTTGTACCGCTCACCCTCGAGTTTGCCCGGTATACCGCAGGAGAGGAAGTACTTGAAATTTGCCGAAAGTGTCGTGGGAAATCCGGAATACCGCACCCCTCCCGCGCATCCTATCGTATCCTTGGAAAATGACAGTGTCTCCCCCCTATTTGCAATGCCGAGCTGGGCTATCATGCAGAGGTGCCCTTCCCCCGGCTGCAGGTGAGCGGCATACCGGTCATCATCGGAGTACAAAAACACGAGGGGCAGGTCGGAACCCTGAAAATAGGCCCTCCACTTTCGCTGAAAATCACTTTGCAAACCCGGTTCCATATTCCCTCCTGTATTCGTTCTATCACATTTTTTGTGTTTTTCTCCTTTCCTGTCAAACAATAATCACAGATAACTTAAAAATGCAAAAACTACGGCAACACCCAAAACCCTAGGCGCAAACATTCACCCTATTAAACGCAGAAAAGGTAAAACTTTCAGCCTTTTGCCATCTGTGCTTCGATGGATGTTGTGGTTCCCCGTTTTTCCCTTAAACCGTCAAGAACAAACAACTAAAGCAAAGAATACTGAAAATGACCGACGGAAGAGGCAAAGTTCGTTTCAGGTGGTGATCGCCTCGCGGGCGGCACTCCTCCCCCTCTCGGTGAGGAGGAGCAGCCCGTTCTGCCGTGTCAAAAGCTCCCTCTGCTTTGCATGCCTGACGACCCGCTCCGAAAAGGTCCGGCCCCACTTCAGGTGTTCGTGGAGGTGCGCGACGCTGTTTTCCCTCGNNCCCTCATGATGGAAGAGGTGAACCACCAGCATAGTCTGGGCGAATTCCAGCCTCTGGCGAGACCGGCGAAGGCCCATCGCCACGATGCCGCGCTCCGGCGCCAGCAGGAAGGTGAGGGTGAAGGCAGCGCCGGCTGTCGTCGCCATGCATCCCGCGATCGACGCATCGATCCAGTGGGCAAACCAGTATCCGCCAACGGCCACGACAACCCCTATCAGGGCGCTCAAAATCAGCATCGAAGACAGACGATCAGTGAGAAGGTACGCCGTCGACGGCGGTGCGATCATGAGCGCAACGACGAGGATGGAGCCCACAGCGTCGAAAGCCCCAACAGCCGTCACCGACACGAGGGCCATCAGGGCGTAGTGGATGAACCCGGGGGAGAACCCGAGAACGGCCGCCAGGCCGGCATCGAAGGTGGCAAGCTTCAGCTCTTTGTAAAATATCAGAATGAACAGAAGGTTGAGGAAGAGTATTGCCGACATGACGTAGAGAGACTTGGGACCAAGGTCGTACCCGAAAAGTTCGAGCCGGTTGAAGGGGGCGAAGGCGATCTCTCCCAAAAGAACAGCATCGGTGTCCAGATGCACCTTCCCGGCGAAACGCGATATGAGAACCACACCTATGCTGAAAAGGAGAGGAAACACCAGGCCGATGGCGGCATCCTGGCGGACGAGCCTCGTTCGGCTCAAAAGCTCCACCAAGCTGACCGTAAGAACGCCGGTTGCGGCAGCCGCTATCACGAGGAGCGGAGAAGCGATGTCTTTCGTGACGAAGAAAGCGAGCACGATGCCCAGAAGAATTGCATGGCTTATGGCATCGCTCATCATTGCCATGCGCCTGAGTACGAGAAAGACACCGGGGAGGGAGCAGGTCACAGCCACCACTGCCGCCACGATCTGTATCTCAATCTGCGGAGCCGTCATCCTTTTCCTCTCTTTTCTTTTCCAATTGTCTTCCCGCTTCGAGACCCGCCGGAGTCAGGGTCCATTTGTCCCCGTCGATCTTTCTCGCAAGCCCCTCCTCCACCAGTTCCTTCAGGCTCCTGTCAACACCGCCATGGCCGATGCTCATAGTTCGTAACACTTCGATGGAATGGCCCCGGTCGAGGTCTCCGTGCTTGACAGCGAGTATGTAAAGATCAGTTAAGACGGAATCCACCTGCAGCTGCCTCCGGTTTGCCTGCTCGCGGATCCAGTTCCAGACGAGCCCCCTGTTGGGCGCGAATAGGATTGAGACGAGAACGATGACGCTCACACAGATTACGACGGTAGGGCCTGTGGACAGCCGCTGGATACTGCTGCTCAACAGGGCCCCCATGACCCCCGCGATGGCTCCGAAAAAAGCAGCGAGACCGACCATAACGCCGAGGCGGTCCGTCCACTGACGTGCCGCCGCCCCCGGCGCCACGATCATGGAGCTCATCAGCACGACGCCCACGCTCTGCAGGCCGATTACGATCCCGATTACGATGAGAGTCGTCAGCAAAACGTCGAGAAGCCTGATGGGTAGCCCAAGGGCGGTGCCGAACTCGGGGTCGAAGCTGAGAACCTTGAATTCTTTCCAGAAAATCCCCATCAACAGAAGAGCGAGAGCCCCCAGGCCGGCCATGGTGAGCACATCTTTCTGTATGAGCGTTGCCGCCTGGCCGAAAAGAAACCTGTCCAGCCCCGCCTGGCTCGCATCGGGCCTCTTCTGGATATAGGTTATGAGAACCAGGCCGAAGCCGAAAAAGACCGACAGCGTAAGCCCGAGCACTGTCTCAAAATGAATCCGCGTATTCCTCACGACGCTGATGATGAGAAGGGTTCCCAGCCAGCCTGCGACTCCTGCACTCAGGAGTAGAACGAGGGGTTCTTTTGAGCCTGTGAGGATGTAGGCCAGGGCAATCCCGGGCAGTGCCGCGTGGGAGATGCCGTCTCCCAGAAGACTCTGTCTGCGGAGCACAGCGAATGACCCGAGGGCTCCGCTCACAATGCCGAGCGTGGCCGAACCGAGCGCCACGGTGCGGAGGGTGTAATCGAAAAAAAGATCTTTTAGTAAACCGGAAACTTCCACGTGCAACTCCTCGGCATATCGAGGGCCGGCCCCGTATACGGTTAGTCGTGAGAGTGATGGGTGAGATATGACACCCGGCCGCCATATGTGAGCCGTAAATTCTTTTCCGAAAACACCTCTTCAACAAGCCCGCTGGCGATGCGCCGCACGTTGAGCAGCGTGACCCAGTCGAAATACTCGGAAACAGTCTGCAAATCGTGATGGACAACGACGACGGTCTTTCCCCTCTTTCGCAGCTCCTGGAGCAGGCCGACGATGGACCGCTCCGTTACCGCGTCAACACCCTGAAAAGGCTCATCCATAAGATATATCTGGGCATCCTGTACGAGCGCGCGGGCGAGAAAGACCCGCTGCTGCTGCCCCCCGGAAAGCTGGCTGATCTGACGATTGGCGAAATCGGCCAATCCCACTTCGTTAAGCGCCTCGAGGGCAAGGTCACGTTCCTTTTTCCCGGGTCTCCTCACCCAACCGAGGGCTCCGTAGCGCCCCATCATCACCACATCGAGCACGACGGTGGGAAAGTCCCAATCGACGCTGGCGCGCTGTGGCACATACCCCACCAGGTGCCTCTGCTTTTCGTAGGGACGGCCGAATATCGAGACGTGACCGGCTACGGGCCTGACAAGACCCATGATGGCCTTTATCAGCGTCGTCTTCCCCGCGCCATTCGGACCGACGATGGCCATCAACACACCGGGTGGCACCTCCAGATCGATATCCCACAAAACGGGGGTGGCGCGGTAGGCCACGGTCAAATCTTCAAGCCCTATGGCCGGCTCCCCCCCGGAATCCGAAAGATTGCCATTACCGGGCTCATCCTTTTTCCTGAGCATCACAATCCCCTGTTCCGTCGATCGTCATCGCCCGGCCGGTCCGTCGCCGAAAACTACCCGAGCAGGGCCGAGATAATGGTGTCTATATTGTGACGAACCATTCCAATGTAAGTTCCTTCGGGGGTTCCCGGGTTGCCCATCGCGTCGGAGTAAAGGTTCCCGCCTATCGTCACGTCGAATCCCCGCGCTCTTACTGCTTCCCGAAGCGCTTCGATATACCGGCGGGGCACCGAGGTCTCGACAAAAACGGCAGGAATTTTTCTCTCGACGATTAACCTGGCGAGTTCCTGTATATCGGAGGTCCCGGCTTCGGCAACGGTGCTTATTCCCTGAAGCCCCTTCACCTCAAATCCGTAAGCCCTCCCGAAATAATTAAAGGCATCGTGGGCGGTGATTAGAACCCTCTTTTCCTTCGGGAGCTCGACGGCCCGCGAATTCACATACCTTTGAAGCTCCTCCAGGCGCTGCAGGTAAACTTCTGCATTTTCGCGGTAAACTCCTGCGTTCTCCGGGTCGATCTTGATGAGCGCATCGCGCACGTGCTCGGCAGCCTTCATCCAGAGGCCCACGTCGAACCACACGTGGGGGTCGTAGGCTCCCTTGAACTCCGGCGGAGCAAGCAGCACCGAGCGCTCGATCCCGTCCGTAACCGCCACCGTTCTGGTCTTCGTCTCCATTCTTTCGAAAAGTTCCGTCATCTTGCCCTCGAGATGCAGGCCGTTGTAAAAGATAACGTCCGCTCCGGCCATTCTGGCCACGTCCCCCTCGCTCGCCTTGTAGAGATGCGGATCCACCCCGGGACCCATGAGACCTTCCACTTCAACGCGGTTTCCCCCGATATTTTGCACAATATCCGCAATCATGCCAATCGTGGTAACAACGCGAATTTTCCGCCCGGAAATCCCCTCTATAGCTCCTCTCCCTTTTTCCTGCTCCCCCTTCCGCGAACATCCCGCCGCTACCACCAGTGCCGTCACGATACATACGAGAAACAGGCGACGAGCCAACATATCTCCCCCCTGAACATGCATTAAAGGCAGTAATTACCGCTCACGCGTCTGAACTAAATAGATTCTATCAGGAATTATAAACGAATGGGCAAATCGGGATGGTCGTTCCTGTAGTACTGAGTGCGGGACTGGATTCCGAAAGGTGACCATACACAAAGCGGCGCAAGCCGTTGTATTCATTTTCATCGAATTCGATTTTCGGTCAAACATGCGGCCGGAAAAAATGTAACCACCCTGAACCAAGGGAAATCCTCAGCCTGCGAAAGAAACGGAACCGTCACGTACCGGCTTTTTTTCGACGAAGGGTCACCGTCTCTCCGCCTATCCCCCAGTTATCGGTGTCAACTTCTTCGATGACGACGACGGTTGTTGCGGGGTTTTTGCCGAGGATGTCCCGAAGCAACTTCGTCACTTCCTCGATGAGCTTCGCCTTCTGCTCCACCGTCGCTCCCTCTTTCGTAATTTTGATGTTCACGTAGGGCATGATTCCTCCAAAATATGATGCGGCTCACGGCATCGCCGAAACAGGCTCGATAGAGCCCGGATCGGATTATGGATCTCGTTAGAAAACAAAATCCTCCGCAACCCTTCGATTATCTCGATCCCGGCGAGAAATTTGCCAAACAGCTCTGTGCGATCATCACCAATGTGCTTTTCCTCGCGGGCAAATGGCGTTCGATTGCCTTCGCCGCACTAATATTATAATGAGTTGTTTCTCCCCACATCAACAGCGGCCCCTATAAGCACCTGACTTTCGGGAGCCCATCTTTAGCGTTGCCCCCGGGTCACGTCATCGTGATACTTCTGTTAGCAAAAGGTGACGAAATGGTGAGGTTCGGTCTTTGCCGGCTCTGGTATCATTTGTGTAAGGGTATCTGTTTCCCGGTATATGCACGATCCAAATGACCCGGAGACGAAAAACCACCCCGGAGCATCGATACTATGGAGGCACACATGAAACAGACGAAAAAACCCTCGTTTCCCCTTATCTTTCTTGTCGTTCTTGTTTTTTTTCCATTGTTTTCATCCCTCAATCACGCGCTTTCAGGAGAGAACCCCGGTATTGCAGGTCAGCAGGAACAGACGGCAACATTCTACGTGAGATGATATGACGTGGGCAAAGCGGCCCTGGAGGGGCTGCAGGGAGTGAGAAAGGTGGAGAGGGGCATGAAAAACTGGCAAGAGACAAACACGGTCCATTACGACCCCTCGTCCGTCACCGTAGACGATATGGTGAAAGTGCTGCAAGATGCCAGAACCTATATCGGAACGGAGAAATAGTGAGTTCTCAAAGCGAAGCCGGCATCAAGAAAGCCTGCCTCTGCTGTTACCGGCTCTTCTCTGCATCCGTGGAATGGAGGTTCTCAACTGCCAGAAGTCCCACCTCGATCAGGCGTAATTCGGCTTTCTCCAGAACCTTTTTCGGTGGAAACGTCCGGTCGGATATACTATCGTAAACGGCGGTCACTCCTCCGGCTCTGAGCTTCCAGCTCGAAATCCTGGCGAGAGTCAGGTACACGGACATCTCCATCTCCACGTTCAGTACCCCCGCACCGCGCAACCGCTCAATTTTATTTTTGTCGGTGCAGCTAAAGCCGCGCACATGCCAACCCTGCCCCGCATAAAAATCCGAGGTGGTGCAGGTAAGGCCCACGTGATGGGGATATTTGAGTGAGGCCGCAGCCCCGCTCAGAGCTGAAACCACCTCCCTGTCGGCAATTGCATCAACCGTCGCAGGGGCATAATAATGGCTCGTGTTCTCATCACGGAGGGCTCTGTCGGTGATGACGAGGTCGCCGATTGCGATATTATCCTGGACGCTTCCGCAGCTCCCCAAACGGATGAAGGTGGCGGGAACCACGCACTGGCTCGCCTCGACTACGGCTATGGCCGTGTTGTCTGGGCCTATGCCCGTACCCATGACCGTTACCGGCACTTCCCGGTAATAACCCGTGAAGGTGCAAAATTCCCTGTTCCTTCTCGACACCGTCACGACGTCGAATAAGCGGGCAATCTTTCTGGCTCGGTCCGGATGGCCGCAGGTCAAGATGTAGGGATGAACATCCCCCGGACCGCAGTCGATGTGGTAATAACGTCCCTCATCGTTTTTCGGTGGCTCGATTCCCTTCGGCACCCCGCGATCTCCCTTCTCCCGATGGAGGTTGCTTCCCAGCCGTTCTTATCGAAGATCAGCGCATATCGGACTGGAGTTTTCGAAACAAGGGGTTGTTTCGGCAGGCATCCTGCCAGCCGCAATTCTGGCAGTACCTATCATGCCACGTTTTAAATATTTCGTTCAGTCTCTCCCTTACATCTTTCCAGATGACGAGCTGCCCCGGCAAAAGCGCGAGAAAATCCAGAGCGATCGTGTCCATATCGCCAATCTCCTCCTCGTCACGGCACCTTCCGCCTTCCAGATAGGGACATGCCCGGCAGACGTCGTCTGCACCCGCACAGACATTCACGCCATCGTTCTCTGCTAATTCAATGACATTTCTGAGATTGTGCAAAAAGGCAGAATCGTACCCTTCCCCGCTGTAAAAATGGAGGCACACGAGATGATGTCCCCTGAGATCCACCATGACAGATCCTGTCTTTTAATTCCTCCTGCGACTGAAAAGGCCCGGAGGAGAAAACCTTTCATTTCTATTTTATGCCGATCAGCAAGCCTT
>JABAOF010025463.1_pt2 | contig 10577 bp, 13 predicted proteins | sample 7062171 | NCBI WGS metagenome assembly JABAOF01 (sample SAMN14538628, study PRJNA623070) | marine sediment metagenome | biome: marine biome [ENVO:00000428]; feature: marine pelagic biome [ENVO:01000023]; material: deep marine sediment [ENVO:00002113] | place: India: Gulf of Khambhat ... | reverse complement strand
AAACTGGACGAACAAAAGAGGAACATCATCGAGCGGAGCAGGAAAGAACTTGAACAGATATGGAACCAGCTCAGAGTACACGAACTGGTTTCCAGAGTACAGAACTATTTCAGAAAGACCTCGAGAACAATTATTTTTTCGGGATGGCTTCCGGAGAGCAAACGTACGGATCTCGAGGATGGCATAAAACGAGCGACCCGTGGGCATTGCTATCTTGAGTGGAGTGAACCAAAGGATCTATCAAAAAGAGACAGGTTGAGGTCCAAACCGCCAGTTCAATTTAAAAACCCAAAGTTATTTGCGCCCTTCCAGATGCTCGTAAAAAACTATGCGGTGCCTGAATACGGAACCGTTGATCCGACATTTTTCGTAATGTTTACCTATCTCATCATGTTTGGCCTCATGTTTTCAGATGTCGGGCAAGGTATTGTCCTCGTACTTTTCGGTCTATTGAGCAGCATCCTCTTCAAGGGGATGCGGCAGGGGTTAAGGAATCTTTCGAAACTCATAGCATGGTGTGGAGTATCCTCGATTATCTTTGGCGGTTTATTTGGATCATATTTTGGTATGGAATGGTTGAAACCAGTCTGGTTTGATTTTTATGGGATTGTGGTCGGGAATTCGAATACAAAATCCTATGTAAGCGATCTCTTCGATATTCTCACCATTTCGCTGTATTTTGGAATTACCGTAATAAGTGTGGGTCTCCTGTTTAACTGGATAAATCTCACAATAAAAGGAAAGTGGGTTAACCTTATCCTGGATAAAGGTGGTGTCATGGGTGGATGGATATTCGGAGGAGGAATCTATGCAGCAATTTATCTTATACGGCATGGTTACAAAGAACTTCCGGCCGGCATTGACCTTTTCATTCTTGTTGGGATACCGGCGATATTCCTCTTTCTGAAATCCCCGATCTTTGCGATCATTGAGAGGAAAGAGAAGCCAAAGAAACCATTCACCGTTTTTATGATCTTTAATTTTCTTATGGAAGGGATTGTGGAACTTCTCGAGGTGTTTAGCGGATACCTTTCCAACACCCTCTCGTTTTTGCGAGTTGCAGGCCTCGGCATAGCACATGTGAGCCTGATGGCCGCTTTTTTTGAACTGGCTCGAATGGCATCTGCTGGAAGTGTTGTTCAGTTTTCTATCTGGTCCATTATCATCCTTGTTGTGGGAAATATTCTGGTGATAGGACTTGAAGGCCTCTCTGCAGGAATACAATCACTTCGATTGCATTATTATGAATTCTTTACGAAATTTTTCAGCGGATCCGGTGAAATCTATTCGCCCGTTTCTCTGAGAAAAATAGGGGAGGAAGCATAAATGGAAAACAATAAAAAACGTTTGCAGAAGAAAATTGTAATCAGTGTGGTTGTTCTCATTTCCATTTTGACGATTGTAAGTATGATTACTGGTTTTCGAATATTCGCCCAGGAATCTGAAAGTGCTAAAAGTCTCGCAGAGGCCCAAGGCGCTGTAAGTACTGCAGTTGGTGTAGGTATGACTCCTGAGAGTGCAACGGTCTCTAAATTCGCCTTTATCGCTGCGGCAATAGCATTCGGGCTTGGAGCCCTTGGAGCAGGGCTGGCGATTGGAAACGTGGGATCAGCAGCAATGGGAGCTGTTGCTGAAAAGCCCGAAGTAGCCGGTCAGGCGCTCATATTTGTTGCTCTTGCAGAGGGGCTCGTTATTTTTGGATTCATTACAGCACTCATGATTCTTGGAAAGGTATAATCTGAATATGAAGTACTATATTATTGGAGACGAGGATTCAATTCTCGGTTTTGGTATGGTTGGTGTGAAGGGAAGTGTAGTGAAAGACCAGGAGCATGCGGAGATGGTTTTTCATCAGGTCCTGGAGGACAGTGATATCGGCGTCCTCATAATAACCGAGAGAGCGGCTGATTTAATTCGATCTTTGGTAAATCGACAACTATTTAACCAGCAATTTCCGCTCATAGTCGAGATTCCTGACAGAGAGGGTCCTGCCGCGGGACGACCGGGAATCCGTGAGATGGTAAATGCTGCAATCGGCATAGCCTTGTAACAGATGGAGACTATTCTGATGAGTGATCACCAACGGGAAAGACGCCTTGAAAACTCTGCCAACGCTGAAAAAATGAATTCCCTTATTGTGGAAATGGAACGAGACGCAAATGAGGAAGCAGAGGATATTATTTCTGAGGCAAAAAAAGAAGCAGACAGAAGGCTACAGTATGCCGACAGTCAGGCTCGGTCTATTATTCAGGACGCTGAGGAGAAGGCAAGGTTACAATCTGAAGCGATACGGAATAGATTGTTGGCAGGTAANNCAAAAATACAATTTGATGCGATTAGGACCAGATTATTGTCAGGAAACAGCATTGAGGCCAAGCGTCGATCAATGCAGATTCGTGAGAGTGTTTTCAATGAGGTCGGCGAGAAGGCCAGGGCGGTGCTCCAGGCAATGGTGACAAAAAAGCAGTACCGCACTGTTCTCCTGAATCTGATAACTGAAGCAGCAGTTGGACTTGGTGAAGAAATAGCGGTGGTAAACGCATCGAGGCCTGAACGGAAGATTATTGATGCGGGACTTCTCCGTGCGGCAGAACGGAACGTTCATACCATTCTCGGTAATAAGGTCAAGCTCACCGTTTCTAAAAAAGCCGCTCTTCTCGGGCAGGGAGTAACTCTTGCCTCAACGGACAACCGAACAGCATTTAATAATCAGATAGAGACAAGATTATTTATGCGAAAGAATGCCGAGATACGTAAACTGATATATGAAAAACTATTTGGTGACTAGCTCACGTGAAATGGCTAAAAAAATGTTTATTACCGGTAACTGACACGTGAAAATTGTGGAGTCTGTGATATGGAGCGAATTATTGGATATGTTGATCGGGTTAATGGACCGGTTATTGAAGCAAGAGGTGTGAAAGAGGCAATGATGTTCGAACTTGTCATGGTAAGTGATGATAATTTGGTCGGTGAGATTGTAAAGCTCGAAGGCGAGCGGGCAATCATTCAGGTGTACGAGGATACGACCGGAGTCGCACCACTCGACCAGATTTATGGAACCGGTATGCCTCTTTCAGTTGAACTGGGACCCGGGTTGATAGGAACAATCTACGACGGAATACAGAGATCCCTCGAGGATATACGGCGCATCTCGCAAAATTATATAGAACGAGGCATAAAGGTTGAACCTCTTAATAGGGAGCGCTTGTGGAAATTCAACCCCCTGGTTGAAGCAGATGGAATGATAACAGGTGGTCAGATTATTGGTACTGTTCAGGAAACAGAGCGCATTCAACAGAAAATTCTCGTGCCTCCGTCTATTGAAGGGTTGCTCCAATCAATTGTACCGGTGGGTGAGTACAGGGTGGATGAGCCTATTGCGCAGGTTCGAACCCGTGAAGGACTGCGCGACCTTTACCTCATGCACCGGTGGCCAATTCGGCAGCCAAGGCCTGTCTCGCATAGGCTGCGTCTCCAAATTCCTCTCTTAACCGGTCAACGGGTTATCGATACGCTTTTCCCGGTGGCAAAAGGAGGAACAGTGGCAATACCTGGAGGCTTCGGGACCGGCAAGACGATGACGCAGCAGGCTCTGGCGAAATGGTGTGATGCAGACATCATTGTTTATATCGGCTGCGGAGAGCGCGGAAACGAAATGACCGATGTGCTCACGGAGTTTCCCAAACTCATCGATCCAAGAACAGGCAAAACACTCATGGAGCGGACAGTACTCATTGCAAATACATCGAACATGCCCGTGTCTGCTCGGGAGGCGAGCATTTATACCGGGGTGACCATTGGAGAATACTTTAGGGATCAGGGATTTCACGTTGCGATAATGGCAGATTCAACTTCACGATGGGCTGAGGCCCTCCGAGAGCTGTCAGGAAGAATGGAGGAGATGCCGGCTGAAGAAGGATTTCCAGCTTACCTGCCGACCCGGATCGCAGAGTTTTATGAACGTGCAGGATATGTGCGGAATAGAGCGGGTACCGCCGGCTCTGTCAGCATTGTCGGTGCCGTTTCCCCGCCGGGAGGTGATTTCTCAGAACCGGTGACCCAACATACGAAGCGGTTCGTTCGCTGTTTCTGGGCCCTTGACCGGGGTCTCGCTAATGCCAGACATTATCCTTCCATATCTTGGCTCGAGAGTTACAGTGAGTATCTGCTGGATATAACTCCCTGGTGGGAGGAGAATATAAGTACAGAGTGGAATGAGGATCGAAAGGAAATCATGGATCTGCTTCTCAGGGAGGTAAAACTACAGCAAGTCGTCAAACTGGTCGGTCCCGATGCGCTTCCAGATAGCCAGAGATTCATTCTTGATGTGTGTACACTTTTCAAGAATGGATTTCTGCAGCAGAATGCTTTTGATGACATTGACCGATTTTCAACAATTGAAAAACAGGTAAAGATGCTCCACATCGTCCTCACGTACTGGAGGAGGGGTAAGGCTGCCATAAAGCGAGGTGTGACCCTTGTGAAGTTACGGAGGATGAAGGTGTATCAGGATATTGTAAAAATGAAATATAGCGTTTCCAACGAGGATATTTCAGAACTTGATAAAATTGAAGCGCGTCTTGTGCGCTCGATGGATCAGCTGGAGAGCATACATGCCTGAAAATAGAAAATTAGACCAGATCCAAAAGGAACTGTTGAAGGGTAGAGAGTACATCGGGGTTGAAAAAATAGACGGTCCACTTCTGTTCGTTAAAAATACCCATCCTGTCGGTTATAGAGAACTCATTGAGTGTATCGATAATGATGGGAATCTTCGCCTCGGGATGGTTCTGGAAACATCAACAGATGCGGTTTTGGCGCAGGTATTTGAAGGTACGTCCGGCCTTACCATTCCAAAAACCAGAGTGCGTTTCACCGGTGAGCCTTTGGAAATCGTGGTATCGAGGGATATGCTTGGCCGTGTTTTCAACGGGCTTGGCCATCCCATCGATGGCGGACCGCCGCCAAAAGGTGAGCTGGAATTACGTGTAACCGGTAAACCGATAAATCCTACTGCGAGAGAGTATCCACGAGATTTCTTACAGACGGGCATATCCGTGCTGGACGGCATGAACACACTTATCAGGGGTCAGAAACTTCCGATTTTTTCCGGTAACGGTCTTCCTCACAATGAGCTTGCGGCACAGATAACCCGCCAGGCAAAGATCCGTGGAGCTGAATCCGATTTTGCCGTTATTTTTACAGCCATGGGGGTGAAGCATGACGTGGCCCAGTTCTTTACACGTTCGTTTGAGGAAAGCGGAGCTCTCGAAAAGGTAGCACTTTTTCTCTCACTTGCTGATGATCCCTCTATAGAGAGACTTATTACGCCGAGAACTGCACTTACTCTGGCTGAATTCCTGGCCTACCATGAAGAGATGCATGTCCTCGTTATCATGACCGACATGACGAATTACTGCGAGGCTCTCCGCGAGATTTCAACAATCAGGGGAGAGATACCTTCAAGAAAGGGTTACCCCGGGTATCTCTATTCGGATCTGGCCGAATTATACGAGAGGTCCGGTATGCTCAAAGAAAACAGAGGCTCGATTACGATGCTTCCCATACTCACCATGCCCAATGATGACATTTCTCACCCTATTCCAGATCTTACAGGGTACATAACTGAGGGGCAGATCGTATTTGAAAGGGAAATGTACGGGAGAGGTATCTATCCCCCTGTAGCGGGACTTCCATCCCTGTCAAGGCTCATGAAGGATGGTATTGGTGAAGGAATGACCCGCGAGGATCATCCCCATCTGGCGAGTCAGCTTTTTGCATCTTACAGCTATGTTAGGGATGTTCGAAATCTCGCATCCGTTATTGGTGAAGAAGAGTTAACACCTCTGGACCATACCTATCTTGAGTTCGGAGATGAGTTTGAAAAAAGTTTCATATCGCAGCCGATGGATGAGGAGCGGAGCATTGAACAAACCCTCGACCGTGGTTGGGAAGTGCTGCGAATACTGCCCCGTGAAGAGCTCCATCGTGTTACCGATGAGGAAGTTGTAGAGAGATTTCTTTAATAAGGAATTGTATATTAGCGGAGGAAACCCGTGGCAAAGCTCGACATTGCTCCTACAAAAACCAATCTCTTTAAGCTGCGGGATGAGCTGAAATTTGCAGCGCTCGGATATGAGCTCCTCGACCAAAAACGTAATATACTGATCGTTGAACTCCTGAATCTTGTTGATCAAACCGTTCAGTTTCAAAACCGGGTGGAGGAAGGGCTGCGTAAAGCATACCATACTCTGGAGCAGGCTGTTTTGAATATGGGAAAGCTCAGGGTTCAGCAACTTGCAAGTGGTATTTATATTGAAACAGATATTCAAATAAAAACAAGAAAGGTCATGGGTGTAACCCTTCCGGTTGTTGATACCGATTTCAGGGAACACGCTCCGTATTACAGTCCTATGGGAACGAGTTTCTGGATTGACAGCTCTCTCAATGAGTTCAAAAACGTTCTGGAGCTCATGGGACGACTTGCGGAACTGAAAGTGTCGGCATTCAGACTGGCGAACGAAGTTAAGAAAACGATACGAAAGGTGAATGCCCTTGAAAAAATCGCTATACCAAACCTGAAGGACACGGTATCATATATCGAAAACAGCCTCGAGGAGTATGAGCGTGATATGTTTGCAATAATGAAGATGGTGAAGGAGCGGCTCGAGGTGAGGAAAACAGCTAAATCTTCTCGATGAATAAACCTATACAAAATATCATGGTTTACATAGACGGAACCGAAGGGTCTATTACGGCCGCGCAATATGCCCTCTGTCTTGCCCGTTCGACCGGGGCTTCCCTCAAGGCCTTTTACGTTATAAATACAAAAGCCCTTAATGAACTGGTAAAGGCCCGTATCTTTCTCAGAGAAGAGCAGATGAATTATGAACAGGATCTGAAGGCTGATGCTGAACGTTACCTAAACCATGTACGGGATCTTGCTCAGCAAAAGGGTATTCCCATAAAAACCGAGAGCGCAATGGGTAATGTTCATCAGGAGATAATAAATAGGATCAAGGAGGAGGAGATCGATCTCCTCGTCATTGGGGAGCTTTCCCACATCAGGAGCAGGAGAGATGAATTTTACGATGAAACTGAAAGGGCGATGCGTGCTGTATCCTGCTCGGTTCTGATTGTAAAAGATGAGGAACGCGTATGGGAGATGTACAATGCGCTCGAATAATGACGTCAGGAAGGTTTGGTCTCTTTGGTCTCTGAAGTAACGGTTTGTTGCTCAGGAACCGATGATTTTACTATGTTAAAATGAGAGAGGTTTGAAATGGCATTGGTTGATCTTATTACACCTGATGTTGTAAAAGTTCCTCTTACCGCACGGGACAAGCCCGGCGTAATTGATGAGCTTATTCAGATATTGAAAGATGCANNAGATGCAGGCAAAATCGAGGATAAAGATAGGGTTGCTGATGATATTCATAAAAGAGAGGCAATGGGTAGCACAGGTCTCGAGTTTGGTATTGCAGTTCCCCATGCAAAATCCGAGGCAGTGAAAGAACTGACGATGTCGCTGGGTATTGCCCCACAGGGGATTGAGTTCGACGCTATGGACGGTAAACCATCAAAGCTCTTCTTCCTTATTCTGGCAGCTCCAGATCAGTCCGGACCGCATATTGAGGCACTCGCTGAAATTGCGAAACTTTCCAAATCAAAGTCATTCCTGAATGCACTAATCAATGCCACATCGGCTGATGAGGTTGTAGACCTCTTTCGGGAAGACTGAAACGTGTAGCCCCCTAATGTTTTTATCTATCCAAACGACGCTGCGCCTAAGGAACGACAACAACCTTGAGCGCCTCCCTTGCGTTGATCAGCTCAATACCCTTAAAGAAATCTTTCAGTTTTAATGTGTGGGTGATGAGGAGATCGCTGCTTATTTTTCCACTGGCAAGAAGTTGCACAGCCACAAATCCATTTTCAGGTTTGAGATCTGAAGCTCCGTAAACTTCCAGCTGCTCATAATGTATCTTGTTTACGTCAATGTGTACTCTGGGGTTGTCCTTCGGAACACTTGCAAACAGACTTATCCTTCCTGATTTTGATACGATTCTGAAGGCGAGCTCCACTGCCTGCAAGGTGGGGGCGGCATTTATAACAACATCTGCTCCAGTTCCACCGGTAAGATCCATCACAGCCTCGACTGGGTCATCATTTTCTGAACATATAAGATTATCGATCTTGAACTGTCTGGCCAATTCATATCGCTTTCTAGAGTACTCGATGAGTATCGTTTGGATACACCCTCTGGCTTTCGCAGTTTCTGCATGGAGAATGCCAATGGGACCGGCGCCGATAACGACAACGGTATCGGGAAATCCAACCTTGGCAAGATTCTGGCCATTTATTACACATCCGAGCGGTTCACAGAGGCAACCAGCTTGATCGGAAAGTGCATCGGGGATTTTAATGAGATTTCCGTGTTCGATACCACGAGACGGAATTTCAAGATATTCTGAAAATGCACCATTGATAAAGGTTCCCACTGGTGATTTATCGAGACAGAGGTTAAAAAGAGACTTTCTGCACATCCTGCATTTCCCGCAGGGGAGTGTTGTCGCTAGGGTTACCCTCTCTCCGGGCGAAAAACCGTCAACAGCACTTCCCACCTCCGCGATACTACCGACGAATTCGTGGCCAAGTATGACCGGCGGCTTAATACTCGAAATACCAATATTATAGGCCTTCACATCGGTACCACAGATCGCACAGGCGTGCACCTTAACAATGATGCTGTTTTCATGTACCTGCGGTTTCTCCACATCTGTTAGTTTTAACTGTTTGACGCCCTCATACACAATTGCCCGCATAGATGCCTCCACGCTTTCCCACCAATGTAAACCCAGTTTATTACAATTTCAAGTGAAGTTCCTTTACCGGTTGTATTTCATGGCCGCTATCTGATATACTGTAATGGATAGTAATTCTTTATTAGGGATAGACTGTGGATACAATCCTCAGAGTTATAGGTCTCAGCGACTTGAACATATATCAATTAGCTGGTGCAGGAGCCATAGTTGCTGTTGCGATTCTTTCCTTGCTCATATTTCTCTCTTTGAAAAAGAGGATTAATCCCTTTAAAAGAGCCCGTAAATTTTTTGATAGAAAGAATTATGAAAAAGCTCTTGTTGCTCTATCACTGGAGTTGCGAAAAAATCCGGATAACAGACAGGCACTCTTTATGAAAGCGAATGTTGCCCTGCAGATGGAACAGTTCGATAATGCTGCAAGAGATTACTTTCGTTTAATCGATCTTAAAAAGCCAGGTGATGGAATAGAAACCTTCAAGGTGAAAGAGAAACTGCTTCTCCCTCTTTATAAGCAGGAACGGCTTCTCGAACTCCACAGACTTTGTAAAGAGATACTTCATGTTGAACGTTACAATGCAGAAGCACAGTACTATCTGGCGCTGCTATACATAGGTCAGATGTATTACCATGAAGCTGTTAAGATACTCGAAGCGCTCATACGTAACAGGCCACAAATGCATCAGGCCATTTTTGTATACGCATTGGCACTCATACAGTCCAGGAAGTACGATAGAGCTATTGAACTCATCCAGAGATCGGTACAGCTTAACGACACTCNNTTGCTGCTGCTCATTATATGAATGGTAATTATACAAATTCTCTTGATATTCTTCGGTCGATACCACAACGGGAGGAGGTATTTGCCAGTGGGAAGCAGTATTCGTATGCCATAAGATTGAGGGGATTCTGCAACTATCGTCTCGGTAGCTACGATAAGGCAATAAACCTCTTCAGGTTTAACTGTAACTACCTGAAAAGATTTCATAAAAAAACCGGCATTTACAATGAGTATGGTGTGGTAATGCAAGACAACCTGCCGGATTCTGATAATGAGCGTAAAGAAGAAGTTTCTACATTTGAGGATTATTTTCGTTTAAAGGAAGTTGCAATTGAGGAAGGTAAATTTGAGGGCTTTTCTACTGCAACTCAACGGATACTCGACATTGAGGGATTTTCACGCGAAACTGAAGCTGAAATAGACTTGGGATTTTCGATGTTAAAAGCCGAAGCATTGGATGATGCATTTAAATTTTTTAAAAAAATGCATTCAGAGCATCCTGAGATTCTCGGATTGAAAAGGTTAATTCAACTTATTGAAGAAACCTTGAAAGCTGCAAAAGGTGGGTCTGCCCAAAGGGTGGAACAAAGAAGTACAGAAAAAATTGTGAAAGGTAAAGAAAAGAGATATCATCTCTGGGAGTATATTGAGGAATGGGCAAATAACAGTATTCGACCCTACCAACTTCTCATTGCTTTCGATTTGACAGCTAAAAGGCAGCTTAGCCCGTTGGTCATGTTTGGCCGGGGTGAGAAAGCACCGTAATATAGAATAGTTTTGATGATGGTATAATAAGTGGTAATTTCGAGTTTCATCTTGACGATTAAATTTACAGAGCATATATTTTTAACCTCAATGGGGGATTGTGTAATGGTAGCACGACAGACTCTGGATCTGTTTGTGAGGGTTCGAATCCTTCTCCCCCAGAATGTTTTATTTGTTATAAAACAAAGAATTAACTCCTCTACTGC
>JABAOF010085304.1_pt2 | contig 10578 bp, 12 predicted proteins | sample 7062171 | NCBI WGS metagenome assembly JABAOF01 (sample SAMN14538628, study PRJNA623070) | marine sediment metagenome | biome: marine biome [ENVO:00000428]; feature: marine pelagic biome [ENVO:01000023]; material: deep marine sediment [ENVO:00002113] | place: India: Gulf of Khambhat ... | reverse complement strand
ATCCAATCCAGATGAGCGCAGTGGCCTGGGACCCGGGCCGGGGCAAACTCTGGGCCGCAGCGATCGGACAAGCTATCTGGCTGATTGACATCAGCGGTGCCAACGCCGTGGGAACGTTTCAGTTCAATCCAGGTGTCGGAGGATCCGGGCTCGTCGATGGGCTCGCCTACGACGCTAGCGACGACACACTGTACTTCAGCCCTGACGTGAACCTGAACGTTTACCACTTCTCGCTGGGGACTGGCGGCAACCCCGCGCTCGGCACGTTGATGAACACGGTGACCCCAAAGAACGCGGCGGGAGTGGCCGACGGTGCCGTCAGCGGGGTTGTGGTGGGGTCAGATAACACGCTGTACATTGGTCGTGACGGCTTTGCCGAGATTCGGCGGGTCGACAAGACCACGGGCGACTTCATCTCCCAATTCGCGACCACCGCGGGCCGTGTGGAGGACCTAACCTGCGACCCGATCACCTACGCCCCTAAGGAGGCAATCCTGGCCAAGGATGCCTATAATAGGCTCTACGAAGCCTTCGAGGTCGAGCCGGGCACCTGCCCACTTCCCGTGGTGGAAGTCGAAGTGCGGGTGGACATCAAGCCGCAGTCGTGCCCCAACCCCCTGAACGTCAATAGCAAGGGGGTTCTCCCTGTCGCCGTGCTGGGTACGGAGGACTTAGACGTAACCCAATTGGACGTCACGACCATTCAGCTGGAGGGCGTGTCTCCACTGCGCTGGGAGTACGAGGACGTCGCCACTCCCTACGATCCCTACACCAGAAGGGAGGGTAAAGACGACTGCACCGAGGCAGGCCCAGACGGGTTCATGGATCTCACGCTAAAGTTTGACAAGCAGGAGATCGTGGCAATGCTGGGTGACGTCGACGATGGGGATGTCCTAGTGCTGCACCTCACAGGTAACCTGCTGTCGAGCCTCGGAGGAACCCCTATCGTAGGCGAAGACGTCGTTGTAATCCTAGAGAAGGGCAAGTGAGACTCACCACACACCCATTCCGATGAGCGGGAGGCTGGACTAAATCGGAGGGGCTAGGTCGCCTTTTCGACCGGGGCCTAATACACTCTAAGGCTCCGGTCAGGAGACAAGGATGACAATGTGCCTAGGTGCCTGCGCTCCCCCTCAGATTCATAGCGTGCGCGCTGCCGACGACGTCACCACATCGAGGAGAGTGCTAGCACCACTTCAACATCAAGCCCAGGGGGGTGTAGCGCTAGTCTTGGACTGCACCTGCCGTTCGACTTTGCCAGACTTGCTATCGCTGGCCCATGGGATCTGGGGGTCACACGGAGACGTACCGTCTCGCTCAACCGAGATTCGATGGCTCACTCTCGCGCAGACTCCTTGAACGACTGAATTACAATCGAGAGACACCGTTGCAGCTCTGCACTCACAGTTGAATCTTCTCCCACAGGTCCAAGAAGTCCTCGATCAGATCCTGGGTGGGCCTGTATTTAAGGAGGAGCTGGACGGTTGCCTGAGGGTCAGTTGCCCAGTACAACTTAATCCTGCCCTCGCGTTTTGAGCCGACGAGGGGGAGACCCTCGAGCTTACTGAGGTGATGGCTCAGCGTCGAGGCAGCAAGTCCCGTCCTTTCCTTTATCTCCTTCACGGACAACGCTCCCCCTTCCAGTAGGACGAGGATCAGCTGCAGGAAGGTCCGTCGCCTCAACAGTCCGAGGGCCCTCTTCTCGAGGGCCCCGATCCTCTCCCGAAAGGCTCCCGCATCCCACTGCCTCGGGTAGAACCGGCGGTAGCCATTCTGGGTCATCGACACGACGGCCTCGTGCCTCTCCAGGAATTCGAGATGATGCTTGAGCGCTCTGACGTCCAGTCCGAGCTGCCTCTCCAACTCTCTNNAGGCCGGGGTACCTCGACAGGACCTCGAAGATCCTCCGGCGGTTCCTGAGGTCAAGGACCGCCTGCCCCTTCACTGGGCACTCTCCTTCGGAAAAGAGCGATGTAGAAGCTCAACAAGATAGCAGTGTCGAAGATGGAGGAGAAAAGGAAGATGTTCCCAGACTCCGCTGAGAAGAGCAAGTAGGTGAGGACGAGGTTCTTGACGAAGAAGAGGCCGAAGGCTGAGGATATCAGGAGGATTCTAGCCTCGCGGGCCCTCCGGTACGCCAGGAGGGCGACAACCAGTAGTGCCAAAGAGAGGACTGTGGTCCACGCTATGGCTGCGCTTTGAACGTCTAACCCAGTCACCATGAGGGCACCATTACATCCTGCGATAATATGGCTTTCTCGTTAGAGTTCCGACGGTGACGTCTGTCGGAAATCAGAAAAGGAAGAGGGGGAGGGTGGTTCGACACCCTCCGAGTGGTGCTGTCTGGGGTCAGGAGGCACGCCGTCGCCGCAACAGGATCGTGCCCAGCACAAAGAGGACTGCGATCCCGATCATGACCGCGTAGACCAGGGGGTTGATCAGACTCAGAATCGAGCCCAGGATCGGTGCGATGGCGACACCCACGAGGGGATCGTGGAGCACCTGTTCCCCCTGCGGATAGACAAGGACGATGATCCTCTCCACCTCGAACTCCATGGTGGCCTCGGACTCCAGCTCTGTCTCGACCTTCACGACGGTTGAGTTGACCGGGCTGGGGGTCCCGTCCACATCTGCCGTCGTGGACCAACTGAAGAAGCCCTCGTAGCGATCCCCGATGGCCTTCAGTTCCTCGATGGTCGGGCTGGTGCCGAAGGCGGGCTCGACCTCCGTCTTCAGCTTCGTCTCGACCGCCAGGTATGTGTCCCCCTGGGTGAAGGGGAAGCCTTCGATGCCGATGTCGAACTTCACCTGCGTGGGCTTCACAAGGGTCCCGTTCACCATGGTCTCCGTGGGAAAGACGTAGAAGACCAGGCGGAGCGTGAAGCTGGAGACGTACGTCACCTCGATCCGGTGTCCTTCGTCGAGGTCTTCGAGGATGGGCGCGTTGAAGGGCATGTCGTCCACATCGAATCTCTGGATCACCTGCTCTCCGAGGTCGAATCGGCCATCTCCATTGCCATCGACGAACTCCAAGACTGCCTCGAAGGCGACTTCCAGTTGGATCTCCGTCGCCCCGCTCTCCGGGACCACGAAGTCGAGGCGGAGCTCTCCGTCTCTGGCCTCGAACCTGACCCGGATTCGGTCACCGTGTGCGCCGAAGGACCGGATCTCGAAGGCATCATCCTCTTCGTCTACCTCCAGGGCTCGGGGTGCGTCCTCGAACTCATCACCCTCATCGTTCTGCGCGTCCTCTTGCGCTTCTGCCTCGGTCGTAAGCTCGTCGTCGCTACCCGAGCCTCCCCCTGGCCCCTCCGCCGCGATGGCGAGGGGAGCCAGGGCCGACAAGAGGAGCACCATGGCCAGCATGGCCACCTGAATTGCTCGCATGTTATCGAAGGATCTTTCCTCCCGAGGTTTATTAGCATTATTCAACAAAGGCCGAATTGGAGGTCAGCACGCTGATCACTCTTCCCTCACATCCTCAGGTGGGCCGATGTACAGTCTGTCATGATTACTAAGCACTGTGCAGGCAGCGGATGTCACCTAATTGGGGAGCCACGGAGCTGGGCCCCATGGATCTTGTCAACGGGGACCGCACCGATGCGGCTGTAAGATGTGCAAGTGAGAGGGGGGTAGCACTAGTCCTATGACGTCCAGCTAAGAGGGGGGTCCGATCCAGCTGGAGCTGACATTTAAAAGGAAAGGGGAAGAGGGCCCTGGAGGGTCGGGGGGGCGGGTATCCTCTTCCCGGCCTATCGCGGAGCTACCTCGGCAGAATCACTGTGTCGATCACGTGGATGACGCCATTGTCAGCTTCGATGTCGGGATGGGTCACCGCTGCTGCCTCGATCCGTACGCCATCTTCCGCGTTGATAGTCACATCTTGTCCCTGGAGGGTCTTGAGTGAAGGCATCTCAGCAATATCGGCAGCCATGAACTTGCCGTTGACGACATGGTAGGTCAGCACGTCTCGAAGGGCTGGAGGGTCTTCGAGCAGACCTTTAACTGTGCCTTCAGGCAGCTTCGCGAAAGCCTCATCGGCGGGAGCGAAGACCGTGTAAGGCCCCCCCTTCGCGAGGGTCTCCACCAAGTCGGCTGCCTCTATTGCGGCGACAAGCGTTCCGAAGGATTCTGATTTCATTGCGATTTCGACTATGTTTCCCATTTAGAATCACCTAGGCTTAACCAGTTGCCTGCACTATATAATAGTGCCGACTGACCTGTGGATAGTGCCTAACTGGTCGTGAGTCCGTGCATGGCGGAGAGATGATCGAGCACCTCAAGCGTATCAGGTCCGGCTATCAGGACACCTTCGGGGATTCGCTCGATTCTTCCCTCCGCAACGCCCTGGCCTCCCACGATGACTCTGGCCTCCGGTAGGGCCCTCTGCATCGCGGAAAGAAGTCGGCCAGCCATAGACAGGTGCTCAATCATAGTTACTGATACCAACACCAAGTCTGGTTGTCTTGACTCGACAAAGGCAACTATTGAGTCTGTGGGAGCGGAATCGGAGATATCAAGGGTCTCGAAACCTCGGTTCAAGAGAAGACCTCGGAGAACCTCGGCAGCAAACTTGTGCCGCTCTCCATCGGGCGTACAGACAACGGCGGTTCCCCGCTTCCGTCCGGTCCAACGAATTGCAGCATTCATGTCGGCCACGGCCCGAGTCATGGTGTTGGTAGCTAGATGCTCGTGGCTCACGTATAAGTCCCTTCGAGCCCACATCTCACCCACGGTGTACATCACTTGGGTGATTGCATGGACGTAGAGCTGATCCACTCCCAAGGACTTCAGGCCCTCAGCGGCCACGGTCTTTGTGCGAGGGAGGTTTCCGTCAAGGACTGCAGTTAGGAGCCGATCCCTGAGGTCAGCAATGAACCTCGCTCTGCGATGGGCTGCGAGAACCGAGTTCCGAAGGACAAAGGCCCTAACCTTATCACTATGGTACTCCTCCGGGACGTCCTCCAGCTTCACCTTCTCCGCCGGACCCAGATACTTGATCGTGTGTTGGCGAGACGCCTTCTTCTCTGTGTCCCAGACACTCTCAACCAAGTAGGCATAGTCCCTGCCCTTCAGCCTTTTGGAGCGAATGAAAGCCACGGGTGGATACCGGGTTCCATGGCTTTAAGTGTCCACCACTACCCAACAGAATTAGGCGGGGGGGCGACCTTGGAAGGCAAGTCGCGATGTCGACCCAGGATCAGGAGACAATGCCCAGCAGAGTCATCTACACCCTAGGGATCATTCCCGGTCCGACCTCCGGGCTCAGCCTCTTTCCCAAGGCGGAAAGAAGGCTGGCCATTAGGGCCAGGGCGGGGCCAACCAGAAAGCCTGCCCAGGCGAGGAGACCCCCAACACCGATGAGAGCTAGCTTGACGCGACCGCGGGTATCTTGAACTCCGGTCCCCTTCAAGGTCAATCGCAGGATGCCAAGCCCCAGGCCTAGGGGCAGCAGGCCGAAGGCGATGGTGATGGCCGCGTCCGCGCCGAAGGAGGCGGTGCTAAGCGACCAGCCCATCTGGTAGAAGACAGTCGCGGCACTGCCGAGGTACAGGACGCCCGCCAAGGAGCCCGCCCAGGCACTGCTATCCCGCACACGACCCTTTCTTTTCAGCATCGTCCCCACCGCTGCCAATCCAATGGCTGAGACGCCAACCGCGGGGGCGATAATCGTCCACAGGGCTTGTCCCTCCCACTGGTACACGGTAATCATGTTGAACGGGTTGAGCATCCACTCCGTCAGCGTGAAGGACTCCTGGGTGCCCACCACGAGGCCGTAGTTCCCCCCTCCCTGGGAGGAGACCACCGCGACGTAGTACGTGCCGGTCGCAGGAGCAGGATACCTGAGTTCGCCCAGCCAATGGAAGCTCCCTGGACCGAAGGGCTCATACGTGGCTTCCGCGGCTAGTTGGCCCTCTAGGAGAGTGGCGCCATAGCCGGTAGGTATGGCGACCTCCGGAGGGATGCCCCCCTGAATTTCCCCAACGGGACTCATGAGGACGAGGGATGGTGTGAAGCTCCGGGCCGCTTCGAAGGGAGGCACAAGCAGACCCAGGTATATGATCTGACCCGCCTCGATGTCGAAACGGTAGTATTGTGGAGACTGCTGGAGTCCTCCGTAGATTGCCCATGATTTGAGGGGATCTTCGATGTGGAAGGCGTTGTCTAGAGCCTCGTTCTCTCCAGGCTCCACGGGGACGTGGGCCGCAACGGTGGGGAGAAGGGTCGTGACTAGGAATGCGCAGACGATGAGGAGGGCTCGCTTCATCGTGTGTGGCAGAAGGCCGGGGCTTCTTAAAGGTGCCGAACACATCTACAATGGTGCCTAACTTGGTGAGGCGGCTGACATCCCCTAGAGAACACCCCTGTAGCACAACCCCAGGGAGTGAGCAGGGTGTGCCAGGCTTTGGTCTATCCCAACGAGGGTCTGGGAGGAGCGCTATATTTTTAGCCCTCAATAGCGTGATAGCTCGGCGGGGGTGAGTCAGTCAGGGTATTGGTGATCGGTGGTACGGGTTTCCTCGGCTCCTATCTGGTGCCCAGACTAGTCTCTCGGGGGCACGAGGTCACGGTGGTGACCCGCCGGGAATCCGAGAAGTCCCGACTCGAGTCTCAGGGCTTGGCGGGAATCGTCGGAGATCTGCTCAAACCGAGAACGATCCTGTCACAGCTGTCTCCTCATGACGTCGTCGTGCAGATTGCGATGCCGCTGAAATTCGGTCGGATGTCGCGAAGGAAGTTCGTCGAAACAAGGGAACGGACAACGCAGTTTGTGGCCACAACACTTGCCGTCGGCGAGGAGCTCTCCTGCCCTACGATCTTGACCCTGGGCACGAGCTATCGCGCTGGTCCAGGAGAGGTGGTGGACGAGAGCAGGCCCATCGATCGATTCGGCATGACGAAGGCGGGCGAGCAGGCCGATGCGCTAATTGCCGCCGCCAATGAGCGGGGGACACCTCCACTCATTCGCATGTTGCCCGGACAGATATACGGGCCGGGCGGACTCTTCATGCAGATATACCGACGTGTTAGGGCCAGAAAGGCCGCCATCATCGGGAGAGGCGACAATCGCATCCCGAGAATCCATGTGGAGGATTGCGCAGAGGCCTTCGCCCGGGCCGTGGAGAAGCGGCCCGTAGGTGAGTCCTTCATCATTGCGGACGACACGTCGTGCACCGTTCGCGAGTTTACTGATTTCATGGCCCTGTGCATGGGGCTTCCCAGTCCCAGGACCGTTCCAATGGGTTTGGCGAGACTCGTCATGGGGAAACTGCTTATCGAGACGCTTGAGATGGATGTCGTGGTTACGAACGCAAAGGCGAAGAGCGAGCTGGGATGGAGGCTCAAGTTTCCCAGCTATCGGGAGGGATTGGTCGCCACCATACGAGAACTAGAGGGCGGGGTTTCTCCCATTGCTGAAGAGATGGTCGTGCGGTCGGGCCGCTGACGGACACCTTCCGAGGGCTGCCATAGGGGCGACGGAGTTCGGGCGAGGAGCGAGCGCTGCATACGCCACGCTCTACTGCTGGTCAGTATAATATCCCCAAGGCGTTTCTACATCGGATTTGACATGACCCAGGAACATTCCGACAGGGCCGCCGTCATCATAGGGGCCTCGACGGGTGTCGGCAGAGGGACTAGTCTCATAATCCCCCCACTCATGTCTAGGAACGATGAACACTTTCCGCTTGGACGCCGAGTACGATGCCCACAGAAGGGTCACCGTCTACTACTTCGAGGGTTTGAAGGGCTTTCACGTGTTTGAGTCCGATGGCCGCCTGCAGCAGCTGCTGGTGAACTTCTCCTGCAAGACCGAGGATAGCGAAGGGCTCCTGCTCATCGTCAAAGGGCAGGTGGAAGACGGCAACTTGGTCGGATACAGCGTCGAGGAGCCGCTGGCAGTGGTCCACACCCAGGGAAAGGACACACAGACGGTGATGGTGCCACTAGACCTCGACGTGGATTCCGGGGAGTTCGTCGGCCTGGTTGTCCACACGGTCAGGAACGGGATCTTCACACGATCCAGCTTAGTCGTTGAAGCGCAGGTCACGGGCTACGTTACCGGCCGAGGCTAACCGGGAGACCTTCGGCTGGCAACGAAGGCGCACACTGTAGAAGGTTCCCGCTACGGCACTTCGTCTCTGCCAGTTTGGCAGCAGCCGAACGGCGGCTATTCTTGCCTCTCCAACGCCTTCCAGAGAGCCATCATGGTGCCCTCTGGATCCTTGAAGACGGCGAATCGCCCCATGTTCGGGACGTCGCTTGGAGGTACTAGAATCTGCCCGCCAGCCGCCTCAATCTCTTTCGCCTTCGCGTCCACGTCCTCCACAAGAATGTAGTTGAGGGCACCGCCGGGGTTGAATTGCTCCGGGACGAAGAGCCCGCCGCCTGGCGGGTTTGCCGTCTCGAAGAGCGTGTAGTTCATCTCGGGGAAATCCTCGAACTTCCATCCGAAGAGGCCACCGTAGAACTTCTTCGCCCTCTCCGTGTCCTTGCAGGGGAGTTCGATGTGCACTATGCTTCCTGGTTTCGGAGTCTCTGCCATGAATCCTCCTCCCGGCAGCCTCAGATTCTCCTCCCTTTTCAACCTTCGGTCTGGCTGATGATGTTCTAGCCCCTACCGACGCGCTCTCGGTAGCGGGGTGGCCAGCCTGCTATCAGCCCTGATACTTGCCACGACATTTTTAACTGTGGGCCAGGCCTGGAACGCCCAGAGGCCTTCGTTTCATGGCGAAGTCGAAGGGGAAAGGGAAGTCTGAAGACCAACAAGATGCCCAATCGCTGAGCCGGAGGGTCTCCCAGGCCCTCGGGAAGACGGTAGACTTCTCCCGCATGGAGCGACTGCTCGCTGAATCAATCAGCAAGTTCAAGGAGCAGAGCTACAACGCGGCCGTGCGAATGGCTAGGGACTCCGTCTATCGCATCCAGGAACAGATGAAGGACTACCTGGAAGTGACCTGGGCCGTAGCGATCCTCTCTACCAGCCGGCTACTGGAAACCGCCAACAAGGCCTCCAAGCTGGCCGCCGAAGCAAAGAGACGCTTGGATGATGCCCTTGACGTCTTCCAGAACGGGAGCTTTGTGGACTCCCACGAGATCCTGAACAAGCTGAGCGATGCAGCCCAGAATCTCTACGCCTTCGAAATGGATATGGCCAGGGAGCATGTCGCTGCCCAGAGTCGGGCCCTGAAGGAGGTACAGGCTATGGGCGGGGACATTGGCGCCGCAAGCACCGTGCTCAGCCGGGCCGCCGAGGCTCTCGCAGAGGATGACTGGACCGGCTATCTATCCTTGATCGAGAAGGCGGATGCCCTGGTCGATAAGGCCAAGGAGCTCAGGGTCTCGGAGATCAAGGAGTCGGCCTCGCTTATGGCCTCGAAGTTCTTGGACGACGTTCGAAGGGCTATCCAGGCCGGCGACTTCGTCTCAGCCAACTACCTAGTTAACATGGCTGAACAGTCTGTCCCCGCCTCCAAGACTCCCGGTACCGACCAGGTCACCAAGATGAAGGAACGGATGGTGGTGAAGGTTCGGAGGTTCATATCTCAGATTGCACCTCTTATTGAGAGAGCGAAGAAGGATGGTTTCAAGGCCGACAAAGCCAGGGAGGACCTGGACTCCGCCCAAGAACTCCTGAAGACGGGGGACTACGTGAACGCCCTCATGATGGCGAAGAAGTCCTACGAGGCACTAAAGACCTTCAGAGGCCAGGCTCCACCCCTGGAGGAGCCAATGCCAACGGAGGAGATGAAGGAGAAGGGTGAGAAGGAGGAGCGGTTGTCGGAGAAGAGAGGAGAGAAGGAGGCAGCGGACACGCCCAAGGAGNNGAAGGTAGAGGGGGAGCTGGAGGACATGATAGAGGAGCCAGTCCTCTGGTGCACCCGCTGCGGCTCAGTCAACATCGGCCTCGGTTCCAAGGGCAAGGCAAAGTGCCTCGACTGCGGGGAGAAGCTCACTGTGATGGGCAGAGCTGAGGGGTGAGGGGGCTACTCCGCTACTAGCTCTCTGTACTCCTCTGGACTAAGGAGGCTTTCCAGCTCCGCCTCATCCTTCATCTTGATGGCGACAATCCAACCTTCGCCGTAGGGATCCTCGTTGATCAGCTCGGGCTTCTCCTCCAGGGCCGCGTTGACCTCCGAGATTGCTCCACCTACAGGGGCATACACCTCCGATGCGGCCTTCACCGACTCCAAGACGACGACCTCGTCTCCGGCAGCCACTTCCTTCCCAGTCTCCGGCAACTCGACGTAAACGACGTCCGTCAGCTCGTTCTGAGCGTAATCGGTGATGCCAACGATGGCCTTCCCCTCAAGAAACTTGACCCACTCGTGCTCCTTCGTGTACCTGAGGTCATTGGGGATCATGGACATGTAAACGCGACGCGGCTAGATCAGGCCTCTTTATCAAGGTTTGTGAGGGCCGCTACTTCGATGCCCACAGGATGAGAACGGCGGCGGCGACCAAAATCGCGCCCACTACGAGAAGGACTATTCCGATCAGTTCCTGCGGAAGAAGGAACGCAGCGATGGCGCCGATGGCAATCAGTATCACGCCAATGGCCAGAAGGATGAGCGCATC
>JABAOF010002677.1_pt8 | contig 10586 bp, 11 predicted proteins | sample 7062171 | NCBI WGS metagenome assembly JABAOF01 (sample SAMN14538628, study PRJNA623070) | marine sediment metagenome | biome: marine biome [ENVO:00000428]; feature: marine pelagic biome [ENVO:01000023]; material: deep marine sediment [ENVO:00002113] | place: India: Gulf of Khambhat ... | reverse complement strand
AAACAGCCGGGCGTGGGAGCCCGGCCTGCTATTTCTGGATTGGCGTTTCCACCTGCACGCCCGGCGGTCAACCGCCGGGTTTAGCGCGTAAGGGTGCTGAAACACCCTCCAGGGAGGTCCGCAGGGCCTTGAGCAATGAGCCCGACCATGAACGGTCGGGCGGATTTTGATAGGACATCGGTCCTCTCCAATACCCACTTGACTCGGGATCTTTTTTGACATACACTAAGGCAAAATGTAATAACAAGATAACAGGTTATCATAACAAGATAACAGGATGGTCAACAGGTTAGGATGACGGCTTCGGAGGGTTTCGGCGCCCGTTTACGGACCTCCATCGATCGCAGAAGCGCGGTGCCGTACTACGTTCAGATGAAAGAAGCACTGCGTGAACAGATCGAGAGTGGTACATGGCAGCCGGGAACGAGGATTCCTGGAGAGCCCGAGCTCTGTCGCTTGTTCGGCGTGAGCCGAACGGTGGTGCGGCAAGCGTTGAAGGAAATGGAGTACGAAGGCCTGGTCCTGCGTGAAAAGGGACGCGGGACCTTCGTGGCGGAGCCGAAGATCAGCAGCCGCAGCCTGGTGCACTCGTTGGCCGGTTTTTACGAGGACATGGACGCACGCGGTCTCACGCCGGTAAATGAGGTGCTCGAGCAGGGTATCGTGCCTGCTGGTGCCAAGGTGGCTGTCAACCTGAAACTCGAAGATCTGGCGCCGGTGATCAAACTTACACGACTACGATTCGTTCAGGGGGAGCCCATCGTGCTGGTAACTTCATACCTGCCCTATGAACTCTGCCGAGAGCTGGTCAACGCTGATCTATCCCGCCAATCGCTCTACGCATTTCTGGAAAAAGAATGTGGTCTCGCCGTCGCTCGTGGGCGGCGTAGGATTGACGCTATTGTGGCGGACGAGTACGAGGCCGGCTTGTTAAGTATCGACAAGGGTTCTCCACTCATGCGGGTGGAAAGCGTGAGTTATGCGCAAGACGGAGCGCCCGTTGAATATTTCATAGGTCTTTTCCGCAGCGACCGAGCTCAATTTGAAGTCGAGATCGTCCGCGTCGAGGAGGGCAAGGACGTGATGGAGGCCGTCGGTTTCGATCAGGAGGAACCTTGGTTGGCATGAGCGATCGTCGATCCTGCTTCCATTCGCAAACCTCGATGACGCCCACAATGAGCTACGATCTCGCGACTGTACGTGGAGAGCGCTACCGTGGCTGATGAGCGAAGAATTCAAGATATGGTCCGTCGTGTTGTGTACCGCACTGTGGGTAAATCCTTACGCTTCCGGCCAACTCCGAAGCGGAAGTTGGTGACGGAGGCGGACCTCAACACCATCGACATCGGTGGGGAATTCGAAGTCCCTGAGGGCGCGCTCATCACGCCACTCGCCAGACAAATCGCCATGGAGCGCAAAGTCAGGCTGATCGAAGCCGATGCTGTGCGGAGTCGTGCACAGCTCGATCCGCCCGCCGTCGTCAGCATCGCACCCGGGACGAAAGTGATCGCACTGGGCGCGGACCATGGCGGGTATGCCTTGAAGGAACAGATCAAAGCATTCTTAGCCGAATTAGGTTACAAGGTGACCGACTGCGGGACTCACAGCCCGCAATCCGTTGATTATCCTGATTTCGCCTTTGCCGTGGCGCAGATGGTTGCACAGGGTCGTGCCTGGCGTGGCATCATCGTCGATGGGGCAGGGATTGGTTCCTGCATGGCTGCCAATAAGGTTCCCGGTGTTCGGGCTGCCATGTGCTACAACCAATCCACGGCACTCAACAGTCGTGAACACAACGATGCCAACGTGCTGACCTTGGGCGCCGGCTTGCTCGGCGTGAACTTGACCCGCCAGATCGTCAAAATCTGGCTTGAGACCCCTGCGGGAGGGGGTCGGCACGCGCGGCGTGTCGAAAAGATCATGGACATTGAGCGTCGTTATCGACGGACGTGAGCGTGGGTACCTGCCCGAAAACTCGATCCGGTCTTTCGGGATGTGTAAAACACAGACGCAGGATACAAACGAATGAATTTTGATGAGGAAACACTCGAACGCATCATCGAACAGATCACACGCCAGGTTTTGATCCTGGTCGGGGAGGGAGCCCCAGTTGCCGAGGGTGGCCCCGTTCCTATCTCTTCACAGGATTTCGTCGCCCAGGTACAGCCCGTCGTTCAAGCGGGTGCAGATCGCCTGGCCAGCACGCTGGGGGTGGCGCCTACGGACGGCACCATGGGTCACATGATCGATCACACCATTCTCAAGCCCGATGCGACCGAGGACCAGATCGCACAGCTTTGTTATGAAGCCAAGAAGTACAACTTCATTTCGGTCTGCGTCAACCCGGCCTACGTGAAACTTTGCGCCGAACTGCTCAAGGGCACCGACGTCCTCATTTGCACGGTCGTCGGATTTCCGTTGGGTGCCACGCCGACGCAGGTCAAAGTCTTCGAGACGCAACAGGCAATCCGCGAGGGGGCCAAAGAGGTGGACATGGTGATCAACGTCGGCGCGCTCAAATCCCGGGATTACGAATTGGTGGAGGGCGACATCGCCGCCGTGGCACGTACCTGCCATGCGAACGACGCGATTTTGAAGGTCATAATCGAAGCAGCATTGCTGACCGACGAGGAGAAAGTGATTGCCTGCCAACTCGCCAAGGTGGCGGGGGCAGATTTCGTCAAGACCTCCACTGGTTTTGGTCCAGGCGGCGCCACAGCGGAAGATGTGGCCTTAATGCGCCGTGTCGTAGGACCCAAAATCGGTGTGAAAGCGGCAGGAGGTATCCGTACTTACGAACAAGCACAAGAAATGATTGCGGCTGGCGCCACGCGGATCGGGGCCAGCGCGAGTGTGAAGATTGTCGAAGGTGCTGACGAATAAGATTGAAGGAGATCGTGTATGACTGTTGATTTACGCACGTACATTTTTCTCGATAGCCTGCAGCCTCAGCACGCGGCGTATCTGGGAACCGTGGCGCGAGGGTTTCTCCCCTTACCTCACGACACCTCACTCTGGGTAGAGATCTCACCCGGCATCGAAATCAATCGCATCACAGATATCGCCTTGAAATCCACCCGAGTTCGACCGGGTATGCAGATTGTTGAGCGACTTTACGGATTGTTGGAAGTCCATCATGAAGTCCAAGCCGAAGTGCGCGCGGCTGGGGCCGCAATCCTGGAAGCTCTTGAGGTGGAAGCGTCCGATCGCATCAAACCCAAGGTCGTCTCGAGCCAGATCATCCGCTTCATCGATGCGCACCAGGTGCAACTCATTAACCGCATGCGTTACGGACACATGCTGCTGGCGGGACAAACGTTGTACGTTCTGGAGGTCGAGCCGGCAGGCTACGCGGCTCTGGCCGCCAATGAGGCTGAAAAAGAGGCCAACATCAACATCTTGGATGTAAGAGCCTTCGGTAGTTTCGGCCGAGTCTATCTCGGCGGTGAAGAACGCGACATCATGGCCGGTTATAGCGCGGCGGTGGCCGCGATCGAAGGTGTCACCGGCCGTGAGGTTGAAACCAAACGTCGTGATTAATTTTCGTGGCGAGTTAACTGCTCATCCTTGCTAATCGGGAGGGAACGATGGCTGAAGAAGAATACGGGTTGACAGAAGCGTTAGGGATGGTTGAATGTAAGAGCTATCCGGCGATGGTCGAGGCCGCGGATGCGATGGTGAAGGCCGCCAAAGTGGAACTGGTCAGTTACGAGAAGACGGGCGGTGGTTTCGTCACCGCGGTCGTCCGCGGCGACGTTGCTGCCGTGAAGGCGGCGGTCGAGGCCGGTGCACGCGGCGCCGAGAAGGTCGGCGAAGTTGTATCCATCCACGTGATCCCGCGCCCGCACGCCAATGTGGACCGCACGCTTCCGTTGGGTCGTGGGCCTGCTGAATCAGAGTGATCGTCGACTCTGAGAGGGCGGTGTGACGAAGCACAGGGGTTCCTTGCATAGCGGTTTCTACCTGTGATCCCGCGGCGTGATGTCGAGTTATCACGAATGATCACTCGACATCCCCTCAGAAAGAGGGGGTCGCTCGCCATCCGTCATCGCAGGATAAGAAGGAAACGGAGTTGCGTATGCTCCTAGGAAGAGTCGTAGGTACGTTGGTGGCCACGCGAAAAGAGCCCACCCTGGACGGTTTGAAATTCCTGGTGCTCAAGCAGTTGGACATCAAGGGCAAAGAGACGGGCGGCTATCGCGTGTGCGCAGACGTGGTCGACGCCGGATTGGGTGAGGTGGTGCTCTATGCGACGGGTAGCGCCGCACGCCAGACCAAAAGGACGCATCAACGCCCGTGCGACGGTGTCATCATGGCCATCGTCGACGTTCTGGAAGTCGACGGCGTCGTGGAATACGATAAGTCTCGGGATGAATGACCATGGACGACGCCCGAATTGAAGCCATCGTTCAGAAGGTGATGACCGAGTTACGTCAGGGGGAACGTGTGCGACATGGCCCACTCCCGGAGCCACCGACCGTGGTAACCGCTCCGGGAGCGGCGCCGGAAATTCGACGCGGGGACAATCTCTTCCCGAGCGTCGACAGTGCCGTTGCCGCGGCGCGGGGCGCATTTGTTCAACTGAACCTGTTGCCACTCTCCGTGCGCGAACACATGGTGGCGCACATCCGTCGTGTGATGCGTGAGAACGCACAGCTTCTTGCGCATGAGGCATGGCAAGAGACGGGAATGGGGCGCTACGAGGACAAGATCGAGAAGAACCTGCTCAACGCCAACAAAACACCAGGGACGGAGATCTTGGATCCAACCGCCTGGAGCGGCGATGGTGGCCTGACCGTAGTTGAGTACGCGCCCTATGGGGTGATCGGCTCGATCATCCCCAGCACCAACCCCACCTCGACGATCATCAGTAATACCATCAGCATGGTGGCGGCGGGGAACGCTGTGGTGTTCAACGCGCACCCCGGCGCGCGCTCGTGTTCCAACCATGCGGTGCAACTCATCAACGAGGCCATCATCGAAGCCGGTGGTCCGGAAAACCTGGTAAGCGCCGTCGCCGAGCCGACCATCGAGACCGCCCAGGAGATCATGCGCCACAAGGACATCCGCTTGCTGGTCGTCACCGGCGGCGCGGCCGTGGTCCGCGAGGCGATGCAGAGCGGTAAGCGGGCGATCTGCGCCGGCCCAGGCAATCCCCCGGTCGTGGTGGATGAGACGGCCGACCTGGAGCAGGCCGGTAGGGATATCGTACGCGGCGCTTCTTTCGATAACAACATCATCTGCATCGACGAGAAGGAAATCTTCGCCACGGATGGCATCGCCGATGCCTTGAAGCAGGTCATGTGCCGCCATGGGGCGCACGAGATCGATGCGGGCCAGCTGGAGCGGTTGATGAAATCCATCTTTACCGAGATCCCCCCGCGCGGTCGTTATGGGCTGATGAACAAGGATTTCATCGGCAAGAACGCCAATGTCTTGTTGCGCGAGATCGGCGTGGAGGTGGGCGACGAGATCCGTCTCGTGATCGTGGATGTGGAGCACGACCATCCTCTAGTGCTGTCCGAGCAGATGATGCCCATCATACCGCTGGTGCGCGTGCGCAACGCGGACGAGGGCATCGATCGCGCCAAGGTCGCTGAGCATGGGTTTCGCCACACGGCCGTGATGCACTCCAAGAACCTGGATGCGTTGAGCCGTATGGCGCGCGAAATGGATTGCAGCATCTTCGTCAAGAATGGACCTTCCTTCGATGGGGTTGGTTACGGCGGTGAGGGTTTCTGCTCCTTCACCATCGCCAGCCCAACCGGTGAGGGACTGACCAATCCGATCAGTTTCAGCCGTATACGCAGATGCGTTCTCAAGGATTCGTTCCGGATTGTATAGCGGGATAGAAGCCTTGATAAAGAGAGTCGATGAGCGATGATAGAACCGGCCCTGGCATTAATTGACTTCAGCAGCATAGCGATCGGGATCCAGGCCGCAGACGCCATGGTCAAGCGCGCCCAGATCGATGTGATCAAGGCAGGCACGGTGCAGCCCGGCAGGTATCTGGTGTTGATCGGTGGACCTGTGGGTGAGGTGGAAGAATCACTGACGGCTGGGCGGGAAACTGGCGGCTCGACGGTGCTGGATTTCGTGTTGCTCCCTCGGGTGCATCCAGAAGTCGTGGAGGCGATCGGTGGTGGCCGAGTGCCGGAACTCACCGACGCGCTGGGTGTGATCGAGACGACCACAGTGGCGGCGGTCATTCACGCCGCCGATGCGGGGATCAAGGCGGCTGCCGTGCGACTCGTCGAGGTGCGTATGGCCGACGGTCTTGGCGGCAAGGGGATCGTGCTGTTTTCAGGGTTGGTCCACGACGTAGAGGCAGCTGTCGAGTATGGTGTGAAGGTGTTGGTGCGCCCGGACATGCTCGTGCGTCAAGTGGTGATCCCGAAGTTGCATCCGGCCATGTGGGAAAACGTAGCCGACGCCACGCGCTTCAGCTCGAGGGTGTTGGAGCAGCTATGAAATTCGGACGCGTAATAGGGACTGTGGTGGCCACGCGTAAATATGATGACCTGGAAGGGATCAAATTCCTGGTGGTGCAGCCGCTCGACGAACACCGCAAGCCGCAGGGTGAGCCTGTCGTGGCGGCGGACGCCACCGCACAAGCAGGTCCCGGCGAATTGGTCTTCATGGTGGCCAGCAGGGAGGGGGCGCAGGCGCTGCCGGAGGTCTTCGTACCAGTTGATCTAGCGATCACGGGCATCGTGGATGAGGTCGATATTGAGACGGGGTCGAGGCGAGAGCAGGTTACCGCAGCTTGGCATTCGCTCTCAGAGGAGGGGGATTGACTTGTACATTGGTAAAGTCGTCGGGACGGTTGTCGCCACCATCAAGATCTCGCATCTCGCGGCGCACAAATTGCTGCTGGTGAAACAGCTCGATCTGGATGGCAAGGAGATGGATTATTACGACATCGCCGTCGATGTGGTTCAATCGGGTCCTGGGGACACCGTGCTGGTGATCGATGAGGGCAACGGCGCCCGGCAGGTGCTCAACATCGACCCCGGCGCCGTGCGGGCGGTGATCGTCGGTGTGGTGGATGAGGTCGAGGTACAGGCATAAGATGGTAGGTTCTTTCCGATAAGTGTTGATGGAATTTAATCGATCTTGGCATGAAAGATTGGGGCGACCAGGTGGGTCGCCCTTTCCGCTTGTTATGGCCTATCCTTTGATTGTTCCGGTGAAGGTCCTCGTTGTGTGTATATTCGGGTTCAAGCCGAGTGAAAATAAGGGTGTGCGACGCTAGCAGGAGGCCGCACACCTACGGTGATCGTTCGTGATGTTCTTCAGTCGGCAACTCACGGGCACTGGCAGACCGATTTTTCACCGGTGACGACGTAGACACCACCTGCCTCAACGCACTCGCTGCGGTTGAGGTCGGGATGGCAGGCGGGCGATTCGTCTCTGTCCGGGGGCAGGGGCTCGGCGGCGATAAGCGGAAGGTCTTCCGGAATACAGGTCGCCTCAACCGCGCCGCTCCATACCCAACAGTGACCCATGGCGTCGGGATTCAGGATCCACCACCAGCTGCTGTCGGTATTGCGCCCGTCAATGGTCGAAGATTCTCCCTCTAGTAGAAAACCGACGTCTTTGTAAGCTTTATCCGGACCGAAGCGGCAGGTGACGTTCATCAAGGCTGTGGCGGTCGGTATGCAGGGAACTGGGGGATGCGCCTCTTCTTCTTGTTCCCCGATCGGTTCCGGTTCGGAGGGCTGCGGAGCTTCTGACTCAGGCGGCGCAGCATCCGACCACGGTGGCACGTCAAGCGTCTCGTATACGCCTAGCTGAAAGTGAAGCCAAACAGTGGGGTTGCAGTAGGGTTGCCAATCGCCCGCCTCCGTCAACGTTTCTCCGGTCAGGCGCCAGGCGAACATGCCTTCCATCTCGGGTAGGATGCCGAATTTCGATAGGGCAACGGAGCCCTCGGCTGCAGATTCGCCCCTCACCTCACCGCTGGGTCCTAGCAGTTCGACAAGCCAACGTTGATCTTCGCCCAGCGGGCTGGCGAGAGCCCAAGTAAGATCAGGCAGCGCCTGACCCTCGAAGATCGCGCCTTCCACCGGTGAACGACTTCCGGGCTCTAAGAAGTGCTCACATGCCGGTAGGCCACTCCACGTCTCGTATGTTTCCTCGGGTGGTCGGACGAGTTCCACATTGGGGATGACTAATATGAGTGCGAACACTCCCGCGACCACAAGTAGGCCTCCCAGTCCGCCGGCGACTGCCGCCGTACCTCTGGCGAGGCCTGCGCGGATGCCTACTTGACGCACGCCAAACCAGATGATGATGAAGATGATGATCTCGATCAGGTAAAACCAGGAGGGATCGATGGAAAAGCAAAGCCCAACCGGCCAATTATTCGAGAACTCGGAGGTGTTGCCGGATGAGTCGGTAGCGGTAGCGCTAATGCGGTTGCAGGTTGCCAAGGGGAACATATAGGAGATGTTGAAATCGCCATTTACGTCGGCAATAACGGAACCGACAAGCGATTGCCCCTCGCCGTGGCCCGATGGATCGGAATCGGATTTATAAACTTCCACCGTGCAACCAGAGCAGGCCGTTCCCGTAGCTCCCGAGGTGCCCACGCTGGTGAACTCGGGGTAATTAAGACGATCGTTCGCACCGCTGTCGACATCCCCGGGGTCGTTTGGGTTCACGCCCCATGGAGCCAGGTCGATGCCTAAGGCGCCGTTGGCGAAGATGCTGTTCTCAGTGAACGGGTTGGCGGAGGTCGTGTCGTCCATGGCGTAAATTCCGACGCCGTTGTCGTGGATGTCGTTGACCTCGATGAGATTCTGTGAAGCCGACCACACGAGCAGGATGCCTTCGTCGACGTTATAGGCGATGATGTTGCCGCCATGGGTGGCGACGTGTCCGATGAAATTTCCATTGCCCTGGATGAAGATGCCGCGGCCATTGCCCATCGATCCTGAGCCGGTGATGTCGGTGCCGATCTTGTTGCGTACGACCTCGACGTGCGTGGCGAAGTCGTGGAGGATGATCCCGGTGTTGGAGTTGCCTGAGATCAGGTTGCCCTGGCCGGTTCCCGTCCCGCCGATGAGTATATAGCTGGCGGATTGGACGGAGATGCCCACTTGGTTTGGGATTGCCGCTGATCCAGAGAAATCGGTGCCGATGAAGTTGCCCCAGATCGTCGCCGCGAATCCGCTTAAGTTGATCCCAGTGATGTTTCCGGAGATCAGATTGGTCTCCCCAGGGACTGTGCCACCGATGTTCAGGTTGGTTGCGTTGGCGGCGTGAATGCCATTGCCGTTGCCCAGTGCGCTCGTCCCCGTGCGATTGGTGCCGATGAAGTTGCCGACGATCTGGTTGTCGGAGGAGGCGATGTAAATACCATCACCGTTGCCAGAGATCAGATTGCCGGTGCCGCTCAAGCCGATCCAGTTGTTATTGGCTCCAGGCTCGATGTACACTCCGATCGTGTTTCGCAGGGCGAGGTTGGTCGACATGCCGTCCGGGGTGGTGCCGATAGTGTTTTCATCGATGACGTGCCCGCCGACCAGGGCGTGGATGCCGTACGTGTTGCCCGAGATAACGTTTTCGAGGACTTCGTGCGCTTCAGATCCTAGCAGAATTCCGTTGCGGTTGCCCCGGGGGCCTCCGCCCGGCTCGAGGCCGATGTAGTTATTATCGATTCGTGCCGCGTTTCCACTGTGCACGATGATCCCGCCGGAAACCGGTGCGCCCGGTTGGTCGAAGCCCACGATGCTGAGGCCGCGTATGACCGTTGTCCCGGAATCAATCCACAGTCCATAAGGAGGCGGGGCGCAGCTCGCCCCTTGACTGGGAGCGATTGCAACCACCGGTCCGAGGTTGTAGGGATAATCGGGTTCGGTTGAGGCATCGATGATCACCGAATCGGTCACGGCCGGCAGGGGATCGCACAGCTCGATGAAGTGCGGACCCGAGCCGGGGATGTCGAATGCGATCAGCTGCATGTCGGGGGTGGCGTTGGAAATATTGATCGCCTCGCGCAGGGAGCAATGCGCTGCATCACAGAGACCGTCGTCAGAATCGTCTGCGGTGTTGACCCACCAGCCAGAGCCGCCGGCTTCTCCTGCGAAGAGCGGGGGCAGTAAGAAGAGCAGCAAGGCCAGGCTAATGGCGAATCGTAAGCTTCGTCTAGTCGTGACGCTCAGCATGGTTTCTCTCTCCGATCTGGTACGCGTTGTGTTGTCAGGATGCAGGAGAGCCAGCCTGCATTCACGATCTGTAACGTAGTATAGAAGAGGTTTGTGACAAATCAAATAATCGGAAAGACTTGCATGCGTGAAGGCGAAGGGCGTACTTGATGGTTGCGTGTCGACCCAGCGCGTCTCGTTTGATATACAAGCTTCTGGAATTATGGTACTAGGAGTGCTCAATGGATACGGGGTGGACGCGAGTGAATTCCACGTTAAACCGTACGTTCACAGTACGACCCTCAATTCGGGGATGTCAAGAGATGGGATTATCCTTCTAACAGCGTGTGTTATTCCTAGTCAGGTAACTCCCGCGGCGTTGCGCACCAGATCCACGAAATCAGGCTTCAAACTGGCGCCGCCCACGAGCGCGCC
>JABAOF010006143.1_pt2 | contig 10591 bp, 9 predicted proteins | sample 7062171 | NCBI WGS metagenome assembly JABAOF01 (sample SAMN14538628, study PRJNA623070) | marine sediment metagenome | biome: marine biome [ENVO:00000428]; feature: marine pelagic biome [ENVO:01000023]; material: deep marine sediment [ENVO:00002113] | place: India: Gulf of Khambhat ... | reverse complement strand
CACCCAGGCCGTGGTGACCATGCTCCCGCCAAACGCCGCGGCCAACTTGCAAGCCGTGTCGTGGTACTCATCACGAGGATTCAACAAGGCAATATAAAAGACGGTATCCGCGAATCGAGTCGTCACTTCTTCGGACTACCGTACAGGTAGTGATCGTGGTTGCGAGCGGCATCTTCTGGTAGGTCAACAGCCTTACCCGCATGCTTGAGTAACACTTGACTTAGCGTGTCGGTCTTCCCCGAGGCGCCCCCACGCCCGACCTCGCCAAGTCCTTCCTCTCCGCGCACGTCGACAGACACCTTCGCCCCATCGGGTAGCGCAACCGGCTCGCTGAGAATGATTTGCCCGTTTTGGATATATCCGTGATAGGTCATGGCGTTCACCATTATTCCGATTTCAATTCATTATACCTCCGTCCTGACGTGGTGACGATAGCTAACCAAAAAACTTGCCAAGCCAGCCAGTGGTGGAGGCTGTAAGTTTTTCCACGCGCGCATTCATCTCCATTCCGCCGTCCGGATAGCAGTGCAACGCAGCGGGTATCCCCTGTCGAGGGGCTGCTTGCGGATTACGACGGCGTGCTCATTTCCGACTTCTATGGGGGTTACGACTCGCTTCCCTGCCGGCAGCAAGAATACACCGTTCCGACACCTTTGACGTGGTTTTTTGATTGCGCGAAAACTTCCGCGGTGATCGTGACCGCTGCGTCTTTCGCAGTCTGCTTCGTGACAGCGGTTGCATCGACCGCGACCAATTCGCTGAATGAGTTGGCCGCACTCTTCTCCTATTTCGGGCCGATTTTGGGCGAAGTGTGCAGCAAGCCGCCGAATCTGCGGAGGTGTCGCCACCGCCAGCAGGAAGGCCGCACCCCTTCCTGCGGGTGGCTTGTCCAACCGCCGTGAGTTAGCGTGGAGGCTAATTGCGGTCGGTGTTGTCGACCTCCGCGACGAAGAGCAGCCGGCTAGTCCGCTCAGGACACTCCCACATGAGGGTGCTCGGATTCAGCCGCTTCGTGCAAAGGACGCGATCACCGGCTGCACATCGCGATTGCGAGATCATTTTGTTTGCTCGCATGGATCTAACTGGCGATCACGAAAATCGACTCGATTAGCTGCGTCCCGGTGGGGTCAACCATACGCGTAGAATTTTATGCGCGTCGCAGCAGAAAGTAATGGGCAAAGGCAGAGAAGCGACAGCGACTCCGGTTGGAACGCTCGATGTATAGCGGGCCGAGAATCGCCCCCAACACCCCGCCAGCACCGTCGAGAATGAGATCCCACATTGTATCATCGAGAGGCGTCATGCGTGGGGATCCCTGAGCACCCTGTTGCAGCGCAAGATCCAATCCATACTCCAAAATCTCCCAAAGCGCACCGATTCCTAGCGTCACCAACAGAATGAGCACGGCGGTGAATATCGGTGACGGACGAACTCTACCGGTGAACAGCAGCACGTAGACCACCAGGAAGCCGGCGAATCCGATTCCAAGTGAGTTGCCGAAGTGTAATACCTTGTCGAACCACGACGTTGTATCGTAGAGTTCCACAAGGCGTCCCAGGGTGTTGTCGCTGACCAAGAACCATAGCAGAATGAGTTCTAGCTCAACGGGAAGATTCGCCTTGCTGGTCCGTGCCACGGCAGCGGGAAACGCGACCAGGAGGACAGACACGACGCACACGGTTGCGTAGAGCCACGCCCCTTGGGAAATGAGCAGAATGACTGTCACCGCCAATACAGTGCGCAGCGCCCAGGCGATCCGGATTTCCCAGGCCGACGCCGGCAGGCATGCCGTACATCCCTCATGTGCCTCGGGACTCCGGCCACAGGTCTCACATCGGCAACCCGTGGTGTTGGTACTCATACCCATAGAAATGCCTTCCGGGAAAAGCTGAGCACATGCCGGTACCAAAGGAAGTTGTCGAGGCGGCATATCAACGGCATGCTAGAAATTATGATCTGGCAGTTAAGCTCTATCAACTTATCGGCTTGCGCATCGAGCAATATAGGGCGCGCGCTATCGAACACTTGCATCTGCTGCCCGGAGATTGTGCGCTCGATCTGGGTTGTGGTACCGGCTTGAGCTTTCCGCTGCTTATGGAGCGGATTGGGCCTGAAGGCCAACTGATTGGGGTTGATTTGAGCACTGAAATGTTGGCGATTGCGCGGAAGAGGGTCGAAGCCGCAGGCTGGAACAACGTGCAATTGGTCGAGGCGGACATTGCCGCCTATGACTTTCCGGCGAACGTGCGGGGGGTGCTGTCGTCGGGTGTTTTCGGATACCTGAAAAATACGGAGCACGTATTCGAGAAGATGCAACATGCCCTTAGCCCAGGAGGACGATTGGTCATCGTCGATGGCAAGCGGCCAGAGAGATGGCCTCGCTGGTTGTTCAAACTTTTTGTGCGGGCATCAAGTCCATTTGGGCTGACCGAAGACTACTTCGACGCGCGCACGTGGGAATTGGTGCAGCGTTTCTTTCACAATGCAGCCATGGAAGAGGTGTATGGCGGGCTTCTGTTTATCGCATCTGGCACAGCGCCTTCGCGGCCAGGCTGAAGATAAATCAACGTAGAGCTGCTGGCGCGGTAATCTTGCAACCCATCTAAATAAACCCACAAAATCTAAATAAACCCACAAAATAGGTACAGCGCAAGCGAAACTGACCTGATGCAAATAACACGTTTGGCTGTAGCCGGCTTCTGCGAAGCCGGCCCTTCGCTTGCCATTTTTGTGGAGTTATTCAGGCATGAAAGTCAGGGTTTACAGAGCCCTGCTACAGTTAGCCAATTCTGTAGCCGGCTTCTGTCAAGCCGGCCCTTAGCTCTCCAAACTTGTCTGCTGCGATAGAGTTACGTCAGTTTCACTTTTCTTAATCGTAAGGCATTTCCGATTACGGAAATGCTGCTGAGACTCATGGCAGCGGCGGCAATCATCGGATTAAGCAGCAGACCAATAACGGGGTAGAGGATACCTGCGGCGACGGGAATGCCAAGGGCGTTGTAGACGAAAGCGAAGAAGAGGTTTTGTCGGATATTTCGCATCGTACGCCGGCTCAGCTTTACCGCCTTGACGATCCCGCGTAGGTCGCCTCTCACCAACGTCACGCCCGCCGATTCAATCGCCACATCCGTGCCGGTTCCCATTGCAATTCCCACGTCGGCTGCTGCCAGCGCGGGCGCATCATTGATTCCGTCACCAGCCATGGCGACCTTCCGTCCGTCAGCTTTTAGCGACTTGATTCGCTGTTGCTTGTCGTCGGGACGCACTCCTGCCTCAAATTCGTCAATGCCCAGCTTTTCGGCTACCGTTTTGGCGGTCTTCTGGTTATCGCCGGTGAGCATAATAATCTGCAAACGCAGATCGTGTAGTGCCTCGACTGCTTCGGGCGTCGATTCCTTGATCGGGTCAGAGACAGCGAGCAGACCCGATAAGACGTCATTGACTGCCACGAACATCACCGTCCGACCCTCCTCTTGCAGTCCGTCTGCCTGGCCATCAAGTGCGGAAAGATTTCTCGTGCCATGCTCTTCGAGCAGCAAGCGTTTGCCGACCGTCACCTTCACCCCATCAACCCAACCCAAAACACCTGCACCCGTCACCGAATCAAAGTCAGCGACAGAAGTCAGATCCAGCTTGCGGTCCTTCGCCGCTTCAACGATGGCGCGAGCCAAGGGATGCTCGCTGTGCTGCTCCAGGCTCGCCGCCAACCGCAGCAGATCATCGGCCGTACTGGACTCCACCGGTACGCACTCGGTCAATTTTGGTCGTCCCTCCGTTAACGTGCCCGTCTTGTCCACCACCACCGTATCGATCTTCTGCAATGTTTCCAGCACCTCGGCATCTTTGATCAGTACGCCTTCCTTCGCTCCCCGGCCAACTCCAACCATGATCGACATGGGCGTGGCCAGCCCCAGAGCACATGGGCAGGCGATGATCAGGACCGCCACGGCATTGACCAATGCCCAGGCCAGAGCCGGTTCCTTCACACGGAATACGGCCCAGACGATGAAGGTGACGATGGCGATCATGACTACCGCGGGTACGAAGTAGCCGGCGACGACATCGGCAATTCGCTGAATCGGCGCACGACTCCGCTGCGCTTCAGCGACCATATTCACGATCTGAGACAGTACGGTCTCTTCACCGACTTTTACGGCCTCCATCAGAAACGAGCCGGTCTGATTCACCGTGCCGCCGATAACTTCATCGCCGGTTTTCTTTTGCACTGGGAGGGGTTCGCCAGTGATCATGGATTCATCAACCGAACTTTTTCCCTCGGTCACCTTGCCATCTACGGGAATCTTTTCACCAGGACGAACACGCAACAAGTCACCGCGCTGGACTTTGTCCAGCGAAACTTCTTCTTCATCGCCGCCTCGAACAACTCGGGCGGTTGGTGGAGCGAGCGAGAGAAGTTCCCGTATCGCGCTACCCGTGCGCCGCCTGGCTCGCAGTTCGAAGACCTGGCCCAGCAGCACAAGCGTGATGATGACTGCCGCTGCCTCGAAATATACCTCGATGTGCCCGTTGACTTTGAGATCGTCAGGAAGCAGACGGGGAAACAACACGGCAAAGAGGCTATAGAAATAGGCTGCACCCGTGCCGATGGCAATGAGTGTGAACATATTGGGATTCCATGTCACGATGGCCCGGAACCCACGCGCAAAGAAAGGCCATCCGGCCCATAACACAACCGGTGTGCTGAGGATCAGTTGCAACGACACGTGCAAGGTATGCCCCAGCCAGGTATCGATCGGGACACCGACCATCGGCAGCATGGCCAGCAGAAGCACCGGCACGCTCGCCGCCGCGCCTACCCAGAATCGCCGCGTCATGCTGCGCAGTTCGGAGTCGTCCTCTTCCTCAATGTCAAAGAATTTCGGCTCCAACTCCATGCCGCACTTCGGGCAAGTTCCCGGCTCGTCCCGCACAATTTCTAGGTGCATCGGGCAGACGTATTTTTTCCTTTGCTTTCGCCCTCTGGGTTGTACAGGCTCCAATGCCATACCGCATTGGGGACAGTTGCCCGGTTTGTCGCTCTCAACACCTTTGCACATCGGGCAGACATATTTGGGCGCCGGGTGTGCCTTCCCGCTGCTGATTGGTATAGGATCGCGACGAAGCGAATCCTGATCCTCGATATCCGCTTTTGCCACAAACTGCTGGCGGCAGTGGTTACTACAAAAATAGAATGTCTGCCCGCCACGCGTGAACGTCAGATCTGTCTGCTCGTCGACTTGCATTCCGCAAATAGGATCGATTGCCATGATGATAGGTTTCCTTCGCCCACAAACCGTAAGCCAAATATCGAGCGATGAACGCCATCCGCAGTCTATCAGATACGACACCTTTCTTGGCGCTAGAGACAGAATTCCGGAGCTTCAAACTGCAAAGCATACGATACGCATCCGAGACTTTGCCAGTTCGCACGGATACTTACGGAAGAATCTGGTCACACCGTTACTAACCGTAAATCAGAATAGCCCGCTGGATTAACGGCTTCACTCAAAAGCGCTGGTTCAACGACTCCCCAGGTAGCCGCGATGCACATCGACGGCTATTTCCGGGCAGGGATCTGATCGCCGCCTTGCCAACCTTGCCGTTCGACCTGTGGGCCCTGCAATTTTAGCGGTCATTTCCATCAGCCAGCCTTCACCGCCAAGGTGATCCCTAGGTTGGGTGCGCCCCAACGCACGAGTATCGATTGCCACGGATTTTTCCGACACTTAGAATATGGTGTTCCCAGACCTCAACCAGAACGGTTGCCCGACGACACGGGTTCATCTGAAAAGTAATGCATTTCTCCTGTCACCGGCAAGATGCTGACTACGGGGAAACATTGGGGTCAAGAGGTATCGACTTGCTGTGCGGCCTGCAAAGAGCAACCAATTTCGAAACCTGACGCATATCGGCCTCAAGGGAAACAAGAGCGTAGACTCCCATGATCAACCTCGTCGACTTTGCCAGGCAGATAAAAGCGCAACTGGCAGCAACGCGGTGCGAGCCTCACTGGAAACCGGGCGAAGCCGAGCGCTACATGGCGGACGTGAACGTGCGTCGCGTACGCTTCGAGGAAATCGCCGTCCGTCTGAATGACACCTTGATTCAGCCGCGTCTCGAAACACTCGCCATGTACTTCACCAATGCGAGCCTGGCGAGCAATCTTCCCGCGGGTCACTGTGCATGCTGGTTTGGCTACTGCGAGCGGTTTCCGGCCAGCACGAAAGTCACCTTCGCCGTCGAACACGACATTCGCTTTGAAAAAGTTGCTATCTGCTACGACGCATCCATGATGCCCGTGTTCATCAAATTCAACGAGCACGACCGATTGACGATGGCCCTGGACAAAGTAAGCGACGACCGTGTCGCCGGTTGGGTCGAAGAACGGCTATTGGAGTTCCTGGACGCCTATCTTCGTATTGACCGCGGCGGCGAAGATTTCGAGGACGAAGCTGTCACGGATCCCGTCTGCGGCATGCGTATCAGCCGGTCATCGGCAGCGGCCAGCGAAGGGTACCGCGGGCATCCCTATTACTTCTGCTCTGCCGATTGCCGAGAGAAGTTTGCCCGCGAGCCAACTACGTATGTCGAAGTGAAAACAATGTAGAAACCGTGGGGGGGGCCGGTATGTCCGAGCGTGCAAGCCATACCAGTAAGGGTGTGTCAGGCGACGACGACACACCACGACAAGAACAGATGCGCCTGAAGCTGGGCGTCATGGGCAGTGCAGGCGATGACGTACCGGCACGGCACCTGCAGAAGGCCGTTCTGCTGGGAGAGGCCATTGCGGATGCCGATTGCATTGTCATCACCGGTGCCTGTCCAGGCTTGCCTCTGGCGGCAGCCCGCGGAGCCAAAAGCAGTGGCGGTACGGTGATTGGCATCTCGCCTGCCCTGAGTCTTGACGAGCACGCGTTCAAATACGAATCGCCGACGCTGGCCCATGACGTATTGATTTTTACCGGCAGCGGTTTGATGGGCCGCGAAGTCGTCAATATTCGTAGCAGCGACGTTGTGGTGATCGTCGGTGGTAGCAGCGGCACGCTCGGCGAACTGGCAATTGCCTATGACGAAGGCAAATTGATCGGCGTGCTGACGGATACCGGTGGCATTAGCGACATGGTCAAGGATATCCTGACCACGTGCAACAAGGACACCGGAGCCCGCGTTGTTTACGACGACGAACCGCGTCGGCTAGTCGAACGGTTGCTGGAAGCTTACCGCACCGAGCACTTCCGACGGCCATCGGTGTTCTGCCGCGGACCCAGCGACGCGACTTCGATTCCTGCCGAAGGCAGCCAGCAAGATCCCGTCTGCGGCATGTGGGTTGCCCCACGCCAGGCAGCGGCGCGGCGAACCAGAAATGACAACCAATACGTATTCTGTTCCCTGAAGTGCGCCGAACGTTTTGATGCCGCTTCGCCGCAGATCCAACCGCGCAGCCTTGCCACAGAAGAGCAGAACTAACTCGCCGGATGGCAAATTTCCCGTCTGGCTTTTTTGCCCTAACCGCGCCAAATGGCGCGCTTTGGATCGGGGCCGTTCTCCAAGGGTGTGCCGGATTTGTGGCTTTGCGAAGCTTCAGCGCGACCATCCGATCAAGCTGAGGATCGTGAGCCAGATAGACCGTACCGAAGGCACCCTCACCGAACACCCGCTGTCATTCAAAGCGGCCAAATCGGTGCGTTCCGCAACCTGCGTGGCTGTCGCCTCGGGGAGCTTCTCCGAATGCTTGCCATCCCGCCGGACCCAGAAACGCTTGCCAAAGGGTTGACGGATCAACTCGATGCGGTGTGACTGTCCACCACGCTTCTTTAGGCTGATGCGTATGTCTGCTGGTAAGCGTGCCATATATTGGCCCCTCAATTTTCGTAAGTCTCAAGCCGCTAGACGGTTTCGCCTGTGCACGCTGAAAAAACTGGTTTCGTGGCTCAAGTGTGCGAACGCGCTGACGCTTTTTGACCCCCTGATTGTCGCAAGTCACGTAGCTTCAGTACAATGCGGCGATAGCCCGTAAAAAGTTCGCGGGTTAATAAATAGTCGTCCGACTATAATTGAGACTCCACAATTCACGGAATTTCACGATGTCTGAAACCGCAATTCAGTTGCTGGCAACGTTTGACTTGCTGCCCGCCAAGGAACAGCACGAACTACTGATCGCGATGCTTCGGAGGAGCGGCGAGCTGCCCGATACGATTGTGTCCGACGATCCGCTCGTCGGGATCGCCGACGGACTCTTCCAAACGCTGGATGCTGAGGAATCAAATGGCGACACCAACGCGGGGTGAAGTATGGCTTGTCGACCTAGGCATGGTCGCCAAGGTGCGCCCGTGCGTGGTACTCAGCATTCCTGCCGATGAAGACAACGATCGTGTGTTGGCAACGGTTATTCCCCACACAACGAGTACGCGCGATTCACGATTCGAGGTCGCTTCCAACGTTCGCTTTCTCAAGCCTGGCGCGTTTGACGCACAGAACATTATCACAATTCCGACCGTCAAACTGGTTCGTTGCCTTGGCACTCTGCCTGATGACCAAATGAGCGGTGTCGAACAGGCGGTTAAGCTCTGGCTTGATTTCGACATAGGACCATAAAAGGCGGACGAACCAGTCATTGGACCGGACGGCGAACAAAGCTTACACTGACGGCAACGCTTTATGCGCCGCCGGTCGATTCGGTCGTCTCACTGCTGTTCAATTCTCCGATCCACGCTCTGACGTGTCACCGAGAGTACGCGCAACTTGCAGAGGTGACGTACACCGCCAGCACGAAGAGCGCTTCCTTTCTGCTGGCGGTTGCATCGACCGCCAGCACGAGGGAATTGTCCTTCGCCGCAGCGGTGGTTTCCACCGACCGCAGTTCGGGGCTGCGAAAAGCGCAGTCAAACCGATGACGCTCGGCGGCTTGCGAAGGGCTGCGTTCGTGACAGATGTCGAACCGTCCTCAGCCACGAACGCGAATCGCCCAGCTAATCCCGGTGATCGCCACCGACGCGAGTTGCGGCCTGGAAATATCCCTCCCCAGACCGCTCCACCATCCGATCTGACCATACGTTTTTCGTGGGCTGCAAAATACCACCGTTTCTCGAAATACACTCGCAAAGCTCAATGGGGCCCGGCTCGCCCAACATCCACTCTCCGTCTTACGCCCACTCCGCTCACACCCATTGATCTTTGCGAGCAGCGGACCGCCTGCGGCGGACGTGTTTTTTAGCCGCTCGCCGCTGGGCGCCTCTCTCTGTTCGCAATGCGAGGGGATGAAGCGGGGCGTCGCTCATCGGCACTCCGTGCCGATTGGGGGACGATGCAAACACGACCGCAGATTCCGTGGCTGTCACGCTATTTGTCACGGAATCCTTGGCAACGCCTGCACATATGTGTAAAATCTGGACGTTTTCCCCGTACTTTCCGCACATCTTGCTTTCAATTTCCCTGAATTTGGTTGTCGCGTTCATTTGAGCGAGACGAGGCGTGCGGGGTTTCCAATTTTGGGTGAATGGGGCATCGAGATCTTTTTCCGATTCAGCCAATTATGCATGGGCGCGGGATTGAGGCAAGCCTTTTTGGGCGACGCCGGGATGATAAAAAAACTTACGACGATCGCCCATGACGTAAGTCGAGCGGGACTCAACTTACGTCGATGGTAGTTTGCGTAACACGAGTCACGTCATTTTTTTGCGGCAAAGAGCCATTTTCAAAGTCCGAGCCATCGATTACAGATGGCAGGATGAAACATAAGGATGCCAAGAAGAAATCGATCGCCCGGCCTTCGCATCGCGGTTCCCGCGCGCGTGCCGGTGGGCAGACTTTGCGGACCTGCAACATCGGCGCCTTACCGATCGTGAACCAACTGCTGGAACGGATGCAGCTGGAATCCTTCTTGCAGCAACACCTGCCATGCGATGGCCGCAGGATGGCCATCCCGACATCGCGTTGCCTGCTGTTGCTGCTTCGAAATATCCTGATTTCGCGCGAGCCGATCTATGGATTGGGGGAATGGGCTGAGCGGTTTGTCCCCGAACTGTTGGGGTTGACGCAGGGCGAACTCGAACACCTCAATGACGATCGCGTCGGTCGCTGCCTGGATCGACTCTTTGCGGCGGACGTGCCGGCATTGGTGTTGGACGTCGTACGTCATGTGGTGAAGGAATTCAACGTCCGTTTGGACGAGTTGCACAATGACTCGACGACGGTGTCCTTCTACGGTGCCTATGCGGATGCTTCCGCAGAGACCAAACGAGGCCAGAGGAGTCGCTTGGCCATTACGTTCGGTCACAGCAAGGATCATCGGCCCGACTTGAAACAGTTGCTCTATATCCTGACGGTGACCGACGATGGTGGTGTCCCGCTGTACTTCACCACGGCCAGTGGCAACGTCACCGATGACACGACGCACCGTGAGACCTGGGACCTGCTGCGGCAACTGGTCGGTCACTCGGAATTCCTGTACGTGGCGGATAGCAAACTGGCAACCCGCGAGAATCTGCAATACATCCATAATCAGCATGGTCGTTTCGTCACCATTCTGCCGCGTACGCGACGGGAAGATGCCGAGTTTCGGCAGCAGTTGCTGACGAGTCTCGACGCGGTG
>JABAOF010011826.1_pt2 | contig 10596 bp, 14 predicted proteins | sample 7062171 | NCBI WGS metagenome assembly JABAOF01 (sample SAMN14538628, study PRJNA623070) | marine sediment metagenome | biome: marine biome [ENVO:00000428]; feature: marine pelagic biome [ENVO:01000023]; material: deep marine sediment [ENVO:00002113] | place: India: Gulf of Khambhat ... | reverse complement strand
TGGCCAAAAAGGTCGGCGTGAGCGTGCCGACGATCAGCGCCCGGGTGAACACACTAGAGAAGCTCGGCATCATCCGGGGGTACAGGACGGACATCAATCCAGAACGGCTGGACGAGTGCCAGATTGTGCTCTTGGTCAAGTGTACCCCCTCGGTAAAGTCAGAGGTCGCCACCGCTCTCGCGGAGATTGAAGAGATCAGGGGGGTCATGACTACGCGCGGCCCCAGAGTGGTGGCCTTGGCAACCGTCAAGCATCAGGAGGATATCGACGGCCTCTTGGAGCGGGTCTCGAAGGTGTCTGATGTCCTGGACTACGAGCACCTCGTGGTCGCCGGAGTCGTGAAGGATGTGTCGAGCGCCCTCATCACGGAAGGACTGTCCACCTCCCTAATCTGTTACCAATGCAAGGACTTGATCCACGGAGACCCTGTCAAGGTAAGGATGGACAGGAAAGACCACTACTTCTGCTGCCACTCCTGCGAGAAGCTCTACGTGGAGCGCTACCTTCGGATCAAGGAGAAGGCGCTGGCCTGACGGGGCCGAAGGCCTCTCAATCCGAGGCCATCTTCAAGAAAAATAGGAGAAGGGACGGGAGGTTCCCGTCCCTTCCCATCGCCGTCAAGCTAAGCCGCTGCGGCAAACCCTCGGGGTTTCGCCACTCCGCCGTAGATCCCTGCAACTACACCCACGAGTGCGAAGAAAATAGAAACCCCAAGCCCCTCGAGACTGCCGTAATACGCCGAAACTCCAATCCCGATCAGGCTGAGCACGAAGACGACGATTCCCGCTGCAAGTGCGCCCCTTCTCATTTTCCTGCTCACCTCCTGGCTCCTTCGAGCCCTTGTTGAAGGGAGGAGGGCACATCCCACTCATTGGATTGTTCATTTGCATTCTCCAGACCATCAGAGCGCGCTGCTTCCTGATCGTGGGGTTCGGCGGTCGCGAGATTGACAAATGTTAACGCAGACGATCTCTGTCAGGCCGGGACTTTCCAGCGCCAGTGGCTGCCAGGTGTCGGTTCCAAGGGTGGTAGAAACGTTTATGGAACAATACCCTCCTGTCGGTGGTGTGAAGACCGAGAAGCAGAACGATGAAACCCTCGAGGGTGTGTGGGAAATCGAGTTCTGCGTCGTGTGCAAGTGCCCCGTGGATTATTGCATTTGCGACCTCATTCACACCGGAGGGGACTAGAGAACGCCGTGTCGCGGGACACCCCCTAGCCTTATGATGACCTAGCCCTATCCGTCGCCCACTGGGGGCTAGCTTGTGATCGAAAACGATATCGCCATCATGATCGGCGGTCGCGCTGGCGACGGCAGCCTGGTCACGGGCGAGATTCTCGCCAAAGTCTTCGCCAGGATGGGGTTGGAGGTCTTTACCGTGAAGGACTTCCCCTCCAACATCCGGGGACTGCCCACCAACTACACGATCAGGACTAAGGATCGCCCGATCATGGCCAGGAAGGATCACGTAGACTTCCTCCTCGCTCTGGACCGTGAAGCCGTAGACCTCCACGGCAAGGAGATCGCTGCGGGCGGGGTCCTGCTGTTTGATAACTCGGGAGGGGAAGGGCCGGAGGGTTGGGACAGGGACGAGGTCCACCTCTATGAAGTCCCAATGAAGCGGATGGCGACGGAGAATCTGGGCGGGGCCCGGGCTGAGATTTTCAAGAACACCGTCTCCCTGGGCGTCCTGGCCGGTCTGCTTTCTCTGGACGAGGCCCTCATCCAGGAGATCGTCGCAGAGGAGTTCGCGCGCAAGGGTCCCGAGACTCTGGAGCGGAACCGGCAGGCCATCTCCTTGGGGGCCCAGTACGCCGCGAAGGAACTGGAGAAGGTGGATGACTACGTCCTCAGGAAGCGTGAACACGAGGAGAGGCTCTTGGTGATGGGCGACGCAGCCATCGCGTACGGGGCTCTCGTCGCAGGCTGCCGCTTCTACGCTGGATACCCCATCACACCCGCTACGGAAACGATGGAATGGTTGGCGGAACACCTGCCAGACTACAATGGCGTCGTCGTCCAGGCGGAGGATGAGATCGCCGCGGTGACCATGGCCCTCGGAGCCTCTTATGCAGGCCTGAGATCGATGACGGGAACCTCTGGACCCGGTGCCGCCCTCATGACGGAGGCCATCAGCATGGCGGGAATCGCGGAAATCCCCCTCGTCCTGTTCCACGGCCAACGCGCAGGACCCTCGACAGGCATGCCCACGAAGACCGAGCAGGGGGATCTCAAGCAGGCCCTCTTCGGTGGCCACGGCGACTTTCCTCGGATCGTCCTGTCCCCGGGGAGCATCGAGGAGGCCTTCTACCTGATAGCGGAGGCCTTCAACCTGGCGGAGAGGTTTCAGCTCCCCGTGATCTTCTTGACGGAACAGGCCCTCTGCCAGAACAAGCAGACCATTCCCCGCCTGGACCTCTCGCGCATCCGGATGGACCGGGGGAAGCTGCTAGTGGAGGCCGTCGAGGGCCCGATTACCGCCAATGGCGGCAACTTCCTTCGTTATCAGCTGACGAAGGATGGCGTCTCGCCCCGGCCCATTCCATCGCTTGAGGGTGGGATCCACGAGACGACCAGCGTGGAACACGATGAGGAGGGGTACACCACCGAGGATCCAACTCTTCGAAAGGCCATGATGGAAAAGCGGATGAAGAAACTCGACACGGCGAGACCGTATCTGCCCGCCCCTGTGCTCCACGGCGATCCAACCGCGCGTGTGGCCCTCCTCGGGTTCGGCTACCTGACCGGGGCTGTCCTGGAAGCGATGGAAACCCTCGGCGCGGAGGGGATTGCGACGAAGTACGTGCAACTGCGGACCCTCTGGCCCTTTCCCGGAGACGAGGTCGCGTTACTGTTGGGGGACCTAGATCGCTTGCTCGTGGTGGAACACAACTACAGCGGACAACTCACGTTTCTGCTCCCGAGCCTGATCGCCCCTGGAATGCCTGTCTCCACTATCCGGCGGTATGATGGCAAGCTCTTCAGTCCCGCTGATGTGGTCAACGGCGTGAAGGAGGCGCGGTAGATGGACTCCACCTACGACCTCGTCGTCGCCGATTTCAACGCCCGCACGGAGACCTGGTGTCCGGGGTGTGGGGACTTCGGCCTGAACGGCGCTCTCAAGAGAGCCATGGTGAACCTCGAGTTGCGGCCCAAGGACGTCGTCCTCGTGACGGGGATTGGATGTTCCAGCAAGATTACGGACTACTTCCGGTCCTACGGCTTCCACACGATTCACGGAAGACCGCTGCCAGTTGCGAGTGCCATCAAGATCGCCAACCCCCAGTTGACCGTCGTGGTCGCAACGGGGGACGGAGACGCGTACGCCATCGGGATGGGGCACTTCATCCACGCCGTCCGCCGGAACGTGAACCTCACCATGGTGGTGATGAACAACCAGGTCTACGGTCTGACCAAGGGTCAGTACTCGCCCACGGCCCCCCTGGGCTTTCCTTCCGGAACCTCCCCCGAGGGTTCCCAGGAACACGCCATCGACGGTTGCGCCCTGGCTTTGACGGCAGGGGCCACCTTCGTGGCCCGCTCCTTCTCAGGCGACATGAAGGACACCGTCGCCACCCTGGAGGCGGCCATCCAGCACCCGGGATTCTCGCTGGTGGACGACCTCAGTCCCTGCGTGACGTTCAACAAGATCAACACGTACGCGTGGTTCCGACAGAACATCCGAAGGCTAGCGGAGGAGGGTCATGATTTCGGGGACCGGCGTACGGCCATGGAGGTCCTCATGACTTCGGAGAAAATCCCCGTGGGTCGCATCTATCAGGCCAAGGACCCGCCACGACCATACGAGGAACGGGTCCTGAAGAACCTCGAGACGCCCCCCGTGTTCCAGGATCTGACGCCGGACAAGTGGAACTACGAGGGCATCATGGAGGAGTTCCGGTAAGAGACTCCTCGGGAAGGCTCAGCTGGCACGGCGCGTCGGGTTCGACCGTGGGACACCCCCTCGTGATGTCAGGGCCCCGGGGGAGGTTGGCGAAAGGTTAAACCGAATTGGGCCTTTCGGCCCCGCTATGCTCGAACTCCCCACCCTGCGACTGTTTGCTGGCATCCTGCTCGCCCTGTGGGTGGGGACGGCCGTCTCCTTTCTCATCTCGTCAGCTCGCCACGCCCGCGCCAGGACGTTCGAGAAGGCGGCGGAGCGGCGACTCCCTCGAGGGGTGCAAGCAGCCTGGCCCATCGTCAATCTGGTTCCCATTCCGGCCCTGTTTCTGGCCGTCTTGCTGCCAGAGACGGTCACCGGGACGGTCCTCAACCTGTCCTTCCCGGGCGACACGCTGGCTCAAGGCATCGGTCTGGTGCTGTTCTTCGCCGCCGGGTTGCTGGCCTTGGGGAGTGCCCGCACCCTCGGTCGCCACATGCGCAGTGAGATTGTTGTGGCGAGGGATCATGAGCTAATCACCACGGGACCGTACGCACGAATCCGCCATCCAGCCTATACGGCCGTCATCCTGCTGTCCCTCTCCGTCACGCTCCTGTTGCTCCATCTCCTCCTCGTGCTTAACTGGTTGCTCGTCGTGGCCATCGCAAGCTATCGGGCGAGGCGAGAGGAGGAACTCCTGTCCTCTGAGGAGGGGTTCGGGGCGCGTTATCGGGAGTACATGGGAAGAACGGGACGGTTTCTTCCTCGTGTTCTTCGTTCTGGGTCCCGCCCTGGAGAATAAGCAAAACAGGAGGGAAGGGGTCGACCATCGCCCTCTTGGGTCGGGTCACCAGGGATTCACTCCAGAACGGGAGACACCTGCAGCGAGCCTGCCTGGCAGCCTCGGGCGGTCCTTCACAGCAGGAACGATTCGAGGATCAGGTAGACCCCCACGGCGACGAAGAGCCCGCTGGCGATGAACCGCAACCAATCCTTGCGGAGGAACTTCGCGAGCGTCGTCCCGATCACCACGCTGAGGGTCACCATGAGGACCAGGGCGAGGCTCGCCCCCAGGAAGACGGACACGGGGGCAACGGCGGTCGCCGCGAGGACGATGACGGCGAGCTGGGTCTTGTCCCCCAGCTCCGCCAGGAGGTTGAACGTAAGGGCCTCCGTGAAAGCGCTGCGCCGCGTGGAGATTTCGGCCTCTGCCTCCCGGCGGAGGAGGGTGACGAGGCCGAAGGCGATGAACACGACCCCACCCCCCACGCGGATGGCCACCATCCAGGCCGTGAGATAGAAGGCTAGCGCCGCCCCCAGCGCGGCCCCCACCGCGGTCACCAGCACCAGGCCGAGGGACGCGCCAGCCCACACGGGGACCCAGGGGTGGCGGGTGACCAGGGAGATCGTTGCGAGCTGCGTCTTGTCCCCGAGCTCGAGCAGCAGCACCAGACCCAAAGCCGCGGAGAATGGCAGGAGGCCCTCCACGGATCCGTCAGTCCCCACGTGCCATATGCCATCTTCGGCGGGTTAGCTCCAGGCTTGGCCGGTGCCTGGCACGGCGCGTGGCCCACGACCCACGGGCAATGAGCACTCGCCTGGGGAGACCACGGCAGGGCGCCTCCTCAAATAGCCCTGTGGTCTGGCCACTCGGGATTTACATGGCTGAGAATGACAATTTGAAGCTGGTGGAAGCGATGGAAGACGCGTTGAATGCACGGGACATGGATACGTTCGCCCACGTGCACGCGGAGGACCTAACCGCGATGGTTACCTTTCGGCAGAATCTGGAGCTTTCACTCCTAGGTGGTTCCCGCGAGCGTGTAGATCTTCCATCCGAGAACTAGAGCGAAGGCGGCTACAGCGAGGGCGGCTCCCAGGAACGCAGCGGGAAGGTCGAGGTTAAGGAACGCGAAGAGGATCACGAGAATTCCCAGCGCCACGCTCAGCCACATGAATCCCTTCGAGAAATCGGCGCTTTCCCGCATGGCGATTCCAAAGAACGCAACGCCCAGCCCCAATAAGAGCGCCGCAGCGAGGGCCACGGCGCTGATCAGGCTGCTCGTTGTCCAGTAGGCGACAAGCACTAGACCCGCGTCCCCCGCTCCCAGAGGAGATGTGGGGTCATCTGCAAGCGCTTGTCCGTACAGATTGGAGTGCGAGGAAGTGACTGCGAAGTCGGCGACAATGAAGAAGATGAGGAGCGGGATAGCGAGGAGCGAAGGACCGAGGCCGAGTTGGGCAAGGGCTCGATCCGTTCCTCGCAGTTTCCAGTACAGCGATGCGAGGAACGGGACGGCCAGGAGGAGGGCTGCGAGGGTGACATAGGTGCCCGCGGCAACGAGAGTTCGGTTCTGAGGAAAGAGCTCCCCGAGGATTTCGCCCAGTGTGGATGGCGGCGGGCGCAGCGCAATCAAGATCGCGCCGACGATGACGAACACGCCAGCCAGAATCCCAGCCATGCCTCCGGAGCGCAAAGCAGCTGTGCTAACCTCCCCCCTTGACTCCATGATGCCCGGGAGAGTTACGTCGGTATAAATGCCTTGCTATGACATGGCGTGTCTCTTGTACTCCGCTATCGATGCGGTTCGTGGACCGCGGGCAAAGGGCTCTCGCCTACGGGGGAAGCCCCGAATGGCGCTACCTCAAATAGCGCGGTGGTCTAATCGAATCGGGATTAGCATGGCTGAGAGTGACAATCTAGAGGTAGTGGAAGTAGTAGAAACCGCGTTGAATGCGCGGGATATGGACACGTTCGCCAACGTGCATGCGGAGGACGTGACCCTCTATGCCCCGGACAGTCCGGACCCGATCCGAGGACGGGACTCTGTCGCCCAGTGGTATGGGGGCTTCGTGAACGCCTTTCCGGACATGATTGTAAAGGCAGAGCGACTCTTCGCCCAGGGGGAATGGGTGTGTGGACAGTACGCTATCGCGGGGACTCATACGGGATCGTTGTCCGGTCTAGGCGAGGAGGAGATTCCCCCCACGAACAAGCCGGTCAAGATTTCGACCGCCACCATCTATCGAGTCCAGAACGGAAAGGTCACGGAGGTCCACGAGTACTACGACCTGCTCGGGTTCATGGCGCAGCTCGGCCTCTCACCGTAGCCCGAGAAGCGGGCAACGCCCGGCCAGGTCCTACGAGGCCCGATCCGGTAGTGCGCCTCGATAGCGACCAGAATACCCTTAAATACTACAGGGCAGTCGTTAGTCCAGCGGCAAGCAGGAGTTTTCGCCAGGCCCTTCAGGCCCATTGACCCGAAGCCCCTTGACCCGAGACCACCTGAATTGTCCAGAAAGAGAAGTGAAACCATGGAAGAAAGATCCATTGCTAAGGTAGACGAATTGACACCTAGCACGAAGCAGGTGGACTTGTTAGTAAAGGTCCTCAGCTTGGGGGACCGGAAGACGATTGACTCGAAGTTCGGAGGCTCGCGGGACCTCGTAGAGGCTGTGGTCGGCGACGAGACCGGCACCGTCATCATGACGCTCTGGGAGGACCAGATCGATGAGGTTGCGCAGGACGACGTCCTGACCATCGACAACGGCTACGTCTCCCTCGTGAGGGGACACATGCGCCTGAACGTGGGGAAGTACGGTTCCTTCAAGCCCTCCGAGGACGAGATGCCCGAGGTGAACACCGACGTGGACGTATCGGACCGCGAGTACGAGACGGACCGGTACAGCTCTCGCCGGGGGGGGAGAGACCGTTCGTCCTCCTCCGACCGGGGCGCATACGGAGGCGGTCGTCCGAGGCGGGACAACCGGAGACAGGGCCGAGGACGTCGCCGTTACTAGGGTCTCCCGAGTCACCGGGCCCAGTCGGAGCTCGGAGTCTTCCCGAGGGAAAGACTGCGGGAGTACCTAGGCCACCCGGCGCACCCTTCCCGCGCTTTGCGGGGTAGGGTCTACGCCAAGGGAATAAATAGAACCGGCTAGTAGGACGCTCACCATGGGATCTTTCGAGACCTCCCTAGAGCATCTGAAGAATCATGTCGAGTACCCCGCGAGTCGGGAGGAAGTCGTGGCGGCCTGCAACAGCATGTCCGACGTTCCCACCGATGACCGGGACTGGTTCGTCAACCACCTCCCAGCGGGAAACTACAACAACGCTGACGAGGTTCTCTCGGCGATTCTGGAGAAGATCTAGGCACCCCTATCCACACTGATCGAGTTTCAACGGCAACCGACAGCGCTAGCTCCGATGCTAACCTTGGGCAGACAAGCTTGCCGATGCGTTCTGCTTACCAATCAATGGTTGGAGGGCCGCGTGAGGTCGCCTAGTCCTGCTTCTTCATGGACTCCTCTGCGCGGCGCTTCAGTTCGTCGGGCGGGACGTCTTCGACGTGGGTGGCGATCCACCAGACGTTCCCGAAGGCATCCTTCACGCCCGCGTTCCGGTCGCCGTAGAACTGGTCTGTCGGCTCCAGCAACGAGTCCGCCCCGGCCTTGATGGCCCGCCGATAGGTCGCATCCGTGTCAGCCACGTAGACGTAGAGGTGGCCTGGTTGCGCATCTGTCGGTTCCATCGGCTCGCCCATCATCACGATCGAGTTGCCAATGCGGACCTCGGCGTGGGAAACCGTCCCGTCCGGACGCGTCAGGCGCTCCGTCTCCTCCGCGTCAAAAGCCTCTTTCAGGAAGTCAATCAGCTGGGCCGCCCGTTGCACCACCAAATAGGGGGTGACCGTGTGGTAGCCCTCTGGAATGGGTTTTGCTGCCATGCCTTCGCTACGCCGCACTTCCTTTTTCCTATTTGGGTCGGCTCCGGAGGTGAGGGGGCAGTCTTCAGGACCGGGCCGGAGGCCCTTCATACCCCTTCCTCGAAATCACCTGAGTCACGTACAACTCCCCGTCGCGGAACCCCAGAGCGTAGTACCCGGATTCGTGGGCCGTCCTTCTCATCTTGACGCAGCGCAGGCGCAGCTGGACCTCCGTCTCGCCGACGTCGTAGTGCCGGAGCAGGAACACGCCATCGGCCAGGAAATCCTCCCCAAACTGAGAAAGGGCCTGGCTGCCGAGCGGCAGCTCGGAGATGAGAAAGGTGGTGAGCTCCTGCTCTCGCAGGAAGTTGAAGAGATGGAAGAGCTGTCGGCGCGAGTGGTCGAGCGTGCCCAGCGCATAGAGGACATCCAGGGAGTCGATCGCCAGGAGGCGACTCCCCGCGGTCTCCACCCCATCCAGAACGACCCTCCGGATGATTTCCATCCAATCCTTGTTGACCTCTCGTTCCTCCAGCTCGACCCGGATCCTCCCGACGTCGATGACGAGCATCCGATCGTCGCCCAGATCTTTCAGACCCAGACTCGCCATCGCGGACATGAGCTCTGGATAGGCCTGTTCCAGCGAGAGGTAGAGGCCCTTTCGGCCTTTCAGGGCGTTGTGGTACAGGATGCTGTAGACGAAGGTGGTCTTCAGGGCGCCCGGGGTGCCCGTGACGAGCACCACATTGCCTTCGGGGATGCCTCCCGACAGGAGGGCGTCGAGGCCTTCGATGTAGGTCGGAACGTAGCGAGGCAACGGTTTCTCTGCATCACGTCGGAATAAGTATCTCACTCGCTGGATATCAGGCCTGATAAGCGCCCCGGGCTCGTCTTGATCGTCTGAGCCTGGCACAGCTTCGGGTTCTCCATTCCTCTCCATATCTCCGTGTGCACAAGATTCAATTACGACGTCTTCCTCCGGGGGCTGTCTGCCTGACCTTCCTTCCGAGCGGACACGGTAGAGCCCGTGACTGAACCCGAGGAGGAGAGGGTCATGGACCGCTTGTCACCTGGGTAGAACCGGGACGACGCGCGCTCCGAGGCATGACGGAGGGAGGTGCGGGCCCTCCATGAAGGGAAAGACCTGTCTCATCACGGGAGCAACGTCAGGGATTGGCAAGGCCACGGCCCGAGGACTCGCAGCGAAGGGGGCCGCCGTCGTCATGGCGGTCCGGAACCCAGAGAAGTCAGAGGCCGTGCGTCGGGAGATTCAGGAGCAGACGGGGAACCCGGACGTCCACTTCTCAATCGTGGACCTGGCCTCCCAGGATTCCATTCGGAGATTCGCTGCGGACTTCACGACGAGGTTTTCCCGGCTGCACGTGCTGATCAACAACGCCGGCGTGTATCACACCCGCCGACAGGTCACGGAGGATGGGGTGGAGCTGACCTTCGCCGTGAACTACCTGGCCCGGTTCCTCCTCGTCCAGCTTCTCGAAGGTACCATCCGGCGCAGCGCGCCCGCCCGTGTCGTCAACGTGGCGGGGGCCTACCACGCCAAGGGGGAGATCGACTTCGACAATCTCCAGCTCGAGTCCAACTACACAGGCGCACGGGCGAACAACAACGCGAAGCTCGCCGATGTGCTGTTCACCTACGAACTCGCCAGGCGATGGCAGGGCACGGGAGTGACGGCGAACTGCCTCCACCCTGGCGCGGTCAAATCGAAACTCATCGCCAAGGATCCCGATCTGCCACGGTCCTCCCGCCTCCTGTACAGCCTGTTCCGCCTATTCCTCAAGAGCCCCGAGAGAGGAGCCGATACCGTCCTGTATCTGGCCTCCTCTCCGGACGTCGAAGGGGTCACCGGGAAGTACTTCGTGAATCGGAGAGCAAGACCGTCCTCCCCCGCCTCCTACGACACCGCGCTCGCGAGGCGGCTCTGGGAGGTGAGTCACGAACTCGTCGGGAGTGAGGGCCCGGCCTCTAGCTAGCGCGTGACTAGCTTC
>JABAOF010008114.1_pt4 | contig 10596 bp, 10 predicted proteins | sample 7062171 | NCBI WGS metagenome assembly JABAOF01 (sample SAMN14538628, study PRJNA623070) | marine sediment metagenome | biome: marine biome [ENVO:00000428]; feature: marine pelagic biome [ENVO:01000023]; material: deep marine sediment [ENVO:00002113] | place: India: Gulf of Khambhat ... | reverse complement strand
TAGCATAAGAAATCGACTCCGGCTGCCGCGGCTATGGCTCCCCCTATAGCAGAGGTAATATGATCATAACCTGGCGCGATATCCGTTACGATAGGCCCCAGTACATAGAAAGGAGCCTCTTTGCAAACAGATTTTTGTAATTTTACGTGTCCTTCAATCTCGTTCAAGGGCATATGTCCTGGTCCTTCCACAATTGTTTGAACACCATATTCTCTTGCCCTTTGGACCAATTCGCCAAGAATTATCAATTCCTGTATCTGAGGACCGTCTGAAGAATCCGCCAAGCAACCGGGTCTCATACCGTCACCTAAACTTAACGTTAGATCATAATCTCTGGAAATCTCAAGGAGATAATCATAATTTTCATATAAAGGATTTTCTTCTTGGTTATGTATAATATAAGCCGCTAAAAAACTTCCTCCCCTGCTAACAATGTTGGTTATCCTCTTTTCTTTTATTAACCTTCCTACTGTCTCTTTAGTAATGCCGCAATGCACGGTTATGAAGTCAACCCCATCTTTAGCATGTTTCTCTATAGTGGAGAAAATTGTGTCCTCATCCATGTGGACGATTGCTCCTTTTTTCTTCAGAGCGGTTATACCCGCCTGATATATCGGAACAGTTCCCAAGGGGACGTTGAGTTCAAGCATCTTTTTCCTCACTTTATCGATATTCCCACCAGTACTTAGATCCATGATTGTGTCCGAGCCGTACTCTATTGCTATATTTGCCTTTTCAATCTCTTCATCTATATCTTTAAAATCTGGTGAGGTTCCTAGATTAGCGTTTATCTTAGTTCTTAACCCGAGACCTATTCCAATGTTAGGAATCTCCCTGTCCGTATTTCTAGGTATAACCACCTTTCCTTCATGTACCAATTTAGAGAGTTTTTCAGGATCAACGCCTTCTTTTTGTGCAACCTCGAAGACTTCGAGCGGTATTTCGTGTCTTGCTTCTCTCATAATCGTCAAAATAGTCACCTTCAAACTATTTTTTTTTGTAGAATATTGAGCCTTTCCTCAATTGTTTGCCAGTGTCTACCTTCCCAATACACCTTTCCGCAGTTCTCACATATCCAGAACTCATCATATTTTCTGATGAGTTTCGTGGTTATTATTCCTTCTTTTACAAGTATCTTCAATTCTTTCGGGTCTGCGCTTCTGATCTCTGAGTTGCAAACGCTACATCTAACGATGTCCATCTCAAGATCTAAGTTATAAGTCTTAACTACTTCTCCGAGTTGATCCATTACTTTATCTGAATTTACAAGGAGCGCGCTTGCATTCTCTTTTTCGGCTCTTTCTACAAGGTTTTTATCTCTAGTGAGTAAAATTCTTTTTTCTTCCTTTGCTAGAGTTATCATAAATTCGTCCTCTGTTTCTTGGAAGTCGAAATCGTTAACACTCAAAGTGTCATGACCTAAAAGTCTCAGCCAACTAGTTAATTTTCCGAGCATTCTGTCTACCAAGAATCTCAAGGATCGGACTCTCCCAAAATTTGTTTGGATGTATTAGGCCGCATCTTATCATGTAATCTACCAAGACACACGCCAACATAGCCTCTCCAACCGGCACTACCCTGGGGGTTATGTTAGGGTCATGTCTTCCTGTTACCTTTATTTTTGTGGGTCTCATACTTATAAGATCCACGGTCTCTTGAATCTTTTCTATGGATGATGTAGGTTTTACGGCATATCTACACACTATAGGCATACCCGTAGATATGCCCCCCAAAATACCCCCACAGTTATTTGATTTCAATGTTATCTTGTCATCTTCAATTACAAAAGGATCGTTGAACTCTGATCCTAGCATCTTGCTTGCCTCAAATCCTGTTCCTATTTCAATTCCTTTTACCGCGCCAATAGACATAATTGCCTTGGCTATTTCCGCCTCTAACTTGTCGAATACAGGTTCTCCTAAACCCGCCGGCACATTTAAGGCGATTAACTCTACAATTCCACCGGAACTATCTCCCTCATCAGAAATCTCTTTTATCTTTCTTACCATCAGTTTTGATATGTTGCGATCTCCACAAAAGATTTCGTTTTCTTGAGATTCTCTAATCTGTTCTATGGACAATTTCCCAACTCTTATTCCTGCTGCCTCCACTACATGCCCTAGAATTTCTATTCCCACCAACTCTAGTATTTTCTTCGCTATTGCTCCTGCTGCGACTCTTCCCAGAGTTTCTCTCCCGCTAGCCCTGCCTCCTCCCCTGTAGTCTAAGTGTCCATACTTTAATCTGTATGTAAGGTCAGCGTGTCCAGGACGCGGAGTGTATTTAAGGGGTTCGTAGGGTGAGGAATCAATATCTTTGTTCCAAACTAACATGGATATTGGAGTGCCAGTAGTTTTTCCTTCAAAAATCCCTGATAAAACCTCTACTTCGTCTTTTTCGTCTCTTTTAGAAGTTATGTCCCTCTTTCCTGGTCTCCTTCTATCTAATTCTTTTTGGACATCTTTAGGTTCTATTGAAATACCAGCGGGAACACCGTCTACTACTACACCTACTCCCCTTCCATGAGATTCTCCCCAAGTTGTTATCTTAAAGATCTTTCCAAATGTGTTTCCGCTCATATTATCTCGATTTCCATGCCAATATCTCTCATAGATTCAACAAAATTTGGAAAAGATATTTTTATTGATTCAGCCGTGTCTATGATTGTTGACCCTTCTGCAATCAATCCAGCTATAGCCAGGGCCATTACTATTCTATGATCATTATAACCGTGTAGCTCTTGCCCCCTCAACCTTGAATTGTTAACTACGAGACCATCTGCCTTCTCCATTATATTGGCGCCCATTTTAGATAATTCATTATACATAGCACTTATTCTATCACTTTCTTTATACCTTACGTGCTCTGCGTTAAATATGGTAGTACAGCCTTTTGCGTGCACTCCAAGTACTGCTAGCGTTGGAACTAAATCCGGTATATATTTTGCATCTATGGTCAACCCTTTTAAATCTTCCCCTCCAATAACCTGAAATCCGGTTTTATAAGATTTTATTAGGGTGCCCATGTCTTTTAGAATCTCAACAATCTTATAGTCACCCTGTACGGTGTTTTCAGCTAGATTGTTTATGTATACATCAGACTCTACCATGGAGGATGCTGCAAATATGTAAGATGAAGATGAATAATCACCGGGTATATGATACTTAATTGGTCTAATGCTCTGATTCTTTATCTCAAACCTATTTTCATGGAACTCTATCTCTACGCCAGCCTCTTTCAATATTTCTAAAGTGATCATTATGTATGGTAAAGATTTTAATTCTGTGGTCAATTCTATTCTGAGTCCATTTTCCAAGAGTGGTCCTAAGAGTAAAAGACCAGACACGAATTGCGAACTTATGTCTCCCCGTATCTGAACAAAATTTTTGATAATATCTCCGCCTTCAATTGTAATCGGGGCACATCCATTTCCTCTAAGAGAAAAAGCCTTGATCCCTAACTGATTTAGCGCATCCAATAAAGGTTGATTTGGTCTCTTTTTTATGGATTCATCCCCTGTTAACGTAGCATTGGTTAAGCTAGAGATGGCGGTTATCAGTCTCAGAGTAGTACCGGAGTTCATTACGTCTATAACTTTCTCAGGTGGACTTAAATTCCCTCCTGTGCCTTCTATCACATAATTATTATTTTTTACATAAATTTCAGCGCCGAGCAATCTGCACGCATTTATTGTTGCCTGCGTGTCCTCAGAAATAAGGGGAGATTTTATTATAGATCTACCATCTGCTAGCAAACCAACTATGAAGGCTCTGTGAGTATAACTCTTGGATGGTGGAGCCTCAACTCTGCCGCTTAAATATTTTGCAGGCTTGCACCTAACTTTCATGCAATCACTTCATCTTTTTTATACATTAAAGGATAATTATATACAGTAATGCATAAAGTTTATATATGCCAGTATTATTATGTGCAGAGGGTGATTCAATGTTTGAGTCCTACCATAATAGGGTCTTGTCTAAGGTTAGTCTAACCCGACAAGAATCTTATGATGCAATGAAACATATCTTTGATGGTTATGTGAGTGATGTTAAGATAGCGTCTTTCTTGACCGCCCTGAATATGAAGGAAGAGAGTATTGATGAAATAGTGGGTTTTGCCTCATGTATGAGAGATAATGCCCTTAGAATTAACCCCAAAGTCAATTTAATGGTAGATACGTGTGGTACGGGTGGAGACAAGGTGAAGACGATTAATGTAAGTACTGCAGTAGCGATAATAGTTTCTTCTTGTGGTTTACCCGTAGCAAAACATGGAAATAGAGCAGTAACAAGCAAAGCAGGAAGTGCTGATGTTTTAGAGGCTTTAGGCTTAAATTTAAATCAAGATCCTGATCAAATAGAAAGATCAATTGAAGAAGTTGGTATAGGATTTATGTTTGCCCCCCATTTCCACCCTTCCATGAAGAGAGTGGCAGATATAAGGAAAGAACTTGGGATAAAGACGGTATTCAATATACTTGGTCCTCTTACAAACCCAGCGAATGCAAATATACAGTTATTAGGTGTTTTTTCTGAAGATTTGACGCATAAAATAGCGAATGTTCTTTCTTTTTTAGGATGTGAGAGAGGATTAGTAGTACACGGTACTGCAGGGCTAGATGAAATTTCTAATATAGGGGAAACTGTTATTTGTGAAATAAACAGCGGTGAATTGGATTCTTATAAGACAACTCCCGCAGACTTCGGGATCAACGAGGCACGGATATCTGATATATTGGGTGGTAATTCTATGGAAAATGCTAATTTCATAGTTGACCTTCTTAAAGGAGTAGAAAAAGGACCTAAAAAAGATATAGTACTAATGAATGCATCGGGTGCATTATATGCTGCCGGATATGCCAAAGATTTCAAAGAAGGAGTTGAAATAGCAAACCAAGCAATCGAAGATAATTCTGCATTTAAAAAGTTATTGGAATTTATTGAGTTTTCTGGAGGGGATTTGAATAAATTAAAGAATTTTGGGGTGGATATTTGATAGTCAAGATATGCGGCATTACGAACGAAGAAGATGCCATTTTGGCAGAAAAACTCGGCGCTGATATAATTGGCTTCATTGCTTACGCAAAATCCAAAAGATTAATTGAAATCGAAAAAATAAGTAATATAATTGATATTATCTCCTCAAAAACAGCCTTGGTCATGGTAGATCCAANNTTAAATAGAGCATCTAATATTGATGCAGATTTTATTCAATTGCACGGTAAAGAAAGTCCAGAACTTTGTTTTAATTTAAAAGAAGTGGGTTTTGATACGATAAAAACTGTACACATCCCAATCGGAGCATATGATATTCGTGAAATAGTGAATAGATGCTCTTTGTACGATTGTTCATTCTTATTACTCGATACAAAGGTTCAAGGAATGTCAGGTGGTACAGGCATTAAGCACGACTGGAATTTAAGCAAAAAAATCATCGAAAAAGTCTCCAAGCCAGTATTTCTTTCAGGGGGATTAAATCCTAGAAATGTAAAAGAAGCAATTAAACTAACAAAACCTTGTGGAGTAGATGTTTCTAGTGGAATAGAATCTTATGTTGGAAAAAAAGACCCAACTCTCCTATATGAATTCATAAAAAATTCAAAGGAAGATTTAGATGGAAATAAATTATAAATCACATGATATAGAAATATCGCCCATAGACTTATACTTTAACTTAGACAAAAATAAGGAAACCGGTTATTCCTATTTGTTGGAGTCTGTAGAAGGCGAGGAGAGGATAGCAAGATTTTCGTTTATCGGAATAGACCCCCCGTTCTTTTTAAGAATAAACGGAAATAAAGTTTACATAGAACTATTTGATATGGAATATAAAGATTCCTTAATCGAAAGATTAGAAACGGTTTGCGAGTCTTATCAACGTGAGGAAAATAAATTATTTGGAGAACTTGGGAATAAATTTGATACCCTCGATGCTCTCCGATGTTTTACCCTAGATTTAAATGGAAAAAACCCATTTAATAGGCAATCATTTTTAGGAGGATTAGTAGGATACGTCTCCTACGACATAGTAAGGAGATGGATAGACTTTAAACCGAGAAACTCACCCCAACCAGATGCTGAATTCCTTTTTATGGACAACTCACTTGTCTATGATCACGCAAAGAAAAAATTGTACGTCTTTACCATAAAGGACAATTTCCCAGATATAGAGAGAATTTTGGAGAAAACAAAGCCATTGAACAAAATAACAATTCCTAAAAGATATAAGAGCAAACCTTACAAAGAGAATATGTCTAAAACAGAGTTTATGGAAATAGTAAGCCGTGCAAAAGAATATATTTATGCAGGAGATATTTTTCAGGTGGTTTTAGCAAGAAAAATGTGGATGGAGTCAAAAACGGATCCTTTCTTTGTCTACCGCGTGCTTAGAGAAATCAACCCTTCCCCCTATATGTACTTCATGAAATTAAATGATCTAGCGGTTATCGGATCGAGTCCAGAGACCTTAGTTACGATGTATCGGAATAAGATTACTACAAATCCTATTGCTGGAACGAGACCAAGAGGCAAAACCGAGGAAGAAGACCAAAAAAACCAAGAAGACATGTTAAACGATCCTAAAGAATTGGCAGAGCATGTTATGCTTGTAGACTTAGGAAGAAACGACATAGGAAAAGTTTCTAAGCCAGGAACTGTCAGATTAAAAGAATATATGAATGTCTCGAAGTACAGCCACGTTATGCATATCGTTTCTCTTGTGGAAGGAGAAATGAAAGAAGATTCCGATGTCTTTCTGGGATTTAAGGCAGTATTTCCCGCGGGTACGGTTTCGGGTGCCCCAAAAATTCGAGCAATGGAGATAATCGACAAATGCGAGTCGGACAGAAGAGGTATATATGCGGGAGCCTTAGGTTACTTCTCGTTCGATAAAAGTGCTGATTTTGCNNCTTTAGAATTTCGTAATTTTTTATACCCGTTTCAACAATCCTTCTCTCCAATGGTAGTTTTTTATCATCCCTGTATAGCCCGTAATTTTTCATAGAATGGCCAACTTGAGTCGAGATAGCATACATTAAATCTCTAATCCTGTTTTTCTTATCCGATTCTAACTCAATTTCAATCCCATTATCTAAATCCTGAATCAGTAACCTCACCACGTCTTCATCGTTTCTGGGTTTGATGTCCTCTGCGATCTCTAATTTTTCGACGTTGTCCATCCATAAATAACTCAATTCTATTAGTATTTTCTCGAGATTATCATGCATATCCAATTTAGCATGTATTACTTGGGTCTCTCTTGGATCAATTCTCTTTATTTTCCATTTCTGATGATGTATTTGAAAATCATTTGTTGTAGGAAGATTTATTTTAATGTTTACATTTTCAGCCGGGATTTTACCGACATTCGATACCCTTATCTCTAATGATAAGAAGGATTTTTCGACGTAAGGATATCTTTTACAACTCAAAATTAAATTTGGTCGCCATCCTTCCAACATACTCCTCTTACGTTGTCTAATCTCATGACAAAGATCTCTGACTTTTTCGTTATTTAATGCCACAAAATAAAAGGCGTATGGCTTCCACAGGTTATTAAAGACACAATCCAACACGAGTCTTTTTTCTTGCGCCCATCCATCCATAACAGACTCGTAGGGTATGGATATCGAAATATCCTCCGTCATAAAAGATAAATGCTCTTGTTCAAGTTCAAAAAAGCCTTTTTTCTTTCCGAGTCCGGTGAGTAAGTATGCCTGTTTTTTGTTAGATTTTCCATTAAAATTTAAAAGAAATTTCCTTTTAGCAGAATAAACTATGTCTCTTACCAAAAGAGGGTCCTCATCTAAGATTAAGTAGTTATATGTTTTTAATTGATTGTCTCCAATGGCTGAAATAGCGATTTCCTGTTTATTATTCCCTACAGCAATAATCTCCTCATACTTTATATGATGAGATGTTGTGAAGGAGTCAAAATGAATTTTTTTCTTTCTTAGTTCTAAACTTCCGTCAATATCATTTAAACCCGAATTAAATCTTACATTATACTTTCCATACGAAAACATTCTTTTTCCCACTTTTAAAAATGTAAAAACAACTATAAAACAGTTTTTAAGACAGATGTCAGACTCTAACTGGAAAATAGAAGAAAATATGGGGTTAACGATGGTTAAGATTAAATTATAACAGCCATCGTATCCTCTCGTTTTTGAACCTTTCAGGTAGCTCCTTGAACACATCGCCTTCAGGATAGCCAAGGGATACTATGCTTAAAGGAACGATATTATTTGGAGTTTCAAGGACTTCTGCAATAGCTTTAGTTCTCTCTTCATTCGGATAAACTCCGAGCCAGACTGATCCAATACCCAAAGATGTAGCGGCTATGAGCATGTTCTGGGTTGCAGCTGAGCAGTCCTGAACCCAGAAATCCTCTTTGTACCTCGAAAGTCCCTTGTCAGCACAAACAGCTATCGCCAGAGCAGCATTTCTTAACATTTTACCGTAAGGATGGATTTCAGCAAGTTTTACTAGCAAATCTCGATTTCTGATAATTATAAAATTCCAAGGTTGCTCTTTTCCTGCTGAGGGAGCATACATCGCAGCCTTAAGCAGTATTTCAATCTTTTCATCTTCTATTTCCTTTTTTATATATTTTCTAACACTCCTCCGCTTGAATATCGCTTCTATCGCATCCATTCAGATCACCTATCTCTTATTCTCCTAAGAACCTATAACTCTTATCCATTGAATTTCCGTAAAGTATTTATAATCGTAAACTCTGTCCAATTATAAACATTAGTGATTAAAAATATACATTGTAGTGGTAGAAATGCGCATACTGGTTATTGACAACAAAGACAGTTTTGTTTACAATCTTGTAGATTATATTTCTAGTCTCGGTACACACGTTAAGATCGTAAACAACGATTTCGACCTTAAGGTGGTAGAAAAATTTCGGCCAGATGGTATAGTAATCTCTCCTGGACCGGGTACTCCAAAGGACACGGGTAACGCTATTACAATGATTAAAAGATACTCTAACATACCTACCCTTGGCGTATGCCTTGGTCATCAAGCAATAGCAGTAGCCTTTCAAGGAAAGGTTAGTAGGGGAGATGAACCAGTTCATGGAAAGGCTTCTCTGATATATCATGACAAGAAAACGATATATCAAGATCTACCAAGTCCCTTTCTCGCTGGCAGGTATCATTCTTTAGTTGCCAAAGAGCCCATTCCAGAATGTCTTGAAATTTCTGCTCTTACTGAAGATTCCGTGATAATGGGTCTGAGACACAAAGAATATCCTATCGAGGGGGTTCAATTTCATCCGGAGAGTGTTCTAACTCCCTTGGGAATGAAGATCATTCAAAATTTCTTGGATGTAATAGAATGTTGAACGAAATACTTCAAAAAAATTCCGGAAGGGAAATAATAGACAGAGAAGTACCTGAAAGATCGATGAGAAGTCTTAAAAAATCTATAGACGAATTAAAACCCATTAAGAATCCTATTATAGCCGAAATTAAACCTAAGAGTCCCGATGAAAAAGAATTCCTACGCGTAGATGTGGCAGGTTTGGCTAAAAATTTTGAAGAATTTGCTGTAGGAATATCTGTACTCACAGAGCCTTTCTTTTTCAAAGGTGATCTCTCTTACCTAAAGATAGTTCATGATAACGTGAGATTGCCTGTTCTTAGGAAAGATTTTATCCTTTATAAAGACCAAATAAAGGAGTCTGCTTCTCTTTATGCCGATGCCGTTTTATTAATCACAACCTGCTTGGGAGAAGAATTAGGTAAAATGCTTGATGAATGTGAAAAATATGGGTTAGAGGCTTTAGTAGAAGTACAAAACGAAGAAGAAATTGATTTAGCATTGAGTTTTGGCTCTAATATTATCGGTATAAACAACCGTGATTTAAAAACATTAGTCATCGATAAATCAAAAACGATTAAATTGGCAGGTTTGATTCCAAATAAAGTCACAAAGGTTGGTATGAGCGGTTATTCGAAAAAAGAGGAAGTTAATGAGGCTTTAAAATACGTGGATGCTTTGTTGATAGGAAAAAGTTTAATGAAGAATCCTGATAAACTAAAGGAGATGATTTCGTGATATTGCCCAATGACCAAGGAAAGTTCGGAGAATTCGGTGGCAGATTTGTCCCTGAGATTCTTATGCCTGCTTTGAAAGAACTAGAAGATACATTTAAAAATTGTATGAAGGATGAGGAATTCAAGAGGAAACTAGATTATTACAACAGGGAACTCGGCGGAAGACCTACGCCATTGTACTACGCTGAAAACCTTACCAAGCAAGCAGGTGGAGCGAAAATATACCTAAAAAGAGAGGATTTAGTTCATGGAGGTGCCCACAAATTAAACAATACATTGGGACAGGCCTTACTCGCAAAATACATGGACAAAACTCGTATAATTGCCGAGACAGGGGCTGGTCAGCACGGTATTGCAACAGCAATGGCCTCTACTGCATTAGGATTAAAATCTGAGATTTATATGGGCGAAGAAGACGTGGAAAGACAGAAACTCAACGTATTCAGAATGCATCTAATAGGGGCTGAAGTACACCCAGTTAAGAGCGGATCTAAAACTTTGAAAGACGCTATAAACGAGGCAATAAG
>JABAOF010006190.1_pt1 | contig 10596 bp, 17 predicted proteins | sample 7062171 | NCBI WGS metagenome assembly JABAOF01 (sample SAMN14538628, study PRJNA623070) | marine sediment metagenome | biome: marine biome [ENVO:00000428]; feature: marine pelagic biome [ENVO:01000023]; material: deep marine sediment [ENVO:00002113] | place: India: Gulf of Khambhat ... | reverse complement strand
GGTTTGCAAGGTGCTTTCATTAAACAACCTTCACTTTTGCAATGCCTCAACCCAAGGCTATGTCCAATTTCATGGAGACTGATTCCTACGCAAGCCTCAGAGAAGTGCCTCTCATTCACACCGTAAGTTGAGACTATTGACAAGTTAGACTCAGGTGTTAAGCCCACCAAATCATCACCGAAACCAAGGATATAATGAGGCAAAATGGAAAGAATGATCTTTTTCGAGTCATAAGTAAAATGTTTTTTCAGCTCTCCAAGCAGATCGTCGAGATAGATCATCTTTCTTTTTCTCATAAAGAATTTGGCTAAATGACTTTTTGGGCTTAGAAGTAAATCTTTTGGCAACATTATTTTAGGCAATATTTCAACTTTCACTATTTTATATAGTGATTTGGAATTCCTACAAATATCCTCAACAAAATCGTAGTCACGATAGAAAGGTTGAATGATCAAATGATACTGCATGTTTCGCATTCCTGTTTAGTATTCGCAAGTATAAAAACTTCATGCGCGCGCTCCTCAATTCAGAACCAGGTTCCCCATAAATTTGAATAAGTTTCTGGCTGTGTGTTGAACAAAATATTTTCTGGAGGTACGGGTTGAGGATTACCTTTGGCTGCCTGCCTTGCATGATGGGTTTTTACCTTGGTTTGGTATGCTTGAGTATGCTTCTTTATTTCTTCCGGTCACATGAACCTTTTTATCGAGGTTTAGCGTATAATATGACTTGATGCTCAATATGTCTAAAAAAAGACATATTGTATCCATGCAGAACGGCTAAACTGTTCAACAAAAAAACATGAGGCGAAAAAATTGAACCAAGAACTAAAGAAGACCCAGATCAAACTCATGCGGGGGCTTCTGGATCTGGTCATCCTACAATTCTTGAAAGCGAACCCCATGCATGGATACCAAATTATCACAAACATCCGCAAAAACTTTGGAGTCTATTTCGGCCCCAGCACCATATACCCCTTTCTCAGCGAACTAGAAGAAAAAGGCTACATAAAGAGCCAATGGAACCTAAAAAAAGAACGACCCAGAAGAGTCTACTCTCTCACACATGAAGGCCACAGCCTCTTGAATGGCACCGAAGAATCACTCAATCATATCTGCCGCAAACTTACAAATATGGGGTTGACCCGACTCCACATCAACAGCAATAGCATCCCGAAAAGCCCCTAACCTCCCCCTCTTTTTCAACATACCTAACTCTTTGCATCCAAGAGAAGCTTCAAGGCTTGATAAGCTCCAAGGAATCTAAGGCCCTTCTCAGTCGTATGATAAGAATCCCCTATTCTAAGAAGTCCAGTTTCCAGCAGATAGGAGACGAGACGTCTAGTCTGCCGATGGTGAAGGTTACAGTTGACCATGATGCGGGTCTGTTTTGCTCCATCCTTCGCTGTCTGAAGGATCTCAGCAAGTATTTCAAAATGACTTCTTTGCATAACCATCGAAACCTCCAGTTCATTACTTCCAACGATGCTGGAGTTATTAACTATATGTGACTGTTACCCAACAGTAACAGAAGATTGCACCCATCCTCCCTTTTTCTGGTTTTAACGCGCGCGCAGTTGCACAAAGTAGAATCTTTCAAGCTGAAACTCACACGAACAGATTCACCAAAAACAAACACTCAACGAAAGCAAACATTCTCCCACATCTGAAACAAAAAACAAAATAACAAGACAAACAAAGCATGCCAAAACAAAAGAACCAGAACCACTCCTAAGAGCATACGAAAAACAAAAAAAGCCTGTTAGGATCAAAATAAAGGGACCTGTACGCCCTGCAAAAAAAATAAAAATAAAAAACATTTCTCAGCAACCATAAACAAAGATAATTTCGAACATCGAGACTTGATATCGCATGAGCAGAGTAAAAAAGGGCAGCCTATAACCAGAAAATTGCTACACATATAATGAGACTATGGTGCACTAGATAACTACGCACGCAGGAGATATATCGGATTTTTGAATATATTGCAGAATATAATAAGCGATATATTAACTCGCACGACACAATATATTCGGGAGAAGTCAAAAACGTCAAAGTTGAAGAAGGGCAGCTGGTTCACGGCAGCTCTAGGATCATTTATTCTCGCTTGGGTCGGCCACTTAGCATGGCATGACATAACTGTGTGGGGCAAAGACATTAGCCGCATATTCTTCAGTTCCAGAACAGCCGAGTACATGTTCCCCACCCTAGGAGTAGACATGCGAGTAATACACTATTTTCTGATAGGGTCGACACTTCTCTTCGGCTCTGTTCTACTCCTTCAAACCCACAAATGTCCTCATCACCTCGGATACTATGCAACTCAACCCAAAAAAACCATTATGCCAAAAACATGCCTAATGTGTAAAAAAGCAGTAGAATGCGTTTCCGGCACGCCTCAGAAACAGAAGAAATCAACAAAACCTGCTGCAAAGAAGGAAGAAGATTCCCCAAAGTGCTCTCATCCTCTCGGATACTTGAGAAGCCTCCCAGATGACGTAGCTGTCCCTCATGAATGCACAACCTGCCAAAATCTGTTGGAATGCAGAAATCTGATCTAATTGTTTCTGTATTTGCACGTGCATATTGAAGAAATAGGAATGTTGAGGAAGTAGGAATAAACGATTTAGTTCTCACAAATCCTTTTTTCATCATGGCACTATGCGCCGGGGAAAAGTGGTGCACCAAAATTGACTGCAACATGCATGCATGTATGCCCTAAGTAATGAGTGAAATGACGAGATTTATAGGAAAGCTTTCAGATGGATGACAAACGTGTTGCTAGTTATTTGAAAGGAAATACTCTGCGTGTCTACTGGTGCTTATTAGAGTCATCAAAGGGTTCTAGGGGTCCAAGAGAAGTTCAAAGAAAGCTTGGGTTTTCAAGTCCTGGCTTAGCTGTTTATCACCTAGACAAACTTGGTGAGTTGGGTTTAGTTGAAAATGTTTCAGGTGAATATCATTTAACTAAAATCGTTGAGGTGGGGATTCTGAAACAATTTTTAAGATTCAAGGGTTTCCTTGTCCCCCGAAATGTTCTGTACGCAACAATGCTCACAACACTTTTCGTTTTCTACCTTACACAACTCAAGGAAGTCAATTTCTACAGCATCTTCGGATTCATTTTCGGATTGTTAGGCTCCTCAATTCTCTGGTTTGAAACAATCAGGGTTTGGCGCTACAAGCCGTAACGATTTTGAATCAGAAAAAAAGAAAAGGATGTTGAAGCCAACTAGGCTATTGAAGCCTTGAGTACCGGTCGCAAACGGTTACTATTGCTGATTGCTACCCAATCGGCCTGCATATCAACTAACACAACTGTTACATCATCAGATTCCACTTCAAATTTGATTATGACATCAATATGTCCTGGCGGAACAATAAGATCCACCGTTTCACCAGTTGCAAAGGTTGCATTTGCAGTTTTTACGGTCATTCGCATCTTAGTGTAGTTTCCAACAGGTACTTCCGCATCAGATAATTCCATTGTCACATTATACAATGCCAGAAGATCGAAGTAGACTTCTGTTTTACCTTCGACAAAGGGCAGCTCTATCCAAGATGCGTTTTCAAGTTTAACGGACAAACTGTCGATTGTAATGTTCAAGTGGTCTATATCCACTGGGGCATCTGTCAACAAAACAACAAGATTACCCCTCTGGGTGGCAAAGCCAGGAAATTGAAGCCCAGACAAGTACAACCCCGAAACTATTAGAACTGCAAGAGTAACACCGGCAACCGCGTAAATACCAACCTTTCCAGTTTCCATAGCAAACACCTAACACTGCTGCTACACCAACGTAACCGCATCATTTAATACAATGCTTTTGAACACACCGTTCAAATTGTTGAACAAAAAATGAAACCATTGCTAAAATTCGCGCGCATCCATGCTTGAATTCTGGTTTGCCTAATTCACTAAATTAGATTGGTTGTGGTATTTACAGCAAGATCTTAATGTTCTTCTTCTCTTTAGTTGGCGCGGATTGTCGCCACCATGCAGTCCCCTAGTCTTTGGCAGATGATGCACTCGTTAGGTATAGGCGTATCCTTGGGGCGAACCGCAAGGTATCCGAAATGATTAAGGCACCCTGAAAAAATTTCTTTTTCAAGCACGGGTACATCTTCTCTCTTGGCATCTGTTTTAGCAGTTTTCTCTTCTTTTTTGTTTTTTTGTGGTTCCCTTGGCAAGGGAGGTTTGCGAATTAGTTTGGGCTTCTTCCAACGTCTTCGAAGAAAGAAGAGTGTGCCTGAAAGAAATAGTCCTAAGCCCAACATAAAATAGTGTATTACTCGCATGTCTACTCCTAGGGTGGGGAACATATGCTCGGCTGTTCTGGAACTGAAGAATATGCGGCCGATGTCTTTGCCCCACACAGTTATGTCATGCAAAGTTAGTTGGCCGACCCAAGCTAGAGTAACGGCGCCCAAGGTTGTAAGTATTAAGCCCGGCAGGTTTGGCAAGAGACGGCTGAGACGCCTCTTTCCGGGTAGCGATTTGTCTAGCATTTTTTATCCTTCCTTTTCAGGAGCGCCAGTGACACCGTCGATCTTAACAATTCTCTCCTCGCCAGATTTCATGTTACGAAATAGAATTTCAAAGACGGGGCTGTAGATCACAGTCTCCTCGAAGAGTTGAAGATCCTTGTTTTTGAATTCTTCTCCAGCAGGAGCCCTTTGAGCAATATTAATCTTCACCATCTCGATTACCCTACGATGAGAAGTCTCTGTCTTTGCTTTTTTGTAGAACTCTTTCAGTATTTCTTGGGGTTTATCTTCAGAGGGAGCAGTGGGTACCTCATCAATCGGAATTTCGCGGCCATTCTCGTCAAAAACGATGAAGAACTTGTCCTCGTAGGTGAATGATTCTTCAGCTTCAATTTTGATTACTTTGCGGGTTCTCTCATCAGGGCCAACTACTATTTCAGGATTTAGTATTTCTTTCAAAATTTTTACTTCTTTGGTTTTATTGTCAACATCAAAGCTGAGGACTCTTTTCTTCTGGTAGTCGGCGCTGTATTTTCCGTCAACGAGAAAGTATGGCTTGTAGTACCTGTCAATTGAGACAATCTGAATTTCTTCAGGTTTAGGCTTTGAAAAGCGCGTGACAAACAATTCAACCTTCATTTTCTCTAAGACTCGTCCTAATTTAGTGGGATCAATATTAGGCTTGTAAACGATAATCTTTCTTTCGCCTATCCTCTTTTGGCCTTCTGGAGTCTGGAACAATACCAAACCTCTAGGACAAAAAATACAAATAGTCCATTAAATCCGTTATGAATCTTCTATTATTATTACCACTCGAGTTACTTTGCTTTGCTCTGCTTTCATTCTTATCAGAAGGAACCCCGGATAGTTTTATGCTTATGACCCTTTCATTTCAGTAGGTCGTAACCTCTCCAAGCATCAGGATTTTGATATTTCACCTTGGGACCACTACTGTCCAACATGGCATGTAGATACGTTTCAAACTCTTTTCTTGAGAGTCTTTTAGATGACATTTAAACCCTCAATTCATTCCATGCATGTGCACAAAATACTCTCTCTCATCTCTTAATATATCAATTATTTCACGTTTCGATACATATCAAAAGATGACTGAAAAAATCCATTTCTAACTTATCGACATCCAAGCCGAACAACTTGAGAACCAAAAGATGCAAAAATTAGTGGATAGTGAATAAGAAACTCAAAAAGACATGCGCGCTAGGGGACTTCGAGTTGTCCGTTCCTTTCCTCTTCAAGTTCCTTTCCTGTAAAATAGAAGGTGTAAAAACAAGCAAGTATTCCAGAGGCAAGAAATGTCGTTGAAGGATTTATGAAAAGATGTATTTCTGGAAACCCCGATACAATAAAAACGATTTCGAATAACGTAATTGCAATGGCAAATAGGAAGAAGCAGGAGACTATTCTATAAAAGATTTTGAAGCCAAGGTTCTTTGTTGCAGTCAATTTTGGTGCACCACTTTTCCCCGGCGCATAGTGCCATGATGAAAAAAGGATTTGTGAGAACTAAATCGTTTATTCCTACTTCCTCAACATTCCTATTTCTTCAATATGTACGCATGTTTCTCACAAGACCAAGCACGCGCGCAAAGATTAAATCATATGGTGAACCTATAAGCGATGGACGCATCCATAACCTTTGGGAGACGGTGTTTTTGAGTGAAGTGTGGATTAAAACTTCTGAGAAAATTTTGGATCACATAAAGCGTTTAGAGGAAGCTAAGGAAAGGGACCGCCTAGAGTTGGTGAGATCCCTACGTTTCGTGTTGAGCGCGTTACAGCGGAGCCTTCTTGGCTGGATTCAATGGGTAAATAACCCCGACATCATGACAAGATTCACAAAAGAGGAGCTAGAAGAGATGAATAAAGAACTCTCTAACTTCACCCGATCCTTCATAGAATACGACCTAGAAGCCACCAAGCTAGGAGCCAAGAAAGGTTTAAGACCCAAAAAGAAGGTTAGAAAGAAAAAAGAAGAAAGACCGGAACCATTCTACGTCTAACCACAAAGTGGAGCCCCGGACCTACGCACATGCATTTCAAGCGTTCAGTTAAAGAATTTATATACTTGCCAACCTCTCTATTATTCTGGGTTTTGAATGGCATTCGTGTGTCCTGACTGTAAAGAAGAGACACTATCACCGCGCTCTGCAAAGGTTAAGGTTTGCTTGAAGTGTGGAAAACTAGTAGATTGGCAGGACGTAATAAACTTGCTTCGTAAAATAGGTGTGCAAGAAAGAACCATAAACAGAGTCCGAAATGACATTGTGGCCAAACAACTGTAAATTCGTGAACAAACATGTTCGGGATTTATGCGGCGTATGATTAGCATAAAACATTTGGGATATAGCCTTGCCTGTCCAAGTTCATAAGAAAGGGGTTAGAGCATTAGGAATCTCCGAAAGCTTCAGGAAAGGCACCAGCAAATTTTCAACCCTAGCAGGAGTCGTATTGCGGGCTGACATGATCATAGACGGCTTCACCTTCTCTGAAGTGAAGGTTGGAGGCATGGATGCCACAGAAAAAATCGTTGAGATGTACGAGGCTTTAGACCGCCACGACATTAACATTTTACTCTTAAACGGCTGTGTCATCAGTTGGTACAACGTCATCGACCTCAACCATCTAATCGACGCAGTCGGGTTGCCTCTGATCTGCGTTACCTACAGAGACTCAAAGGGTCTTGAAAAATTCTTTAAAGAGAACTTTCCTGAGGATTGGCAGCAGAGAACTGAAGTCTATAAAAGGAATGGATCAAGAATCCCTCTAACTCTCCACACAGGTCACACAATCTATGTCCGATCATTAAACATAAGCAAAGAGGAGACTTCAAGACTATTGAACAAGTTCACCTTCCAAGGAGCAGTTCCAGAGCCCTTGAGGATAGCTCGACTACTATCCAGATCTCTCATGAGGAGATCATCGGCTACACGCTAGTGCGCCTAAGAGAAAAAGCGGCTGCCACACTGTCCACGAAGTGCGGCTGAAAAAAAGAATACTTGCCAGATGCATGCGAGTATTCTACAACGACGCCATCTCGAAAACGACTAGGAAATGTGACTTTTAATTTACCTTCTCTTATTGTTTCGACTTCATCATGTAGACTCCGATAATGAAAAAGACTACGGCGCCCACGATGAAGGGGACTTGAAATTCAATTGGAGGCTTGTACTTGTCAAGAACGGCATTAAACCATATTACCGCAAAAATAACCAGTGAAGAAAAGGCTAGAATAATTAACCCTAACCAATATGCCCACGTTTTGTTCTTCATTAACGAATTTCACATCCTCTTCATTTAGTTTTATTTATTTCAGATCCGCAGTTTCCACAAAACCTCATAGTAACGGGCATTCTTGAACCACATTTTTGGCAGGCAATTTGTGGAGGGGGATAAAGACTTTGCCCGCAATTGCCACAGAATCTGTAATCGATGGGATTTTGTACGGCACATTTATGGCATACTAGAACTCTCTTAACTACAGGTTTTTCTTGTGGTCTCATGGCCTGGAGCATATGTTGACTCATAACCAGCCCTAAAGCCATTCCTAAACCAGCTGAAAAGGCTTCACTCATACATATTCCACAACTACTAACTCCCATTAGGGGCGCGACCCATTTCTAGTTCCTCTGAAATCTTCGCGCGAGAATCTCTTTTAATCCCCCTTCTAGCTCTCTAAGCTGTAAGCAAGAAGACTGCTTTCACCGCAAGGAGTATGGCAGAGGAGGTGATAGCTGTATCGCGGTGACCTTGCTCTGTTTCTTCTCTTTGCTCGCTTGAACGCAGGCATTAGCGTGCCTTGGTAAATACTGGTTCGGTTTCTTAAATCCTTTGTTATCCCGTAGAATTCATATTTTGAGTCTCACTTTTCTGATGAATGGAAAGGCTCAATATTTCTGTCGGATGTGTTGACGAACATAACGATCATCTTTCTCTTTTTTTGCCGACAGTCCTAAAGCAGATCATTTTGCTTTGGAAGTCGCCAGGAAAGCCAGTTGCTTGGTTGTACCCATCCTGAGATACGGTATCCATAAATTAGCAATATTCCATGCATGCCATAGTCCTTGCAACAACAGATCTATATGCAAAACTGCCTACAAATAGAGACTACGTGCTAAAAAACAATAAATTGCACATGAAACATTAACACAAACTACACACCATCTCTGCAGGGGAGAAGAATGAACAGAAACCTTGTTGTCATTATCCTCTTAATATCCGCCTTTCTAGTCGCTCTCCATCAATTCATCTATTGGCAAACATGGTTTAGTTTAAACGACATCCACCACGAAACCTTTGTTGTCGCTCTCACCTGCTTAGCCCTCGGCATACTCATATCCAAACGACTTGAATAACAAATTGAGTAAAACCAAGAGTTGAAAAATCAAGCGCATAATTTTCGTCCCAAATTCTATTCTGAATATTACGCTCCTGTCCTTTTTCCTTCTTCTCGTTTTCTTCTTTCACTTTTTGTCTAGAGATGCGTACAGAGTTAAAATAGGCGCGAGTCACGATCCGCTATATACTAGTCTGTTGTTAATGTGTGCATTTGGGTTTAGTTGTTAAATTTTAAACCCACACACATGAGTATAGCTCGCACATGACATTTTCGGGCACAAAAAACCGTTAAGCCTGGATGCATGCCAGGGCATATCATCTAAAATTGTTAACTTCATTTCATGCGGCTTTTAGGTGTACGCATATCCATTGTTAAAGTAAAAATTTGGTTGTCAGCAGAATTATCGATAGTATGCTGTAGGTTTGGGTAACCAGCATTATCCACTGTGGATTATGTGCAGACAAACTAACAATTTCTTCTCCTACTGGATTTTGTTTCTTCGAGGATGCATATTCTTTGGAGAGAAGATGGAGTTTCTTGAATTTTCCTAGAACAAAGAGAACAACCACTGGTATGGCGAGTAAGAAGACACTCAACCACGGGTTCTCACTGTAAGCCCACTCGAGAAAGAAGGCTGTTCCGATGAGTATTGCCCCTATGGACAACAATAGAATCCCTAGCAATGAAGCCCTAGCAAGCCCAAGACGAACTGTCATTGTTTCAATGTTCATTTTTTTGTCGCTGAAGTAGTCTCGGATTTCTGTTGGTATTATTACGGCGTAAACTGTCAGGGCGAGTCCAGTAAGGGAAATTAGGAAAAAGGTGTTAATTTCAAAGGTGAAGGTGTAATAAGCAAATAGCACCGGAAAGACAGCCAAGACAAGAATGAGCGAAATTGGTGCTATCCAAGATCTTGATTTCAACCTTAACGGTGGAGCAGAGTAGGCGTATCCTAAAGAAATTCCAACGATCCATAATACCAATAGGATGGGTTTTTCTTGAATAAACATAAACAGAGAAACCAAAGCCAAGGTCAAAACAAACTCGATTAACAACACTATTCTCAGTTGCTTTCGTCCAAAAGAATCAAATGCTTGAACAAGTTGTCTCTTGCGTTTATCTTTCAAATCCAGTTCATAATCCGAAAGGGTATTTACTTGAGCTCCTATTGCAGAACTGAGGTTTATAATGGAAAAGGAGAGAAGTACAAAGACGATTGCGTTGATCAGACTTAAAGGAGGACTCGCCCCCCAAGCAAGCCCCATTATTAGAGAACCAAGATTGGGCAATAGGAATTCAGATCTGGAGACTGTTAATAAAGATTGCAGACGATTGGACATGACGAATCAGCAAATGAGCTGCAAGCGTGATTTAAAACCCTTTCTTTTTGGGGGCATGCGCGCCTAGCCGTCACTCTTCTATATTTCAGCTTTCAATCATTCTTTTGAATGTTAATCATTAATGCATGCATTCAGCTAAGATAAAAAAAGAGAGGAAGTTTTAAGTCTTCTTCGATTTCGGCTTTGTCGGCGTCATTGATTTCGGCTTTGTCGGTGTCACAATCTGTCTTGGAATCTGCGTTTTCTTTCTAGCTACAATTACTGAAAGCCATGCTCCTACAGCCGCAATTAGTGCTAATATTGTGGCGAGCAAACCAAATTCGTATCCTGTTGGAACCACCTCGCCTTTTACGTCGCTGACATCTGATTCTATTGCTCCAATGTCTGTCTCTATTGTTCCTATGTCGGTTTC
>JABAOF010011761.1_pt7 | contig 10597 bp, 12 predicted proteins | sample 7062171 | NCBI WGS metagenome assembly JABAOF01 (sample SAMN14538628, study PRJNA623070) | marine sediment metagenome | biome: marine biome [ENVO:00000428]; feature: marine pelagic biome [ENVO:01000023]; material: deep marine sediment [ENVO:00002113] | place: India: Gulf of Khambhat ... | reverse complement strand
GAAACGTAGAGCCAGTGAGGAAATCCCCCCACTTCGGGCAGCTCCGTGCTGTCGGGTCCGCCGCCTCCGGTGATGTAGTAAGCAATTCCGTTCCGTGGATGGAGCATGTCATAACGCTGGTAATGAGAGCTGAAAACGGCCTTCACCGGGTAATGCCGCAGAAGGCGATGGACCCTCTCCCAATTGGTAGTGAAGTCGAGAAAGAGAGGCCGATGAACAAAGACGAAAATACTCTTGGCCCCCTTTGACTGATGCAGGTCCGATTTGAGCCACTCCAACTGGTCTCCGGTTATCCCTGCACGCGGATTCTGCTCCGAGTCGAGAAAGATGAAATGGGAATCTGAATAGTCGAACGAATACCAGCACTTACCCATCCGCTGCTGCCAGAGACGCCGGCTGGCAGGATTCCAGATGTCATGCTCGCCGGGGAGAGCAAATATCGGAATCGAATAGGGCGTAATAGCAGCATCAAACTCGTCCCATTGCCTGGGGCCGGTGGTGATGTTGCGGCCTCTAATGAGATCACCAAGGAGGACAAGAAAGGGCGGCTGGCGTTCGCTTACATCAGAAAGAATGGTCTGGAACTGCGGAGAAATGAGATAAGGAAGGGTATGTCGAGTATTACCGGCGATTGCGAAAGAAAACGGCTCTATCGAATACTCCCCTTTGTGGAGACGTGAAAGCGATTCTGCGTTGAGAGGCTGGGCCCTTGTCGGAAGGATAGAGAGCTGAAAGATGGCGCTCAAGAGGAGAAGAAATGAAAGCCCAAGAAACCCGCGAGACGAAGACTTTGACGCGCGGTTGCTGATCATATTGCCCTCCCGTTTGTATTACGAAGAGTTTTCCGGCAGTCCAGCAAGCCGACGAGCGCGTTGAATCCGCGCCATATAGGAACGGAAGTCTATCTTCTTCATGAGACGATCACTTGCGAGATAAGGCAGACGACCGAAGACGGGCCGCTCTTTGCGTGGCTTTTCAGATACTCCTCCCAGGCAGCGCGCGATGTTGAAATAGCCGCTCGCGTCGCAGCCGTCCAGAGCGTATTTGTCATTCAGATACACGGCAGTTTCCCAGGCCTCCTCCGGAGAAGCTGACCATTCCAGGATCTTCTTTGCCCATAGCGACCTGAGAGCCGGGTGAATCCGACCAATGACGAGAAGCTCCTGCTGGGCGGCATTCCAGAGGGAGTCATGTGTGGAGGCGGTTTCCAGTTCTTCCCGGGAGTAAATGAATGGCCGGGGATCTTTTCGATGAGCATCTAGGGTCTGTCTTGCCCAGTCTGCCATTACGGCAGGAGAATGATGTTCAGGATTATGAAGGCAGAAATTCATTGCGAGTTCCCGCTCCAGCAAGAGCTTCTCCAGAAAGGCCTTCTTTGCCGCTGCTGAGCCCTTTGCCTTCTTGACTTCAAGCGCGATCCTGCCCGCCCATATCTGGCCGAAACGCAGATACGGGCTCAAGCCGCTCGTTCCTTCCACACCGGGCTGTTCGCAGTCATTGGCATAGGCGGGAAGGCGCTTGTTGATGAAGGCCTTGAGTTGCTTCTCGGCCGCTTTGATGCCTCCCTTCAGGATTGGCGATGGTGCAACATCCGCCCGCAGTTTCAAAGAGGTCACCAGATCCATCGCTTCAGTGTCATTCAACTCTATCCTTCTCGGTACACGAAGCCTGCGCCCGCTCATCTTGAGTTTGGCCAAAGGGGATTCCTGCAGATGCTGTCGCCACAGGGAGGTAGCGCGAGTTCTCATCGCGGCCGCGTTCTTCATCTCTCCCGGCCAGGCACGCAGCGGAATGACAGGCTCACTGTCCACTTCAATGAGCGGAACAGAGAATCTGGAGGCTGCCTTGCGGCGAATCTGTCGCCCGTAGTGGATTGAGGCCTCGTCCACCACTACCAAGCAGGGGTCGATTTCCATTTCCAATCTTTGAATTCCGTCAGCGGGAGATTCAAGGCGGGACACGAAGGGGATTCCCTTTGCCTCCAATGCGGCGGCGGTTTCTTCGATTCCAGAGAGCATAAAGGAAAAGAGCCGCGCACTGCTTGTCGGCAAAGACTCATCTACTCCGAAATAACAGATGAGCGGCTTGAGAAGTAGGTTAGCTTGCTCGATTGCATAGATGAGAGCCAAGTTATCCTTCGCTCGCTGAGCGGCTTCCATCCAATAGATTACACAGCGGCCCCGGTTGTTTACCGGATTCCGGTTGAGATGAGTGACACGCTGTTCCATTGCCGTCCCCTGAAATCTGCCATTGTCGGTAAAACATGCCAATTACATGTTATGGCAAGGACAGTTTGTCTTGACAATATAACGGAAAGGGCCGTAAAATTCCATGCCACAAGCAACAATTTTGACCGTGCTGTCTCATAGGGCGACCAATCTGGGGAGGTTTGGTATGCAGCGCGAGTATTCCCAGAATTCGGATGACATCAAACCGGTTGATCCGTTTGTCCTTTTGAAGCGTTTGAGGCTTACCACCGGAAAGGCGGCGGAATTCTGTGGGGTTTCGCGGCGGCAACTCTGCTACTGGACCGATATAGGCCTTGTTTCCGCTGTCGAAGAGGATGATTTGGAAGAGGGAGAGAACGAGCAGGATGCCGCCTCGCGCAGAGTATATGATTTCTCCGCCCTCTACAAGATCATGCTCATCAGACAGGTGCTCTCAAGAACAAAGGGCCTGCGGAGAGCGGCGAAAGATATCAACGCGTTTCTGCAAGAGCGCGAACGAGAGGCGGAAGAACTGCGCGCCTCTATTGACAAGAAACGCGAGGAGTTCCTCTCACAACAGGCGGAGCGGCTTGAGACCATCGGCCGCCAGCTCAGGGAAGTGCTGCCGCAAATCGAAAACCGGGAGAAATTACTCCACATGTATCAAGGCATCAAACCCCTTCAGGAAATGGCGCGTATGATGTCCTCCGGTGACATCGTCTTGGAAGAAGATGCCCCATCCTGCTTGAGACTGGCTTCTCTGGTGGAACAGTTGGAGGCCAGACTTGAGAGTACTCCCGCGGATTGAAACATCGCTTGCCCATCGTCTGAAAGCAGCGAGAAATGGGTCTCCTGCGAATTGGCACATCCGGATGGACCTACAAACACTGGAGAGAGAGATTCTATCCTCCGGATGTTCCCCAGAAAGAATGGCTGGAATTCTACTCCTCGCAGTTTGACAGTGTCGAGATAAACTCTTCCTTCTACCATCTTCCCGCCGCAACCACCTTTTCACGATGGAAAGAGAGAACTCCGGCAGGTTTCCTGTTTGCAGTGAAAACGCCTCGCATAATCACGCATTGGCGAAGACTGGTGAACTGCGAAGAGCCGCTGGCCGAATTTTTGGATCGAAACTGCAGGTTGGGAGATAAACTGGGACCCATCCTTTTTCAATTTCCTCCTCGCTGGCAAGTCAATCCTCCGCTCTTGGCCGAGTTTACCGCACTATTGCCTGGAAACCTTCGATTTGTGTTCGAGTTTCGGGATCCCTCATGGCTGTGTGATGCAGTCTATGAAAAGCTTCACCATGCTGGTATCGGCCTGTGCCGCTCTTCTTCCCCCGATTTTCCGGATGCTGATGTAATAACGGCTCCTTTCGTCTATCTCCGCATGCACGGCGGCACAGCCACTTACGATTCTCTCTATCCTGAAGATGAACTTCGCATATGGGCGGAGCGAATTCGAGACTGGCGCAAGCACGGGCTGGATGTATATGTCTACTTCAATAATGACGCCAAGGCCTACGCGGTGCTAAACGCGAAATCGCTCTCCGGCCTTGCAGGCACTTCATAATGCTGGATTATCGGACCAGAGCAGGACTTCAGCCTCTCAACTCTGGACTATGACTGCGAAGAGGTTATTGCTGCCAGGGCGTGGAAGATGAATCATCAATCATGCCTGCTCTGGCAGAGATAATCGAAGCGCTGTTTGCCTTTGCTCCTCCGGGATTGGCCGCGGAGGGGGATAATAACGGCCTTCAGGTGGGCGATCCGGCGAGCGAAGTAAGCCGGGTAGTGGCTGCCCTGGATGTCACCAGCGGACTGATCCGTGAGGCGCGGACTCGTCGCGCGGAAGCCGTCGTGGTGCATCACCCTCTCATCTTCCATCCACTGAACTCCCTTTCATTTGACTCGCATCCGGCAAGACTGGTGACCCAGGCCGTTCGCGCAAACCTGGGCGTCGTCAGTATGCATACCAATCTGGATTTCGCGCCAGGTGGAGTGAATGACCGATTGGCGGAGACGGTGGGCCTGAGGGATGTGCGTCCCTTGGCCCCCTGTGGTAGGGGGAGCCTGGTCAAATTGACCGTCTTCGTCCCACTGGAGAGCCAGGATTCCGTGCGTCGAGCCATGTCCAATGCCGGAGCAGGGCGGATAGGGAAATACAGTGAGTGCGCTTTCGGTACGGAAGGGATAGGAACATTCAGACCTCTGGAAGGGGCGCAGCCCGCCATCGGCAAGACAGGTCAACTTGAAAAGGCATCAGAAGCAAGATTAGAGATGTTGGTGGAGAAACATCGTTTCACAGAGGTGTTGCAGGCGATGTTGGCGGCCCATCCCTATGAGGAGGTGGCCTATGATGTTTACTCACTTGAGAACACTTTCTCCGGGGCGGGTCGCGGTCGGCTGGGAGAGCTGCCGGGAAGCGTGTCCTTGAAGGCACTCGCCTCCCGGATAGGTCGCTTATTGAAAAGCGGATGGGTGAGAACCACCGGCGAACTTGACCGGAAGATCAGGACTGTGGCTGTCGCCGCCGGAAGTGTCCGTGAGATGGTGAACACTGCAAAGCGAGCCGGGGCCGATGTATTGCTGGCGGGTGAGATTCCTCACCATGAACGGCTTGAAGCCTTGGATGAGGACCTGGGGGTAATCGAGGCGGGACACGGCCCCAGCGAAAGACCGGCTGTGTGGGTATTGGAGGAATGGCTGAAAAAAGCTTTTGGGAAAAGACTCAAGGTAATCAGTTATGATCCAGAGGAGGGCGCGAATTGAGAGAACAGCTGGTGCGACTGTGTGAACTCCAGGGACTGGACATCGAAGTAGATCGACGCAAGAAATCCCTGGCCGGCCTGGATGATGGTGCGTCCGCGAAGGTGGAAGTGGATAGATTGACGGCTGAACTGTCAGAGGTCGAAGCAAAGCGAAAGGAAACGGAGACAGAGTATCACGACCGAGACATAGCGCTCAAAGGGATCGAAGAAAAGAAGAAGAAGGCCCAGGATCTGATGTACAGCGGCAAGGTCAGCAATCCCAGAGAACTGGAAGACCTCCAGAAAGAGGTGGCGATGTTCGACAAGGAAATAGACAAACTCTCGACCCGTGTTCTGGAACTCATGGATGAACAGGAAGTTGTTCAGAAAAAGGAAGCGGAAAGCCAGGCCGCTCTTGCAGAGGCGCAAAAGACGCTGGAAGAAGTGGTCTCGCGATATGAGACGACCAGCAGCAGATTGAAGGAGGAGATTACCTCACTACAATCTCAAAGAGAAGCACTCGTTAAGGACATACCCAAACCCCTCATGCGGCGCTATGAACAAATACAATCCAGCCGCGGTGTACTTGCGGCAGTGGCCATGAAGAGTGGAGTGTGTGATGGCTGTCATGTGACCCTTCCGAGTCACCTACTGGAGGCGGTTCAGGCATCGAAATCACCACAGACCTGTGAATCCTGCGGCCGGCTTCTCATTTGGATGGGCAAAGAAGAGGAGGAAGAGCCGGAGGAAGAGCCGGAAGAGAGTGAATGACGGCAAGAAGCCCCTGGCGGTTATTGAGATATTACTACCTGGCGATGACGGAGGAGACAATCTATGGGCAGAACGGGTGCAATTGAATCGAAAAGGATAAAGATTCGCGCAAAGAAGGTTGAGGTTATCGCGGAACTGGATAATTCCGATACCTCGCAGAGCGTGATGGAGTCACTTCCCGCGCAGGCGACGGCGAACCTGTGGGGGGATGAAATATACTTCACCCTGCCGGTGGAATGCTGCCAGACGAACATGCAAGAAGTGGTAGAGATGGGGGACATTGGTTACTGGGTGCCGGGGCAGGCTATGTGCCTGTTTTTCGGACCTACTCCTGCCAGTCGGGGAGATGAGATTCGCCCTGCCAGCAAGGTACATGTCTTCGGGAAGATAGTGGGTGACCCCACGGTCTTGCGCGCAGTCGGCGAAGGAGAGCAACTGACTCTGGAGCGGGCGTAGCATCAGAGCGCGGCAAAACGCGCTGATTCTCACTTTGCCGTAACCGCTTCCTTGAAAGCGTGAAGATTCGCCGGCGGACAGTCGGTGGGAACAGCACAGCCCGGAGCCAGGATGAACCCTCGACCTTCGGTAGCCTTCACAGCTTGCTTTATTTCCGCTCTTACTTGGGCGGGCTTGTAGCGGCCGATCTTCATTTCATTTACCCCGCCCATGATACAGCCCTCATAGCCCTGGCGAGCTTCTGCGATGGAGGGAGGCGTCAGGTTTGCGCTCCAACAAAGTACGCTAAAGGGCAACTCCTGCCAGAGATTCCAGTGAAGATTAGTCCCGTGCAAATGGAGGACATTCAGCATCCCGGAATCCTTCACTCGCTCCAGGATCTGCCGGTCATAAGGCAGGAAATTCTGTTTGTACTCCTCTTCACTCATTATGTCAGCGGAAGCCCCTTGCAAGGCCAAGTAAATCCCTGCACAACCCTGTTGTACAGTCGCCTCAGCCCACAGAGAAAGAGTCTCCGCAATTCGGCCCATTCCCACGTGAAAATCAGCCGGGCTCTTGCGGTGCAGTTTAAGCGCGCGATTTCCCGTTATCTTGTCCGCATAGGCGAGGCAGTTGAATACGGTGTCTATTACCGGCACCTCGGGTCCAACCTCATCAAGTATCATGCGCAGCGCGTTGAGTTGTCGGCCGAAGTTACCTGCATCAGGCGCAATCACCGACAATTGTTTCCACTCATCTATGGTCTCAATCTTCTCCACGCCGTCAGGCAGATCATAGGGGATATCATGCATTACCTTTAGGAAATCCACATCATAGGTGTGATAGAAGTCCAATTCCGCCTTTGCCAGTTTTTCGTTTGCGCGTTCCTCAACCGGGATATCCAGGAAGTGATACCAGAAACTGAATGGTATGCGATCCACCGGTTCGCCCGACAGAGCCGCTTGTATTCGCTCGAGTTTTTTCATATTCACCTCCCGCTTGTACGCGGATGATTCCGACTGTCGTAGATTCTGCTTAGCCTGCTTCTTCCAGGACGGTACGTGCAAGCCTTTCCCCGGCCCGGTAGGCGCTCATGAGGGCAGCTTCCCGATCTGCAATATCCCCATGTTCGGATATTTCCGGAATGAGTATTTCGTCAGTGTATTCTACATTCAAACAATGAAAGAAAGACTTTATCTCAAGTTCTATGGCATCGAAGGTGTGCGGCAAATTCGTGCCTCCCACTGCAATGAAGAGCCCCTTTCGTCTTTTCTCAATTGGCCTTGAAAACCGGTATTTGCGAACCCAAAACGGTTGACAGCGGTCAACCAGGGCTTTCAATTGTGCCGGCATTCCCATGAAGTGAATCGGAGTGGCGACGATTATCGCATCCGCATTTTCGAGTTTCGGATAGACCTCCGTCATGCCGTCACGAACTACACATTCGCCGGCAGCCTCACAGCCCCGGCATGCAATACAGGGGGCCATGTTGAGTTTGGCGGCGACCAATTTCTCGGTCTCCGCTCCCGCACTCTCCGCTCCGGCGAGCGCCCGATCCAGGAGCAGATCAGCATTGCCCTTTGCTTTGGGGCTTCCCATCAGGCCCAGAACCGTCAACTTATAGCCTCCGTGCGGCCTCTCACCGTTGCCACCAAGGCGCTCGTCTACAGAGCGTGCTCCAATACCCAAATCTCGGTTTCCGCAGGAAGATCCTCCGCGGAAACCTCTACCTCACTTGCTCCGATGTGCTTGGCGGTCTCCTTTCCCTTCAGAAACTCATCCACAGGAGCGATAGGGAAACCGACTTTGGAAGTCCTGTAATGCATAGGAATGCAGATTCGAGGCGCGAGGTTTTGCAGTACCTGCGTCGCCTGCGCGGCATTGAGGGTGAAGATGCCTCCCACGGGAATCATGAGCACTCCGATTTCGCCGATTTGCTTGACCTCTTCGTCAGACAGCACATGCCCCAAATCACCCAGATGGCAGAGGGTGACACCATCTACCCGGCATGAGGTAATTACATTCTCGCCCCGTTCCGTTCCGCGGCTGGTGTCATGGTAGGCGGGGTGCCTGTTGAACTCAATTCCGCGTAATGTCTGCGAGGCCGGACCCTTCACCACCTGCGGGTTTCCGGGGACCGCTTGCACGTAGCCGTGGTCGGCATGCTCATGGCTCACCACCACTATGTCGGCCGGCTCCTGGAAAGGACCATAAGCAACCGCGCCGTCAAATCCGCCGGGCTCATAGGGGTCGAACTGTATGCGGGTACCGTCTTGGCTGGTGATGAGAAATGAAGCATGTCCCAGGTATCTAATCTTCATTGTTCACCTCCACTGTCTAGGTTTGTAGAGAGGAGAGTGTCTTCTTGAGTGTGTCAGCGGAATTCATGAGAGCCGCGCGCTCCTTCTCGTTTGCAGCCGGTTCAATCACATCAGCAACACCGCGTCGAGCAACAATCGTAGGCAGGCTGAGACACACCCCCTCGATTCCCAAGGTACCGCGCTGCAGAGTCGAAATGGGAAGCAGGGAATATTGATCTCTCACAATCGCCTGCAGAAGACGGGAAATGGCCAACCCCACACAGTATCCCGCTCCGCCTTTCAGGCGTATCACATCGGCACCGCTCGTCTGCGTGTTCCTGAAGATCTCCTCGGCCGCCTTGGCGGTGAATCCCGACAGAGAAGTGAGGGGGACTCCATTGACCGCCGCCGATGACCACATCGGCACCATTGAATCTCCGTGTTCACCCAGAATCAGTGCTTCTATCCGAGTCTGGTTCAGAGAGAAATACTCGCCGATAAAAGAGCGAAAGCGGGCGGTGTCCACAAGTGTGCCCAAACCTATGATGCGCTCTTTGGGAAGCGGGCAAAGTTCAGTCGCCAGGTGAGTAAGGATGTCCACCGGATTCGCAACAACCAACAGGATTGCGTCTTTATTCCAGCCCGCGCTAGAGAGCTCTTCCAGGAGACTGCGGAACAGCCCCAGGTTTCGATTTATGAGGTCAAGGCGGGATTCATCAGGCTTGCGGCGCAACCCCGCGCAGTGGATTATGACGTCACAGCCGGCCGCCTCCCGCATGTCCCCGTGAGATATCTTCTGCGCAGAAGAAAGACTTGCCCCATGGCGCAAATCAAGGGCTTCCCCTTCTGCCTGTTCTTTGGCAACATCCGTCAGCAGGATCTCACTAACATCTCCGGCTATCTGTAGTGCATAGGCTGCATTTGAGCCGACTCTGCCCGCACCACCCAAAACAGCAACTCTCATTCTTCCTCAACCTTTCATAGAAACAATCTACTACAGATGTGCCCCTCGGAATGAATCTTCACTCGGAGGAAAGAAGTTTCGGCAGGAAATTCTGTACCCAGCCAATCAGTTCTTCTTCCGAGACCGAAGTGGTGCGGCCGGCATCGTATTCCATCATTATCGCTTCATTGATCTTGGCAATGCCGGGGTGTTGTTTGTCCAGGCGATTATCGCCGGTCAGTTTAAACTTCTGGTTGATCCAGTGGGCGATACCGGCGAGGCCGGACTTGTCGGTTATCGCCACCTGGGGCGGGCGGTTCAGTACTTTGTCCGTGTCGAAGATATTATAGATCTCCTCATCTTTGCTGAGGCCGTCGGCGTGAATACCTGCCCGCGTGAGATTGAAATCTCGTCCCACGAACGGTTGATTAGGAGGAATCTGATAGCCTATCTCATCCTCGAAATAGCGAGCGATCTCGGTAATCACGCGCGTATCCATCCCATCTGTGGATCCGCGCAGACCGATATACTCGAAGACCAAGGCCTCGACGGGTGTATTGCCGGTGCGCTCACCAATTCCCAAGAGCGCTCCATTGGCACCGCAGCATCCGTAGAGCCATGCCGTGGTGGCATTGATGAGCACCTTGTAGAAATCATTGTGGCCATGCCACTCCAAACACTCGCTGGGGACATTGGCATGGCGAACCAGGCCGTAAATCAACCCCTTCACGCTCCTGGGTATGGAGGCTCCCGGGTAGGTCACACCATAGCCGAGGGTATCACAGGCGCGAATCTTCACCGGAATGCCGCTTTCGGCGGAGAGTTTCATTAGTTCTTGAACCAAAGGCACCACGAAGCCGTAGAAGTCGGCGCGGGTGATATCCTCCAGATGACAGCGCGGGACTATTCCCTCCTCCAGAGCCGCGCGAACAATGCCCAGATAGGAGTCGATAGCCTGGCGGCGGGTCTTCTGCAGTTTGTTGAAGATGTGATAGTCGGAGACGGAACACAAGATACCGGTCTCCTTCAGACCCATCTTTTTCACAAAACGAAAATCCTTCTTGTTGGCGCGAATCCAGCCGGTTACTTCAGGATAACGGTAGCCTTTCTCCAGGCAGCGAGTGGCCGCCTCTCTGTCTTTGTCTGTATAAAGGAAGAACTCGGAAAAGCGAATCTTCCCCTCAGGTCCTCC
>JABAOF010004358.1_pt2 | contig 10597 bp, 14 predicted proteins | sample 7062171 | NCBI WGS metagenome assembly JABAOF01 (sample SAMN14538628, study PRJNA623070) | marine sediment metagenome | biome: marine biome [ENVO:00000428]; feature: marine pelagic biome [ENVO:01000023]; material: deep marine sediment [ENVO:00002113] | place: India: Gulf of Khambhat ... | reverse complement strand
TACCTAACAATGTTTGCCCTACCTAACAATTTGGTTGTTGACTAACAGTTTAAGGCAGGGCTGACAATGTTAGGGAGTCTGATTGTCAACTGGTATAAGGGACAGGGTTGACAATTGGATGATCGGTAAGATGACTTATCACTTGATCAGTACTACATATAGGAGGGGTAATCGGGTGTTATCGGAGGCGCAACATATGGTGCCTAGGGGCCCCTAGGGGTACAATATATTGTGTTCACAAAAATGAATACTGGTTCAGGATCCTGAATATCGGTTAAAATTCTTGAACATTGCAGGGCCCAGGCACAACATGCAGTTCACGATTTTGAACTCGGGTTCACGATTTTGAACCGGCGCTCCGGGACCTCTGAGGAGCCTCGACCAGCCCCCTCACTTTCTATGTAAAAAAATAAAACGGGGGTAAGGGCGTGAAAATTTTACAAAAAAAATATGCGGGAGGAGGGCTTGACATCTTGACAAATGGGGGGCCCCTGAATACGATCAGTTCGGAAAGGAGGTAAATTATGGACGGTTGTACAGACGGTACGGGAAAGTGTATCCGCTACGGGGAGCATCCCGTGTTCAGGGAAAGCGTGTGCATGGACTGTCTCAGGGTGATTCTGGACGAGGTTGCGCGGATGAAGGATAGGCACAGCAGGCTGGTTGAAGCGAAGGCGGCGTGTGCCCGTTGCGGGGCCCCCTGTACGGAAGAAGAGATTCTGGATGACGGCATGTGCGGGTCATGTTCGTACTGGGAGCATGAGGTAGGAGATGATGAAGAGTTCTATAAGAATCACTGTCGGAGTTGCGGTACCGAGTGCTCAAATTTGACGGACGGGAGGTGCAGGAAGTGTGAATGGTGGAAGTCGGAGGTGGAGAAGGCGGAAGAACGTTATAGAAAGGCGTATGGGGAGGAGAACTGTGCAGACGAGGTGTGGAGACGCGTAGGAAATGCGGAAGAATAAGGGAAAGGAGTCTGCCGTATGTATTTTTGTCAGAAGTGCGGAGATGTTATGGATATGTTCGATCCGAGATCGGTGTGTCCCGATTGCAGAGTCTTGGAGGAAGAGCAGGCGTTTATCTCGGAGTGGAACCGCAGGGTGAACAGTTATGCGGAGTCGAGATGTGTTCCCCGTGAAACAGATACATCCGAAGAGGGCATGATTGAAATAACGCCGGAAGACCTTGTTGCGGGCCCTGCGCTTACAGTACATGCGGATTCAGTGAAATCAGTCGTCAAGGATGATTCCGGCCGGGGAGGGTCTGTGGTGGAACTGGAAAATGTGAAGATAATAATACACGAGGATCCTGACAGATTGCAGGAGATGCTCGGGGCCGCGGGGAGGGATAGAAATGGAACCGTTTTTGATGGATGATATTCTTAGGGGGACAACAACAGTAAAGAGGTGGCAGGCTGTTCCTACACACGAAAACCAGTCGATTGCCGGTCATATGTACGGTGTATGTCTGCTTGCATTGGAATTCTTTGATTTGATTCAGCAGTGGGGAACTGACTATGCCGGAAGGCCCCCTTCCCCTCCGACAAGCGCGGGCGAGGTTGCGCGCTACGCTCTCATGCACGACGTACACGAGATATACACGGGGGATATTCCGTCTGTGGCTGATGTAAAATTCTCCCAGTCCCGCATTGAAGAGATACAGGAGAAGTCGGGATACTCGACACTGCCGAAGCATCCGGAGGCGTCCCCTTTTGTGAAAACACTGGTTAAATTAGCCGATCTTACGGAAGCTTGTCATTTCCTTATTCGTGAAGGCAGAGGGAAGAGAAAGAAGTACATCGTAAGTTGTCTGGAGGAGGATATTGCAGAGGCCCTCAATAAGGCGAGGGCGGAATTTACCGACAGCCTTTACGCATGGGATAAAATTGAAACATACATCAAAATTCTTTTAGGGAGGGCGGAATGACGGAGAGACAGGAAGTTTTAGAGTATGCTCTACGCGCGGCTCTGGCGGAGGAGGTTTGCGGTAAGGGAGTGCCCGGAATAGACGGGATTCGGGAACGGTGCAGAAACTTTGCGCTTTCTTCGGTTGGAATATGCTTAATCGGAGGTGTTTTTGCCTCATACATCAGCAGCTTGAAGAAAGTTTACAGGATAAAAGCTGTCGGGGGAGCTTCCGGACGCGGGGATGCAGTTGCTCTTGCGGCTGCAGCAGTAGGCGGAGCGCAGGGAGAGTATAATGCTTTTATCGTTAGAGAAAACCCCAAAGATCACGGCACTACGAAGCTTGTAGAGGGCAGTGTTGAGAAGGGCTCGAGAGTAGTTGTATTTGATGATGTTGTATCGTCCGGGGATGCTGTCGGAGAGGTAATAGATAACGCTTCGGCGTCGGGACTTGTAGTAATGAAGGTAATGTGCCTTCTGGACTGCGGGGAAAGCGCAAGGGAGAGAATCGGGATCGGCAGTAAAAGTTCTCCTATAGGAGGGTTTCCTTTCTATCCGGTGATGACGATGCAGGAGCTTAATACTGAACATGAACGCTCGGAGAGAGCGGAAAGAGAGAAAAGGAGGTTACAGAATGGCTGAATTTTTATTGTTGAAGGTTAAGTCTTTTGCGGACATTAACAACGAAGATGTTGAGGGAGTAGAGCGGCGTTTTAACACGGATGCCGTTACTTCCTATGCGCCGTCTGAATGGGGAGCAGGCACGGAGGTTAGAGAGGGGTATCGATCATGGTACACGGATCCCGGAATACTGCCGGAAGATATAGACAGGTCTTTCAGGCTGCGTAAATCATACAAGAACTCTTTCTCTGTTGTTCGCGTAGCGCATATTGAAAGCCTGTTCCGTACTCCTGCGGACTGCGGAAGGTTCTTGTTTAAGGGGTACCGCCATTGGTTTTTTACGGAAGATACGCATCAGATCACTACGGAGACAATAAACAACATTCTTAGAGTGTCGGTTCTGTTCATGCCGTATGCTGAAAATGCGGTATGCGCTATGCCGCAGAAGGACACTTCGTCATGGAAGTTTTTGGAAGAGACGGCTGAATTTATAGAAAATGAAAGGAGAAAGTAGATGAAACATTACATAATATTAAAAACATGGACGGTTATAGACGCTGGTATGGGAATTCCTTATAAAGAAATCCCGACAGGAAGGGAGCGTTTAGATATTGAAGATATTTGTCGTTATAGAAGAGACCTGAGGGACGACAGCCGCACGTATTGTATATTCGAGGGTTACGGGGCTAAATTAACACAGCCCGGCGTGCTTCCATGTGATATAGACAAAGCGCTTTTCATTTTTGCCGATAAGCGTCCGGGACTCCCGATATTGCAGATTATGACTGTTGAAGATTATTTCCGTAAAGCGGAAGGTTGCTGTGTTTATATGCAGAAGCATTACAAAGGCGAGTTTGAGGGGTGTTCTTCTTATTCTGATTACTTAGGCACCCTTTATCAAGTAATACGGACGGAGCTTTTCGGGAATAGTGATATAGGTTATACCATGCTTGCTCATCCTATTCAGGACACGGCATCTTCTGAAATACTGTCCAAGGCCGCTGATTTAATGGCAAAAGGAGCGGAAAGTGAGTAAACATACCTGTATCTTATGCGGCAGAAGGCTTCCTGAGAGTGAAATTTACGCCTTCCGGCATAGAAATGACGACGGTTTCAGACCTCCGTTCTACATTACGGAACACAGGGGGGTAATCAAACCCCCCTACCCCCGAAGCAGAAACATCTTTTTTGTCTGCTTGGACTGCCTCAGACTGTTTTCCGCCGGAAAGGACAGATGCAGGGGAGATTCGGTTTTACGCGGATCAGTGTACAGTTTCGTTAAGGACGAGCTTGGCTTATCTATGCCCCCCGCCGCTCGAAAAATAGCCGTACTGATGCGTCCCTCGGCAAAAAGAAGGGCAGCAGTTGTAAGGCTTCCGGCCGGATCAATTCACAGAGAAAACGGGAAAATACTGCCTTTCTCTGTAATGCACAGCGACAGCCCTGAAAGTTACGCCCCTCTGTACTCCGTGTATATTGTTCTCACCGGCAAAGGCGTAATGCACGCCGATTTTGCCGGAAAACGGAGCGATGCGGCCCTTGCGGAATCGGCGGTATGGAAGAGGCGCGGTAAAAGAAGTAAAGATAAGCAGTATTGCAGGAACATAAGAAACATGGCGGACAATCTTATTAAGATGCTGCCTGTCTTCCATCTCTCGGACGAAGGGAAAATATATGACAGTCAAAGATATGTACGACGAGGCTTTTAACGCCTTCCTGTCTGCCGGATATGCCCCGAAGGAAGCATATACAAGGCTTTTAGTTACTATATTTGATAAAGTGATGTATGTCCCGGCCGAAGCGGACGGATATTATGATGATCCGGTTTACAGGGCGGCGGCGGCCGAGGCGGTGAAGGCGTTCGACATTAAAGCGGCTGGAAAGGATAAATATGATTATCTCGGCGATCTGTATGCTGAAAGAGTTCTCACTGCCGAAGAAGCCAGGAAGAAGGGCATATTCCTCACCCCTCCTGCCGCCGTATCCTTTATGTGCCGTTCCGTAATACCGAAGGCAAGGGAAATGTCGGAGAGGGAGAACCGCCCGATACGAATACTGGACCCTGCATGCGGAACCGGAAGATTTCTGATTGAAGCGAATAAGCAGTGCCCGGAAGCTGAACTGCTCGGAGTCGATTCGGATATTACGATGGTGAGAACAGCGATTGTAAATATGTATCTTTTTCTCGATGTGAATACGAAAGTAAGGATTCTGCATGCGGATTCCCTCAAACACGAAACAGACCTGATTACCGAGAACGGCAGGCGTAATTGGAGGTTTGCCAACTACTGGGAAGAGTGCATACAGAAGATGTTACCAATGGAGGAAGGGAGTACATTATGAGACAGTTCATAAGGTTTTCTTACGACTACAAGACTGCTGATATTTCTAAGCTGATGAACAGGCGCTCTATAGGATTCTCAAGGGCTCCTGTTTTCAGGCGGGCAGGCCATGACCCTTACGACGGGGTCTTTTATATTGTTTACAGTAAAGCAATAATACTAAGCACAAGTCGGCATAGATACTTTACCGATCTGTATCTTTTCGCTAAACTCAACGATCTGCTGCACGGGCCGTTTTGTTCTGTGAGAGACGGTACAAATCCTATAATGCGCGGGGAGAAATTAGTTTATCATGCCCCTCAGCCGTGGTACTTCATGTTTGATACCGATTGGGACAGTTACGAATCCGAAGGGTTTTCGCGTCTGTGCGAAGTTAATACATATGCAGTCGAAAAGGCAGTTGAACGCACAACAGGGGCGAAGCTTACAACAGCGGACGACTTTACATATACGGGCTTTGATATTGATACCGAGCGGTTCATGTTCGACATCAGGGAGAAACCGCTGAAAGGAGAGTTTTAATGAGCAATTATGAACATGTTATAAAATGGGATTGCAGTACGCTCGAATTGGCGTCTCTTGAGCGCGGCAGGCATGTTAGGGACAAGCTGAATATGACGGGAGGGCACCGCCGCATGCACGAGACGCGCATGCGTCTTGCTGTAAAGCCTCTGACTGTGCTTGTGGGGCCCAGAGGCTCCGGCAAAAACCGGATAGCATACAATGTTCATGCCCCCGGCGAGGCTGTTCTGCATATGGAAGAGCCTGAATATGGTGCCGTCGGACTGCTCGATGCAGCAGAGCAGATGGGCGTTGCAAGGGCGGTCTCCTTTGCCGTGAATGAGGGGCAGTGGATTGTAATGACGACATGCAGCGACTATATTCTCAAAGAACTTAACAGCCTGATTATGCTCGGAGAGCCTTTTCGCGGCAGAAAGGGCTTTCTTAAAAGGTATCCTGAATATAGAGGGCTTGCCCTTGACAAAGATAAAGTTGCCGCGTACCAGTGCGATCCGCTCGGAGGCGTTATTCCCTGTGAAGTGGACAATCGCGGTATGAACCTTCCTTATATTGACAGCTTGATTGATCATATAAACAAAATATCGAATGAACTGGCTAACCATTTGGAGGATGTATAATGGTATCCCCGTGTAAAGGCTGTGAAAACGAATTAAAGGACAAGAAAGCCTGCATGCCTTCATGCCCGAAGATTGCAGCTTTTCAGAGGGGTCTCTTAGCGGGGCATGCTATACATGATCCTTCCGATCCGGAATGGAAGTTTCCGGGCAGAAGCAGTCAGATACGGACAGCGAACTTTTACATCGGCAGGGGACCTGTGATATACTGATTATATGAAAGGAGGTGTTACTGTGCCTGTAAAAAAGAGTTCAGTAGCGGGAAAGGTTGTTGCAATACAGCAGGAGCAGTCGGCAAATATAGACAATCTGAAAGACAAGGTGCTGCATGGTCTTGTAAAGAACGGTTTCGATATGCCCAAGACTTTAAAGAGCATGGGCATTCCGTACAAGCAGTTCTGGGCGTGGCTTGAAGATGACCCGACGTTCAATTCCAGATGGCTTGCCGTCCGCGAAAGTATTGTTGATCTGGCTGAAAAAGTAGTTGTCGAGAAACTGAAAAAAGGCGATTCAGCCATTGTGAAAATGGTAATAACAACTTTGGGGCAGAACAGAGGCTACCGCACCACGAAAGAAATCATTACCGGAAAACCCGACAGCGGCGGTATGGATCGCGGTAAGATGATAGATGCCCTGAGTAAATTGACAGGAGAAGAGATTGAGCAGCTTGCCCTCATTGCTGAGAAACTTGGAGGGGGCCATAAAGGATCCGGAAATCCTTCTGGCGGCCCGGGCAGAAAAACGGCTTAAACCGTTTGCAGTACAGTTATTCCCCGAAATTGACCCGGCACCCTACAAAGACAACTGGCACATAGATGCATTGTGCGAACATCTTGAAGCGGTGCTGCGGCGGGATATTCAGAAACTTCTCATAACGATTCAGTTCAGGTGCATGAAATCGACCCTTATAAGCGTCATGTTTCCGGCGTGGGCGTGGCTGTCGAGGCCGCAGGAGAGATTCCTGTGTTCTTCGTACAGCCACAACCTTTCAATACGGGACAACAAGCAGTGCCGCCATGTTGTTAAATCCAGACTGTATCAGAGAAGATGGGGAAAAAGGTTCAGTCTTGTAGAAGATCAGAATACCAAAGATAAGTTTCAGAACACTCTGGGCGGGTACCGCATGGCTACCCACACGCGCGGCAGTACGGGCGAGGGCGGCAGCATTCTCATCGTTGACGACCCTCATAACGTAGCGCAGGCGGAAAGTCCCGCCGACAGACGGCGCACCATCTCATGGTTCCGCGAAGTATGGACAAGCCGCATGAACGACCCAAGTACCGGGTGTCATATTGTGGCCCAGCAGTGTACGCATGCAGAGGATTTGGCGGGCTACATCAAAAAGCGCATGGCGGACGGTGAAAAATGGGTGCATCTCAATATTCCTTCCGAATACGAAAAGAAATTCCACTGCATTACTTACGTGAAGGGAAAGAAGTTCTGGGAGGATCCGCGTAAGGGCAAAAAGGACGGCGAACTGTTCTGGCCTTCTCACTTCACCCGCGAAAAAACTAACGATATTAAGAGGGCCCTAGGGCCCTATGCGGCCGCCGCCCAGATGCAGCAGAGACCCATCCCCAGGGACGGCGCTCTGTTCAAAGCCGAAAGTTTTCCGATAATACAGGAGGTGCCGGGCAGACTGGAACAGGTTGTCCGGTACTGGGACAAGGCCGGTACCGAAGGCGGCGGAAAGAGAACGGCCGGTACTCTTATGGGGCGCTTCCCCGACGGCGGATATGTTGTTCTTGAGTGCGTCTCGGGGCAGTGGGGAGCTGCAAGGCGCGAAGGTATAATAGCGGGCGTCATGGAGTCCGATGTTCTAAAGTGCAGGGTATTAACAGGGAATCCGTCCTATATGCCTACAACGTGGATTGAGCAGGAGCCCGGAAGTAGCGGTAAGGAAAGCGCCGAAAGCACTATAACGCGGAATGCGGGGTATATTGTGAAAGCGGACAGGGTAACAGGGTCCAAAGTAACAAGGGCAGACCCTTATGCGGTACAGGTTGAAGCGGGCAACGTGAAGCTTCTGGAGGGCCCCTGGAACCATGAGTTTATAGAAGAGCATGCGGGATTCCCGATGTCGGATTTTAAAGACCGCGTGGATTCCGCATCCGGAGCTTTCAATAAACTTGCAGTGCCGGTTTCAGTGGCCGGGATATGGTAAACGATGTTTTTGAGGGCCCCTTGTCAAGACCAGGGGCCCTTCTTTATATATATGGGGCTCCCCTTTTAGTTTACGTTGTTACNNTGTGTATATAGGAAGAAAAATGTAATTAAAACAGATACATAGGAGGAAACTGCATGGAAACACCCGATAGAGAGCAGAGAATTTTCGTCTGCATTCCGGTAAGACTTGAATCATCGCGGCTTCCGGGAAAAGCTTTAAAAAAAGTCGGAAATCTGACTGTGCTGGAACATGTAATTCGGAGTTCGTTTACCGGAATGTTCCGGGCGGGGCTGTTCATGCCGCGCGGGCCCGAGAAGGGTATTCCGTTCGGGCAGCTTCTCGTGGCGACGGACAGCGAAGAGGTGAGGCATGTTGCCGAGAATAATTATTATGCTAATCCTGTTGATGACGCCGCGCATGACGGGTTTAACAAAATGGAAATGGCGAGGCTGCGCTGTGTTGTAAGCGATGAACCTTTCAGGAACGGTACTGAGAGAACGGCAGCCTGCGTGAGTTCTCTTAAAATGCCGTGCAGGGATGATGATATTGTCATTATCGTACAATGCGACATGGTTTATATTGACCCCGACATCATAGCGGACTTCATACGGTTTGTGCAGATAAAGTCGAGATTCGATAACGCCTTCTTTGCGGCTACTATAGGGGCAGGTTTAACCCCCGACGAACATAGAAACGCCGACAGGGTGAAGCTGATGCGTTATAGAAATGCTGATGCTGCATCGCTGTTCTTCCGCGAGGGTGTTGACACGGATCCTGATGTGCTGTATGAGTTTCTTCACGTGGGCATATATGCTTACAGCGGAAGCGCATTGCAGAGGTACGCTTTTCTGCCGGTTTCGGATGCTGAAAGGGCATTGAGCCTGGAACAGTTAAGATGGGCTCAGAACGGGCGGCGTTACCATGTGATGTACTGGAAAGGAAAAACTCCCTGTCCTATAGACACGGAAAGGGATTTAACAGAGGCTCTTGCCGAAGAAGAAAGACTACAAACCGCGCAAAGTTGCAGAAGACCTTGCGAATGCGCTGTTTCTAGGTAACAGCTCCCGTACTACCCGTTCGAGAGCGGAACTCATGTCCTGGGCGCTGTCGAGCTACGGCGGCAAGCGGGATTTGTGGAACGCTCTCGGATACATTCTTGATCCTACGTTTGAAACCTATAACACCCTCTATCAGCGCGGCGACATTGCTACTACAATAGTCAACGCGTCCCCCGACGAATGCTGGAGGCTGAAGCCCTCTGTCGAAGAAGTAAATAAAACATCCCTCGAAGAAAGCGAATTTGAAAAAAGATGGAAGGCTCTTGCCGAAGAGCATAAATTCTTTCATTATCTGCACAGAGCCGACAGAATTTCAGGTATCGGACAGTTCGGGGTGATATGGCTCGGCTTCGACGACGGCGATCCTGAAAAACCGTTAAGCAGCGGCAGAAGCAATATTATCTTCATGCGCCCTCTTGCGGAGGACTGCGTTGAGATTGCCTCTTCGGATACAGACACCGCGAGCCCGCGTTACGGCCTCCCTGAAATGTACAGACTGACGGTAAGTGATCCTTCTTCAAAAACAACCTCGAGGGAGAAGGCATTAGAAGTTCACCATTCCCGTATTCTGCATATAGCGGAAGACTGTATAAACAACGATGTGTTCGGTACTCCCCGTCTGAAAAATGTTCAGAACAGACTGCAAAGCCTTGAAATGATCGGGGGCGGCAGTGCAGAAATGTTCTGGCGCGGGGCTTTTCCGGGTATGATATTCAATGTTCACCCCGATGTGCAGAAAGATGACACCGATCTCGAAGAAGCCCGCCAGGAAATATCGAAATTTGTTCATAATCTCCAAAGGTACCTGCGCGTAAAAGGCGTTGACGTGCAGGCGCTTCCCCCTACTGTATCAAGTCCCAGAGAACACTTTGACGTTCAGATCGCTCTTATTGCGGCTGCCAGAGGTATCCCGCAGCGGATTCTTGTCGGAAGCGAACGCGGCGAACTTGCATCAACGCAGGATGAAAATGCCTGGACTAAACAGCTTGAAGGACGAAGAGTGAACCATGTAGAACCTTTCATGCTCCGTCCTTTGATAGATATACTCATAAGTGTAGGATCACTCCCGAAGCCCGCGGGCGGCTACAAAATAGTGTGGCCGGATATGCGGGAGTACTCCCCGAAAGTACGGGCGGAAACTTCGGAGCTTCAGGCGTCCGCTCTGCACAATTATGTCAGGAGCGCCGATGCGCAGATAGTGATGCCGCCGGAGGTGTTCCTGCGCAGAATAATGAATTTAGATGATAACGATATAGAGGCGGTTCGGAAAATCCTTGAGGATATGAGGGTTTCAGAAGATATGGAAACTGACAGAGCGTCCGACGGCGACGACGATGCTCTTCGGGAAAAATCCGACGAAATAACGGAA
>JABAOF010035350.1_pt1 | contig 10598 bp, 14 predicted proteins | sample 7062171 | NCBI WGS metagenome assembly JABAOF01 (sample SAMN14538628, study PRJNA623070) | marine sediment metagenome | biome: marine biome [ENVO:00000428]; feature: marine pelagic biome [ENVO:01000023]; material: deep marine sediment [ENVO:00002113] | place: India: Gulf of Khambhat ... | reverse complement strand
CTTCGAGATATCCCATTACTTACGCGGAATGGAAAAGTTTCTCATGGACACGGTTCTCGACGCGCCCTTTGTCGACGCATTGTTTTCAAAACTAGCCGAGGTCATTGGAAGTTTTTATGAAGTCTACCTGGATATCGTTGGACCCTTTGTCCAGATTGTGGAATTGGCCGACGATCTAGGAACCCAACAGGGACCTATGATCTCTCCAAAAACGTACCGAGATTTACTACGGGATAAGCACCATCAACTCTCCAAGCTCATCAAGGAAAAAGCTCCGGACGCAAAGTTTCTGCTTCACAGTTGTGGCTCTGTGAAAGCATTTATTCCCGATTTCATCGAGGCCGGATTTGAAGTACTAAACCCCATCCAACCTCGAGCCAAAGACATGGAACCCTCTAAGCTCAAGGCGGAGTACGGTGATTCCATTTCGTTTCTTGGAGGCGTGGACGTCCAAGAAACGATGCGTGGACCCTCAACTGGTGTGCAAGCCGAAGTTCGTCAGCGTATCACGGAGCTTAGTCCTGGAGGTGGCTATATCCTTGCGCCATCACATAACTTTGGGGACGACGTTCCGCTTGAAAATATTTTAGCTTTCTTCGACACTGCCCAAGAGTACGGGGGTTATTAAATATAACTTCCGGATTCTTTCGATCCTATGGAAACAGATTGGAAATTAACTCTTCCAATAAACGAGATCCAATGAGCGAAAGGGATATCTTATGCACGAAAGATAAACATGGAACTTGCCAAATGTGTCCATGGCCTGAAGCAAAATGGAACAGATTAAGGAGGTGCCAAAACATATGACAACAATATGCTTATGTTGTGGCGTCGCTGTAAATTCTTCCAACGTGGGAGAAGAAATACTGCTCGAGGAATTCAAGAAACGCGACATCACCGGCGTGGAGATTGAGAAGTGCCACTTGCAGGATGTCGAAAGCTGGTTACCCCGGGCAGATGTTATTGTTGCCTTTCTGCTCTTCACTGTAGAAACAGACAAGCCTGTCATAAGTGGAGTACCAATGGTGGCTGGTGGCAGGAAAAGACGTCAGGAGGTTGTCGAAGAAATCCTGAAGCATGTCCCTGAAGCACAAGGCAAGTAGTGGACACCCGTGCCTCTCTGACGAGTGCCTTCCGAAGCCGTCGTTTTGTTTCACGCAGTCCCTCAGCGATAACCACCTATTAAATTGGTGACAAATGGTTCCGCATTACAGACCACGAGAATCGGAGGAGAAACGTCATGGATTTCATAGTCAATCTAGTCAATAGTTTTATTGGCCTAGGACCAATTACCCTGATCGCCATCATCTTCACGGTGCTGGGCCTCTTATTTGGGGCTGGCGTCAGGAAAAGCTTCCGCTCTGGTATCACTACCGCGGTTGGTCTGGCGGGCATATTCCTCGTCGTGAATGTCATCATCGGCAGCTACGTGCCTGCGCTTGGTGCGCTTTCGGAAAAGATAGGCATAACTAGGCCGGTTGTCGATGTTGGCTGGAGCGTCGCAGGGTTCGGCTGGGGTTGGCCAGGGGCCGTGGGCGTGATTCTAGGCACCGTTGTTGTGAGCATCATAATGGTGATCCTCAGACTTACGAGGTGTCTGTGGACAGACTTCTGGAGCTTATGGCACTCTCAGGTTATGGCCGCCATGGTCTGGGGCGTAACTGGCAACATTCTTTTGGGCGTGATCTTCGCTGTGATTTACAACATCGTGGTGATGAAACTCGCCGACTTCACGGACAAAGAGAATCAAGAATTCCACCAAGTTCCAGGAATCACCATCCCCTGCGGGTATGTCTCGATATTTGGATCGCTCTCCAAGATTCTCGCCCCCATTCTACGCGGCATCCCTGGCATCAAGGACGTTGATGCTTCTCCAGAAGCTATCCGGGATAAATTGGGAGTCTTTGGTGAAATGCCGGTCCTTGGTGCAGTGATCGGTCTTATCATCGGTCTCGCCGCTGGCTACAACTTCGCCGGGATAATGACGCTGGCATTGGACACGGCCTTAATGCTGCTGCTCCTACCCCGCATGGTTGCAGTGCTCATGGAGGGTATGACCCCTGTTGCCAGTCAGGTTAGTGACTTCTTGGTGGACCGCTTCGAGGGTCGCAGGATCTTTGTGGCCGTCGACTGTGCCGTTCAGCTTGGCCACCCAGCGGTTATGGCTTCAGCGATTATCGTCATGCCGATCGCGATCCTCTTGACGGCATTCCTGCCCGGCATGAGCTTCCTGATTATTGCCAGCCTGGCAGGCATCCCATACATGTGTGGTGCGATCGTCGCTCACACCAAGGGGAATGTACTTCACACGGTCATCCTTGCCTTGCTCTACCAGATCGTGTTTATGTACCTTGCCTCACTGCCTATGATCTCGCAAGCATACACCGTAACAGCGGATAATCTAGGCTTGCTGTCAGGTCTTGTTGAAGCTGGCCAGCAGATCACTGCCCCAGATCCAGGAGGCGATTTCCTGTCAGTTATCTTCGTATCGCTGGCGAACATGTTCGGCGGCTAATCATTTACGCCAACGACACAAACGAAGCAGATCGGGCTACGCAACGATGCATAAAACTGAAATACCTCAGATTGCGTGGCCCGACATTTCATTAAAGGTGCCCAATGAGTGTACAGCATAATTGCCATATCGCGTTTGCGGGTGGCGCATGTAGTATGACAATGGTTAGAGCAGGTGAAAAATTATCTGAGCTATGCCAGCAGCATGGCTTCAGAGTAAAGATCCATTATCTGAACTTGTGGGTATCTGATACCCTTTCGCCTAACATCGAGCTCGTAGTTGAAATGTTTCCTTACTATCAGAACTTATCCATTCCAGTTTTCAACGGACAGCCTTTCCTCAACCGACAAGGAGAAGATGAGTTGCTTTCACAACTGATAAACTTCGTTGGAAAGATTAGCAGTCAGTGAGTGAGCATATGGCGTCCAGAAAAGAGGTTTATCTAGATTATGCAGCCACCACACCAGTAAACCCACAAGTGGTGGAGGCAATATTGGATTGCTATAACCACATCTATGGTAATGCGTCCAGCCAACATTATGCAGGCCGTAAAGCAAAGCAAGTCCTAGAAGCGGCTCGGACTTCCATTGCCAATGGTCTGGGCGCAAACACACAAGAAGTTGTTTTTACAGGTAGCGGTTCGGAGGCTGACAATCTAGCCATTCTGGGTGTAGCTCGAGCTTATAAGGAAAAAGGGCAACATATCATCACAACCTCTATCGAACACCACGCTGTATTAGAAACCTGTTTGTTTTTACAGCAACTTGGGTATGAAGTCACATTTCTGTCAGTCGACGACTATGGCAGGGTTGATCCGGAAGATCTAAGACGCTCGCTACGTGAAGATACGATCTTGGTTTCCATCATGCACGCGAACAATGAGATTGGCACAATACAACCTGTCTCTGAGCTTGCGAATATCGTGCATGAATGCAATGCGTTGTTCCATACCGATGCAGTCCAAACTGCTGGCCAATTGCCAATCGAAGTTCAAGATTTGGACATCGATTTGATAACACTCTCAGCACATAAGTTCTACGGTCCCAAGGGTGTCGGGATACTTTTTGTACGCGAGGGAGTGGAACTCGTGCCCATAATTCATGGTGGTTCCCAGGAGAAACTTCGACGTGCGGGGACTGAAAACGTACCAGGTATTGTAGGTACTGCTAAGGCTTTCGAACTCGCCCTGCAACACCTTGATGAAGAAGCCACACGGATTCGAGCACTACGTGATGAACTATGGGCGCGAATCCGCTCATCGACTCCCAACGTCCGCATGAATGGTCACCCCTTATACCGCTTACCGAACAATCTCAATGTCAGCTTCAAGGGTGTAGAGGCCGAGGGACTGCTTCTCCATCTCAGCATGGCAGGCGTAGCTGCATCGATGGGATCTGCCTGCACGTCCGATTCCATTGAGCCATCCCACGTCATAGACGCCATTGGTGTGCCACCAAAATGGTCAAGAGGCACAATTCGTTTTTCACTAGGTCGTCTAACTACGATGGAAGATGTCGATTATACGTCGGATGTCCTGACACAGATCCTAACCAAGATGTGATCTTCGACAAGACAAAGTGAAGGAGTAAAAAAAAAGAATAACAATGTCTTCTTCTAAGGATGTGCTACGAGAAGAATTGGTTCTTTTGGAGTACGAGGCAAGATCCGCGGAAGATGTACTTCAGGCTTTGGTAGATATATTGCATAACGACGGTGCGGTTAAAGAAACCTATTTTGACGCAATGCTAGCGCGTGAAAAGGAATTTCCAACTGGGCTACCAACGGAAGGAATCAAGGTAGCTCTTCCCCATGCCGGCGTCGAGCATGTGAACTACTCGGCGCTAGCTGTTGCAACGTTGAAACACCCAGTTGAGTTTGGCGAGATGGGAGGTTTGCCTGAAAGCAGGCTTAATGTGGAAATAGTTCTAATGTTAGCAAACGCCGACCCCGAAGAGCAGGTACAGACACTTCGCAAATTGGTAGATATGTTTGATGAGCCTGGAGCACTGTTAGCACTCAAGTCTGCAAAAAACCCGGCCGAAGCGGTTCACTTGATCCGTGAGGGGTACCAAAGAGAATAAGAAATGACAGAAGGAGTATCTAACGAGCGCCTTCAACTCCTCGCCGATGTGGCGAATATGTATTTCATGGACGAGCTATCTCAGAAAGAAATTGCCAAAAGGGTTGGACTGTCTCGCTCGATGATCTCCTACCTTCTTCGAGACGCTAGAAGACTTGGCATCGTAGAGATAACGATAAACAGACCTGTGCCAAGGGCTTTACACTTAGAACAAGAAATCATGCGCCTATTCCCACTTAAAAGAGTGATGGTACTGGAGCGGAAGACTTCGGACGATGTTGAAATCATGCGTACTCTCGGATTTGGCGCAACGCAAATTCTTGAAGAGGAATTACAAGACGGTATGATTTTCGGTTTAGGTTGGGGAAACGCTATCCGCAACCTCGTACAGGCCATGCGACCTCGACGATTGCCCGAGGTTAAGGTTGTGCAGCTCACCGGTGGAGTAGGTTCCCCAAACCGGAGCGTCGATGGGGCGGAACAATGTCGCCGAGCTGCGGATAGACTCGGGGCTCAGCCTTATAACCTAAACGCCCCACTAGTCGTGGAAAACGACGCGATAGCAATTGCTTTACGTCAAGATCGTACAATTCATGAGGTGTTGCAACTAGCCTCACATGCCAATGTCGCTGCGATTGGTATTGGATCCATTATCCCAGAGATATCTACGCAGTTCCATGCTGGTTACATAACCTCAAACGACCTTAAACAACTTGAAGAACTTGGCATCGTTGGAGATATGTGCCTCTCCTATTTCAATCTCCAGGGAGAACATGTTCCAATTCCTTGGATCGACGCCAGAATGATTGGTATTCGGTGGGAACAATTGAAACAGATTGAAATCCTTATTGGCATAGCAGGAGGGAAAAGGAAAGCCGCATCGGTGTTAGGAGCACTACGCAGTGGTTTTCTCGACATTCTCATCACGGATGACCGTGCTGCAGATGAAGCCCTCCGTCTTCAGCAATGAATACCACCCGAGATTGGTAGGCCACAGGATCGATGAGACCATCAGTGTTTCAATGCCCATAATATTCCAACCACTCGAGGCAGCAGGGCGGAGATTTTTTTAATCCATCATACTCAGGCCCATACCCTCATCAAGACATTTAGCGTGATGATGTGACACTTCCACCAGCTGTAGGAGTAATTCGGAAGATGGATGAATTGAAGATCAGTTGATGAAATTGAGGAATTTAGAAATCGAACCTTGAATGTTTACACCCGAAGACATCTCTGTTGGGATATATGAGAAAGCCCTCCCGCCTGATATGACGTGGACAGAACGTCTCACCGCTGCTGCTCAAGCAGGATATGACTTCATGGAAATCTCCATCGATGAAAGCGACGAGCGTTTGTCGAGATTGACATGGGGAACCTCAGCAACAGCTGAGTTGCGCAGCACGATCCAAGAGACAGGGGTTGCGATCACCTCCATATGTTTGAGCGGCCATCGCAGATATCCAATGGGAAGCCTGTCAACAGAGATCCGTAAACAATCGCTTGACATTATGAAAGGGGCAATCGATTTCGCCCAGCAGTTAGGGGTGCGCCTGATTCTAGTACCAGGATACGACGTTTTCTACGAACCAAGCAGTGCCGAGACACAAAAGCGATTCTTAGAAAGCCTTTGGCGAAGCGTGGCGTGGGCCAGTCGCGCTGGCGTCATGCTCGCACTAGAAAACGTTGAAAAGTATGTAACCTCGATAACGCAGTCCGCCCGGTTCATCAAGGAACTCAATTCACCATGGCTACAACTCTACGCTGACGTTGGCAACCTCGTGGCCATGGGTTATGACGCACCAAGCGAACTCGATGCTGGCGCAGGTCATTTAGCCGGAGTGCACCTAAAAGACGCCCTAAAGGGTCAGCTCCGTGATGTCAAACTTGGACGAGGGGCTGTTCCCTTCACTCAGGTTTTTAGAAAGCTGTCAGACATGAACTTTTGTGGGCCGATGTTGCTTGAATTGTCACTGGAACCTGATCCACTCATTGCAATCTCCGAAGCCAGGGAATGGATTCGCACACGAATGAACGAGGGGTGGCAGAAATCCTCGCACAGAGTTGACAAAGCACTTACCAACAAGGATGTACAACTATGAAACTAAAACATCTTCGAGAAGAAGTATGCTATTGCAATAAACAATTGCCTAAGTATGGGTTGGTAAAGATGACCAGCGGTAACGTAAGCGGACGCGATTCTTCCACAAATCTTGTTGTGATCAAACCAAGCGGCATCCCATACGAAGAACTCACGCCGAAGGATTTGATAATTGTGGATATTTCGGGGAAAGTCATCGAGGGCGATTTTCTTCCGTCAGTCGACACAGCAACGCATCTTTATGTGTACCGCCATCGCTCGGATGTCTTCGGTATGGCTCACACACATTCTCCATATGCAACGAGCTTTGCTGTCCTTGGACAAGCGATTCCACCTTGTGTTACCACAAGTGGCTTGGTCGGTGGTGAAATCACTTTGGGTAAATACAAACCGCCTCTAGGCGAAGAAAACGTTGGGATAGAATTGATTAAAGTATTCGGTGAGAGTTTAGCAGTCATTATGCAGAATCACGGCGTTTTTACTATAGGAAGCAACGCCTCTCATGCAACCAGAGTCGCTGTCGAAGTCGAGGAAATCGCTAAAANNAGCGATGCTACGTGGATCACCAATCACATTATCCAAAAGCCAGTTGGACGAGCTCGTGGCGTTTTATGCTCAGGGTTATGGGCAGGACAAATAAAACTAGATGTCCATCCTTACCTCCTTCCCAGTATTTATTAACAATTTGATCAGATAGATCATGGATGTTGAAGATAGGCTAGCGATCCTCGATGCCATCGCCCAATATTCGTATACCTATGACTCTTTGGACGCAGACGGCTATGCCAAAGTTTTTACTGAGGATGCTGTCTTTGAAATGTTCTTCTCCGGTGCGAAGACCCCTGAAATAAGATTAGAATCACGCGAATCTATTTATCAGTGGGCAGCAAACCGACTTAAGGGACGTGAAGGTATTATGAATTCTCGGCATCACCAGTCAGGAACGATATTTGATATACAAACCCCAGATTCCGCTGAAACTCGCACGATGGTCCTGGTCACACACCAAGAAATGAACGATGCAACCCCACATCTGACGCTTTCAGGCGAATACCATGACCATTGGCGGAAGACGTCGGAAGGGTGGAAAATAATACGCCGGGTATTGTATTCTGACAAAATTCTTTCACGGCTTGATGGAGTGTAAATCACCTCTTACTATTTATAAACCTTGTTTTTGGGCAACTTCTTAGCCGATTCTTTGACATTTTAGTACTTCTGGAAATTCGAATATGCCATCCTGAGCCTCTTACAAGATAACCACTGATGACCTCAAGTTCAGTGGCGTTCAGCGTCGAAGTTATCACTAATTTGCAGCCAGCATACAGGAATCATCCACCATATCCCAAATAATAGATATCGTCCACATCACAGTTGACGTGCAATTCTACTCATGTTATATTATTCACAATTGTGAAAATGCTTTCACAATAGTGAATGAGCGCGTTTATGGTGAAGGAGAATGACACCCAACGATATGACGTCTCGTGAAAGAGTTCAACTTGCGATAAATCACAAAGAGCCTGACCGAGTACCTATCGCCATCGGTGGTTCCGCTCAGCATCTTGCAGAGGAAAGATACGTTCTTCTGCGAGATTATTTTCAATTGCCACACCCTACACGGAGAATTCTTGTAGGTTTTTACACCACCCCGGATTACAACTCTTTGCTGGACATGCTCGGGACGGATATCCGATACGTACACATCCGACCTCCAGCGGGTTACGTGCGGAATTCACTCCTCTCGGATGACAAATTCGAAGAATTCGTAGATGAGTGGGGATTAACCCACCGGCTAAGGTCTGGGAACTATGAATTGGCGGGCACACCGCTAGCTGGCAGGTTCACCACGGAAGGCATTGATAATTTCACTTGGCCAGACCCCTACGATCCGAATCGAGTTGAAAGCTTGCATGCGGAAGTGATCAANNCACCGCCCCGTGTATGGCAATATGTGGGAAATGGCGAAGCTCCTTTTAGGGATGGAGAAGGCACTTGTCGCCACGGCGCTTGAACCTAACTTGTTGGAACGCCTGATGATTAAGCTTTGTGAGTTTCTAGATGGCGTGTATGACGCTTTTCTCGATGTTGTTGGACCATACGTTCAAATCGTCGAGATGGCGGAAGATCTTGGAACCAATCACGGACCGATGTTCAACCCAAAGTACTACCAAGATGTTATGAAACCATTACACAAGAAATCCATCGAGTTGATAAAAAGGAAAGCGCCGAACGCCAAAGTTCTGCTACACTGTGACGGTGCAATCCGAGATTTCATACCGGATCTCATCGATGCAGGTTTCGATATCCTCAATCCAATCGAATCTCATCTTCCCGGCATGGATCCGCATGAGCTCAAAGCCGAATTTGGAAAGGATATGGTCTTCAACGGTGGTGTGGACGTGAAGGAAGTCTTACCAAGCGGATCAGTAGAGGACGTGCGTGCCGAGGTCAAGAATATAATCGATCAAATGGCACCAGGTGGTGGGTATATCCTTGGTCCGGCGCATAATTTCAGCAACGACATCCCAATCGAAAATATCATCGCGTTTTTTGAAGCAGGTCACGAGCTCGGTCGTTACCCAATTTCATGATCGAAGACACTTGTTGGGGAATATTGGCTGCATGCGAAACGCTACATGAGACGAGGCTTGAAAGCTCGAAGATTCTAAACCCACCTTTAACACAAGGAAAACTATGCCAGCTTATCGAGCACCCGAGACCCGAGAAGAACAGCTAGCAGACGTCGCCGAGATGTACTATCAAGACGGATTGACACAGGCGGAAATCTCTCAACGCATTGGGGTAACGCGCTCGATGGTCTCGCGCATGCTTACCGAAGCACGACGGAGAGGTATCATCGAAATTCGTGTACACAGACCTCTAAGGTTTGACCACGATCTCGAGCAGCAACTTTCCGAGAAGTTCGGATTAAGTCGGGCAGTTGTCGCGACTATTTGGAATGAGGCTCCTACACGCTTGCTTGCACAATTGGGCACAGCAGCCGCCAATGTTCTCAAGACTCACCTAAGGTCGAAGATGATCTTAGGAATGGCGTGGGGTACAGCCATACGCGCCACAGTTGACGCACTCGAGGTCGAGGCCCCCACACCCATCACAATTGTACAAATGGTCGGCGCAGGCGATTCCCGTGTTAAAGATTTCGACGGCCATGCACTCGTACAACGCCTAGCACAGAAGCTTGGCGGAGAAGGGATCTATCTCTACGCCCCGATCATGGTCGAAGATGCGGAAACAGCTCGTTCGTTACTAAGCACCAATCCCATTCGTGAAACGATCGAACTTGCCAGGCGGGCGAGTGTAGCTTTGCTCGGTGTTGGCAGTACCGATCCTCGGATTTCAACTCTTTACCACTCCGGATACTTCTCCCTTGATGACATTCACGCTCTACGCGCTGACGGCGCAGAGGGCAACGTATGTGGACTTCACTTCACCATAGATGGAAAAATGACAAGTCTCGATTTCCAAAGTCGGCTCGTCACCATCGACAGAGATGATCTCTTAGCGATTCCCATCCGCTTGGGCGTGGCAGGCGGGATTGGAAAGGCACCGGCAATACTTGGAGCCCTACGTGCAGGTTGCTTGACCGAACTGGTGACCGATAATGCAGCCGCACGTGAAATCCTGCTTCTCGATCAGCGGGCATCTTTGTAGGAATGGGAGACGACTACAGACTTCAAAGGGTACACAAGGATGGCAAAACGTAAGCAAAAGAGCGAAGGAAAACGAACATCTCGACCTACTCCAGACGAATTTAAAAACCACGCAGTCAATCTCGGTCTAAGGGATGAACAATTGATCGAGATGTACAGTACGATGTGCATCATTCGTAGCTTCGAGAACATGGCGGACAAACTTTACCAATTGGGTCGGGTTCATGG
>JABAOF010025014.1_pt1 | contig 10600 bp, 11 predicted proteins | sample 7062171 | NCBI WGS metagenome assembly JABAOF01 (sample SAMN14538628, study PRJNA623070) | marine sediment metagenome | biome: marine biome [ENVO:00000428]; feature: marine pelagic biome [ENVO:01000023]; material: deep marine sediment [ENVO:00002113] | place: India: Gulf of Khambhat ... | reverse complement strand
GCTTGGGAGCGAAGGGACAGTAGGTTCCCATTTGAGTACTCGAAAATATTCGAAGAAATCTGTAACTCGTGAGACATGTCCTTCGGGAAATGGGGAAACTCCTCAGCAGTTGACAAGGAAGCCGGATAAGACATTGAATAAGAGTCCACTGTAGTCAGCTATCTATCTTCATTGACTCCTGCTAACTGGTGACCGGTTTTTCTGACTCCGACAGCCGATCGCTGCGGGCTGACGTGAGATCCATGAGGCCTTCGAAGTATTGATGTTGACCGACCATCAAGAGGTCATTGTGATTGGCACCCGGAATGATGACGAGTCGTTTGTCCTTGGCAGGACTAGCCCCATAAAGGTCCCTTGCGTGATGGAGCGGGACGATATGGTCATTCTCGGCATGGATGATGAGTGTTGGAAGGAGGATTTTCTTGATTTTTTCGAGATTCGAAAAGACACGATCTTGCGGTCCCGGCGGGACGTGTAGAGCAACCCCCAGGGAATGCAAAAGGTCAAAGGTGTCGGCAAACCCGCTTTCAATCACGAGTCCTTGAATTTTGTCCTGGTATTGGGATGCCAACTCCAGTGCCGCAGCGCTCCCGAGAGATCTGCCCATGACAAAAACAGACCCTGCGTGACGATTCTCCGTAAGATGTTCCAAGAAATACCGAAAAATGGGATGTGCATCCTGGATCATACTCGTGGTTGTTGGTGTGCCCCCACTGAAACCATAGCCCCGATAGTCAGCTACAAAGAGGTTGAGCCCCCGCTCCCTGTAAAGTGGTGCAATGGAGTCATAATCACTGACAATTTCTCCGTTACCATGAAAGAAGAGAATATTGGGGTCATTCCTTTGGGAGTAATAGAAACGGCAGCCGACGGAAACATCTGCATCAACAGGGACCATCACGTTTGTGGCGTCTGAGATTGATGCTGCTAGGTTGTCATCCCTTCTCGGGTAGAAGATGAAATTGAGGATTTCGGGACGGTCCAGGAAAGAATGACTCTCATCGGATGGACCCATGATCGACTCTCCTCCCTTTTTCCTGTCACGCGTCACTTCTCGAATCTTTTGCGTTCCTCACTTCGCATTTCCCTCCTCAGGAGCTTTCCCACCTTGGATTTCGGCAACATGTCTCTGAATTCGATGTACTGCGGAACCTTATAAGGAGCCAACTTTTCGCGGCACCACTTGATGAGGTCGTATCCTGTAATTCCTTTGACGTCCTCCTTCAAAACCACGAAGGCCTTGATACGTTCTCCCACCTTTTCATCGGGCACACCGACGATGCAAGAGCCGACCACTGCGGGATGCTCCTGCAAGACAGACTCGATTTCTGACGAAGAAACTCGGTAGCCCTTGTGTTTGATCGCATCGACGGTGCGATCGACAAAATAGAAATAGCCATGCTCATCCTGGAATACGACATCTCCTGTTCTGTACCAGATTTCACCATCGATCTCTATGAACGACTCTTGGGTCTCTTCCGGCTTGTTGTGGTAGCCCTCCACCATTGGACGGGAAGAGACGAGCAGTTCGCCAGGTTTACCGAGGGCTACGGGCTTAATGGAATCTGGATCGACAATCTTCACGGTCTTGCTGGGTACGACAAGCCCCATGCTTTTCGGAGGGTTCTCTCTATCGGTGGGATACATCGTCACACCACCGCATGTTTCCGTGGCGCCGTAGCCTTGATAAATGGGTTGGCCAAACTTATTTCGCCATCTCTTCCCGACCTCCAAGGGAAGTACATCACCCCCGCTGAAACAGTATTTGAGGGAACTGAGATCGTATTGATCGACCCGATCATGCTCTAGGATCATCCGATACAGGGTCGGTACACCGATGAGTGTTCGAACCTCAAATCTCTGAATGCACTCGAATAGTGCATCCAGGTTGACCCTGGGTTGCAAGAGAAGAGACCCTCCAAAACAGAGAATACCCACCCCACATGTCTGTCCCAGGATGTGAAACAGAGGGGCCGCGGCGGCAATCAGATTCTCTTCTTTTGGAAACAGGGGATCACTCATGCTCAACTGTTCAACGGAGGAGATCAGAAAGAGCTCGTGGCTAATCGGCACACCCTTCGGGTATTTCGTGGTTCCCCCGGTGTAAAGAATCTCGGCCACCCCATCACGACCTTCGAGGGGTGGAGCTTGGGAGAATCTTCCGGAGACAAGTCTTCTGAAGGAGAACACACCCTCATCCTTAGAGACACTTCCCTTCGGCACCTTGTCGAAAGTCCAGCCGACGAGTCTTTTCCACCAGGGGAGGAAATCGACCAGATTCGAGACAATAACTCTCTTCAGGTTGGTTCCCAGGAGAGCCCGCTTCACATAGCCAAAATTGGTATCGGCACACACAATGGTTTCAGCCTGAGTATCATTGGCAATGTACTCGAGATCATAAGAGGTATAGATTGGGGTGATTGGCACCGAAATGGCCCCAACCCTTTGGATGCCAAACCATGAGACAACCCACTGGACAGAGTTGGGAAGATACATGATAACCCTGTCCCCCTTTTCTATTCCTAGGTTCCTGAGGGCGGCGGCGAAGTTCTCGGTCATCATTCTTACTTTTGCGTAGGAGTATCTCGTTCCGAGATAGATTAATGCCGTCCTATGGGGATAATGCTGAGCTGTCTCTGAAAAGACATCGTAGATCGTTCTGTGAGTTCTTTCAGCCATCGGTCTTCCTCATTCCAACCGTCTCATGGCGCGTTAAACGCCGAAGTAGGCGGCCTTTACCTCTGGGTTTTCCATGAGTTCTCTGCCGGTTCCCGAGAGCGTCAGCATGCCGTTTTCGATGATGTAACCCCGATCGATGATGGGTAGGATCGGCCGGGCAAATTGTTCACCAATCAATAAGGTGATTTTCGCCTCCTCGCGGATATTTCTTATGGCCTCGACAAGCTTCATTTGCATGGCCGGGCTCAGGCCGAGCAGCGGTTCGTCCAAAAGGAGCAGTGTTGGCCTGGCGATCAGTGCCATGGCAATGATGAGCATCTGCTGTTCTCCTCCACTCAAGAACCCAGCTTTCCGTGTTCTTAAATCGTGCAATATGGGGAAAAGGTGAAACACGTATTCAATCATCTCTCTAATTTCAGAGCCCTTCCTGAGGTAACCGGCTATCTTTATGTTTTCCAAAACGTCGCTTTCCGGGAATATGGGATGTCTCTCCCTGCAGAGGACAATCCCCCGCTTGACCCGGTCGCTCGGCTTCATCCTAATAATGCCTTCGCCATTGAATTTGATCTCTCCGAGGACTGTAATCCTTTCCCCACCCTTTCTTTGCTCTTTGATTTTCATATCGATTATGAGACCCGAAATCGTGTTCATCAAGGTGGTCTTCCCGGCACTGTTTGAACCAATGACACCCACGATCTCGCCCCTATCGACCGTCATCCCAAAGTCGTTCAAGGCCAGGGCATTTTCATAGAAGACCAAGAGATCTTTCACTTCGAGCATCTATTCAACCTCGATACCGAGATAAGCCTTTTTGACTGCCTCACTATTCATCACCTCTGCGGGAGTGCCCTCGGCAATCTTCTCGCCATAGTTGAGAACGATCACACGGTCAGCAATCCTGAAGAGTTCCCTCAGGCGGTGCTCGATCATGATGATCGTTTTTCTTTCCATCCTCAATTTCTCTACGATGGGAATAATGCTGGCGACCTCCGCCATGCTCAACCCCGAGAAGAGCTCATCAAGGATGAAAAGATCGGGCCGAAGAGCCATGCACATGGCCAGCTCTAGCCTCTTGAGATATCCATGGGGAAGAACGCTGGCAACCTTGTAGGGCACAAACGAGTCCCTTTCGAACCCCACCTCTTCAAGAAGATCTATGGCGACGGCATCTCGATCTCCATATTTACCACCCGCTAACCTTTTGACCCTCGGTGAATAGAGGGGAATAATCAAATTCTTAAAGGCTGGCAGCTGATAGAAGGGCTTTACCATCTGGAAAGTCCTGGCGATTCCGAGGTCCATGATCTTATGGGGCATCAGACCGGTAACATTCTTTCCCCGATAAGAGACCGTACCCGAGTCGGGCCTGACAAAGCCCGTAATGAGGTTCACGAGGGTCGTTTTCCCTGACCCGTTCGGTCCAATAATTCCGAGGAGTTCGTCCTCATGTAAATCAAAACTCACGAAGCCGACCGCCTTTACGCCGCCGAACTGCTTGGAGAGATTTGATGTCTGGAGAAGCAAACCGCCGTTCATTCTTCTACCTTTACGACCCTCTCAAACTGGTGATATTTCCTACTGATGTAATGAAAAACCCCCTCCGGGAGCCCAACGATAAATATCACCAGGAACATGGCATACAAGACGATCCTTAATCCGCCAACACCCCGTAACGCCTCCGACAGGGGCACCAGGATAAAAGCGCCAAGCATGGGCCCGGCAAGGGTGCCCATGCCACCGACGACCGCAGCAGCGATTGGATATATCGAATAGTCGAGAGCAAAGACGGGCATCCCAACGAACATGTAAGAATGGGTCATGAAGGCACCGCAAAAGGCGCCGATTGAACTTGCCAAGAATAGAGCCTGGGCTTTGTACCAGTATATATTGATACCTGCCCTCATGACCGACCGATCGTTGTCTCGGATTCCCCTCAACACCAACCCATAATCCGAATTGATGAGCCTTCTTAAGCCGAAGAGGCATGCGAGAACCGCCCCGATCACGAGATACAATTCGACCCAGATATTCGGATGAGGGGTGAGACCGCTAATTCCCTCAGTTCCGCCTAGAATTTTTGTCGCCTCAATGATCCGTTCGAACATCAGTGGTAGAACCAGCGTCACCATCGCGAAGTAGATCCCTCGCAATCGCAAAACCGGAACCAGCAGGATGGTGCAAATAAGTCCGCCTCCGATGGTCGCAATGGGTATGGTTAAGGCAGGGGACAATTCGAAGGAATGATTCAACGAGCCCGCAATATAGGCACCGACACCGAAAAACAAGGCCTGGCCAAGGGAAACCATCCCGCTGGAGACCAAAAGGTCCCAACTCATGGCGAGCAACGCCCAGATTGCCGTAGAGATTAAGACTTTTTGCCAATAGGTGCTTAAGATCAGAGAAAGGACGAAGAGTCCCAAAACTGGGATGGCCCTGGGGGCGAATAAATAGGCAACCTCTCGAAGCGAAAGGAGGGCGTATACGTCTTCTGTCCTCGCTTTGATTCCTCGATCAACCCGCTCTCGCCGATATTTCATCCAATCCCTTTATGAAGCCTTTGAAAGTGTGTGTGATGGACGCGAATCGTAGGCTAAATCCTCTCCTCGAGTTCCTTTTGTTTGCCGAAAAGTCCTGAAGGCTTTACAGCCAGAATAAGAAGGATAGCGGTGAGACTCACGATCATCGTCCAGTGGGTCTCGAGATAGTTTGCCGTAAACACCTGCGCATACCCGAGGAGGAAGCTAGCCAGGATAACGCCTCCGGTGCTCCCCAGTCCTCCAACGATACAAACCGCCAGGGCATTGAGAAGAACATTGTATCCTTCGTCTACAGCGATAATTCCCAGAGGAAGAATGCCAACTGCGGCGAGTGCCGCCAATCCGGCTCCAAATGCAACACTCAAGGTTGCCACCCAGTCTGAATCGATTCCGAGGGCTAGGGCCGTCCGCTCCTCTTGAGCAATTCCCCGAAAGGCCAATCCGATTTTGGTGTGATGGGTGAAAATCCAGAGGAATAATGCCAACCCAATTCCGATACCCACGATCAAAAGGCGCTGAAAATCGACAAAGGTATTTCCGATCCCCAAACCGCCATCGATAAAGGTCGGAAGGGTATATTCATACCCGATAAACCCAAGATATCGAAACATTTCCAGGATCGCCAGTCCGATCCCAAAAGTGGCGATGACCTCGGAGACGACGAGCCCCCTGATTCGGAGGAGGATGAGACGGTAAAGGAGTGCGCCGATCAGTGCAGTCAAAAGGATGGACATCGGGATGGCAATAAAATAGGACAAGCCCATTTTGTTCATGAAGATCCAGGTTCCATAGCCGGCCAAGACATACAGGGCCCCGTAAGCGAAATTGGCAACCCCGCTGATGCCAAAGGTCAGATTGAAACCTAAAGCGACGAGGGCAAGTATGACGCTATTGATGAATCCGTAAATCAGAGTTCCGAGCAGCATCTTTAACGGGACCTCTCAGATGACATCGGAACATCCGCAGGAACTTCGGTGGAAGACTCGATCGAAGGATTTGTCTTCTGGATATAGCCAAACGAACATGATTGGGGCTGTACCAAATGGTACAGCCCCCGAAGTGCAAGCTTACCTACGACTCCCCTGGGTTTCGTCGTTCATTGAGACTTTACTTCATCCAAGCAGGAAGCGAGACCTTTTTCTCAGCGAGGGAATCCGGGAAGACGATGACCCTCTTCCCCCTTCTCCATTGAACAACAGCCCCGATTGCAGCCTCATTGGGATCGGTGCCGAAAGTCACCTGATGTCCTTCATCAAACCGTATTCTCCCGATGGCTCCCATTCGATCGGTTTTCTCAAGGGCAGCGACAAGCGCATCAGCATCAAGGCTGCCCGCCCGCTCAATTGCCTCAGCCAGCACGTAGACTGCGTCATAAGAGGGTGCAGGACCATGGCCAGACTGGATTTCCCTTCCCCATCTCTTCTTGTAGCTTCTCCAGAACTCCCGGGATTTAGGGACCTGCTTGGTGGGAACGTTGCCGACCTCGAAAATGGCGTTCATAGCGCCGTCGATCTTCTTATAGAACATGGACCAGGCCTCAGGCCCCGCCAGCGGTGACACAAACCCGGCCAAGATTGCAGGAACCTGCATCTGACCCCACTGTCTGACCAGGATACCACTTTGCGGCATATCGAAGATCGGGAGGATCACCTGGGCACCCCCCTGACGCACCTTCATCAGACCGGATGAGTAATCTCCGGAACCTGTTGGATAGGCCTCCTGGCCGACGACCGTCCAACCCGCCTTATCAAAATAGACCTTCTTCATCAATCCAGCGGTTGCACGAGCCCAGGCCACGTCTTGGTGCATGACGAACACCTTGTCGAATTCAAACTCCTTTTTCAGCAGGGCCATGGTGCCGGCCAGGTATTGAATGAGATGTTTTGCGTTGAGACAGACCCTGAAAACGTACTTGAATTTCTCTCGGTCCTCGATGATTTTTTTCTCTGAGGCGGGCGACATGGCAATTGTGCCCAGCATGGGGACCTTGTGTTTGGCAATGATATCCATTCCCGCCAACAATGCCTCCGACCGAAATGGCCCCACCACAATCGCATGGGGTTTCTTCTCGAGAATGATCTTCTCCAAGCCGAGCAGTGCCTCTGGGACAGGAACTCCCGGAGCGGCATCTCGAAGATCGATTTTCTCGATTTTGAAGGGTCGTTTGACGCCACCGACCGAAACCCCGCCCTTGGCATTGATTTCCTCAATCGCCAGGGTCATGGCGTTCACGCTTTCAAACCCTTCCAAGAACCCAAGGGATGTCGGAACTCCAATGACGATCGGCTCGGCAGCACTGGCTGGGTGGAACTGACCGGCAGGCAGAAGAAGAGAAATGACCATGACAAATAATGCAAAGAATGACAAACGGTTGAATCTCATAGCGCTCCTCCTTTTCCTAGGTTTTTGAAGAGGGAACGTTCTCTCTCCCCATGGTCTCGGAGTTCCCCCTTCGTGGGCGACCGCCTCCTTTTTGGCAGTATGAGACGAATCGACCCAATTCCGATCATATAATGGAAAATCGGAAATCTGCTATCACAGGTTCTCTATCCTTGTCAAATGAAAAACAGACCGGGCTTTAGTTCCCCCTCTCAGAACCGCTTCAAACGAGACCTGTCCCCATTGGGATCTCCAGTGCCGGTTCAATACCTCCCGAGTAAACTCCGTGCAATGATTATCTTCTCGACCTCTTTGGTTCCCTCATAAATTTCGACGATTTTGGAATCTCGATAAAAGCGTTCGATATCATAGTCACCGATGAAACCATATCCCCCATGGAGTTGAAGGGCCTCATCTGCCACTCGGACAGCCGTCTCGCCGGTGAACCATTTGGCCATGGAGATGAGATGGGGCTCCACCTTTCCCTGATCGACGAGCCAGGCAGCCTTCTGGTAGAGGTTCCGTCCAGCCTCGATTCGGGTGGCCATCTCCGCGATCTTGAACTGGGTGGCCTGAAAGGAGGCAAGCGGTTTCCCAAACTGTTGTCGTTCTCGGACATGCTTAATCGCCTGCTCCATGGCACCTTGGGCCAGACCGACAGCCTGAGCACAGATATGGAGGCGCGTGTGATCAAAGAAGACCATGAATTGCTGGAAGCCTTTTCCAGGTGCTCCAATAAGGTTTTCCCTGGGTACCCTTACATCGTTAAAGGATATTTCGGCGGTGTCCGAAGCCCGGATGCCAAGCTTGTTCTTGAGCTTATTCGCCTCAAAGCCCTCTCGATCGGTCTCAACCCTGATGACGCTAAACCGATTGTGCCGGGAGCTAGCGCCTGGGTCAGTCAGGCAGAGAACTTGGAGGAAGTCGGCAATCGTACCGTTTGTAATGAACATCTTGTTACCGTTGATGACATACTCATCGCCGTCGAGCGTTGCCGTCGTACTAATCGAAGAGACGTCACTCCCAGCATCCGGCTCGGTTATGGCAGCCCCCGTAATCGCCCTTCCTTGGACAAGGGGAGGAAGCCACTTTCTTTTCTGATCTTCCGTGCCGAAGAGTTGGATCATTTCCGAGCCAAATGTGGCTGACAGAATCGATGCAGCGAGTCCAGGATCGACTCGCCAAAACTCCTCGTTGATTAGGCAGTGCTCGAGGAAGCCCAATCCAGGTCCCCCATAGGGTTCCTTGATGAAGACACCAACGAAGCCGAGTTCACAGGCTTTCTTCCAGAGAGGCTTCGGAAACTCCTCCCTGCGATCGCACTCCTGAGCCAAATCCGGAAATTCCCCTTCGGCGAATTCCCTGGCTGCCTTGAGGATGTCTTTTTGTTCACCGCTTAACTCGAAGTCCATGAATCTCCTTTTCCGGTTCCTCTCTTCAAAGGAGATCACTCAATCGTGATGAGGAGATTAAATGACCTCGCCAAAGCCCAAGGCGCCGGAATAGCGCTGAATTGCAACTCAGGTGGGACAGGTGGACCCATTATAGGTGGCCAGGAAGGGCATGTCAAGGAGATTGGGGTTAGCGGAGTTTCCCTAGGATTCTTCTGGCGATGATGATCTTCTCGATCTCTTTGGTACCCTCATATATCTCAAGCACCTTTGCCGCTCGGTAGAATCTCTCGATATCGTGATCGTTAAAATACCCATATCCCCCGTGAAGCTGCAGAGCTTCGTCAACGACCTTTACAGCGACGTTACAGGCGAACCACTTTGCCATAGCAACCAATTTTGTATCCAGCAGGCCGTGATCGATGCTCCAGCAAGTTTTGTGAACCATCGTCCGGGCTGCCTCGATCATCGTGGCCATCTCTGCAATTTTGGCTTGGGTGATCTGAAAGAGTCCTAGAGGCTGTCCAAACTGCTTCCTTTCTTTAACATGCCGAATTGCCTGCTCCAGGGCGCCCTGTGCGAGACCGACCCCGTGGGCAGCCACATAGGCACGTGATCGGTCGAAGAACTGCATCAGTTGCGGGAAACCTTCGCCCTCCTTGCCCAGGAGATTGTCTCGCGGCACCCTGACTTCGTTAAAAAATACATTGGCCGTGTCTGATGCCCTCAACCCCATTTTCCCCTCGATTCTGTTCGCCTCGTACCCTTGCCTGTTCGTCTCGACAATGATGATGCTATGCCTTTTCGATCGGGAATCGGCTTCTGGATTTGTCAAACAGTAGACCAGAAGGAAGTTGGCGAGGGTTCCGTTTCCGATCATCACTTTACTTCCATTAATGACATAGAAGGGCCCCTCGATTTTGGCGGCGGTGGTCGCCGAGGCTGTATCGCTGCCAGCGTCGGGTTCAGTAATCGCAAAGCCCATGATGGAATCCCCCGTTGTCAGGGGTGAAAGGAAGTTCCTTTTCTGTTCCTCACTTCCGAAGAGGAGGATCTCTTCGGCTCCAAAGGTGACCGAGCAGAGTTCTTGTCCCAACCCTGGATCGACCCTCCAAAACTCCTCCATAATGATGGCATAATCCAGAAACCCCAAGCCGGCTCCGCCATATTCCTCGTCGATGAACACGCCCACAAAGCCGAGTTCACAGGCCTTCTTCAGGAGAGAGAGGGGAAACTCCTCTCTAATATCACATTCCCTGGCGATATCCGTGAACTCGCCTTCTGCAAAATCGCGGGCTGCTTGTTTGATATCTCTTTGTTCATCTGTCAGTTGAAAGTTCATAAATGCTGTTTCCTTGGACCGGTCAGGGAAGAGGGGTTACTGGGCTTACGGATGGCCCACTGCGGGAAATAATGCTTCCAGAACCTCCCTTTTCTTTTGCAATCTCAGGGAAGAGATCCTGGTGCTTTAAAAGGCTCGTCCAGAGGGAAGGATAGGAGATCTCCGGTTTATCCATAGCGATACTGGACCCCAAATTGACCTCGGGGGTATACCCAGGTAACAGCGCCATAGATACAGGCAATCATACAGGTCCCACATTCCAAGCAGCCAGC
>JABAOF010001410.1_pt3 | contig 10602 bp, 7 predicted proteins | sample 7062171 | NCBI WGS metagenome assembly JABAOF01 (sample SAMN14538628, study PRJNA623070) | marine sediment metagenome | biome: marine biome [ENVO:00000428]; feature: marine pelagic biome [ENVO:01000023]; material: deep marine sediment [ENVO:00002113] | place: India: Gulf of Khambhat ... | reverse complement strand
GGCGCATACGACTTCACCGCGCTCCCCGCGGGCGACTACATCGTCGACGTCACCGACACCGGCGGCGTGCTCACAGGCTTTGTCCTCACCGGCGGCACCGATCCCCATGCGGTGACGGGCCTCACCGCCGGCCAGGACTACAACGCCGCCGACTTCGGCTACCAGCAGTTGGCAGACCTTCGCCTACAAAAGACAGTCGATGACCCCAGCCCCGATTTCGGCGATAACGTCACCTTCACCATTACTGTCACCAACGACGGCCCTTTCACCGCCACCAATGTAGCGGTAGAGGACCTCTTACCTGCCAGCTTAGACTTCGTCTCTGATAATCCCAGCCAAGGCTCTTACAACAACGCCTCTGGTATTTGGACCGTGGGTGACATCGCCAGCGGAGATAGCGCCACCCTGGAAATCGTCGTACAGGTCAACGCCACGGGTACACTCACCAACATCGCCCAAGTTAATGCCAGTGACCAGTCTGATCCAGACTCCACGCCGGACAACGACGACGGCGACCAGTCCGAGGACGACGAGGACAGCGCCTCCGTAACCGTACCAATCATCATCGATCCTGCTGTGACGAAGTCCGGCGATCCCGCAGTCGCCTCGGTCGGCGATATCGTCATCTTCACGATAACGGTAACTAACAACGGCAATACGGACGCACTAGGTGTAGAACTCCAAGATATTGTGCCGACCTTCCTCGATATCGTCGATGTCGTCGTCTCGCCTGCCCGACCCTACACAACCACAGGCAACACGATTGACATCACGATTGGGATAGTTTCGCCGGGTGATACGTTTACAATTACGATCACCACTCAAGTCAACGACCTGGGTCAACCTCCGGGTGGGATGAACAATACCACCCTCACAACGACCTCTCTTGATGACGACCTTACCAACAACGCCGACGACGCCTTCTTGAGTATTATCGCAGCCGCACTGCCCGATACCGGCTTTCCACCCCATGTACGGACATGGTTGCCTCCTCAGCCAACACACCTCTCTTATACGAGCTTCAATTATCTCTGGCTCGAGATCCCTGCATTAGCTGTAGAGACGCCGATCGTGGGCGTTCCTCTGACAGAAAATGGCTGGGATGTCACCTGGCTGTGGAACAACGCCGGATACATGCATGGCACCGCGTTCCCCACGTGGCCAGGAAATACCGGCATTACCGGACACGTCACATTACCCACCGGATTCCCGGGTCCGTTTGCGAACCTGGACAAGCTTATCTGGGGTGATAAGATCATCATTCATGCCGGGGGTTATCGGTACATTTACGAAGTCCGCGAGGCAGCACGCGTCGATCCTGAGAATATGTCGCTTCTCGAGCACAAAGAGTATGATTGGCTAACCCTAATCACTTGTGAAGGCTACGATCGAGCGCAGGACACGTACTTCTGGCGAAGGGTTGTGGGTGCCGTTCTTGTGGAAAGAAAATTAGATCTCTTACCCATTCACTAATCCTCTCTATTCTCGGACTATTCTGGCATCATAGAATAAAAGGGGATTTTTAGTTCCCTTTCACGAAGCCAGTCTTATCGAAACAATATATCGTTCAGTAGAAAGAGATAGCCCAGCTTGAACACCGGTAGCACCCAGGAGATAAGCAAGAGGTGCTCCTTCACAAATACCCAGTGTCCACCACACCCGCTCGCCACGCAGGTATCCCCAATGAACCTTCAAGCCGGTAATTCTGTAGCTTTAATTTGGAACCTCCATCGCTCAATGCCATGTGCTTGCAAGAATTCTTGGAGGTATTGATTTTGTAAATCTATTGAATGAAAATTGACACGCTCCCCCTTGGAGGAAAACATGCCAAAACTGACGTTGCCGCCCGCAATGGAGGAACTGCGGCCCGATCTAGGCGATATCGTCGACTTGATCGAAGCAAAGGTACCTTACGGCGCCGTATTGCTCTCTTCTCAGCAGGGGCAAAGTATCTATGTGGATAATCGCCAGGAGACCTTGTCGGAACAATGCCCGCGAGACCCCACGGCCGGGACTGTGCTTACCGCCTTCGATGGTGTAATAATCCAGGAACAAGCTTTGAGCGGGTTTGATAAGGATCGCATTATCCACAATGCTCAAGAACTGGTACAGAATGGTAGGAGGGCAACACGCTCGGCAATCGATCCAGGACCTAGCCGGCAAGGCGACTTCATCACGCCGATGGAGATCGACCCAACTACACTCTCCACCGAAGACAAACTTGAGCGTTGTCGAGAACTGCACAAGCGGGTGATAACGTTAGACCCTCGTATCGTGAACGTGAGAGTCAATTACGTGGAGCGGCGAGAAACCTCCATCTTTCGCAACCGCATCGCGGATCAAGCCCAGGTCATCCAACGCGTTCGTCTGTTTGTGGTGGTCATGGTCGCAGGTGAGAATGAAATGCGTCTCGATTGGCACGTGAAGTCGGCGTCCGCTGGTTGGGAAGCCCTGACATACACCGATGAAGAATTGCAAACGTTGGTTGAAACGGCAATCGGTCTCTTGACCGCCGAGCGTATCGATCCAGGAGATTACGCCGTGATCACCGCTCCTAGCGTGTCGGGTGTGATCTGTCACGAATCCTTCGGCCACGGCGTAGAGACCGATATGTTCCTGAAAGATCGTGCCAAGGCCGTCCATTACCTCGATCGTGAAGTTGGTTCCTCGTTGGTGAATATCAGTGACGACCCGAGCATCGAAGGTGCATTTGGTTCGTACTTCTTCGACGATGAGGGCTTACCCGCGCGCCCCACGAAAATCGTGGAAGACGGGATCTTCCGCCAGGGTATTACCGACCTTTACTCGGCGACAACACTTGGCATTCGGCGTTCTCCTAACGGTCGTAGGCAAGACTATCGCCGCAAGGCGTATGCCCGCATGAGTAACACATTTTTCGAGCGTGGGGAGACGCCCGTCGAAGAACTCTTTCAGCAAGTGGAACATGGCATCTACATTGAGAAGGTGTCCTCGGGCATGGAAGATCCGAAGGGATGGGGCATCCAAGTGACCGGTACTTTCGGTCGAGAAATTAAGAAAGGAAAACTCACGGACCGGATGTTTGCGCCCGTCGTGATGTCTGGATACGTCCCCGATGTTCTGCAAAGCATCACCGGAGTAGGCAATGATTGGACTCTCAAGGGAGGTATCTGCGGTAAAGGTCATAAGGAGTACATCCCTGTTGACGACGGTGGGCCTCACTTGCTGCTGAGAGCGAGGTTGGGCTGATGCTTGAGAAAATTACAGACACGTTGCATGCGCGCAAGGATTTGAAAGCCTGGAGTGTGCACCATATCCGAACCCGGAACACGCAACAATATGATTTGCGCGAGGCCACAGAAACCCTACGTCACGTCGAAAATGAGCGCTACGTGGCAAGAGTGCTTCGTCAAACCCCAGGGGCGGATGGCAAACCGTCCTGCGGTACTGGGGAGGTGACCCTCCTTCCCGGTGCAGACATTGAAAAAGCCCTGGACGATGCCGCGCTCGCGGCCGGCTTGGTTCACAACGAACCTTATGATTTCCCTAAACCCGCTGCCATTCCAGAGGTTGCACTCACCGATAAGGATCTACAGATAGAGCCCGAGCGCACGATTGCGAAAGTCATTTCCCGTATCAAGGACTGCACCTCAGTACACCCCCAGGTCCGTCTTACCGCTACAGAGTGTTACGCGCAGGAGAAGACGATCCACCTGGTTAACAGTCACGGCATCGACGCCACGCAGGGAAGCACCAATCTCATGCTCGAGTTGGTCTTCATCGCTGGAGAAGGCGATCAAGCGGTTGAATCCTTTTCTGTCCTGACAAGGCGACGTGTAGCGGACCTCGATATCGAGGGTGAGGTGAAACGTCGCGCTCAGCACGCAATAGATCTACTCCACGTTTCCCAGCCCCCTCAGTATCGGGGACCGGTCGTCATGCGAGGTGAAACCCTTGCGGAAATTTTCAGCTCAGACGAAGTGACTCCACATGTTCTACGAGTTCTTTCTTCCGGCAGACTTAAATACACAGGCGAGACACCATGGGAGATCGGCAAGCCAGTGTTCAAATCAGAAGTAACCGGGGACCCACTCACCCTCTGGGCTAACCGCCGGCTGCCCTATGGGACGAACTCCAACAGCTTCGACCATGAGGGTATTCCTGCACAACGCGTAGAACTGATCCGCGACAACCTGCTCACTGCCTACACTGCCAGCCAACGGTACGCACAATACCTCAACATTCCACCCACTGGCGCATTTGGAGATATTGAGTTACCGCCCGGTACGACCCCCGAAGCAGACTTAAGACGAGGGCACCATGTCGAAATCGTGTCCTTTTCCTGGTTCAACCCCAACGCGATCACTGGAGACTTTGCTTGCGAGATCCGCCTCGGCTACCTTATAAATGGTGACCAACGGACACCCTTCAAGGGTGGGATGCTCATCGGTAACCTGCTCGAAGCCTTAGCGAATGTCCACTGGAGCGAAGAGACCGGTTTTTACGGAAGCTACCTCGGCCCCAGGACGGCTCGCTTTAACGAACTGACGGTCGCTGGCAAGACCTGACAGAACTTAGAACCACTCACACCGTCACACACACGCGCATACTAAGTCAACCGCTCCCTCTCCCTTTCAGGGAGAGGGTTGGGGGAAAGGTGGGTCTCCCCATGTAGGCCTCCACTCACGCGAGTCAGTAATACACGTCTACGACAGCTCCAAACCACATGACCTCTATACGAAACTTTGAAATCCACAGAGAATGCAGGGGCGGTTCGCAAACCGCCCCTGGACTTCATTTACGCTCTCCATCTATTGCCCGTCTGTCTGATGTGCCAACTCTTCGGCGACCAGTCGTACGACCAGATCGTCCAGATCCTGCACCCCGTATCCATCAACGTGCATTGTGCTGACGTCTCCCGGCTCACCTCCGTTCGTCGGGCCCTCATAGGTGAGGAAAAGATAACGACCTTGGGTAAACTGGGCTAATTGACGAAAAATGTACTCAGCCTGGTCGTCTGCACCACTTGCTGCGATGGGGAAGATTTTTACCCCATTCGCCGCTGCGACTGCCATTTCCTGCGCGTAGTCGTAATCCTGCCAGTAGTCGAGATGTGGTGGTGCGTCGGCGATCAAGAAGATCAAGCGGATGGTGTCATCGTCACGCCAACTCATCTCGTGCAAGGCCTCATGCAGCGCTTCGTTGAGGGATTCGGGGTAATCCCCCCCACCTTGCGCCTGCACACTATCCAGTTGGCGGGAGAAATCGCGCACATCATGCGTAAAGTCGGCGCTGCGGACGACAAAACGATCACCACGATCACGATACCACACCAATCCAAAGTGCAGATCAGGTCGCGGTCGCATGTGATCGATCTGTCTGGCGATGCTGTGCATGCTGCTTTGTAATGCCTGGATTTCGTCTCCCATACTCCCGGTTGAGTCGAGCAAGAACAACACATCCAGATTCACCCGCTGCTCACGGCGTTGGAATTGCTCCAGTTTCGCCACCCAAGTCTCCTGCTGCCCGCGATGCAGGTTGAAGGTGTAGGCGATCCCCTCCTTGTTCACGGTGACGGTAAAGTCTTGCGCCTGCGACGTCTCGAACGCACGCGGGAAGAAGAGCGTTTGCCCGGTCGCAAAGGTGCGCGCCTCCCATAGCCTGTATTGACCATCCCATACCGTGATCGCAGCGTCGAGGATCGGTCGGTCGTTACCATCCAGCGCGGTGATGATGTACCGTTCACTCACATCGACATCATGAACCATCGGTCCCCGGTAGCTACGGCGAAACTGCAGGTACTCTTGCCATCGTTCGTTGTCATCCACTTCGCCCGCCCGAAGGGGTGCTGCGACGTATTGTTGTTGATCGAACAACACCGGAGTTGGTGTGACCCTGGGCGGTCGCGTCGGCAATGGCGTAGGTGTCGGCTGTGGATGCGAACGGACGATTGGCGGGACGGCCGTCACGGGAAGGTCTTCTTGTTGCCTCGTGCTTGCGGCGCATCCGCTCACCAGGATCGAACCTATCGTAATCGATATCGAGATCAGGAGCCTTCGTTTCGTCATGGCATACCTCCTTATTTCGTTCAAGGGAAGAGCCTACCCAAAGCGTAACGCTTTCGAGGCTCAGCCGTCTTGATGCATGTCTGATAGACGCTTGACAAATCTATGACTTTCTTCAAAAAGGTCCCTTTTCTTCATTCCACGATTTGCTACAATCGTCCCAGCAAGACCCAACGGCTGCACAAGCGAGCGAAACGCGCAATCGAACCCACACCTTCAGATTCCATTACCGGGAGATGGACATGTTCGCCGAAGCATGGGCTTATCATCCAGCGAACTATCGCCAAAAGGAGGTCCACACCATCCTCGCGACCCTGCGGGCCGGCGAGTGTATTTCACTGATTGGCCTCAGCGGGATGGGAAAATCCAACTTACTCGGCTTCCTCGTCTATCGCGCGGCTCATTTCGATCCACAAGCCCCGAAATGTGTGTTGATCGATTGCAACCGCTTGTCAGACCTGACTGCAGAGACCTTTTTCAGACTCTCTAGACATTCATTGCTGGTGCAGACGGAGGATAGCGAGGTGGATCTAGGATCTGAATCCGCCGACCCCCTCGAAGGTTTTCAACGCGCCCTAGCTGATGCACTGAATGAGCAGCCGCGCCCTCTGGCCCTCATCATCGACAGTTTCGATCCATTGGCAGCTTCCATGGATCGTCCCTTTTTCAATAATCTACGCGCTATACGGGACGCACAGAAGTTCAAGCTCACATACCTGGTCGCTACACGCAGACCGTTATCTGCCTTGGCAAGGTTCGAGGACCTTCGAGAGTTCGCTGATCTTTTTATCGCAAACCAAATATGGCTTCCTCCACTCTCCATTCCTGACGCACGCTGGTCGATTAACCGTTTCGCAGAACGCCATAACCGGCATTTCAAACCCGGGGAGGTGGAAGAGCTGCTTCTACTCTCCGGCGGGCACCCCGGACTTTTAAGATCCCTTGCCAGCGGTTGGACAGAAGATGTGCCAGATGATCCGACCTCCTGGTTGGAGGACCCTGCTGTGCAGCGTGAATGCACATTGCTTTGGGAAGATTTAACTGAGGAAACCCAAACAGCGCTTCGCATTGAATCCTTCACCAACGAAACGCTTCGACGCACAGGACTGACATTCGAGGGACGCATCTTCAGCCCTGTATTTGCAGCTTATATCGACACGCTGGCAGGGGAAGGATTGCGCATGGAGGCAACCGGGGAGGTGTATCGGGAGGGAATTCGCCTGCCGGTGAACCTCACCGCCAAGGAGCACGCTCTGCTCACCTACCTTCTCGAACATGCCGGTGCCGTCTGTGAAAAAGACGCTCTGATTCGCGCCGTCTGGCCGGAAGATCGCGTCTACGAGCGCGGTGTGCGCGACGACAGCCTGGCACAGCTCGTACGTAGACTACGTGTGAAAATTGAACCAAATCCCCCCTCACCGACCTATCTGCTCACCGTCCCGGGCCGTGGGTACCGACTGATCCAATCCCCCTAGGTAAATCTCTTTTCGACTGTCAGCCGAACTATCTTGATTATCACAAACGTAATAGTGTTTTCACCCCTGCGGCTGCTGGAACAAAGTGGACCTGCTCTGCGTCTCATATTCAAAGGACTATGCTCGTCCGACTCCTGCATGAGAGGAGACAACAATGAAAACACGAACCTATGCTCACTCCATCTACGGACTGCTTCTAGTGGCCCTCGTCCTTGGGGCTTGCGGTCCCTACAAATTCCAATGGACACCGACCGATAGCGAGGAGGGGAGCGGAGGCTGGGTCGATTGGGACGGAGAGGATGGGTGGTCCGGCTCTCTTGCAGAAAGGTCCCGTCTATCCGAGGACGTGGGTGAGGCCCCGGCCATGGGGGCACCGCTGGAAGAGGGTACCTTCGACGATAGTGCGACGTACGCAGAGGGTAAAGAAACCAACCAGATTGCCAACCTGCGGGCTGGAAGCGTGGACGACAACGCCGAATGGGACGACTACCTTCTATACCGGCTGCGATTCGCCGACTGGGGGATCCACGTTCACGACGTAGACGTCTCAGAACGACACATCATCCAGGTCAGCAACGCGCAAGGCCAACCGGTTCTGGGCGCCATGGTGACCATCCTCGACGAAGGCGGTGATGAGGTCGCCGTAATGCACACGCACAGCGACGGCCGAGCCCTCTTTTTCCCCAACGCCTACAAATACCAGGGGAGCCAGCGATTTGAAGTCCGTGTGGAAAAAGACGACGCAGAAACCACGTTCGCATTCAACCGTCAACAGCGTGAACATTCCATTACACTCAACGCCCAGTCGGCTAGCGATCCCGTACGTCTCGATGTGCTATTCCTGATCGACGCAACTGGCAGCATGAGTGACGAGATAAAGCAGCTCAAAGACAATATGATCACTGTTTCGGAACGCATCGACGCCCTGCCCTCAAGCCCTAACGTGCGTTTCGGGATGACGATCTATCGCGATCGAGGCGACCTATTCGTCAGCCGAACCTACGACTTCAATCCAGACGTCCAAGCCTTCATCGACGAGCTCAGTCAGGTACTGGCAGATGGCGGTGGGGACTACCCCGAAAGCTTGAACGAAGGGCTCCACAACGCAATTCACCTCCCAGAGTGGAGGGTTGAAGAGACGGTCAGCCTGATCTTCCTCGTGGCCGATGCCCCTCCACATCTTGATTACGACAACGACTATGACTACGCACACGAGGCGTTCGAAGCCGTCGAACGTGGGATCAAGATCTTTCCACTGGCCTCCAGCGGTCTGGACGATCAGGGCGAGTACATATTCCGACAACTTGCCCAGATCAGTGCAGGCAAGTTCCTCTTCCTCACGTATGGAGCCGGAGGAGCCCCAGGAGACGACACCACGCACCACGTGGACGACTATAGCGTGCTCTCACTTGATGAACTGGTCGTACGCATCGTCGAGGAAGAACTCGCTAACCTGAGTTTCGCTCAATAAAACGATAGACATCCATCCTGGCCCCACTCACTCACAAACTTGAACGCCCCGCCTACCAAAAGCCAGCGGAGCGTTCTTGTGAATTACATCCGCACGTATAAGTCCGCTACGACATTCCAGGTGAAGGTGGGCCCGAATCTATTAGCTGTGAAAGCAGGTATGCCGCGGCTGTAAAGGCAAACACTTTGGGCATGGGAGCACTAGGGAGTTGGTCAAGGTTGACGAATTTAAGGGTCCCAAGATAGGCAAGGATCAGCGCATAGCGTAACTCTGCTGCGTCGGCAGGGTCGAATAGGCAGCGACCTGCAATACGCCGCACGGCGTTGAGTACGATCTGGGCCTCCCCCAACACACCTGATGCAGGGACCTCTCCGCCATCAAGCCGTTCCAGGACCTTCAGAAAATCGCCTATTCCCAAACCAACTTCGACAAAACGCTCCGCCACGACTTGCGTGGTGAGCTCAGCTTCAAGCCGAGCGAAATCGAACAGCGTATGCCCTTCTCGGGTGGCGGCAAAATCGATCAACCACACAAGATCCCCCGGTCCTACCAGCACGTTCTCTAGATTCAAATCACCATGGATCACGGAGCACGTCCCCTGTACGCGGGTCGAAAGCAACGCCTCGTAATGACTTAGCGGATTGGATAGAGTCTTCCCTTCTAGGTGGATGGTCTTCTCAGCGAGAGGTAGATCGGGCAACACTTGCCTCACTTCCCTCTCCATCACGTCCACACGTCGAGCGACCAAACGGCCATAGAACTCCCGCAAGACCTGCCCTTCACGGAAGGTATCGCCGTAGACATCCTGGACTCGAATCCGAATCTGCGCCTCACCAGGTGTCTGCGGCCACGAAAGGGTTACGGTTCCTCGCCTCGGTCGTGTTTCCATGACCGTTGCGTCTCGGGCACAGACAATCTCGTCCAACTGCATCGCTTCCAGTTGCTCGACTTTCCCTGTGAATGACCTGGCATCCACGCGAGGACCGTGCGGCTCGAGGATGAAATGCACCGGCAACAGGCGATCGTATTCACTCGCCATAATGAAAGTGTACGGCTTTCGCTGCATCCACCATGTCGGACCGAAGGTTCCAAAGAGGCGCTCATCGATCAAGCTGGCAGTATCCGCCCCTGAATGGGTGAGCGTAAATGCGCGCAGACTGAGTGGGGGATCTCCGGGCGCACCCACGAAGGTGTATTGCAACGCAGCCTCTCGCACGCCGGGTGCGACGATCGGTGGACCTTGAACGCGCGCCGTCAACGGTGGCAGTGTATGTTGCACGAAGGCTTCAAAGTTGGCACTTTCCGCTGTGATCTGCTGCCGACTCCCTACTTTTAGGATCGTATGCGCTTCCGCTCGACCGTCAGGGCGAATAGGCCGAACCAGCCATGTGCGCGCACCACTGTATCCTGAGGCAAACTCCGTCTCAACAACCACCCGACCATATTTGGCGAACACGGCCTGCATCAGGGTGCGCTCCTCTGTCTCCATGTTCTGCACAGGTGTGCCCTCCAGGAGCAAGGTTTGTTTAGGATGTGCAACGCGCACACGCTGAGCCCGCGCTCGCGCGATGCGACGACGTGCCGAAAGCTCAACCAGCGGTATGACGAGTGC
>JABAOF010019508.1_pt9 | contig 10607 bp, 16 predicted proteins | sample 7062171 | NCBI WGS metagenome assembly JABAOF01 (sample SAMN14538628, study PRJNA623070) | marine sediment metagenome | biome: marine biome [ENVO:00000428]; feature: marine pelagic biome [ENVO:01000023]; material: deep marine sediment [ENVO:00002113] | place: India: Gulf of Khambhat ... | reverse complement strand
AGCTGATCGAATGGACGACGGCGGGGCGACGGCTGCCTCAGCGCCTGCGCTCAGCCGCCTACCGCTTGAGCTTGTACGACGAGGAGGGCTGGCTGCCCCGATGGCCGGCGTCGGGGCTCGGAGGCGTCGTCGCCGGCCTCCTCGAAGGCAACGGTGCGCCCAAAAACCGCGGACGCGGGCGCAAGAAGCGCAAGAAGACGGCGCGGAGCTTCGGCGACGGGGAGTGGCAGCTGCTCTGCACCGCCATCGAGCAGAACGACACGCCCGAGGCGCGCGTGCTCGAAGTGATGATCGGCACCGGCCTGCGCATCGGCGACGTGCTGCGCCTGACCAAGCGCCGGCTGCGCAACGCCGAACGCTCGGGGCGCCTGTACATCGAGCAGAAGGGCGGCGAGGACCGCCTGGTGCTCCTGAGTGGCGCTCCGAAGGCCTGGCAGCATCTGAGCGCCGCGTGGGCCGGCGACGGGGCCAAGACCGTGGCCTCGCTCGTGAGCCCCGAGGGCAACGGCTCAGCCCGAGCTGGAGGCGCGGCTTACCGTCGCGTGACGCGTCGCCTCAAGCAGCTCGCCGCCGCGGTCGGCATCGACGGCCGCGTCAACAGCCACCGCCTCCGCCGCACTGTCGGCGTCCAAGCGCTGCGCGTGACCGAGGACGTGCCCGCCGTGGCGCAGCTCCTCGGGCACCGCTCGATGAATACCACCATGGGCTACCTCGACGAGGCGCGCCCCGACCGCGTCGCCGAGCTGCAGCAGCAGCTCAAGGAGAAGTTCCGATGAAGTACAAGCCCATCTGCGCGGTGCTCACGCCCGACGAGGGCATCCGCTACTTCCCCAGCCACGACCCGGTGCTCGCGCTCAACGGGGCGCCCATCGCGATCAACCTCAGTATCAAGAACGGGGGCGGCGGCACCGACCAGGTGCAGCTACGCCTGTGCCAGCGCTGCGGCGTGGCCTACGTCGAGCAGCACGCCAAGACTTTCCAACAGGAGGCGGCGCTCAAGACGCCAATCGAACCCGAGACGCAGCACTAGAAAGGACCTGGACCTGACATGAGCAAACGACGAACGAAGCACCCACGAGGCGTCAGCCCGCTCGACCGCAAGCTCATGGAGCTGGCGCAGTGGGCGATGGACAACGACGTGAGCTACGAAACGGTGCGCGACCGCATGTTTGGCGACCGCACCATGGAGGAGCGGGTGCGGGCCGGGATCGACAAGACCGCCGCGGCGAACCTCCCCGCGTACCATGTGGAGCGGTTGCTCGACGCGATCCTCGCGGAGCTGCGGGCGTGAAACCCGGAGACGTCGTGGACCTGCGCCATCAGCGCCCCTCGAAGACGCGCCTCCAGTCGATCTCGCGTAGCCCGAGGAAGGCGACGCCGACGATCAGGCTGCCTGCGACCGCGATGCCGATGACCGCGCCGGCCGCGACCGGGTCGAAGCTCTCGGGATCGGCGACGGGCTCCGCTGGGAGGCCCTCTGCGCCCATGTCGAGCGCGGCCTCTGCTGCCGGGTCCTGTCCGAGCCCGGTAAGACCCGTCGCGCGCAGGAGGCGCTCGGGCGCGATGCCCACGTCGAGCAGCCGGTGGGTGCGCCGGCCGAGGAAGAGGCTCCGAATCGCTTTGGCGGTGCCGCTGGGACGCCGCCCGAGCCCGTGGACACCTGCCGTGTCGTTGGGCCAGTCCCAGCCGCCGAGCCCGCCGATGGGCTGCATGAGCGCCGGCTCGACCGCCTCGGTTCCGGGCTCGATGCGGATGCCGCGGTAGCCGATCTCGACACCACGCGCCGCGAGCCACGGCTGAGGGTCGATGTTGAAGGCGCGGTAGGGACCCGGGAAGGGAGAGCCACCGTTGCGGGGTCGACGCAGCTCGAAGTGCNNCTTGCGGTTGGTGGTCTTGCCGACCTGGGCGATCTGCTGGCCGGCCGTGACGCGCTCGCCCTCCGCAACGAACACGCGGTGAAGGTGCGCGTAGACGGAGTACACACCGTCGGCCGGGTGGTGGATCGACACCACGTTGCCGTAGCCGCGCGTGCGGCGTGGTTGGCTCTCGGCCGCGACGAAGTCCACCACGCCGTCGGCGACCGCGTAGACCGGCTCACCGGTCCGGCCGCGCAGGTCGAGCCCGCTGTGGAAGGTCGGCCGACCGCTGCGCCGGCCAGGGCGCACGCCGTACGCGGAGGCCATGCGGCTGAGGTACGGGCTCGTGGGCGGTGCGTAGGGCATCAGGGGCAGTCTCCTCGCGGTGCGATCTTCGGTGCGGTGAAGCGCACGCTCTTCTTGCGGGGCTGGTACGAAATGCGAAAGCGATTCCAGCTGCGCCGCACCCACCTCAGCGTCGGCTTGGACGCGCACACGCGCTCGACGAACCGCCCGTCACTCCTGCGCCGCACGTCCATGCAGAAGCATTCGCGGGCCTCGCCGAGCCCCTCCGGCTCATCTTCGGTCATGGCGGNNCCGCTTCTTGCGCTTGCGCGCCATCGCTCAGCGGCGAACCGCCGTGTTACTCGTGATCCGACCGCGCTTGTCGCGGCAGATGCGGCGCTTCTTGCCCTGGACGCGGACGACCTGACAGCGCCCGCCCGCGAGCCCCCGCCTTCGTCGCCGTCCCCTTCGTCGCTTTCTGCGTGCCATTGCTTCCTCCCTAGTCCTGTGCGTAGACCTTGATCGCGCCCACCACCGCGCTCGACAGCGCACCTGCGACGCCGAGCATGTAGCCGGCCCGGTCGTTGCCAAGCGCGAACATGATCAGGCTCGTCGCGGCGAACAGCCCACCGAAGACGACCCCGAGCGCCTCGACCGTGCGCGGCAGCCGCTCGGTCTGGACGATCACACCAGGGTGGACCGCGACGCGCGGAGGCGCGGCAGCCTCGGGGCCCTGGCGGAGCTGGCGGTAGACGTGGCGCATGCTGCCTTGGTGGCGAGTCTACCCCGGGGGGCTGACAGACGAAAAGCGGCCAGGCTTGCGCCCGCCGCTCCCGCCCCCACTTCCTCACCTCGCCCGAGGGAGGCTGTCGTGGTGATTTTCGGTGAGCCGACCCTAGCACGGGCCGCAGGCCCGCCGCTACTCCTGCGCAGGCGCTGGGACCTGCAACACCCCCACGACGACCAGGTGCTCGTCGAGCCACATGCGGGCCTCGTCGAGCTTGGTCTTGACCAGGCTCAGCTCGCGGCTCTTGGTCTCGATGTGGCCCCATGCGCTCAGAGCGTTGTCGAGACAGACCTGCAGGTCCTTGACCTCGTCGCGCTCGCTCACTTGCCACCTCCGTGGACCTTGTCCCAGCTGGCGACCCGCGCCCGCCACTCCTCCAGCAAGGCCTCGGGCTCGATGCCTTCGAGCACCGCCTCGTGGATGACGCGGCCGACTCGGGTGTAGTCCAGCTCCTCCGGCGTCTGAGCGCGCTTCTGCCGGCCCTTCGCCGCGGCGCTCCCAGCGCTGGCCGGTCCCGAGCCCGAGCGGCTACGGCGCTTCCTGGTGCTCTGCTTGGGCTGCTGCTCTGCGGGCTGCGGAAGCGACTCGGAGACGGGCGGCTGGGCGTCGCTCCTGGGCTCCATCGTGCTCGTGTTCACCTGCGGTGTGCCATCCATCGATCCCTCCTGTGCCAGTCGGAGCGGTTGGTGTAGCACAGTCGGGGTGTTCCGGTCGAGGGCGATCGTCGGCCGAGCTACGCAGCGTGCTTGCGCGTCGACAGCTCCGAGACGGCGTACAGCGCGCTGGCCCCCACCGGCGAGCCGTCGTTGCCTTCCTGGCTCGCGTCCCGGACGGTGCCGGCGCCCGAAACAGCGAGGCCCGGAGCGCGTTCGTCCATGAGCCAGCGGCCGACCAGACCATCGACGATGCCGTCGTGCCCGCGCGCAGCGGTGATGGTCTGGATCTCTTCGGGGCTCAGGGCGCGGTTGTAGATGCGTGCGTCGTCGATGGGCCCGTCGAAGACCTGAGTGCCATCGTTGCGCGCGCCGATCACGACGTTTTGCGCCGGGTCGAACTGGCTTGCGGGAATGCCCGTCGTGTTCTGCGCTTCGAGCACGCCGTCGATCCAAGCTTCGAGCGAAGTCGAAGGCCGGAAGACTCCGGCGATGTGCCGAACCACTCCGTTGATGTTGGTGGAGGTGTTGCCCGAGCCGAGGACCGTGCTGTCGGTCGGCGCGATGAAGAAGTTGATGACGGTCGCCGGCCCCGCGGCGATGTTGGTCTGCAAGCTGAAGCCGCGGAAGGGCGAAGAGCGAAACTTCGTGACCAGGCTCGTGTCCTGTACGACGCCCATCGTCTCGGCCCAGCACATGACGGTGATCGCGCCGGTGATCTGCAGACTCGCCGGATTGCCGACGCTGATCTCGTTGTTGTCGAGTCCGGGAAAGTCGACGGCCATCACGCAGCCTGGTTCAGGAAGTGTAGCTCGTCGGTGGCGAAGGGCGGTGAGGCGACCGGGGTCCCGTCGATCCCGCCGGGACCCGAGTCCTTGTTGAGCCCTGCGCCGACCGCAGCCACGCCCGGAGCGCCCTCGTTGAGCAGGTAGCGGTGCAGCAACCCGTCGACGATGCCGTCGCGGCCTCGTACCGCATGGACGGTCTGCATCTCGGCTGCGCTGAGCGCGCGGTCGTAGAGGCGCGCGTCGGAGATGATGCCGTCGAACTGCCGATCCGTGAACGGCGGGTTGCCGCCGATCCAGACGTCCAGCGTGGGATCGACGTCGATCGTACCGCTCTTTCCGGCATCCGTGAGAATCGCGACGCCGTTGCGGTACGCGATCCATCCCGCACCCCCTGCGCCCGCTGAGTGGTAGGTGAAGGCCGTGTGAATCCAGACGTTGGTCGGCAGAATGCCTCCGCCGCTGAGCGTGGTGGTCGTCCCGCCGGTCTTGAGCCGGTTCTTCACGCCAGAGCCGTCGATGCCGAGCATCCACCAGGCGTCCTGTACGCTCGCAGCCCCATCGGCCTTCGCGAACAGCCGCGCGTCGGTGATGGTCCTGTGGAAGCACCAGCACATCATCGTCATCTGCGTGCTGCCGCCGGGAAGATCGATGACGCCCAGGTCGGTGTACTGGGTCGACCCGTTGTAATCGAGCGCCATCAGAAGAAGCTGGTTTGCAGCTCGATGAGATCCCAGTCGCCGGTCAGCGTGTCGGAGCCAGAGCCGGTGTTCCGGGTCAGCTCGAACTGCGCGAGAACATCGGTTGAGAGGCCGAGCGTGGCGAGCGTCACCTGAACGTTGTCGTACTGGAAAAACTCGTTGGTCGGGATGTCGATCGTGAGCAGGTCGAGACCCGCACTCCACGCCGCGACCGCGGCGTTGTCGGGGATCTCCCGGAAGTACAGCCGAGGGACGACACCCTCGGGTGAGCCAGGCGCGGTTTCCGCGCGACTCTTGAAGTCGAAGTTGATGCCGGTTGCCCCGCTGGGGATGTCGAGCTGGAACCCGACACCCTCTTCGGTCGTGTCGTCGAACAGGCGAACCGTGAGACCGGCGTTGTTCGAGTCGGCCGCCGCCGGCGCGAGCGCGTTGACGGCCCAGTCCGCGTTGACCGGGTTGTCGAACTGGTCGGCGCCGAAGCTCTTGCCGACGATCGCCGAGGGGCCGGCGAAGGGGAACCACACCGCTGCGCCCTCGGTCGGGTCGACCAGCACGTACAGCGACGCGTCGAGCAACGAGTAGGCGATGGCGCCGCGGTAGTCGAGGCTGTCGAGCAGGCCGTTCTGCGTCGAGCTGCCGGCGACGTTGGGCAGCTCGGCAGGCGACGCGTAGCGGCCCAGGTGCCGGCTGTAGCGCCAGGCAGCGTACTGCTGAGGTTGATGCGGAGGTGTCGCCATAGCGTGAAGTCTACCTTTCAGAACATGGTGCCGACCAGGATGGCGTTGCCGCCCGCAGGCCACGGACCGTCGGCGAAGTCGTCGGTTTCGCCGAGCTGCAGCGTGAGCGTCTGGTTGCCGTGACCGACCGTGCGCACCGAAGCGACCACGATCTCGAACCGGTCGCCCGCGGCGCCGGCCGACCAGCCGGGGTTGTTGATCGAGGCGATGTTGAGCCCCGAGGAGGTGAACGCGCTCTGATCCTGAGCGAAGGTCTGAAGGTCGGCCGTCGCTCCGGAGTTGACGCGCCCGAAGTGGCCGATGCCGCTACCTCCCTGGTTGAGCAGCCCGTAGGTGAGGTCGGCGCCCACGGCCGTGGCATCGATCTGGTAGCGGTACAGGCCGGAGGTCGGCCACGCGGCGCTGTCGGGCTCGCCGGAAGGCGTCACGGCGCTGAAGCACGTTTCGCCATTCTGGGAGACGCTGGCCGACTCGGTCGTCGCCCCCGACGGACTCAACCCGAAGCTGTTGGGGTTCACTGCCGTGTGGATGTCGGGGCCGGCGGCGGGGTTGTGGTAGTACGTGCGCGTGCCCTTGGGCGGAAGGAAGCGCACGTTGACGCGCTGCTGCTTGACGAGCCCGTTTTCGATGTGCTCGGGCCCGAGTCCCTCGGTCCACTCGCGCCAGCCGCAGACGGTGCGTACGCCGCAGTGCGCCTCGTGATGGGCGTCGGAGACCCAGCGGCCCTCGAAGCGCTTAGCTTGCGGCAGCGCGAAGTCCGCCCAGTCGCGGACCTCGACGAGGGGACTGTCACGGTAGGCAGCTTGAAGGATGGGCTTGATGCCGCCCTCGGCGTACAGCACGTGCCGGTGCCCGGTGTTGATCGCACCACCGAGCGCGGCGTCGGGACCGAGGAGCGGAATCGTGACGACGCGCGCCCAGCGCTGCCCGGGGGGCCAGTCGCTCGGATCGTCGTACCAGACGAAGACTTTGATGCCGCCCGAGGGCAGGTTGCGGATGGCGTAGTGGTCGGCGCCGTCGAAGACGAGGCCCTGAACGTTCAGCCCGTGGCAGTCCATCGGCGGCAGAGAGCCCCAGTCCCTGCTGTCGACGCTCTTCCAGTCCTCCGGGGAGTCCTGGGTGGGCTGGTACAGGACACGCACTCAGACCTTCAGCTCGGGAAGCCGACCAGCGTGCGCGCCTCGGCGAGCTTCTGCTCGTAGTTGGTGCCCTGGCCGTCGTCGAGCACCGGCCAGCTCGCCCCGCTGCTGACCGTCGTCTCGATGAACGCGTTGGGGACCGAGACGTTGGGCCCGGGGCTCGAAGCGTCGTTGAAGTACTGCTTCTTGATGCAACCGATGGAAGGACCCGTCAGGTCGCGCTTCACCACCGTGACACCGTCGAACGCTTCGCCAACCCCGTACTGGCTGTTGCCGCTGTACTCGTCCCAGAAGGGACCCCCCGCGTCGCCTTCGAGATCGCGGACGATGTAGACCGCGACCACTTCGAGCGCGCTCTTGACGGCGTGCTCGACACCGTTGCTGCCCTGCCCCGGATTGAAGTTGGCGCTCACCTGGATGAGACTGCCCGCCGGGTTGATGAGAACGACATGCGCTGCGTTGTCTTGTGCCATGGTTTGCTCCTACGAGAAGTTCAGACTGGCGTTGGCGTAGTAGTTCGTACCGTCCCAGTAGAACGCGATCAGGTCTACTTCGTTGGCGCCCGAGGAGAGCGTCGGAGCGTTTCCGCCGGGCCACAGCACTGAGGCGGGCCAGGTGACGGTGTGGCCGCCGACGCCGTCCTGGGCGAGCACCAGGATGAAGTTGGCTGCCGCGCCAGTGTCCGGGGCCGTGATGTTGAGCGTGGTGATGTTGCCGGTCAGCGTCGCGCGCTGCTTCTGGCCGTTGTTCCAGTCGAGGTCGAAGGTCCCAGTCTCGTTGCCGTTGTCGAACTCGGAGGGGAACGACACAGCATTACCTGCCTGCTGCTCCCCCGCCGAGTCGATGCTGAGGACCTTGCCCGCCATCGCAAGCTCAGGCGGTTCGTGTGAAGGCCATCTTGTCGGGCGAGAACTGCCACGACTCCCCGTCGGCAGAAGCGTTGTGCTTCTTCGCGACCGTCATCACCAAGCTCTTGTACTCCTCCTGCGCCTTGCTGAGCCGCGCGAGCTGCGCAGCCTCGAAGGCGGCGTAGTCGGCGCGCTTGGCGCCGAGCTGCTGTTCGAGACCGCGAATCTGGTCGCGAAGGATCGTGACGGTGGCGCTGTCCTCCTTGGACAGCGCTTTGGTCGTGCCGACCTTGGGGCGCCCGTTGACGTCGGGGGCGCCGTTGGTGGGCTTCTTGGACTTGGGCGCCGTCCGGCGCGAAGACCGAGTGCCGCTCTTTCTCTGCCTGGTCATGGGTCATCCTCCGTGAAAGCGCCCCGAGCGGAAGGCCCGGGGCGCTCGCTCACCCTACTACAGCTTGATGGAGTCGACAGCCGGCAGGACGAGGCGAACCGCACCCGAACCGCCGCGGGAGACGATCCCGACCTTGAGCACCCGGGAAGCGCCGCCCGGAGCCGTGAGGCTCAGGAGGCCCACCGTGTCGGACACGAAGACCGGGTCGCCCACGTTAGTGACGGCCGGAACGCCGCCGGTGAAGGCCGCGTCGGGCACGTCGACCTCGCCCGCCAGGACGACCTCGATCGCCGCGTCCACGGCGCCCGCAGCCGCCGCGATGCCGATCGCCTGCTCCGTCTGGTCCCCGGCGTTGGCGTCGGCCTGGAAGGCGCGAGCGCTGCCCGCCTGGTTCATCAGCGCGACGGGCTCGCCAGCCGAGATGGCCGTGGTCGAGTTGACCGTCTGACTCGTAGAGACGTTGCCGCTGATGCCGCCCGTGAGCAGCTCGTTGAGCGCGCCGATGATCGACGTGGCGGTGAAGCCGCCGTCGAGGCTCTCGTCGCCGCTCTCGTTGAGCGTGATGGTCGAGCCCCGCGCACCGAGCGTCATGTCGTTCGTGCAGATGAGGTTCATCTCACCGGGGCCCGGCACGGTGAACGCGCCGCCACCGGCGCGGACCTCGACGCCGCCCTCGCCGCCGTTGCCCGAGGAGATGGTGCCGATGATCAGGTTGCCGCTCGTGGCACCGGCCGCGGTCGAGTCGATCTGAATCTCGATGTCGCCCGAGGTCGAAGTGCCGCCGACCGTCGTCTTGATGTCGAGCTGGCCCGTGTCGGTCGTCAGCTCGATGCGGCTGCCGCCGGTCGCGTTGACGTCCAGAGCGACGGTGAGCCCCGTGCTCTGGTTGATGATGAGTCGACCGGAGTGCGTCCAGGGCGTGTTGCCGCTACCCGAAGCGATGTCGCCCGCGTTGGTCGTTCCGATGTTGACGGTCCCGTTGGGGCTGCCGGTGCCCGCGTCGATGGTCGCGTCACCGCCAGCGCCCGTACCAAAGCCCCCCGTGGCCCCCGCGTTGCCTCCGAGGCACGACGCGTTGCCACCGGCGCCCGAAAGCGTCGCGGCAGTGCCCACGCCCCCGGGGCCACCCTGGCAGGTCGAGGAGCCGCCCGCGCCACCGGCGAAGTCGAAGCTCGCGCCGTCGACACCTGCGCCGCCCGTACCGCCGGTGTAGCTCACCGCGCCGCCCGCGCCCGCGCTTCCGCCCGAGACGTCGGCCGCCGCACCGCCGGTGCCGCCGGTGTCCGTGATGGCGCCACCGGCTCCGGCCGCGCCCGCCGTCGCGACACCGCCCTGGCCGCCGGTGATCGAGATGGCGTGTCCGACCGTGTCGCCGGCAGCGACGACTCCAGTCCAGGACGTGTCGCCATCCGCGACGAAGCCGGTCTCGTTGATGACGAGGATCGCGGTGCCCTGCGTGATGCTGATGGCATCGCCGGTCGAGCCCGCGACCATCGTGATGTCGAGGAAGTTTTCGGTCGTGCTCGCTCCCATGGAGCCGACAAAACCGTGGCCGGTGCCAGCCCCGGTCTTGCTGATCGTCATGACGTCGAAGGCGGCGACGCCACCGTCGCGGAAGATAATCGGATTGGCGCTCGGAATGTCGACGTCGTTGTCGGGTGTGCCGCCCGTGATCACGCTGTCGAGCGTCTGCGTGCCGGTGCCGAAGGCGGTCCACGTGCTCGGGGCGCCCGTCTTCTGGTAGAGCATCGCGTTGGTCGCGTCGATGAAGAGCGAGCCGACGTCGCCAGCTGTCACGCCCGTTCCAGTATTCGGATTGGCGTCACCGATGATGATGCTGGCCGTCTCGGTGCCCGCGCCGGTCATGTTCAGCTCGATCAGCTCGGAGAAGTCAACGGTCTGCTCTGTCGTAGCAGCCTGGGTCAGATCGAGGATCCCCGTGTGGGTCCAGCGCAGCGAGCCCGTGCCCGAGTTGATTGCGCTCGTATTGGTCAGCCCGATGATGACGGTGCCGTCCGTATCGCCCGCACCGCCACGGATGATGGCGTCGCCACCATCACCCTGGGTGACTCCGGCACCCCCGTCGCCGCCCTGCTGAACGCTGTTGCCGCCCACACCACCGACACCACCCGCACTGGTGCCACCGGTGCCGGCAGTCTGTTCGTTGTCGCCGCCCGCACCACCCGCGTTGGCGCCGCCGGTCGTGTTGCCTCCAGTGCCTGCCTCGAAGGTGACCATGCCACCGGCACCACCCTGCGTTGCGTCGTTGCCGCCGCGCTGACCGCCGTAGGTGACGAGCAGGCCGGCAACCCCAGCAGCCGGGTCCTGCGACACGATGGTATGCGTCGTATCGCCGTCGAGCAGCAGCGTGACACCGCCGCCCGCCGCGCTGTTGTTGATGATGTGGGCCTGGACCTCCAGAGTG
>JABAOF010056198.1_pt2 | contig 10609 bp, 9 predicted proteins | sample 7062171 | NCBI WGS metagenome assembly JABAOF01 (sample SAMN14538628, study PRJNA623070) | marine sediment metagenome | biome: marine biome [ENVO:00000428]; feature: marine pelagic biome [ENVO:01000023]; material: deep marine sediment [ENVO:00002113] | place: India: Gulf of Khambhat ... | reverse complement strand
TCCGGCCGCTGCCACGCCCAGCCGCTGGAAACTATCCCCCCAACGACCGGCAGCGGGTAGAATCCAGGCCGATACGGCTCCGGCGCGGCAGGGCGTGATGGGATCACTGGGGACTGCTAGTCTGCAAGCAACGGCGGCGCATGTCGCTTGCGCCCTCGGAGTCGAGACCGTTGACGTGCTCGACAACGGCGCTGACGGGGGAGCGGCCGTCGTCGCCGGCGGCGGCGACCAGCCGGCAATCCTAAAGGCAGCCCGGGAACTAGGTTGCACGAAATACGTTACGGGAACGGTCGTCCACAGGTGGGCAAGAGACGGCCTCCAGAAGGGCAATCGCGAATTCCACGCGATGGCTCGCCAATGGCGTATCAACCTGATCGGGGCAAGCCACCATAATACGGAGAAATGTGCCGTTCAGGACGTGGCGATCTATCTTCGGCAGAACGGTCTGGACGTGGCATATGTCGAAGACCCGGTTCTTGAAGGATGCACGCTCGGCAATTGGAGAGGACAAGCATAATAGCATCGCGACACGAGATTTCGATAAGCGGGGCGGCGAAGGCCGTTACGGCTGTGCTTCTACTGGCACCCGCTTTCGTCCGGGCCGATTTGCCGAGTCAGCTCGGTCGAATCAAGGTGACCTGTCCGGTCTGCGGTACGCAGTTCAAGGCGCTGGCGATCGTGCGGGCGAACACCTTTGCCGGGGTAGACCGCGATCTGTTCGCCCGCGCGATCGGGCCCCAGCCGGAGTACTACCGCGTTTCCACCTGTCCCAACTGCTACTACAGTGGGTACCTGGAGGACTTCCGCGCCGGGCTCAAGCTGCTGCCCGATGTGGCGGACAAGATCCATCGCTCGCTGCCGGAGCTGCTTGAAACAAGCTGGCGCGCCTCCGGCACCGAAACGAGGCCGAGCGTCACGCCCGCCACCGACCAGCGCGAGATACCCGCTATCGTGCGATACAGGCTGGCCGCTCGGTGTTACCGGTGGCGGCAGAAATCCGACGAGGCCATCGCGTGGCTCTATCTGAGGGCCTCCTGGGTCGCGCGGGACGAGGGTTCAGTGCTGCCGCCTGCACCACGGGTCACGCGCCTCATGAAGCTCGTGCAGAGCTGGCTGCCCGAACTAAAAGAAGGCGACAACCAGGCTGACCGCGAGTTGACGCTCGCCACCCGTCTGTCTGCCTCGCTGGCCGAAGGACACTTCAACGAATATCAGCGGCCGTACGCGGAACTGATCTTGGCCACGCTGTTGCGAAGACATGGGGAGAACGAGCTGGCCGGCCCGATCTTGGACAAGCTCGCCGGTCGCCCCGTTTTGCCCGAGGCGATCAAGAAAAGCATCAAGAGAATGCGCAAGTCGATTGCTCGCGAGAGATGGCTCCAGCAACGGGTTGTCGAGCACCTTCAAAGCGCCGTTCACGCCGGTCAGGTCGCTGCCAGGAACCGCGCCTCAGCCTACTATCTTCTGGGCGAGCTCTCCCGGCGGCTGGGCGACGGGCGCCAGGCGGCGTCATGGTATGATCGGGCGCTGCGCGATCCGAACCTGCCGAGGAACCTCGACGTTTGGGTCCGCCAGCAGCGCGACACACTCAGCCGGCCGGTGGATCCCATCGACAATCGCACGAGGCTGAACGAATGAAACCTCCCAGAAGAGTCGCAGTCAGCCCCGCCATTGTGATCCCAGCGCTTTCCCTGGCCGCGCCGACTACGTCCGCACGATCCCGGCCCGTTGAGCTCATCGTTCATCCTTTCGGGCACACGGCAGGGAACGCGGATCTCGCCGAGCGAACGTGCCTGTCCTTCCGGCAGGAGTTCGAGCGTTTTGGCAGGCCGTCGTCGCCACGCACCGTTACGCCCCTGCCAGCTCGCGGCGCTGCGCCGCCGATCCGGGGAGACTCCACTAACATCATCACGCGCTCCCTGCGCCGCGACCATGCGAGCGCTTGGTGCGTGCACTCTGCCGTGAACGGACAGGTTGTGGATCTGTGCGGCCTGGCGTGCTGGAACGACTGGATTGAAATCGAGAGGGTCGGCCGGGCAATACAGCCGACACTGGATGCCCCCGGCCGGTGGACCTTGCCCGCCCTCGCCCACAAGGCTACGGGGTCTGCCCCCAGCGTCCCCGGCCAGGGTGCTTGACCTCCTGACGCGCATCCCTCCGGCGCGGTAGCGTCTCAGGGTGCTCAAGGCCTGCTGGCGATCGCCTGAGCCAGCGGGTTGATCAGCGCCGGAACGACCTTCTGCGCGGCCAGCTCGTTCGCTTTCTCACCCATCAAGTGGTACGCCTCGACGAGGTCGTTCGGCCCGGAAAAGCCCCAGTATTTGCGCACCGTCAGGAAGATGCTGAGCGGCTGGGTCTCGAAATCCCCCGTGCGCACCTCGTACGTGGTGGTGCGGCTCTTGAGCTCCACGTAGGCCTGAAGGTCGCAGTTCTCGGTCAGGGCGATCCCGAAGTAGGGCTGACAATCAATCGCGTGGCTCGCCTCATCGCCCAGCATCAGCGCCGCCNNAATCCGTAAACGGTCTCCAGGTGATCGTAGTCCAGGTCGCTGAACGTCAGGTGAAACGGCGCCTGGCTCAGAACGGCCTCGGCCAGCCGCCGCACCTCCGTCAGGTCCGGCGGAGCCATATGGCCGAACCGCAGGCAGGATTCCTCTAACCGGATCCACCGGCGCGATCCGCCCTCGGGCTCATCCTCCTCCAGCACCACCGATCCGTCGTCGCGCCGCCGGAACTTGGTCAACGTCGGGAATTCCCGTCGGATTCGATCGAAGAAATGCAGCGTCGTTTCCCGACTGATCGGAACGTCGAGCTTCAGGAACAGCCTCGTGCTGACATAGAACTCGTCGCACATCGCGCCGAATGGGGTTTCCATCACTTCGCCCTCGCATCCTGCCAACGGCCCACGCCCCCGAAACCTGCGCCATTATTGGTGATCTCCTGCCACGATGCAACACCTCGGGCCAATCGCTCGCCGTGACCGACGTTGGCCTCGCCCCTGCGTGACCTCGCTTCGTGCGCAACCGGCGGCACGGCGGCCATCTCTGCCGCCCTGACATCTTCCATCAACGTGCTTGCATTCAGCCCGCCCTCGTGGAATCATAAGAGCTCGGTTTCAGGCCGCTCGGTGGCCGTACTTGGGATGTGCCTGGAGTTCCTTGATGCGAATCGAATCCGGAACCACGCGCGAACGAGTGGTACGCTGTCTGATCTTTCTGGTCGTCTGCGGCGCCCTGGCGATTTACTTCGCCTACGACGGCTACGTCGGCTACCCCAAGAAGAACCTAGAACAGGCTCGGAAGAACTTTCCGAAAGCCGTGAGCACTCTCCCCCAAGCCAACCCCAACGTGACCGCCGAGCGATTCGCCCAACTCCAAGCGGACCTGCCCAGGAACCTGGATGAGATCACGGATGCGCTTGGCGAGCCCGCCTATCAAGACCAGAAAGACGCCCATTTCGTCGGCCGCTACGGCGTGATCCGCGCGACCCTGGACGGCCGACGCGTCTCGGGGCTCTCATGGCAGAAGCTCGAGAAGAGCCACGCTGACATCCTCTTTCAGCAGGGCGCCGCCTACTCACTGGCCCTGCTGACCCTCGTCACGCTCGTCCAGTTCTTCCGCATCCTCAGGACGCACGTCGTGCTCGACGACGAGGGCCTCGCCTACAACAGCCGGCGCGTTACCTGGGACCAAATGACCTCGCTTGTCACCGACAAGTACCACGACAAGGGTTGGGTCGATCTGGCATACAAGAAGGCCGACGGGACCGAACACAAGCTTCGGCTCGACAGCTACAAGATCAAAGCCTTCGACGAGATCATCAGCGCCCTATGCCAGCGCAAGGGCTTCACCAGTCCGATCGCCAAACCGCCCGCACCGGACGAGCCTGGCGGCGGGCCCGTCCCACGGCAGCCGAGACAAGCCTAGGGCTGCCTGGCCTAGAGATCGCCAGCAGGGACCTCCGGGTACCTGGCGGCTCCCGGCGCTGGCGCGGGCAGCATTCTGACGCTTTACGTCACATCCGCGTTTCTGTAGACTACGTTTCAGCTTATCTGAATACGGACTTCCGGCACCAGCATGTCCGCCCAAATGTTGGGCAGCGACTACTGATGAGTGGTGCTTACATCCGGTCCAGAAGGCAGGAACGAACGAGGATTCCTGGACGATGCAATTGTAATGATCGTTCTGGCAGTGCCTGTGGTGCTCGCTGAGCGTGCGATGGCTGCATGGACCCCATCGCGAGAGCGATTATCCGGGACCTCCGGAACGAACGGCAGGGAATCCTTTGGTGTCGAGTCAGCGGTTGACGACGGAGGCAAGTAACGCATGGCGGATGCACGCATCGCAATGAATCCGAATAGAATCGCCCAGTACCTTGGCAAGCCCCCCGAAGAGTTTACTAAAGCGGATCTCATCAAGTTCATCGAGGGGAATAGCATCCAGATGGTCAACTTCCGCCACGTGGCAGGAGACGGCCGGCTGAAGACGCTCAACTTTGTGATCACCAGCAAGGCCCAGCTGGATCGGCTCCTCTCTAGCGGGGAGCGGGTGGACGGCTCGAGCATATTCTCTTACATCGATCCGGCCTCAAGTGATTTATACGTTATTCCGCGCTATAGAACCGTTTATGTGAACCCGTTTTCCCCAGTGCCGACCGTTGACATATTGTGCTCTTACTACACGAGCGAGGGCTTGCCGCTACCAAGCGCACCGGAGAATATCGTCCGAAGGGCGCATCAGGCATTGAAGGATAGCACCGGCTTGACGTTCGAGGCCATGGGCGAGTTGGAGTATTACGTTCTTTACGACCGACAGCACGCTTACACGGTTCCTCCTCAGAAGGGCTATCAGGAGTCATCACCATTCTCCAAGTGGGAGCGGTTGAGATGCGAGGCCATGCAAGCGATTGCACAGGCGGGGGGCAGAATAAAGTACGGACATTCGGAGGTCGGGCATATTCGTGGTGAAGATCATGAATTCGAGCAGCATGAGATTGAATTCTCCCCGGGTGCCGTGGAGGACGCGGCTGATCAGGTTGCGATCGCCAAGTGGATGCTCAGAATGATCGGGCATAAGTACGGTGTCGCTGTCACCCTTGCCCCAAAGATCTTCGTCGGCCATGCGGGAAGCGGCCTGCATGTTCACTCAAGACTGATGAGGGACGGGAAGAACGTCATGACCGAAGGGGACCGGCTGGGCGATAGGGGCCGAAAAGTCATCGCCGGCTATCTAGATCTGGCTCCTTCCCTGACGGCCTTCGGGAATACGGTGCCCACCTCCTACTTGCGGCTGGTGCCGCATCAAGAGGCGCCAACGAATATATGCTGGGGTGAGAGGAATCGAAGCGTGCTCGTAAGAGTCCCGCTGGGGTGGTTGGGCGTTAACGATATGATCAAGGATGCGAATCCGCGAGAGACGGGCTCGTCCTCCAGCTTTGCGGATAGCCAGACGATCGAGTTCCGTTGCCCAGACGGTTCGGCCAACATCTATCTGCTCATGGCAGGTCTGGCTGTAGCAGCTCGTCATGGATTGGAAATGGATGGCGCGCTTGATCTGGCGCAGAAGCTCTACGTGGATGTAAATGTCTTCTCGCAGGAACACCGGGAACTTCAAGACAGACTCCCGCAGCTGCCGACTTCATGCTCGGAGTCTGCTGAGAAGCTTGCCAAGAATCGCGGGATCTTCGAGAGAGACGGCGTCTTTCCCCCTGAAGTAATTGACGGGGTAGTCAGAACGCTGAAAAGCTATGATGACGAGAACCTAAGTGAGCGATTCTACGGTAGAGGAGAAGAGATCGAGAAGCTCGTCGAAGAGTATATGCATTGCTCGTAGCACTCGCGCCGGCCCCCCACGCGGAACCCATCGTGAACCCGCGGTCGCCCGAGTGTGCGGCTATACAAGACAGGCAAAAGCAAGTCCCGCCGGCAAAGTCTGAGCGAGACGCCGCAACGCGCAAGAGCTGTGTTTCCGCACATGCCTGAGGGCTCACTGCAACTTCGGGTGCTATTCGCGCGTCAGACACGCCGCAGTCGCGTGCAGCTGGAACCGAGACCCGGCCCCGGCTCTGCTCTGCCAAAGCCAGCACGCTGCAGATTAACTTCCCCCGTTCGGGCGAATCTCGAACGGGAGTGACAGGGTAAGCGTCTCTGGCTCCAGACAATTGCGGTCATTGCACGCTTGGATGTGGAGCTTTAATGCTGCAGGCGCCGGGCCCGGCTTCGCATCCTTGGCGATTGCCACAGGCACAGCGATCTTTATCTGGCCCTCATAAACGCTGAGAAGCTTCGGACTGAAGGCAAAGATGACCTGCTTGCCCTCGGGGTAAACGATTTGGCCGAGGCTTAGCGTGGGGTCTTGGCCGAGCTCGATTGACGTAGGCACAAGGTGCCCCTGGAGTGGCTTGTTCGAGTTGATGTGCCAGCCTTCGTCGATCGTGATCCGCACGTCAAGTCGGACGATCTGCCCCGGGCCCGCCTTTAAGCGAGCTGCAAACGCTTCGGCCGTCACGGGTTTCTTGCGTGCTCGGGCAACCGGGCCCGCCCGCCGAGGCCCGGCGCTCGCCTCGCCCGATGTTGCGGGCTTCGCAACGGCTGACGGGGACGATGTCGCGTCCAGATACATCGCCGCCGCGGTGATCATACTCGTCATGCCGCTCGGAGCCCGCTGCATCAGATCCTGGAACGCATCGAAGGACCTCGTAGCCGTCTCAAGGTAACGCTCATCCTCCGTCAGGCCTGCCAGTCGCACGAGCACACGAGCAGCCGTGCCATTGCCGGAAGGAATCGCCTTATCGAACGGATCTTTCGAGCGGATCAACAGGTCCTCGTGATCGTCGGCGGTAAAGTAGAACCCGCCGCCGTCTTCGTCGCGGTAGTGGCTATGCAGCACATCCATCAAGGCCCTGGCCTCACCAAGCCAGCGATCCTGGCCGGTGGCCTCGTAGAGCTCCAGCAGCCCCTCGGCCAGGAAAGCGTAGTCGTCCAGGTAGGCGTTAAGCTTGGCCTGGCCCTGCCGGTACGCCCGCAGCAGCCGGCCGTCCTTGCGCATCGTGTTCAGGATGAACTCAGCTGCCTTTGAAGCCGCCTTCGTGTAACGCGACTCACCCAGATGTCGGCCCCCATAGGCCAAACCCCCGATCATCAGCCCGTTCCAGCCCGCGAGAACCTTATCATCCAAATGCGGCCGGACACGCCGGCTGCGGTGCGTCGCCAGCTTGGCGCGATCGCGCTCCAGCCGCGCACGTAGCTGCGGGACCTCGACCCCCTCGGCCTTGGCGATCTCATCCAGGCCGCTGGCCAGGTAAATGANNTTTCGCCTGTGGCCTCGTCGCGGAAGTTGCCGTCGTTCGCCACACCATGGACCCGGCAGAAAAGCTCGCCCTCCTCCTTGCCCAGGATCGTGACGATTTCGTCGTGTTTCCAGAGGTAGAACTTTCCCTCCTCACCCTCACTGTCGGCATCGAGAGCGGAGTAGAACCCGCCCTGCCCGTCGGTCATCTCGCGTAGCACCCACTCGAAGATCCCCACCGCCACGCGCCGGTACTGTTCGTCGCCGGTAATCAGATACGCATCCACGTAGGCCCGGCATAGTTGGGCGTTGTCGTAGAGCATCTTCTCGAAGTGCGGCACCAGCCACCTCGCGTCAGTCGAATAGCGATGAAAGCCCCCGCCTAAGTGGTCGTGTATGCCCCCGCGGGCCATCGCTTTCAGAGTACGGGTGAGCATGTTAAGCGCCGATGCGTCCTTCGTCCGCCGGTACTCGTGGATCAGTAGGGCTAGGCCGCTGTGCGGCGGGAATTTCGGCGCGCTGCCAAAGCCGCCGGATCGCTCGTCGAACGAATCTCTAAGCTGCTCGATCGCTTGCGTGACCAGGTCGCGACTCACCTTTGACTTTTCTTGGCGATCTCCGTTGTGAGAGATCTGCTTCATCGCCGCGGCGAGCCGGTCAGCCTGCTTCTCGACGTCCGTGCGGCGCGTCCGCCAGATTTCGGCCAATCGCATCAGGATCGTCTTGAAGCCGGGCCGTCCCGGGCGGTCTTCTCGCGGAAAGTACGTGCCCGCGTACCACGGCCTTCCGTCGGGCGTGAGCCATACGGAGTTGGGCCATCCGCCGCGCTGCGTCAGCAGCTGCGTCGCGCTCATGTAGATCTCATCGATGTCCGGGCGCTCCTCCCGATCCACCTTGACCGCGACGAAGTGCTCATTCACGAGCTTTGCCACCTGGTTGTCCTCGAAGGACTCGTGCGCCATGACGTGGCACCAGTGACAGGTCGAGTAGCCGATGGACAGGAAGATCGGCTTGTCCTCCTTCTTCGCCTTCGCGGATGCCTCCGGCCCCCACGGATACCAGTCCACAGGATTGCGAGCGTGTTGAAGAAGATACGGGCTCTTCTCATGGATGAGCCGATTGAACTCTGGACCACCGTCCGGCGGGAGCATGGCGATCTCCTCAGGTGAAGGCAGCGGCTTGCGTGTGTGGTCGGCTTGCGCTCGACCTTGCTGCGGCCGCGCCGCCCACCAGATCAATATCACAATCAGCCCTGCAGCCGCTGCCCAGACCAGGCGGCTCGGCTGCAGCATTCACTGCCTGCCCGGCATGACGAACTCTCCTGCTTTGTCTCGCACCGCGCCACACCTACGACCTCGCTGCTCGACGGCCGGCGGCAGCGCGGGGAGACTCGTCTGCTATGACAAATGACCCTCCGACCCGAAGCTGGAGGCCTACCACAATCATAGGCAACTTCTCAACCATCGTGCGGGGCCCGCCCGGCTTTTCGTTTCTCGCTCCCGTCCCCCGCGGGCTCTCCCGTCGAAGTCCCTTTATATCATTGGCAAGACTCGCTCGCCGCGGGAAGTTCCCGCTTGATCGGCCCAAGACGCCCCGTACCATGGCGCTGCCCAGGATACGCGAGGTCAACACATGCCCACCGTCGCGCACATCACGCACGAAGCCGTCCAGAAGATCGGCGGCATCGGCGCGGTCTTGAAGGGAATGGTCACTGCTAGGAGCTACCAACAGAAGAAATGGCGGACGATTTTCGTCGGCCCCATGCAGGAAACCGATCGGGACGCGCGCGGTCTCTTGCCCGCCGGGTGTACCGTCTGGTACTGGCGCCAGGCTGGCATCGATCGGAAGCGCATCGCCTCGAGGTTCCTGCCCATCGAGACCCGGCTCGGCGTGCGAATCTTGTGGGGCCGACGTCGGTTCGCGCGCGAGCGAGGAGCCGTCGCCGCCAGCGTCGAGCTGCTCCTGATCGACGTAGACGATATGACTCCCCCCGAGGTTAAGGCCATCCAACGCCGCCTTTCACGCTCCTTCCGCATGCGATACTCCCTCTACCCGCACGACCTAGAGTTCGAGCGCTTCAATCGCCTGTCGCAGCCAGCCTTTGAGGCGCTCACCGCCTTGCATCCCAGGTCAAGCGATCGTTGCTTGCTGCTCTCGCACGAATGGTTCGGCGTGCCCACGGCCTTGTGGGCCATTGACCAGAGGGATCGCCGCTTTCGAACAGCCTTCCATGCGCACGAGGTGGCCACCGTCAGGCCCGTCGTCGAGCGGCATCCAGGACACGACGCGCGATTCTACAATGCCATGTACCTGGCCCTGAAGAAGCAACGATATCACGACCGCGTGTTCGGCGCCGCCCGAGCGACGTTCCGCTACGGCCTGATCAGAAACATCCACCGCATGGATCGCCTGCTCGCCGTCGGCGACCCCATTGTCGATGAGCTGCTGTTCCAAGGCCCGCTGGTCAAGAAGAGCCGCATCGACCTGGCCTACAACGGGATCCCAGCGTTCGCCATCAAGCCCGGCGAGCGCGAGGCCAGCCGCGAGAAGTTGCGTCGCTACGCGGAGCGTCTGCTCGGGACGAAGCCCACGTTCGTCTTCTCGCACGTTGCCAGGCCGGTGGTGAGCAAGGCGTTCTGGCGCGACGTCCAGGTGCTCGAGGCCCTTGAGCCGCTCTTCGCTGAGGCTGGCGAATCGGCCGTCCTGTTCGTCTTGGCCTCGGCTACCGCCGCAAGGTCACCGCAACAGGTCCGCAAGATGAGCAGCGCCTACGGTTGGCCCGTGCGACATCGCCGTGGTGGGCCGGACCTCCGAGGTCCCGAGCAGGACCTCTGGCAACACTTCGCCCCCTTTAACAAGCGGGCGAGAGTTTCCCGCATCATCTTCGCGAACCAGTTCGGCTGGTCCCGAACCGCTTGCGGTCCCAGTATGCCCGCAGACATGAACTTCATGGACCTGCGCCAGGGTAGCGACGTCGAGTTCGGAACATCCATCTACGAGCCCTTCGGAATCGCGCAACTCGAACCGCTCAGTTTCGGTGCGATCTGCGTGATCAGCTCCGTCTGCGGATGTGCCGGATTCGTCCAGAGCCTGGATCTACCCATCGCGCCCAACGTGATCGTTGCAGACTTCACCGAGGTGGACCCGCCGCCGCGATCGGTCCGGGCAGCACTGAGAATTGGCCGGCGTGAAGCCGCCGCGGCCGAAAGACGCGCCGCGCGTCGTATCGCTGATCGTCTCTTTGAGTTCCTGCCGAGAACGCCTGCGGCCCGCGCCCACTTGCTCCGCGATGGCCAGAAACTCGCCGCGCAGATGGGCTGGGAC
>JABAOF010005391.1_pt3 | contig 10611 bp, 16 predicted proteins | sample 7062171 | NCBI WGS metagenome assembly JABAOF01 (sample SAMN14538628, study PRJNA623070) | marine sediment metagenome | biome: marine biome [ENVO:00000428]; feature: marine pelagic biome [ENVO:01000023]; material: deep marine sediment [ENVO:00002113] | place: India: Gulf of Khambhat ... | reverse complement strand
TAAATTGTACGACCAGCTCTTTGAGCAAGGGTCCATTTCTGCTGCTGAGTACCGTCCGTGGGCTCAGTTTGCAGAGAGATTCAAATTGGTCTATGAACCTGCCGTGAAAAGCTGGCTCTCTGCTCGGTCAGCACAGGAGAAGGGTGATGCAGCCGATGCCATCATAGCCGTCAAGAACGAATTGTTATCGTTCTACATTGCGGCGTTGGCGAAGAAGGAAGGAGGCGGTTAATGCCCATTCCAGTAGTAGCGATCATCGCAGGTGCGAGTGCGGCGGTCGATCTGGCAGTGAAGCTGATGAATGCAGCGAAGGACATGCCCGATGCAGACAGTCCCGAAGCACAGGCCGAGTTGAAAACGCTGGAAGCCAGATTAAACCTTACTCTGGCAGAGGTTAAATCTTACCAGCCCAAACAGGTCTAGGTTTTCACTTGCCTAAAGCAATCATAGTCAGCTGCAAAGGTACCTTTGAGGGCTGGCTATGTTTGTCCTGCCGAGCGAAATTCTGGCCCGAGGATTTGTTTCGGAAGCACCTGGAAGTACATCATTCCGGCAAAACCTTGGGCCAGATTCAAATTGATTCCTTGCGACGACCTTACAATTCTGTTAGGGTGCTCTCCAGAATACCCGTTTAATATGCGTTTAACGGGTCTATAAGGCCATTTCTCTATTTGGAGGTCCCCATGGCAGCAAATGCGAAGAGACAGGCTTCTCAGGGCCGTGGAGAGGTAATTGATATTACCGCTCTCAGGCCAATGAAAAACAATGCCCGCAAGCACAACGACTATAATGTGAACCTAATTCAGGAAAGCGTTAAAGAGCTTGGTCCTGCCCGATCAGGCGTTATAGACGAAAACGGTCAAATACTGGCTGGACACGGGACCCTCGAGGCACTAAAAAAAGCAGGAATAAAAAAAATTAGGGTAATAGACGGGAACAAGGATGAATGGATCGTCGTACGTCGCAATGGCCTAACCGAAAAAGAAAAAGAACGGCTGTCTTTGTACGACAACAGGACAGCCGAATTTGCGACGTGGGATGGGGATATTCTGTCAGTTATTGCGAATCGAAACCGAGAGCTCCTGGCGGGCCTATGGTCAGAGGAAGAAATTGAAAGGATAGCTAGCGGTTGGGCACCCATAGACGAAAAAGAAACCGATCCGGAAAACTATAGGGACTCTTTTATCCTTCGAATAGAGGGAGTGGAATCGAAGCATCGGGATAAACTTGTGTCGCAGATTAATGAGCTGATGAAGAAAGAAGGATATGAGTACGAGTGCGAAGCCTTTTAGATTGGCCTGCTTGATGAGCTATTTCTACCTGCGCAAATGCCCACAGCGGAGGCTAGAACAAATTTTAACGCTTCCCGACATAGATATATTAATGGACTCAGGTGGGTTTACCGCGAAAAATATCGGCGAAGAAATCAATTTAGATGAGTACATAGATTTCATAAAGCACTATGGCAAGCGATTGTTTGGTTACATGGCACTGGATATCCTTGGCGACCCCAAGGGGTCAGATCGAAACCTGAGAAAAATGCAAAAGGCCGGATGCCAGCCGATACCCATTCACGTCCGCGGCGATGAACAAAAAAGAATGGATGAGTTGTTTAAGATGTCCGACTATGTTGCTTTGGGAGGACTTAGGCTTCCTAAAAGGACAATATGCCCGCCGTCGTACGTCCATCAAAAAATGATATGGGCAAAGGGCAGGAAGGTCCATTGGCTTGGCTATTCAAATTTAGGGCTTGCCCAAAGATTTAAACCTTTTTCGTGCGATGTGGTTTCTTGGGCAGCTGGTCATATGTGGGGAAGGCTCGATATTTACCTCGGAAAAGGCAGATGGAAAAAGACTACATTTAAGGATTTGCAAAAGAAAGATGTGCGCAGCTTAGATTCGGACACAATCCTATATCTAAAGTCGTTGGGGTTTGAAGCCGATCAATTCTTAAATAAGGACTATTGGCATCGCAATGTAAGAAAAGGAATTCCGGTACATCAAAACATAACCATAATATCTAACGCCTTTTCTCACGTAGGCCATGCGAGGGATGTCATTAATCGCTTTGGGGTAAAAATTTTTTTAGCCTGCGAACCTAGCAATGACGATTTTGATTGTATCTACGCCTGTAAAAAGTTATTGGATCGGGGACAAACGCCCAGCACGGGAGAATTTAAACACCAAGACCTATGGGACCAAATTGACAATAAAACCTTAAAGGCAAAATGAAAGCTAGAGTGATCGCTACCTTCCGATTTGAAGCCTTTCATAGATGGCCTAACGCTCCGCATGACGTGCGGTTCCTGGCCGACCTACACAGACACGAATTCCATGTCCGCATGGAAAAAATTGTAAGCTCTTTTGATCGAGAAACGGAATTTATAACTCTCAAAAAAGCAGGTCAGGCTGTCAGGGAAGAATTGCAAGCCAAGGAAGGTTCGGAAATTTGGTCTTGCGAACATTGGGCAGAGGCTTTTGTTAACTGGATCGGCTTGGATGCCTGCGAGGTATGGGAAGATGGAGAAAACGGCGCAAGGGTTGAAAGATAGTTTTTACATCGCTCTCTATTTAATCGCCATTGTAATCGCTAATACAATAGTCGCATGGTACGGTCAGGCCGCTCTGGTCGTAACCGCTTTCCTTTTAATACCCTTTGACCTTGTAGTAAGGGACGTTTTGCATAACAGATGGCATGGGAACTATCTATGGCCTAAAATGGCCGGCTTAATTCTGGCAGGTAGCGTTTTAACTTACCTGCTAAATGCAGACACCTTAAAGGTTGCCGTAGCTTCTTTCGTGGCGTTCTGCGCCGCTGGTTTCGTGGACGCAATCGTCTATCACATTTTATACAAACAAGCCCGCCTTATAAAAATCAATACCTCTAATTTATTTTCTGCGCTAACAGACTCAATAGTTTTCCCCTTCCTTGCCTTTGATGTGGTATCCTTGAGCTTGTCAGGGGCGCAATGGGCAATGAAATTTACAGGCGGAATTTTTTGGTCATTGGTTTTAATTAGGGGGATGAAAGTATGATTCAATGTGTTCGCAAGATTCAATTTTGTGCAGGTCATCGGGTCATGGCGCACGAAAGCAAGTGTCGCAACCTCCACGGGCACCAATATGAATTGGAAATTTTCGCTACCAGCGATCAGTTAGATCACTTAGGCAGGGTAATCGATTTTTCCGTCTTAAAAGGGAAGATAGGCGGGTGGGTTGATCGATATTGGGATCATGGATTCATTCTGTTTGGAGCAGACACAGAGGCGTGGGCGGCAGTCGAATCCGTATCGGGTCAAAAAATGTTTTCGTTGCCTTACAATCCTACAGCTGAAAACATAGCTTGGTATATGTTAAAAACTGTCTGTCCCGAACTAATGGCTGGCACTGGCGTTCGGGTATGGAAAGTTGTTTGTCACGAAACCCCAAACTGCAGGGCGGAAGCAAGTGAACTATTACCAGATTAACGAAATCTTTTTTTCGATCCAGGGCGAAGGTATAAGGGCAGGAACGGCAAATCACTTTGTGCGATTCTCAGGCTGCAATATGCAATGCGACTATGAGGCGGGACCTCTTTCTCCAGGTGGATTCGCTTGCGATACTGAATTTGTATCCGGCCGTAAGATGCCACTCGAAGAAATAATTCACGCCCTAAAAGCCCAATCGCTGTCCTGCAAGTGGATCATTCTCACTGGTGGAGAACCAGGGCTTCAAATAAACCAACCCCTAATAGATGGGCTGCACGATGAAGGATATAAATTGGCCGTCGAAACAAATGGTACAATAGAGCTCCCATGTAGAGAGGGAAGTACATTAGATTGGATAACGATTAGTCCCAAGGTAGCGGAACACGCTATCAAACAGCTCGTTTGCGACGAGGTAAAATACGTTCGCGCTCATGGGCAGGGGATCCCAAGACCTTTTGTAACGGCCAACCACAAACTTATCAGCCCTGCCTTTGAATCCACGGGATTATCGAAAAAGAATTTAGACTGGTGCATTAAGTTGGTAAAAGAAAATCCCGAGTGGCGACTTAGCTTGCAACAACACAAATTTATGCAGGTAAGATAGAGTAACGCGAGGAGCCGCATTTTTAAAATTGGCTCTATGAGCGAGTTACGCTCCATTAAACAAAAATAACCGGGGGGAGCGTACAGCGCTCCAAGAGCGAAAATCAAAACCGACGCTCCTAATTAAAAAGGATCCTCCATGTATGTTCTAGATTGGAAAGAAGTTTACGAGCGAATTAAAGAAGCTCCCAAGGGGATTTTGTATGGCATTCCTCGAGGCGGAGCCGTGGTAGCTGGCATATCGCAGCGGGCTACGAAAAACATCCTGCAATGCGATTTCATAGTAGATGACCTTATAGATTCTGGAAAGACTATCGAAACCTATAAGCAAAAATACGGCAAGCCAGTTTGGGCGATGGTAAACAAAAAGAAAGAGGGAATAAAGGAATGGGTTAGATTCCCTTGGGAAGATACAGACCCACACAAAGACTTGGAAGATTCCGTCGTAAGGCAACTCGAATTCATAGGGGAGGACCCGACCCGGGAAGGATTGAGGGAAACACCTCGTAGGGTAATATCTGCCTTGTCGGAATTTACACAGGGATACTCGCAAGACCCCGTCGAAATTTTAGGTACGACTTTTGATGAACCTTACGACGAAATGGTTTTGATTAGGGACATAGAATTTTCTTCGTTGTGCGAACATCATATGCTTCCGTTCATAGGAAGCGCGACCATAGCTTACATTCCCACTACGAAGGTTGTCGGGCTGAGTAAGGTTGCCAGGCTTGTGCAGTGCTACGCTAAACGGCTTCAAATTCAGGAGCGGATGACTCAGCAAATAGCTCATTCGATTAAGGATGCCTTAAAGCCGCATGGAGTGGGAGTTATGGTCAAAGCGAAACACCTCTGTATGGCCTTGCGAGGAGTCGAGAGCAATGGGGCGATGGTTACTTCCTGCCTGTTAGGTTATTTTAGGGAGCGACTAGAAACCAGAAACGAGTTCCTGCGTTTGTGCTCGTAATCGTTGTTCCCTCCCGTGGTAAATGCGAGGATCGGACTATGATTACATATTCACAATTACAATCGTTAATTAAAAAAGACCTTACTGCCTGGATTGAGGGCGAAGATCCAAGCGACCCTCTATCTCCCGGCGAAGCTCTTCAAATTTTTTCCTGGCACTACTGCCAATCCAATCCCAATTGATCCCCATTGATCCCGATTCGTCCCGATTGATCCCCACCTAATAAGGGGAATTCCCCCCACCTTAATAAGGGGAAAATGCCCTTTTCTTGCGACGGAAGCCCAAAAAAGCCACGGATCTAGTGTCCTTTTAGGCACTAAATCCGCTTTGTAACCTGACGGTTTTAGTGAGGAAAAAAAATCCAAATCCCAAAAAAAGCCACTATTTCCGTGGAGTTATATTGGGTTTAAGGGTTGACCCGTTTAATGGGTATGGGAGGATAGGTATAGATGGTTGATTTTAAAAAACAAAACGAAGGGAGACAGGAGATGAAAACACCAAACGCAACAAAAGCCAATGCCACGGAGGTCCTCCGCTGCAGCAAATGTAATTGGGTATTACAGGATGGTGCGACGGAGTGTTCTTCCTGCGGGCATAAGATTCATTTGTCGGATGAGGTCAATCCGGAAATGATGTTCCAGACCATTAACAAAAAATTGTTAGTGGCAGCGATCAAAGGCGAGATTGATCTTTACGCCTTGGTCAAGCAAGAGCTTGCCAATCGGGGATACGACGATGAGGGGAATGTCGTCGGGTGGGCAAACAGGCCAAACCCCTCCCCGCAGAGAGTGGTAGTTGAAATCGATGGTCAGTCCATCAGCTACCAGTTGAATAGAAATTCCTACGGGACCCGCCGAACCAATCGCAAGCCTCATACTTGCCCTACCTGCAAAAAAGAAATCGTTGAGTACTTAGGACTGGAAATAGTTGTGGAACGGGACACCAATTACAAATACGTCCAATGGTACCGCTCCGTGGACCGTCATTGTTTTGTCTGCAAAGCCGCTCGGGCCCGTCTGCTAAATTTTTAGGAGGAGATGAAAAATGGTCAACCCAAAAGGTCAAATCAAAATCGCTTTAAGGATTCTTAATCGAAGCTAACAGGAGGACCAGATGAAAAGGATTCCAAAAGAATACCAGGAAAAGGTACGGGCTGAGATCGCCGCTCGGCGCAAGCTCGCCCGTAAGGTTAAATGCGACCACAAACATCTCACCGACAGCGTGGTCGGAATCAAATTCCAGGGACTAAACAAGGACCCCATCCGGATCGTAGGTTGCCTGGATTGTCACGAGTTAGTACCTCAGCCAAAAAAAATCCAAAAAAGGGAGGAGAAGTAAAATGGCTAGATGTCCAGATTGTAATAAGTTTGTCAGCTTGGAGGAAGTTGAACCGGAGGTCAATACGCTTGAAGTGGATGAGGAAGGAATCATCGAAGCCGATGTTAGGATCGTAAACGCCTGCGCCGATTGCGGTACGGAGTTAAAGGAATACACCTTCGACTTCGACGGGGAGAGCGATGATTTGCAAAGCGCATTCGAAATCCACAAAGAGGAGATGGCTAAGACCTGGACCACTCACGAACCGAAACTTCTTAAGGAAGGCTGTCCCGAACACGTCGAGGGACAACCCTGCCGTACTTGCGGGTGGGAAGGGGAATTGCTTCCTCCCCTGCACACCGATCTGATTATCGAAGAATATGATCCCCCGCAAGAGACTCCACAATTCGGAAAAATCATCGCCAGTATCAAAAGCAGTAATTGCACAAGCCTAATAAGGGAGGGCAATCAAGCGGAACTGGATGAATTAAAACAGGCCAAGGTGGAATCAAAACCACGTCTGCCGATTCGTCAGATGCCTGAATATGAAGCAGACAAAACCGTTCACGAGTTGACCATCGAAGAAACGGGCAGCGAGAGGACTGATCGAATGGAAGGCAAGGGTCGAGGCGCAAGGCACTACTACGGAGCGACTATCAATTATGTGGTTCGTTGTAGTTGCGGGGAATTCGAATTCGACGGGACCCTCACCGATGATGTTCAGGCTTCCGCAATGGAGGACTTAGTTTAGAGGAGATGTGTTTTATGATTCGCAAGCGAAAAACAAAAAAGAAATCCGCGAGCCAAAAGGTTATCGACACCATACTTGATCAGCCAACCCATGCGCCGGAAAGCGAGGTGGAGTCCAAGCGCAATTCTACTCACGATCCAAATTGCGAGAATTGCAATGCGCGCATTGCGGATCCCAATTACCTTTGGCTGGTTAAGAATCGATTGACTCGTATGTCCAGGCACGCCGTAGCTCCGACGCACGACGAGGCAATCAAGCTCGCAGGGTGGGCGAAGGCGGATGTTCTATACGCCATCATTACCAAATCACCGCCTCGCTATTATGGGAAACGCCCGACAGGGCAGGTATCAAGGTCCGCCGCGCGACCGAACGAAAGGGGTGCAACCATGGGTGCACGTACAGAAAAATCAGACGCTGGCAGAGGTTCAATTTTCTTGTTTGATCATCCGGTAACTTCTGTCATCAGACGCATGGGCAAGGAAGGCTTTAACTTTGCCCGAGCGAAAGGGTCTTTGCAGGCTCTTAAGGTGTCCCCGATGCCGACAGATAATTGCATCAGAACCTTCCTGTACGCAGGCAAGGCGGGAACCAGAGGAGCGCCTGCAAGTCTTAGCAGCGACGAGCTTAGCAAGCTCAGACACGCCTATTCCAACGGCGGGAACGGCAAGGATGTTAAGGCCAAGGTAAAGGCTAAATCGAAGAAAAAGAAATAGCCGAATCACCCCTCAACCAGAGGGGTGACCGTCGAGGGGTGGTCGCCCGACGCTGATGAGGCAGACCAAAAAAACAGGAGGTGTTTTATGAATCGAATCAAAATTACTATTGCGGACCAAGAGGGTACGGTTTTGAACTCGCTTGAAATCCGCTCTCCGCTCGCTGAGCTTGCGGACATAGAGCAGATGGTCACGAATTATTTAGAGCAAGCCCATCTCAAGCGAGCGGCTTTTGAGGTTGTTCCGGATTGTTTGGATTGCGGACAGCCATTGACGGATGAGGAATTGCTCAACCCCGAGCAACCCGACATTTGTGCCAGCTGTATTGACAGGCAGATTTACGATATCGAGGGCGAAGAAAAATAGATGACGGTATTGTCCGTCCAACAACAAAGGAGATGTTATGAGACCGAAGGATGTTTCAAAATTACTGGCAGCGACAATCGCTGCTCGCTTGGCCGTTCTAGTTACGGGAGCTCCAGGCGTAGGGAAATCCGATGTGGTGGAGCAAGCCGCTGCGTCGGCAAAAAATGAATTGATTGTTTCCCACCCTGTAGTTTCCGACCCCACCGAAGCCAAAGGAATTCCTTGGCCAAAGGAAGGTGGAAAGGTCGCCACGTTCCTGCCGTTTGAGGACCTCCATGCGGCTTTGACCTGCAAGAAGCCTACCACTTGGTTTATTGACGACATCGGCCAAGCGGCTCCCGCCACGCAAGCCAGTTTCATGCAGCTATTGCTTGCTCGTAGGGTCAATGGCAAGAAGCTTCCCGATCATTTGACCTTCGTTGCAGCTACAAACAGGAGGACTGACAGGGCTGGCGTTAGCGGATTGCTCGAGCCTGTCAAGTCTAGGTTCCTTTCAATTGTTTCCTTGGAACCGAACTTGGATGATTGGTGTAATTGGGCTTTGAAAAGCGGAGTTCCCGCCGAGTTGATTGCCTTCCTGCGCTTTCGACCCGAACTGCTTCATCAGTTCAATCCCACCCTGGACCTAGTGAATTCTCCCTGCCCTAGAACTTGGGCGAACGTAGGCAGAATTATAAACCTCGACTTGCCTGAAAAGTTGGAGCTTACGACTATGATTGGAGCCGTAGGCGAAGGTCCAGCCGCCGAGTGCCAAGCGTTTCTTAGGATATGGCGCAACCTTCCTTCCTTGGATGCAATCCTGGCCGACCCGACGTCGGCGGAAATTCCCGATCAGCCTGCGACGCTCTATGCGGTGTCCGTAGGTTTGGCAGCTAAGGCGAATCAAAACAATTTCAGCCGCATTAAGACCTACGCGGACCGAATGTTTGAGGACGGCAAGGGTGAGTTTGCTGTCCTTACTATTCGTGACTGCGTTAGGAAGAACCCTTCGATTCAAAGCACACCCACATTCATCGAATTGGCTTCATCGAAACTAGGGAATCTATTTACAGGGGAGGAAGACTAAAATGGAAAACAAACTTAACACACGAGCGATGTTAGTGGCCTTGTCGGTTCGTATGTGGCTCGCCCGCAAGTACGACAGGAAGGTGAGCGATGAGATTGCCGAAAAACATAAGGCGTCTAAAGATGCCGGCAGGTATAACAAAAACCTTTTGCCTGTAGAAGCCCCTTCCTATAAGGCGATTGCGCAGGCGATGCAAAAGGCGAGGAGCTTCCACTACGAACAGACTTTGCCGTGGAGCGACGAAGGATCAAGAATCCTCACCGCTGAAAACTATATGGCTTACACCGAAGGGATGCGCGAGCACCGCAATGAATTTGAAGTCGCTGTAGCTCAATTTCTGCCTGAGTATCCCTCTCTGCACGAAGCCGCAAAGCGTGTAAGCGGATCGCTCTTCAAAGAGGAAGACTATCCTCGCATATCCGACTTGCCAGGCAAGTTCGGTTTCAACATGAAATTTTTCCCGCTCCCCGACGCAGGGGATTTCCGCGTGAACTTGAAAAGCGGGGACGTTGATTCCATTAGGCAACAAATCGAACACGACACCCATGCGGCTATTGAGGAAGCCGTAGGGGACCTTTACAAGCGGCTTCATGTGGCAGTCAGTCATATGACTGAAAAGCTGTCCGACAAAGACGGCAAGTTTAAAAACACTCTGGTCAGCAACGTGCAGGAAATTTGCGATCTGATTCCAAGGTTAAACTTGACCAAGGACCGCAAGCTGGATCAGATGCGCCGAGACATCGAGGGCACTTTAACGGCCTACGAAGCCGATGACCTGCGCACAGATAAAAAGCTCAGAAAAAAGGTTGCGGCTAAGGCGCAGGAAATTGAAAACGACCTAGCCGCTTTCATGGGGAGGTAGTATGGCAGACACAAGACAAAAAATAATGCAGGCGAGGTCAAATCTGGTTCTGGACGAACCATTTTTCGGCTCTCTGGTTTTGAAACTGGAACCCGTGGAAGACCGCAATCACAAGACCCTTTGGGTAGATGGGAAGCGAATCGGGTACAACCCCGATTATGTTTCCCGTCTATCGAATCCTGAATTGCAAGGGGCTTTGTGTAAAGGGGTCCTCCATGTAACAAACGGGCATCCCTGGCGACGTTCGGGCAGGGACGAAAAGACCTGGAATGAGGCTTGCTCGTACGTCGTAAACCCGATTGTCCAAGAGGCCAAGATGGTCCTGCCAAAGGATCCCGAACCGCTCGTAGACGGCCAGTACAGGGGGATGGCCGCTGAACAGGTATTTCAAGCCCGCAAAGCGCTGAATATTACAGGGGATTCTGGCCAATCTAAGGACTCCTGGCAGGGACAGCGTGGAAAAAGCGCTGAAAATAGGGGAAATAGCGCAGAAAAACAGGCA
>JABAOF010003262.1_pt11 | contig 10612 bp, 16 predicted proteins | sample 7062171 | NCBI WGS metagenome assembly JABAOF01 (sample SAMN14538628, study PRJNA623070) | marine sediment metagenome | biome: marine biome [ENVO:00000428]; feature: marine pelagic biome [ENVO:01000023]; material: deep marine sediment [ENVO:00002113] | place: India: Gulf of Khambhat ... | reverse complement strand
CATCCGCTACACAATGTCAGAATGTCGGATTCTGTCTCTTCAGCCATGGAGAGGTTCCTAGCAGCGATTGCCAGCCAACTTTTGAAGTCGAGTGACTTCATAACCACAGGGTCGGGGCAACAAGAAGCATCTGTTATGTCTTTCGTCTTTACGCCAAGCTGATCTAAAACCTTAATGGATATAGCTTCAATATGGGGGAGTCTGGCGGGAATGAGACAGCCCAGAAATAACGCGTATTCCTTCATTCTTTCATCTCGCCTGATTTCAAGAGGGTGCCCGCTCCAGCCATTTTCATTAGCTTTTGAACCTCTTCCAGCGCCTTTTGGCTGCTTATCGTCAATGGAGGGGTTTCGCTCAGACCGAGCTTCCTTCGAAGTTTTCTGGTGTATCCAGTGAACGGAAACTCGTGTCCGGTTTCGAAGAGGGCTTTCAACACGTTTTTGAGGGGAGCTGGAGAATAGCCTTCTTTGGTTGCAAGGTTTCTCAGAGCAAGCATAAGGTCAGTCACTTCAACTCCTGTTGGACACCTTTCTTGGCAAGTGAAGCAAACTGTGCACATCCAGATTTCTTTGCCTCTCAGCACATCATCTCTTAACCCAAGAAGAGACTGGTGAACCACTCTTCTAACGCGAAAGCTGGTGTAGAAGCTGGTTGGGCAACCTCCGGTGCAGGAGCCGCATTGATAGCAGCGTTGCAGAGTCTCTCCTCCTGGAGTCGACAGGATCTCGTTTCGAAACTTAGGATCCCGTTTTCTCAGAGCCCCTCACATCCCAAGATGTAGAGTCCATCAAGTGTGGCGTTTATGACTGTTCGTTTCGATAGTAGCAGTTGTTCCAGTTTCGTCATCCCTTATAGTAGTAGGGTCTCTTGAGGTAACAGAACGCTTCGGTGGCCGCTACGATAGCTTGCCCCACAGCTGTTCCGATTTGCTTAACTGGACCTGTGGTTACGTCTCCAGCGGCGTACACTCCGTTGATGCTGGTTCGTTGACGGTCATCTACGACGATGAACCCACCTTTGTCCAGCTCAACTCCTGCCTCTTTAGCAACCTGACTATTTGGTACTTCACCCACTTGGACGAACACGCCGTCAACGTTGGTTTCCTCGGTTTCGCCTGTTTTGTTGTTGGTGAGAATCACACTTTTCACTTTGACATCACCTTTTATCTCTTTAAGTTCCGTGTTCCATAGAACCTCTACTTTCTGCGCCTGCAGGTCTTTTACGAGGGCTCCTTCTGCCCGCAGTTGAGCTCTTCGATGAGCCAGCTTCACATCTGACGCCAAGTTGGCTAGGAATATGGCGGAGCAAGCAGCTGAGTTTCCGCCGCCCACGACGAGCACTCTTCCTCCTTTGAAGAAGGCTCCGTCGCAGACTGCGCAGTAGCTTACTCCTCTTCCACGAAACTTTTCTTCACCCGGCACTTGTAACGATCGATAGTGACAGCCTGATGCAATGATTACAGCAGAGGCCGTATAAGTTGCTTTATCTGTTTTGACCTTTTTTTCATCCCCCAGATCTAGCTGAACCACCCTCTCCAGCTCATTAATTTTTGCCCCGACCTTCCTGCAGTGCTCTGTCATTTTCTCGACTAAGTCTCGTCCACTAATACCTTCGAAGCCTGGGTAGTTTTCGACTAGTGGCGTTTCGGAGGCTGCACCTCCCGGAGTCTTCTCCTCAAGAACTAAAGTTGTTAGTCCGCTGCGAGCCCCATAGAGGCCAGCTGTGAGGCCAGCTGGTCCGGCACCCACTACAATCAGATCCCAATGTTCCAGTTTCTCAACCATCCACAACTTTTCACATTGAGGTAAGTTGTTCTACTAACAAAACTCTATTTAATAAATCGATCGTTGATATAAGTTTGCGGCACGCTCGTGTGCGACCGCTCTCTAACTCGGCATTTTGACGTGTAATTCTAAGCACTAGAACAAGTAACGNNAGTGCTTTTTCCGGAAAACCACGGTTCCGCAGTCCTTGCAGTAGTAAAAGTTACTCTTCGTTTTTTTCTGTTTTTCCTTGTCGATGTCGTTGCCACACTTAGAGTTGGGACATTTCATTCATCGCACTTCCTTCTTCCCATCATGTTCTCTTGAAGAGTTTGTATTCCGATGGTTCCAGATCGAAATAATGACAGTCCTTGCATACATCGCCGTCTATCTTCGCTCTTAACAAGCCACAGTAAACCGCTTTTGGCAGCGAAATAGCTTGCTTGCAGTCACCACAATTGCCCACTGAGTCATAAAACATCTTCCTAACATGGTTTCTTCGGGATTTTTCGAATCTCTGGAGCTTCTCAGGCTTTTGTGGTCCTTTAATTCGAGAAAACATTCTGGCACCGCCTGTGCCTGAAAGTCTGCGTGCGTTATTAAAAAACTTATGAAGACACAATATGAATTGAAAACATGGCTTTTGGAATCCTAGGAGATCACAACGACTAATAAATAGACAAGCTGTATTAGACTGAACCAAGTGAAGGAATGCACTCGTGAAAAAGCGGTTCGAGCTTTTGGAGCATACCGCAGATGCCTACATAGCAGCCTACGGCGATAGCCTAGAGAAAGCTTTTGAAAACGCGGCTTTAGCTACATTTGAGATCATGACTGACCTCGGGAAAGTCAAGCCAGAGACTGAAGACTTCGTAGAAGTGGAAGAACATGACGAATACGCTCTTCTTTACGGTTGGCTGGAGGAACTTCTGATCAGATTCGACACAACGAGCAATCTGTACTGCCGTTTTGAAGTTTCCAGCATAGAGAAAACGCTTGCTGGTTTCAAGTTGAAGGCAAAAATCTGGGGAGAACCTTTTGATCCAGAGAGACACCTGCAAAAGGTTGGAGTAAAGGCAGTAACCTACCATCGAATGGAAATTGTGAAAAAACCGAAGACGGTGACCGTACGGTTCATTCTTGACATTTGAGTTGTTTTTCACTCATTATTGCGCATACACCAAAATTGTTTATATATTTCACTCCGAGTTTGTTGTGCGGTGAATTCGATGCGTGGCTACGAAAAGCGATTTGGACACAGAACAAGGGTTCCACTCGAAAAAGTCGACGAATATACATGGAGGATACCTAAAACATTTAAGCCCGGCATGCGAGTGCCCGGAGTCGTCTTCGCTGACAAGAATCTGCTTGAAAAAATGACGACAGATCGAACCCTTGAACAGTGTGTCAATGTCGCGCATCTTCCGGGTATTTGCAAGCATGCCATTACTTTGCCTGATGGCCACGAAGGTTATGGCTTTCCAATAGGCGGCGTCGCAGCCACCGACTATGAAAAAGGCGTAATCAGTCCTGGAGGAGTAGGATATGATATAAACTGCGGCGTTCGACTGTTAAATACTAACCTATCCGAGGCTGACATTCGACCCAAGCTCGCTGAACTAACCAACACAATCTTCAAAAATGTTCCCTGCGGACTCGGAAGTCGACGAAAAGACTTCCGTCTAACCTCCCACGAACTCGACCAACTTGCAGCGCAGGGCGTGGGATGGATTGTGAAACAGGGATTGGGTCGGCCCGAAGACGCTGAGCACTGTGAAGAAAACGGATGCATGAAAGCAGCCAACCCGGACAAGGTTTCCGTCACCGCCAAGAAACGGGGTTTTACTCAAATCGGCACATTAGGATCGGGAAACCACTTCCTTGAGATTCAGAAGGTTGACAAAATCGTTAATCCGCAAGTCGCCAAAACCTTCGGCATCAGTCATGTAGGCCAAGTCACCGCCATGATTCACTGCGGCTCGCGCGGATATGGACACCAGATATGCTCAGACTACCTACGCATCATGGAGCAAGCAGTTCACAAGTACAAAATTGACCTGCCGGACCGAGAGCTCGCTTGCGCACCAGGCACAAGTAAAGAAGCAGAAAACTACTATCAAGCCATGTCCTGCGCTGTCAACTATGCTTTTTCCAACCGTCAGGCGATTACTCATTGGGTGCGCCAAAGCTTTGAGCAGGTATTCAAAAGGCCAGCGGAAGAATTTGGCTTGAACCTCGTCTACGATGTCGCTCACAACATCGCGAAAATCGAGAAACACACACTAAATAAACACACAACAAAAGTTTGGATCCATAGAAAAGGTGCAACCCGCGCTTTTGCTCCTGAACGCATAGAAGTTCCGGCCGATTATAGAGCAGTTGGACAACCAGTAATCATACCAGGAAGCATGGGCACCAGCTCATGGTTGCTTGTCGGCACACCAAAAGCCATGGAAGTCTCGTTTGGCTCCACAGCTCACGGAGCCGGCCGCATGATGAGTCGAAAAGCCGCAAAACGAAGGTTTTGGGGAGGAGACGTGAAAAAGGCCTTGGAACAACGTGGAATCATCATTAGAGCCGCAAGCCAAGTTATCTTAGCCGAAGAAGCAGATCCCGCCTACAAAAACGTAGATCGAGTGGTAGAAGTGAGTGACAAACTTGGCATCGCAACACGAGTAGCTAGATTACTACCGATTTCAGTAGTAAAAGGTTAAGCCAAACTCGTTGAAAGGCTTCCTACAGTACTGCCCCACAAAAAAACGAACAATCAAACATCAATCACAAAAGATAATATAGGCAACAAGGTCGCACACGCAGGGAGAACCATGAGAAAAAACTCACCTAACATAAGAAAGGCAATCATCTCTTCTGCGCGCGCGGGGTCAAAAAGCAACGGAAGCGTTGAAGGAAAAGGGCTGCCTCTAACAACTTCCCACGGGAGACGCCAACGAATGATTCTTCGGTTAACAGGCGAACAATTACGCTTTTTGAAGGATGAAAGTAGAAAGGCTCATCCGATTGAAGCTTGTGCCCTTCTTTTTGGGAGATTAAATTTCAGAGAGGCTGTTGTAACGAAGGTTGTGGTGATGACAAACGTTTTAGAAGCATCGACCAGATTTAAGGCTGACCCGCAAAAGGTTTTTGATGCCTTCGAAGAAGCAGAGCGAAACGGGCTACAGTTTGTAGGTTTCTTTCACTCGCATCCAGCGCCTGCCAGACCTTCAAGGGTTGACCTTCAGTACATGAGGCTTTGGGGTGAAGCCGTTTGGCTAATCCTGTCTGCTAGCGATGGAAGAATAGCGGCGTTTCAGATGACTGACGGCAATCTACATGAACTAACTATTAAGGTCGAATCCACGCGAAGGCCGGAAACCGGGAATGTCTCCTCCTAGTCAGTATCTTCCATACTAGCGCGCATTTCTTTAACTAAAGAACAGATCGTCGAAAGCTTTCTATGTTTGTGTACGCGCTCTCTTTGGATGTGCCCCTTGTTCTTCTCTAATTCTCTCCCACACGGAATCCCACAACCATTCCAATTGCTCCAACATGACCTCATAAACTTCTTGTTCTCCTGTAGGCTTCAGCCCGTCCACGTTTACAGTTGTCGATTGAAATTTCATTCCTAAAGCTTTGGCCTTGTCTATAACATACGCTTGGACCTTAGTGTACATTTCCCAGTCGGGAGGTTGTGTCCGCGCCTCCGCCAACCACTTCAGAACTTGTCTTTCATTCATTTCTCTTGCATCTCTCTAAGGAATGAAAAATCCACAACATAGCTGTAACCAGTGTAAGCGTCTGCTTTGACTTTTTCATCTATCCAGTCGACACTTTCTTTCGGCAACGTGATGCTGATGGTTCCTCGAAGCATTTCAATCCCCTAGTTTAGGCACATTTCGAATTTGGATTTACGATTCATAACTCTTATTAATCTTACGAGTCCACGTCAACCTGCAATGTCAAATCAAAAAACCAAACAAAAAGAACGCGCGCAGGAGAACGCTGCTGAGAATAAGGCTCAAGAAATTAGGGCTCAGGTTGAAAAAATTCTGGAGAGGCTAGAGCAGATTGAGGTTGAGGAAACGTGGACAAAAACATGGCCCACACGGGAAATGCGCGCGCCCAGGGATAATAAAGCAGGCGAGTGAAGAAACGCAGAGAAGGAAATATTTCTCATTGCTACACGCCTGATGTAGTGTAAGAATACATTAAATTGAATCCAAAAGCGTGCGCCCGCATATCACAGGTTTATATTCAATCTCCATTTATAAACTGATTTCGTTGAGAGGGTGACAGCGATGAAATTCAAACTTGAGGAAATGAGTTGGAATGAAGCTAGAGAGTATTTCAGCAACAATGATGTAGCAATTCTCCCGGTAGGTTCAAATGAGCAGCATGGGCCGCAAAATCCGCTTGGAACGGACCATTTGATAGCTAAAGCCATAGCCGAAGAAACAGCCAAACGCACAGGAACCCTCTGCTTGCCAGTAATCCCCTTCGGCGTGAGTTCACATCATAGACAGTTTTGGGGAACTATTTACATATCTGCGAATTCATTCAAAAACTACGTTAAGGATACATGTCTTGCACTCAACTACTATGGAGTAGGAAAAATCGTGATAGTTAATGGACACGGTGGCAACACACCTGCTCTTATGGAGGTGGCGAGAGAACTAAGAAAGGGAGGAATTTTGGTTTCAATCTTTCACTGGTGGATTGCTACTGACAGACTTTTGCCCAACCTTTTTGAATCGGAAGAGAGAAGACATGCCTGTGCTGAAGAAACTTCCGTGAATTTGGCTCTACACCCACACATTGTCGACATGGATAAAGCCGTCAATGAAAAAACTCGCAAAAACTTTGCAGAAACAGAGGGCATAACTCTTCCGCTTGACACAGTGGACGAAACAAGTTCAGGAGTATTTGGCAAATCAACAACAGCCTCTGCGGAAAAAGGGAGAAAAGCCTTTGAAGCGGTTGTCCACGAGCTGGTCAAACATGTTAATCTGCTCAAGAAAGCGAAAATGAAATCTTTTGCGGAAAAGTCCAAAGTTTAATTGGAAGAAGGAAAAGAGGAACGGTATGCACACGCGAATGTCTGTTGCTTTCTTGATAAAGCGAATAGGTATTCTTGGGCATATCCAGCGTATTCCCCAAAGTAGCTCATTCCAAAAGTGTTGATCTTTTTGTATTCGTTTAGCGTGAGTGAGGCTGTACTGGAGATCTTTCTCACAAATGGGTCCTCAAAGTGGTTGCGATAGAAATCGAGAACAGCACGTTTTACCCAGATATCCACTGGAAAAGCTTCCAGCTTGTCTAGAGAGAACAACAGGACGCAGTCGGCGACCTTATGTCCAACACCCGGTAGGGATAATAGTTCACGTTTCGCCTCATAATAATCCATTTTTCTCAAGCTTTCCAAGTCCAACTCTTCATTGTACACAATTTTTGAGACTTCCAGGACCCTTTTTGCCCTAAACCCCAGCTTACATGCTCTTATTTGATTGACATCGGCGTCAACCAAGACTTCGGGCTTTGGAAATGCGCAAAAATATCGACCCTCAAATTTTATTTTCTTTCCGAACTGTTCGGAGAGGTTCAGAACCATCTTTTTGATTGCTGGGATGTTCTTATATGTTGCACAGATGTAGGAGATTAGGCACTCCCACGGATCTTGTCTGGTGATTCTCAATCCGCGGTAACGTTGAATGGCCATTCCTATGTGTTCGTCTTTGTTTATTTTTGAAAGGATGTGAGACAAGTTGTCGTCCANNCTGACCTGCTTCAACTTAATAACCAAGTCCTCGACAACTCCGTACCACCAAGTGCTCAGTTTCTCCCATCGAAATAACTGGCCGCATCTGAGGGTACACTCTAAATCAAAAGGTGTAGCTGACCGAACTAGCTGAATTTCCTCCATGAAATATTACCTGCACCTTGTCCGAAGCCTAAACCACTGAACTACCTAATAAATGAAATAGAGCATTAACAAAACTCTTGAGATCCAGGAGAACCTCAAAAAGTAGGATCGCTGTTCCTTTGAATCTTATGTAGGCTCACACTGCAAGTCTATGGCGCGTACGACAGGTTAGAGTTTTTCCAAGAAAGGATTATGCCTCTTTTCTTCACCTATCGTGGAACTCGGGCCATGTCCAGGATAAATTACTGTGTGGTCTGGCAATTCTGCAAGTTTTCTTATCGAAAGCATGATTTCTTCGTAAGATGAGCTTGGAAGATCTGTTCGACCGATTGAGCCAGCGAACAAGGTGTCTCCGGTGAAAACAGCATCAGGCCTCAAAATGCATATGCTTCCTCTGCTATGTCCAGGCGTATGAAGTACACGAAGCGTGGCTTCACCTATTCGAACAATATCTCCATCCTGAAGTGTTCGATCGGCAGGCGGCATAGAGATGCTGCGAAGACCAAACGCCATCGACAGGTTTCTAGTTGGATCAGTCAACATCGGCGTGTCATACTCGTGAATCAAGATTGGTGCGCCAGTTAGCCTCTTCGCAATTCCATTGCCAGCTGTGTGGTCAAGGTGACCATGCGTGTTTATGATGTATCTGACTCGCAACTTTTGTTGACCAGCCTCTTTGAAGACTGCCTTCGCTTCAAGGTCCGTTTCAAAGCCGGGGTCAATGATAAGAGCCTCTCCAGTCTTAGTGCAACACGTTAAGTAGCAGTTCGTGTATAATGATCCAACCGAAAACATCTTCGTGAGCATCGAATATACACCTTATGAGCGCTGATTCTTGAGCGATTAAATTTCAAAGGAACCAATACAACAATAACGTGAACACCTAGCTACATTAAAGCGTTTTCTACCACTCAAATTCCTGAGTCAAAGCGTTGAGAAATGAAGAAGCAGATTGCGCCGGCGAAGAGATGAAAAAGGAGGTACGATAATAGAACCGCTATTACAAAGCTATCGATGCCGAATGCCCAGTTATTTTACGTAGAAGATCTCTGTTTTGCCTTTTGGTTTTTTGGTTGACTCTGTCCGTGTCGCAGGCTCTCGGATTGCCAGGTCTCCTTGGACAAGCGAAGTTATCTCACAGTCGTATTCAATGAAGGGTTGTGTCAGTTTGGCAAGATTCTTACTTATTTTCTTCAACTCTTCAAGAGAAAAATTCGACATGATGTCTGGATTGTCAATCCATTCAATCCATCCAGATACGCTGCGTTGAAGTCCGTATAGGATGAACCGGATCTTTCCCACCATGTCTAAGCGATCTTGCCCTTTGATATCGTCCAACTTTTTTATTTGATCCACGATTTTCTTGCAGTCTTGAACCCAACGTCCGCTCATGTGATCCACTCGATTCAATGACGTATGGAATATCCAACCTAAAAAACCTTTTGTACGCATTTCTTCCTTTGCACGTGATAGGGCAAAGGTTCATCGTTTAAAACGTCTCAAATTCAATCCAAGAACGTATAGTTCTGCGCTTCTCGATCTGCTGGCTTTTGGCTTGACGAATCTAGCTGAGGCAAAATACTCCTTGATTTCGGTCACGAATTCTTTCAGCATGTCACCCTGAAACACTTTGACGAAAAAGTTTCCCCCAAGCTTCAGAACAGAGGCGGCAATTTGCAATGATTGCCTCGCGAGGTTTATCTGCCGAGCATGGTCGAGTTCCCACACTCCTGAAATACTTGGCGAGATATCTGAAACCACAGCGTTGGCTGGTCTCGGTAAGAGCTTGCTAATCTGTTCAACTGTTTGAGGATCCGTCACGTCGGCAATGAGAGTGCGGACGTTTGGTTGATCGATCACTTGAATAGGCCTCAGATCTACTCCTAATACAAAACCCGTACGACCCACAATCTTGTGACATGCCTGTATCCACCCACCAGGAGCCGCTCCTAGATCCACGACTACGTCACCGGGTTTGATGAAAGTATTTTTTTCCACAGCCTGAAGCAGCTTATAGGCTGCTCGTGACCGAAAGTTTTCTTGCTTTGCCTTCCTATAGTAATATTCCCTTTTTCGTTCCCGGACCCACTCTTTCGGCAAAACCAACCGTCTCGTGTAGCAGGTAGGCTGCTTCTCAGTGAAGACCCAACAGCCACCCAGTTAGTTTTACGCATTCGTTAGGTGACACTACACTCCAAGGTACACACCGAGAATCATCTGGACACATTAGACAGGGACAATCGATGATGGAGTTAATAGAAGCCGGTTTTCTTTTGGCATACAGCCGGTAGGTCCATCTTCCCTTGGAAAGCTCGCGCTCACGATTTACCAAACCTTTGCTTTCCAGTTTTATGGCTATTCGGGAGCCTTCTCTGCTGCTGGCGTCCAGTTTTCGCCAGAGTTCAGACTGGAGCACCCCGTCATCTCCAACATTCACTATAACCTGCAGGGCTTTGTGTTCCAGATCGTTGCGCCGTGGCATACTCGATCGATCCTTAGAGATCCTCATTAAGTATATTGTTTTCAAACATAAAAACATATACGTATTGAACGGGTTCATACCCAAGAAAGTTGAAACACACGTGTTCAACATTGTTGGAGTGGATTCCATAACGTTTCTCAAACGTTTCAAGCTGCTTCAGACAGAAGGCGCGCGTACAGGTCAAAGTGCGGGGAGTATGTTTATGAAAAAGCGCCCCAGATTCCATTTTTCTTTATTCTAGAATTACAGGTTTCCTCACTCACGCTCCCGAAAAGTCATAATTATATTAAGCAGTTATACGAGACTCTACAAAGCTGTAGCTATGTCAAGCTTACCTAGAATCAGCAAGAGGCTGACCATAGAAGAGTTGAAAACGTTGCCAAAGAGCCATTCAGACTTGTTTTACTGTCTGGGCATCGAGTCTACAGCTGACGATTTCAGCGTTGGAAT
>JABAOF010004163.1_pt3 | contig 10619 bp, 15 predicted proteins | sample 7062171 | NCBI WGS metagenome assembly JABAOF01 (sample SAMN14538628, study PRJNA623070) | marine sediment metagenome | biome: marine biome [ENVO:00000428]; feature: marine pelagic biome [ENVO:01000023]; material: deep marine sediment [ENVO:00002113] | place: India: Gulf of Khambhat ... | reverse complement strand
ACGCCATATCGCCACTTGTCTACTTTCTTATCCTTTTTTGTTTGTTTTTTGAGCAGCTTATAATGTTTCTGACAAAGGTAAACGCGGCGTGCACGGCTATCTTCAAACGTAGCACCCGCTGATTGCAACGACTCTCGTGCTTTATTAGCTGCATACGAACGGGTTGCTTTTTCATCACAACCATTCACACTACAAACAGTACCTTGCTTCACTTTACCCATCCAATCACACTCCTCATTTGTCTATCCGTATTCAACTTTCACAGAATCGTAACCACATTTTGCAACACAGTCGAGACAGAGGATGCATTCTGAATCGTAGATAGGGCCAAAGGGTTTAGCCATTACATCTATCCCAACGGGGCAAGCTTGCTTGCATCGCGGGGAATCGCAGGTGGGACCAAGACATTCAGTGGCGCTGCGGCTAACAGTTAAGAAGCTAAACTGGGCGACCAGCCCCATCATGGCGCCGGTTGGGCAAAGCCAACGACAGAAGGGGCGAGTCATGAAAAGGGCCATGAGGAGTACAATCGCAAGGAACCCAAGACGAATATACATTGGCAACCCCCACGCAATGAAGGGGGGACTCCATTGTGTAAGAATTGGTGATATTATGCCATTAAGATACAAGTAGGGCAGAATGACAAAGAATACACTGGACGGGTTAATGGTTGTCCAAAAAGCGGTTGCAAAGGGGAGTCCAACTGCATTTCTAAGGCCTTGGTCAATTCCTAAAAAGGTCCAAAGTCCGAGCCAAGCCACAAGGAAGAGTACAACAAATAAGATGACAAATTTTATGCTCTTAAGGCGTTGGTCAGTCTTTTTTGAAGGATATCGTTTTCTAATCGGAGTAAGTGCAAAGAGGTCTTGGACAAAGCCAAAGGGACAAATCCAACCACAAAAACTGCGACCAATGAGTATGGGGACTATGAGAATGACACCAACTGCGATATAGGGGAAAATACCTTGTTGTCCCATGAATTGGATAATGTCAAAATAGCCTGTGCCGGTTCCTTGGGGGATTCCTTGGGGCATATCGAAAGGTAGAGGAATATATCCAAAAATGGGGATGAGCCATGCTATCCCTGAAAAGATGCTGCCCACGAGCGGGTCATAACCTAGTACAAACACTATTCCTGCATAAAACAGTATGAGGAATGTCGCAAGCTGTACGATGAATCGGATGATGCGGATGGCGAGGAGTTCTTCAAAGGCTTTTCTTACCCAGTAATGGAGGGTTTTGTGTGGGCGTGATTTTTCGAGGAGAACTTGCTTCCATCGGGAAAAGGGGCGGCCTATTCGGTCCCAGATACGCTCCTGCTCCTCTTCCGGTTTAGTGCCGTTTTCTGTTTCACTCACAAGAGCATCTCCTTAAGGTGGTATGGGTAGTGGAAAGTATGGCGCATAAGCGTCAGAAAATACTTGTAGCCATGAGCGTACAATCTCATGCTGTCCCAGCGATATTCCAAAGGCAAGAGCTGCTAATCCTACACATAAGATAGCAATTGCTATGACTCGTCGGTTCATCCAAAACGACCTCCGGTGAGAGGTTCAGAATTACACTAGCGTATAAAATGTTTTGTGTTCGGAGGCAATTTTTCATTTTGAATGAATTGACTAAAAATCTCGTAGCACAGCCTCAAAGATTTCTACTTGATGGCCAAGAGTTTTTGATCGCTTTTCTAAGGATTTTTTCCGTGATTGATAATCAACTTCTTTGACCTCGCCAACAGAATGGCGTGCATCTAGCAATGACAGCTCATCTCGCACAGCCTTATATTGAGCCTTGAGTAAGGCTAGCCATTCACGGGCTAATACTACCTGTTCTTGGTATTGAGCATCTGATTCTGCCATCCCCTGATCATATTCATCTTGAAGTCGAATGTAGACACTCTCACGGACTTTTCCACTTTCTTTAAGGTCCTCAAGTTTTTCCATACGTTCTTTTAGTCGTTGGCGTTCCTTTCCCGCCTTTTCAAAGGCGAATTCCTTTACTTTGGAATTCAACTTCTTTTCCTTACTCTTTTGGGATTTAATCTTCTTTTGCAGAGGCTTAATTTCTTTTTCCAGCTCTGCAATGGATCGGTCACCTTGCTCCAACTCCTTTTCAAGGCGTTCTAGTTCATCAAGAAGCTCAGCTTCTTCTTCTTCAATTTCCATTAATTGTGACCGGATTTCAAGCTGAGCCAATATTTCCGCGGGTACCTCTGTTACTGGTTCACGATCCGATATTATAGGAGGTGCCACTCGACTCGGCGTTACCGGACGTGACAGCGGTGTGGAAACAGGTGTACCCAGTTTTGTACCACAAAACTTACAGAACTTGGCTGAATCTTTAACTGATTGCCCGCAATTTGGACAGATTCGTGACATACGCTCACCTGCCGAATCTCTTGTAATTTCACGCCTAAAATCCTTCGCCACATCACTTTTTCCACCTGCAAACTCAAAAATGTCCGTAAAGTATTTTCCTTTGAAATAAGCACAAATACATGAAGGGATAGGAAACATGCAATTTGATCTATTCTACTTCCTCCAATCTTATTGGTGGCTCGTTTTAATACTCATCTTCATCATTATCCTCCTTCTCATCGTTCCCTTCATCCGAGTCCTAAAAGAATACGAACGTGCAGTCATCTTCCGTCTTGGCCGCGCTATCCCCGGTGTTAAAGGTCCTGGCGTAATCTTCCTTCTTCCAATCCTTGACAAGATGGTTAGAGTCGATCTTCGCGAACAATACTTCGAAATCGAACATCAACGCTGCATCACAAGTGACAATGCCCCAGTCGATATTGACCTTTTAATTTACCACCGCGTCGTCAATGCACGTGACAGTGTTCTTCGAATTCGCGACTTTAGTGGCGCGGCACTTGGTATCAGTCAAACCACACTTCGTGCCGTAGTCGGAGACATTACCCTAGATGATGTACTTGCTAAACGTGAATACATCAACAGTGTTCTTCGGGAGAAACTTGACGAAAATACAGAGCCATGGGGTGTGAAGGTTACAAAGGTTGAGATTCGTGAGATTCTGCCGCCTACGAAGGTGAATGAAGCAATGATCATGCAGATGGAAGCTGAAAGGCGCCGTCGAGCTATGGTAACAGAAGCGGCTGGGAAGCGAGAATCAACTATCGCGGTTGCTGAAGGCGACAAGCAATCAGCAATATTACGTGCTGAAGGCGAGCGTCAGTCGGCAATCTTACGTGCTGAAGGAGAAGCCTTAGCATTAGAGAAAATTTTCGCTGTTGCGAAGGGTATTGATGAAAAAACTATGGTGCTTCAATACTTAGAAACTATACAAGAATTAGGCGCTAGTCCAAGTACAAAGTATGTAATTCCAATCGAGTTTACACAATTAGTGACACCGATTCAAAAGTTTTTGAAGGGAGTTAAGTAGGGTCTGATAATACGATGAAAACTGGGTAGGGACGTTTTCCCGGTTATTACACCTACTTAACGTGCTACTCAGGTAATGAAAACAAAGCTTGTTATTTTGCGGCGGCTTGGACTTTTTCTTTAACGGTTTCACGTGTATCATTGTCAAGAACGGTAGTGTAAGAATCGTAACTTGGTAATCCAGTTGTAATTTCTTCTAATAGTAGCATTAAGGCTTTTTCTGAATCGAGATCGCGTTCTTCGAGGCTTGCATCATCAAAAATAANNAACTTTGTACATCATGTAAAGGTAATCATCTGTTAGAAGAATTGCAGATTTGACTTTCCATGCTTCTTCTAGAAGTTCTAGGACTTTCTTGGCATTTTCTGCTTTACTCATATGGCATCACGTCAGTGTAAGTGAACTCTACAAAGCCTCATAAAAATCCAATGGTTAAAACTACCATCTTTTTTAATTTACTAAGGTTTAATCCATGAAAACACGAAATATCGTACCTTTCCTGACTCAGAGGCAGTGGCTAAAACAAATCTCTTTCGAACTGAAGTTGCAAGGCGTCCGGCACGTACGACTTCAATTGCCGAGACTTCATCTGATTTGGCAATGACTTCGACAATGAATAGAGAGTGATCAATTCCTGGACCGTGCCGATAGACAGCAAAATCTGCGCCAAATTTTAACCCCGGGCGTACAATGAATCCGCGTTTCCGTAAATCCTCATAAACTTGGTATTTCCGGCTGAAATCTTTGTGTTGTTGTTCTGCAACAGCAATGAGGTCTTTTTCCTTTAAGGGCGAAGATGATTCATCAGTGTAGACTACGATTTTTCCTTTGCGAATAAGGTGCAACGCTTCAAAAAAGGAGAGTTGAGAAGGCCGATCAAACTCCGTGGTTTTGGGTTTTCTAATTCCTAACGGCTTTCCATAAAAACCGTCTCCATACAGCTTTGATCCATCTTCAGGATTCCAAATGACGACTTTGTTTTCTACAATTTGAGCTGGAATACGTTTAGCCACTGGCATTTCAATTCACACGGATACAACTCTGAATATTCTGTATATAGGAGGTTTAAAAGAAGTACTATGGGACGCGAGCAATAGCAATAATTCGGACTGCGTCTGCCGCATCTTCTGCGGCATCGGCAATTTCCTCTAAGTGTTGCCCCAAGTCTTTCAACCGTAAAAGAACTGGAACTTCGAGGTTGGACTGGTATAGAAATTGGGTAAAGCTTCGGTGTGCTGCATCAGCGTCACGTTCAGCTAGGTCAACCTGCATTGCAAATTCGACTGCTTTGTCAGAGTTCTGTTCTAAAAACATAATTGCCTGCCGTATTTTAGAGACCGCATCGGATACCGGATCAAGCATGGCTTTGAAATGTTCACGGGTTTTTGTGTCTGGATGGAATTCTTCTAGCCCTGAGAGGTCCCATGCGGATGCTTCGCAAAGATCTGCGATATCGTCAGTGCGCATCACCAGTCGTAAATAATCGCTACGTCGGAGCATAGTTTCTGAAATGGATAATTCGTCTAAGAGTGTTCGTTTGATATTGTCAGCTTTCCTTTCAAGGGTTGCTAACTTGTTGAAATGATCACGGAGACGATTCTTTCGTCCCTCCATCCAATCTTCAATCATTACTCGAAGCGCTTTAGCCGCCTGCAAAACAATACCCGCATGGTCTTGAGCAATCGCCATGGCTTTGTATTCGGCGCGATTTCCTGATGTTTTCAATGTCACTTTCTCGGACCTCTGTGCGAGGGTCATCTACACCTCTATTAAAGCATATCGCCTCTACTTCATGGAATTGGCATGACAATCGTTGGAAACGTAAGCACCACGACAATGATGCCTAAAATCAGGCAAAAGATCCACCAGGGTACCCGAATTGCATAATATCGAAGAAGAGCGAGCGTAATCAAACCGCTAAAAAAGGCTACCAGAATTAAGACCAGAAGAATCGATAACGGTAGAATAAGTATGGCTCCTTCAATGATTAAGTCTAAGGCAACCACGCCAACAGTTGCGGGGACGCTTAAAAGAAAACTTAGTCGAAGTGCTTCTTCACGTTCTACGCCTCTTACAAGAAGCCAAGTTAGGGTCATAGCAGATCGACTTATCCCTGGAAGTACGGCAACACCTTGAAGCAATCCGATTGCAAAGGCTTCTCGGAGGGAAATATGGGTTAATCTAAGATCACCTTGTGTTCCTCGTTGAAAATAAAGTACTACGCCAGTTACAATAAGCAAAAAGCCAATGAAGAGGGTTACAATACTACCCATGAGAAACGTTACCCAGCTTTTTAGAAAAAAATACAAGGGTAGTGCAGTCAAGATAGTTCCAAGAGTTCCTACGACAATAAACACAAAGAGAGGACCAATTAGCATAGTGGGTTCTGAGCCGTTTGCCTCATCTTTCGGAGGCTGTAATCGCCTATATAATCTGCTGAAGATATCTCGACGATAAAAAATAATAACTGTGAATGCGGTTCCTAAATGCAACCAAAACACAAGTGATAACACAAAGGCTGGTTCAAAATAGAACGCATTTACTCCTACTAGGAATATCTGGCCCTCGCTACTCACTGGGAGATACTCGAGTAGTCCTTGCAATACTGCTAATATCAGAAGAGGAATGATCATGATGGATATCACTGAGGCTGGTCTTCGATGATATTATTGTTACCCTATTAGGCTTCTTAGAAAGAGCGCCATTCATTTTTTTTAGTCTATCCGTCAGTAAACTTGAAGCCTTGAAACCTTGATTTTCCTCTCACGGCGAATTGCTTAAAACCTGCCGTTGACAAAAACTGTCGAGGACTACTTGTGGAACCCGAACATAAACCATCATCTGTAGAAAGCCAGAAACTCACACTTCTTCGAAAGATGGTCAAAGAAGACCAGGTCAAACGTGAATTACTACGCTGTCTCAGTGACGGGATGTGGCATACCACCTCTGAACTTGCACGGTTTGCAAAAAAAGCAAATCCTGTGATGGGGCTTGTCACCGTTGGTACAATTCTGACACGAATGCAACAACAGCTTGACAAACATTTTCTGGAGCAAATGGTCCAGCAAGCCGATGAAGGAGTATCTTCTTGGCGTATTGGGGTAGAATGGTTGGATGTCGTCAAAGAAATCTTGAAAAAACCTTCTTCCCCTACTAGCTAGACATACGATATTTTTAGGATAATCGCTGTATAGCTGCTCTTTGGTTCGAATAAAGAGGGTTAATACAGCATTTATAAAGATTGGGCTTTTAATCGGTGTAAAACTTAAGTAGGGGCAGTAAGAACGGTTATTTTAGTAAGATGCCGGTGTTACTTATGCCCCGAGAAAAATCAACTCGAATTGTTCCTCTAGCACCTATTGACCGACTGATTCGTAAAGCTGGAGCCGAACGTGTAAGCGAGCACGCGGCCACAGAACTTGGAGAAGTTCTTGAAGAGCTAGGAATTGAAATTGCTACCATCGCCAAAGAACTTTCAGAGTTTGCAGGACGAAAAACTGTCACTCGTAAAGATGTCAAACTCGCATATAAACAGTGGAAAAAGACTCGGCGCTAGTTATTCCAGCTGACAACGAATAATCTTAAGGTTTAATATGTGTTCTAATGCACAGTCTTAGTCTGTGCCTTCTTTTTTGTAGGTGACACTAATGCCAAACAAAGCACTTCGTTCTAACCTTATTACCAATCGAACTAAAACCATCAAATACGCGATTCGCGATGTCGTCGTTACCGCTAAACAACTTGAGGCGATGGGAAAGCAAATAACCTATCTAAATATTGGTGATCCGATTGTCTTCGATTTTCAAACTCCTTCTTTTATGGTCGATGCCTTTTGTTCTGCTGCCAAGGATGGATATAACGGTTACTCTGCTTCTCCGGGTATTCTTGCCTTTAGAGAGGCTGTTGTTGAAAAAGAAAAACGCATTAACAAAGTATCGATTGCCGCATCAGATGTAGTGGCGACTGCGGGAATTTCAGAGGGAATACAAATGGTGATGGCTGCGCTCGTTCATCCAGGATCCGAAGTTCTAGTACCAGGACCAACCTATCCCCCCTACTTGGCTTTTGTCCGCTTCTTTGATGGTTCAGCCCTCACATATCGTTGTATAGAAGAGGAAGGATGGCAACCTGACATTGATGATATTCGTGCAAAGATCACCGATAAAACCGCCGCGATTGTTGTCATAAATCCGAACAACCCGACAGGATCGGTGTATTCTGATAAGACGGTTAAAGCGTTCATTAACCTCGCCGGTGAGTTTGGCCTTCCCCTCATCTCAGATGAAGTGTATGATCGCCTTGTTTATGATCAGATGCCAAAAAGTACAGCAGCTTTGGCTAATGATGTACCAGTCATAGGCTTTAATGGTCTATCCAAAGTCTACCTTGTCCCCGGTTGGCGTATCGGCTATATGTATTTTCATCACCAAAACCAGGAGCTCGATGAATTAAAAGAACACATCCTCAAACAAGCACGTATCCGAATTTGTACCAACGCCCCTGCCCAATATGCTGCGGCAATAGCTCTCCAAAACAGTGATGGGTACCTTAAAGATGTCATCAAACGATTGCGTCAACGACGAGATCTGGTGTTCAAGCGCTTGAATGAGATCTCAGGAATATCCGCCTCTAAACCTGAAGGCGCCTTCTATATATNNAATTTAACAATCGTTGGTCCACAGATGAAGCCTTCGTCATGGAGTTGCTTAATGAAACTGGTGTTCTCGTCGTCCATGGATCCGGCTTTGATCCAATTCATGGTGCCAACCATTTTCGCCTTGTCTTTCTCGCCCCACCACCTACTCTTAACTCAGCATTGGATGCCATACAACAGTTTGTGGAATCGGGCTCTTAATCAAAACCTGAAGTGTCCAGTGGTTCTTGAGAATCTAATCAAAAGTCTGGCTGAGTATTTTCAGTACCAGATACATTGATTCGGGCTTCTTGCACCATACGCCCAATGGTTCCAAACATTCGTTCAGGACTGAACATTGGCATCGAGACATTGTTTTGTATAGTGTTGAAAATTTCATTATGATTAAGGTCAGTTGTTAAGGGTGTAGTACTAATTTCAGTGGGACCACGGAATACTTTTACAGCCCATCGGTCGCCCATTCGTCCAAGTTCGACGAGATAAGAAGTCATTGGAAGGACATATCTCTGTGTGACCGGTTGATATTCTTGCGACATACTTCATCGCCTCTATTTATCGTATCCACGGATATGGGCTAAAAAGGCTTTGTGAGAGCATAGTCTAGGTTTCGTCAGTTAAATCTTCACCAAGAATAGTGATTACTTCATCCGGGAACTCAATGTCAACGTTTCCTCGGAGGATGCTTGAAAGTGTTTTTTCTAGACGTTTTTGGAGAATTATTAATCTCGCGGACACCTTCTCCATCTGTTCTTGGGCATGGGCGATTTCTGCAGCTAAATCCCGTTTCTCCCATTTTGCACGTTCTAAGTTTTTTTCCAATTGACGGCGTTCATCAATTGATACCAAAGATTGAAGCTCATTTTTTCGCGTGTCAAGAACGGAAAAGCGTAGACGGTATTCATCTAAGGCGCCTTTCTCGATGACTTGGTTTCGACGATCAACCACCTTACGGGTCAAACTCGATTTGAACTTCAGTTTATTATCCAGAATTGCTTCAGCTAGAGCATTTAACCCAGCCTTTAATCGAGCAAGACTTTCTGTATCCTTTTGAAAGGCTTGCCAGGGGTCAGCAGAATAGGCATCAGCGCCTTCACTAGCGGTTGAAGAAACCATTATCGATTGACCCGCCGCTTGGCTGAGCTTTTTAAAGGGTTTTTTTAGAAAATTCAATTGGTTCGTCACGATCATCCGGATGCTGTCAATTTCTCGTCGAATTCCATCGATTTCCGCAAGTCCCGAGTCCATTCGAAACTGCTCTATACCATCCTGATGTTTTTCAACTCGTCCTTCTGCTTTCTCTTCTTGTTGATGCAGTTCAGCTAAATCCTCAGAAAGTTTCACTAATTGCCGAGATCGATCTTCAATTTCATCGACATCTTCTTGAATTTGCTCGATTTGTTTTGGAAGCTTTTCTTTTTCCCAGACTTTTTTGATTTTTTGATAACCCTGATTGATTGTACGAAATTGGTAATCTAATTCTTTGACAATGCGTTTATGCACTTTCGGTAGACGCCGAATATATCGGTGACCTGCCATCGTTACATCGCGAATATATCCCTCTAAGTCATGCAACAGTTCCTCCATTGATGTATACGTAATCTCTTCAGGAAACTCAACAGTATCAAAAAGTACTTTTAACCGGTTGGCTAATTTCGCGGCCGCGCCAGGTACAGTCATTTCGCCATCGATCACAACTTCTACCAGTAGTTGCTCAGCGGTCTCTGTTGTTGCCACCAGCGCTTCCTCGATTCGATCCATATGCTTTTGAATATCGGTGCGATAATTGAAGAGCAAATTCTCTGCCTGCTTCGAAAACCAATTGGGTAATTCGTACACACCAATCGACGACAAATGGTCAGACCTCGCATCATCTCAAAACATCTATGCACTAAAAAAATTTACTCAAGGAGAACCTAATTTAAACAGTTCTTAACCACTTGTGCCAAAAAGCTTATCAACGCAACTCCGATATTCAAACTGACGAAGCAAACCACCTGGTGTGTGCGGGCGATTATTCACAACGCAATTCTTTTTAGCATCAGCCCTCGCAAAGATGAAGTGGGCCTCCAAGCCAATGTCATTTTTCGTAAACAATACTGGCGCGTCGTACTCTCCGATGACCAAATTCGCGAATTCCTCAGAGCCTACAAAGAATTCATGAGCCACGTCAAATCCACTGACATCCCCGCCCTTCCCATCCACATCCAAGGCGCCAAATACATCTTCAGCAATATCGACGATCTCCTCCTCGTCTTCATCTCGCACATGCAAGACGAAGACAACCGCGTCGCCGAAAAAGTCAAAACCGCCCTCCGCATGCTCGTAGGCAAATTCGGCACCGACCAAACCAAAGAAATCGGCAACAGCGACAACCCCCAACCCCTCGAAGATCTCATCGACAACTACATCATGAGCAAACTCAAAGTCAGCCTCGTCGGCGAAGGCGGCGTCGGCAAAACCACCCTTCTACGATTACTCAAGGGGAGTGCCCCGCCCACCGAATACGTCCCCACCATCGCCTTAAGCATCGAACAAATCGAAGCCACCCGCTACGGCACCTACAGCAT
>JABAOF010007117.1_pt1 | contig 10620 bp, 10 predicted proteins | sample 7062171 | NCBI WGS metagenome assembly JABAOF01 (sample SAMN14538628, study PRJNA623070) | marine sediment metagenome | biome: marine biome [ENVO:00000428]; feature: marine pelagic biome [ENVO:01000023]; material: deep marine sediment [ENVO:00002113] | place: India: Gulf of Khambhat ... | reverse complement strand
GAGGAGGAGGAATAGTACTTGGCTAAAACAACCACAGTTGATGCCCTTAGAAAAAGAGGCATATTAAAAAAGGATGCAGAGAAATTGGCTGAGTTAGGTTATAATCTCGGCAAACTACAAAAGGCGAAGGTCGATGATATCAAAAAACACTTTTCGAAGAAAAAAGCCTCCGAGATACTGAACAAGATATCCAAGAAAACCTCGGAGAAAGGTAAAAAGGAGAAAAAGAAAAAAGTGGAAAAGGCCCCAAAAAAGCCTAAGATCAAAATGGTCATCCCTAAAAAAATTCCTGAGATGAGTAAGGGTGAAAAGGAGATATTTGATAGGGCCTCCAAGATGGATATCGATGTGCCTATGAGCATAATTTCTGCAATTGCAAAGAGAGTGGAAGGAAAGAGACTTAACAGTAAGGAGATCAATGCCATCATCAAAAAGGCATATGAACGTTATCAGGAACATAAAGTCGATCCCCATGAATCTGCAGGCATCATAGCAGCGCAGTCCATAGGCGAGCCCGGAACTCAGATGACCATGAGAACCTTTCACTATGCAGGAGTGGCCGAGATAAATGTTACGTTAGGGCTTCCACGACTCATTGAAATAGTGGACGCGAGAAGAGTGCCCTGCACACCTATGATGGAGATTTATCTCGATGATAGCGTGAAATACGATAGGGATGAGGTGCGAAAAATCGCATCTGAGATAGAAATCACAAAGGTGGTTGATATAGCATCCATCGAGACGGACATGGTGAATTTGCAAGTTGTGATTCATACGGATCCGAAAAAGTTAGAAAAGAAGGAGCTGACATTAGAGGACATTGAAGCTAAACTCGGAAAACTCAGAGAGGCAAAGGGTAATTTCGTTCGAGAGGGCGATAATTTCTCGGTGAGGTGTGATGAGTCCTCTTACAAAAAACTTCAGAGAATTTCTGAGGCGGTAAGGGACTTGAAAATCAAAGGCATAGAGGGAATTGAAAGGGCCATTATCAGAAAATCTGGGGAGGAGTTCGTAATCTACACAGCAGGTTCAAACATGCCAAAGGTAATGCAGTTGCCACATGTGGATATATCCAGAACTATTACAAACAGCATATCTGAGATATACAATGTGCTTGGTATTGAGGCGGCAAGAAACGCGATTATTAGGGAGGCGAGCAAGACCTTAGAAGAACAGGGATTGACGGTAGATATTAGGCACATAATGCTCGTTTCGGATATAATGACTAACGATGGCGACGTGAAGGCCATAGGTCGGCATGGTATATCCGGAAGAAAATCCAGTGTTTTAGCAAGAGCCGCGTTTGANNNNGTCGCAGAGAACATAATAGTTGGACAGCCAGTGACTTTAGGCACAGGTGCTGTTAACTTGATATACACGCCAGTTAAGAAGAAGTCTAAGAAATGACTGGATTTGGGCAAAAATTGAAATACTTCTTTGAGAATCTAAGGTGGATTAGATATGGACATAAACAAAGCATTGAAAACTGCGGTAACCACTGGCAAAGTGCTTTTTGGTTTCGACCAAACTATGAAAGCTGTCAGAGAAGGAAAGGCAAAATTGATCATAGTTTCATCCAACTGCCCTGATAAACATCTTTTAATTATTGAGAAACATGAAGAAGTGCCATCCCATCGATTTAATGGTACAAATATCGAGCTCGGCTCCGCATGCGGAAAACCGTTCTCTGTCTCAGTGCTTTCCGTTTTGAGTGAAGGTGAATCAGAAATACTGGCATTGGGGACGAAGAAATGACCAATATAACCTTAAACGGGGATGCACTTCGATACATCTCTGTTTTTGAAAGTGTGACTAAAACGGTTGTAAAAGACTGCATTGAAACGCCTGACAAACTCGTTTTCATTGTGGCTCAGGGGCAGATTGGGGCCGCTATAGGTAAGAAAGGTGAGAATGTAAAGCGCCTTCACGAAATGTTCAAAAAAACCTTGGATGTGATCGAGTACTCAGACGATGCTGAAAGGTTCCTGAGAAACATCTTCCACAATTATAAAATTAAGGGTGTGGATATTGAGAAGCGCGGAAAGAAAATCCATGCCACAGTGAGCGTGGAAAGCAAAGACAAGGGCAAGATCATCGGTAAGGACGGTAGGAATTTAAAGCTCGCAAGGGATATACTGAGTAGGCACCATGATATTGAGAGTTTGAGTATTGATTAGTGTTAAAAAAATTTTAGCTTCTCAATTCTTCTAGGTATTTACATTTTCCAGTTTTTAAAAACTCTTCTATGAGCTTTGATGTTGTTTTGCCAATACCCTTTATTTCATCCAGTTTCCCAGCCTTGTAGATGTCTTCTATGTTCTCATCCATATTTTCTATTGTATGAGCTAACTTATTAAAGGCTTGAGTTTTGTACCTGCTCTTCCCCTCCAAACTGAGAAAATAGGAGATAAGAAATATCATTGTAGAGGTCTCAAAGTTCTTTTTCAATTCTATGTTTGGTATGTATCTAGGTATATAATTCTGTATGCCATATTTCTTGCACAATGACTTAACCCTTGGATAAAGTTCAGCAAAATATTTATCATCAGGCCCGATACCGTGTCGATACAATGCCTTATATTTTTCCACCAGCTCAGGATAATGCATCTCCAAAATTTCATAGAATCTCTTTGCCTGCAAATCCCTCATCGTCATCGTACCAGCTAAAATGTATCCAGCACCGTATTCTTTTGATGTTTTTATGGTATCCTCTAATTGCTCATCAGAGTCAGTGATGTAAGGGATGATTGGTATGTAGGTAACTCCAACCAATATTCCTTTGTTTGCTATGGCTTTCATCGCCTTCAACCTTTTTAACGGGGGAGTGGCTCTCGGCTCGAAAAGTTTTGTAACTTTTTTATCGAGTGTTGAGATAGAGAAGGATACATTACACCATGCTCTTTCATTGATTTCTCTCAATAAATCCAAATCACGCAGCACCAAATCCGATTTTGTCATCACGTAAGTTGGAACCTTATAGTCTCTGAGAAGTTCCAGGATTTTCCTTGTGAGTCCATACCTTTTTTCGACAGGTTGGTATGCGTCTGAAATTCCGCTGGACACAGCTATCACAGGTTTTAATTTCCTGTTATCCTTGGTCCTTCCCCCTCCAAAATCTGTAAGCATTTTTTGTTTGGGAAACAATCTATCCAGCTCTTTCTTTAAAATTTCTGGGGCGTTTATCTTTACATGTACGATCTGATCAAAATCCTCGGAGGCATGATACTTTTCGCTCCTTCCATCACAATAATTACAAGCATGTTCGCATGCTTTATATGGAGAAACAGAAGCAGAGCTCCAAAACCAATTATCAACATACTTGTGCATTCTCAGCATGCTTTTACATTCATATTCTTTGTATGTGACGGCCATCTCAGAACCTCTAAATTAATCTGAACAGGTCAGCATGTGTTTTTGTAATAACTTCTGTGTTCAGAACATCCTGCCATTCTTCCTTGCAATCACAGCTTAATTCGTTAAGAAACGATATGTCCTGAGTGAGTGAATATTCTTTTATGGCTTTTAAAAAATCCACATCGCATCTTCCACAGTTATGAGCTCCCCTCCTCGTTCCTCCTGCAGTTGGGGAAGACATGAGCCTTACATCTTTTAATTTATGGCTCTGTTTCAATACTTCCACCACAGACCAAAGCCAAGGTGTTCTATACTCTCCATTTCTCCACAGTTTCTCGACCAACGTATATCTTTGAATGTTTACAGGGTTGAAGGAGATAGTTTGAGAATATTTAGCGGCGATTTCTGCGGATTTCACGGCATCATATATCGCTTCTCTCTCCGATAGAAAAGGGGGCTTTATTAATAAATATGTCTTCAATCCGATGCCTAAATCGTTAATTATCGTTGCTGCTTTGATGTAATCCTCCATCTTAAAACCCTTGTTTATCGAATTTTCCAGCACAAAGTCATTGGCAGATTCTAGACCTATAGCAATTTCCAGATTTTGAATTCTTTCCAATCTTTCACTGCTCACGAACTCTGGCCTGGTCTCAACGATGATCTTCTCTGTTTTTTTATTAAACGTTTCCAGGATTTTATCTTGAACAGCTTTTGGAATCTCTTCTTCATCTAAGAAACTTCCAGATGTGAAAATCTTGACGATTCTTTCTTCAGAAAAATGCCTCATCACCTCACTGAATTGATACAAAATATCTTCCTCATCAACTCTTATTTTTGCAGCGTCGTTTATGTAGCCACACATTGAGCAACCACCCTTAAGAGCCCTTTCACATCCTCTCGTGCGTAGGATCATAACAAATGCATCAACGATCTCATCACCCAGTAAGTCTTTCTCAATCCACCAGTTTACATATTCTCTTGGATTCTTTGACTTGGGATTCTTCGGCCTAAGCGATTTAATTACCTCGTTTAATTCCTTCATAGATTTCAGCCCAGCATCTTCTTGTAATCTTTTGCTTTTTCTAAAACCCTCTCATGATAACTTCTTACCCGCGCAAAGTCCTCGTCTGTAACTGCTCTTAGAACCTTACCTGGTGATCCAATAAAGAGCGACCTAGGAGGTATTATCTTTCCCTCTGGCACAAGAGAGGCAGCACCGATTATCGAACCTTCTCCTACAACCGCACCATCCAAAACGATTGTGCCTATACCTATCATAGCCTCCTTCATAATACTGCAGCCATGAAGTATTGCACCATGCGCTACCAGAGTTCCTTTCTCAATAACGAGCTCAAATTCCCTAGGAGCCTCTAAAAAAGTATTTTCCAGAACAGCAACATCATTCTCGATTCTAATGCTGTTCTCATCTCCACGCAAAACGGCCCCAGTCCAAACACTTGAATTCTCTCCTATGCTTACATCACCAATTATCTTTGCGGAAGAGTCAATATAGGCTGAGGCATCAATTTTTGGTTTCTTACCCTTAAAGGAAATGATGTTATCCATCAGAACACCTATCACACTATATCCTTCAAGGTTTTTGAAGTTTTTTGATAATAAAAAAAATGAGGATATCTAATGGTTTTTTGTAAATTCTTCGTGAATTTGAGAAAATTTTTAATATCCATAATATAATATTCTTTTGTCCTTCTTAATTAGAGGAGGGGGTAAATTAGAAAAATGAACAAGAAAAAATTAATGGGCACGACGACCTCGATATTGTTGATCATAGCTGTATTTGCTGTGATGATGAGCCCGTATTCAGCTGGGTGGGGCGATGATATTAGGCTGACCTATGCAAGTGGATACTCAGTAGAACCAAGCGTGGTAATTGATTCAAATGATACAATCTACGTCGTCTGGCAGGACAATAGGGATGGAAATTATAATATCTTCCTAAAGAAGAGTACTGACTCAGCAAAAACCTGGAGTTCGGATATCAAGGTAACAAATACCGCATATCAATCTGGATGGCCTCAAATTTCGATAGATTCGAATGATACGCTACATCTTTTATGGTTAGAGGAAGACGAAACCTCGGGTAGCTGGCAGCCTTATGACAATGATTATAAGCAGATACTATATAAGAACAGCGGAGATGGTGGCAATACATGGACTAGCGAAGTGCAAATAGCGGCTAATACCGGAAGAATGCAAACACGGGGATTGGATATTGCAGTGGGTCAAGATGATGTTCTTCATGTATCATACAGCAAATATTCACCTTCCAGAATTTATTATAGAAATAGCACAGATCATGGCAATTCATGGAGCACACCAAAGATAATTGGAAGTGACCAAGACTGCGCAAGACCGAATTTCATTGCAGCTGACAACTTGGGACATGTATATGTAGCATTCCACGCCTGGGGAAACACAGGTGATATTAAATTTGTAAAAAGTGATGATAATGGAGGTAGCTGGAGCGGGGCTATCACCCTGATTGGCGGGATAGGTTGGTCTGTTCATCCTAATATAGTCACCACAGACTATGGATTTATAATATTGACTTATGTCGATAATTATGGTGTGGGTTCTGATCCTTGGAATGACCCTATGGAGATTTATGTTAAGATTAGCTATGATTATGCAAATTCATGGGGGCCAAGGATTAGGTTAACTGATGATAATTTTAATGCTCGTTGGCCTAACACAATATTAGATTCACAGAACAATTCACACATCGTTTGGTACGACGATAGAGATGGAAATTGGGAAATATATTATACAAAAGTAGATTCTAATGGGAACACATTAATTGACGACACAAGATTAACATATGACCCAGCAGTATCTTCCCTGCCTAAGATAATAATGGACTCAAACAGCACCTGCCATTTGTTTTGGCAAGATAACAGGATTGCTGCTGATAATTATGAGATATTTTATAAGGGAACCCTATTTTTGCCAATCGCAGATGCTGGACCGAACCAAACGGTATATGTAACAGATAAGGTGCAATTCAATGGTACCAATTCCTACGATCCTGATGGCAATATTACGAACTATCAGTGGGATTTCAATGTGAGCGATGGTTTGTGGTGGGAAACTGGTGCACCACCTGATGCAATTGGTCCGATTCCAAATCATACCTATAACAGTTATGGTGTGTTCATGGTAACCTTAAATGTAACAGATAACGATGGGTTCTTTGACTTAGATACCTGCCTAATAACGGTTCTGTTACCCCCTCCACAACCGCCCACACTATACATAAGCACCAGCCTGGGTGGGAAGAACGCAACCCTTTATTGGGATCCACCTTCGGTTCTAGGAATCGACCATTATTTGATATATCGATCTACATCTCAAACCAATTTCAGTTTCACTACAATATGGAAGAATACCTCGGTCGATAAGGAACTTGGAGAGGCAGACCCAATACCCCTAAGAACCATGTGGAATGATACCAACGCTGCATTTCCCGGGAATGTCACTAATTATGAAGAACAGTACTATTATACAATAAGAGCTGTAAATATTCTTGGTGAGGTGAGCGGTACAAGTAGAACAGTAGGGAAATGGACGAAGATATTTCTAAAAGGGGTTTCAACTTTCTCTCTGCCCTTGGAACCATTATGGAATATCACGATGGACGATTGTCTATATGACATGAATGCTAGTTACATCAAATGGATGCATCCGGGATTACATAAGTGGATGAAACATGGAGAAGGTAGAGTAAACGATACACAGATAAAAGTTGGGGAGGGTTATGAGGTGAAATTTGCAAGCCAGACCAATTACACTTTTACTGGCATGCCTGGTGCTATGATAAGTTACGATGATGACATCAGATTTTCAGGATTTGACCATATTACAGAGGCAAAAAACCTAACAGTTAAAGTTGAATCCAATGGAGATGTGAATCTAACCTGGCCTGAACCAAGTAGTATGAGCGATGGATGGTATGAAGTGTATTTCTCGAATAAGAGGGACGGTTTCTTCAGAACTTTTAATGTAAGTTATTTCCTTGTATGTCCCCCTGTTAATTTTGGAAATAATACGGTGACTCACATAAACGCTCTGGCCAAAAAATCTGGGGCTCGTTTGTTCTACATGGTTGTTCCTTTTAATGCCGTTGGAATTAGAGGTGCGAGCACCTACAGCATTGGCATTTGGACAGAGGGGTATTTGGCTCAATATGATACATTTGGATTACCACTAAAACTGAGCAATTACCAAACAGCTGACTGGTACTGCGATAACATTCTTGAGACTGTAGGTATAAATTATTACAATCACAATGAACAGCGATGGTGTTGGCACTCAGAAAGAATGCCTGCTGAGGCTTATGATCCACTTATGGAAATGACAGAAGGCTATCAAATATGCACTTCGGATACTACTAGATTCGCCTTTATTGGTGTGTAAAATCAGCTCTCTACATTAGGATTTCTGTGGCCCATGTTCCGTCAACGGAGATCGATACCGCTAGTTAAGCAATTCAATGGACTTTTTTACAATAGTCGTTGCTTAATTTTAATAGCCAGATGATGATTATTAAGGTGGTTGTCCGGGTGGCTGTTGTGGTGGTTGCTGTGGTGGATACTGAGGCGGCGGTTGATAGGGCTGTTGGGGCTGCTGAGGATACTGTTGGTATGGTGGTTGCTGAGGTGGATACATTGGTTGCTGTGGAGGCTTTTCCTTCTTCCCCACTTTTAGGACCAAAACAATTATCACGATGATGATTACAACTATAATTACTACACCTGCTATGCAAAACCAGGTAGCAGTCCATAAAGCTTCCTCTACTTTCTCAGCCAAGACATCTTCGTATTCATAATCTACTGTAACGTTCCCTGTTGGGACAGTATCGGTGGATCTAGAATTGTCCATATTGTCTATGACAAGGTAATAGCTCCCTGCCTCTGGAGCCGTGAACGTAAACGAAGTGGTGGGGACACCTTCCCGGGATAAATCTGGAGAGAATGAGCCATCTGGATGTTTTGCCCATTCGCTACTTGACATAATATAAACATCGACTAGTCCACCTGATGGTGAAACGACTGTAACTGATACATCGATCTTATCATCTTCATATACTAATAACCAAAGCACGTCTTCAGAGTCGTCTTCAAGAATGACCACATCTTCTTCAGTTATTTTGTCAGCACTGACCACTGGTGTTGTCAGTAATGCCGCAAACATCAAGCACAAAATCACCATTATTAACTTCCCCATATTTTTCATAGATATCCATCCTATATGAAAGGGTATTTTTTCCATGGATATATAGTTTTCGAATATATAACCTGGACAGAGAATAGTGATAATCAAGGGTTAATTGGCATATATTAATAACCTGAGGTTGAATTCTCAGCATAACCTTGAAATACATTTAGGCCTTTTTATGTGCCGATGATACCGTTTAAAGAGGTCAATGTGCTGGATATCAACGCCTCATACCTTGGCGTCCCCACATCTCAGCTGATGGAAAATGCCGGAAGAGGCACGGCAAAGGTCGCTCTCGAAAGGTTTGATATAGAGGGCAAGAAAGTCGTAATAATCTGCGGCCCTGGTAATAACGGTGGGGATGGTTTCGTAGTTGCAAGGTATCTTGCTGAGAAGAGCAAGGTTCTAGTTGTATTATTAAAACCTGAGGACAAGATATGCTCTGAAATTGCAAAGGTGAACTTTGATAAGATAAGGGGAAAGGTTGAAATTCTCGATACCTCCACGCTAGATAAAAATATTGAAGGAGCCGAGCTCATAATCGATGCCATACTCGGGATCGGAATAAGTGGTGAGATCAGAGAACCGTATCTGTCCTGCATCAATACCGTAAATTCTTCGAAAGCTAAGATATTATCAGTTGATGTGCCCAGTGGTTTGGGATCCAAGAACGCTGTAAACCCAGACGTAACTGTCACATTCCATGACATAAAGGAAGGCATGAGCAAGGAGAACTCAGGAGATATCGTGGTGGTGGACATTGGGATACCAAAGGAAGCACAGAAATTTCTTGGCCCAGGAGAGTTCGTGTACTATCCAAAGCCCAAAATAGAATCCCATAAGGGAGACAATGGAAGGCTTTTGATCCTAGGAGGAGGACCTTACACTGGTGCGCCTGCTTTAGCAGGCTTGGCTGCTTACAGAATGGGTGTGGATTTGGTGCATATTGTCACACCTTCCAAAACCTACCAGATAATCGCCTCCTACTCCCCTAATTTCATAGTTCACAGGCTTGGTGGAGATGTTTTTGTAGAGGAAGATTTGGACATCCTGAAGAATGTGATACCTAAAGTGGATGCTGTGATAATTGGCCCAGGTCTGGGAGGTCACCCGGATACTTCAAATGGGATTCTAAAATTTATCAGAGAATCCTCAAAGCCTATGGTCATAGATGCAGATGCCATAAGGCCAGTGGCAGGTGATTTAGGGGCTCTTAAAGGGCATAAAGGAGTCTTAACACCTCATGCGAACGAGTTTAAAATATTGAGTGGAGAGGACATTAAATCGGATATCGATGAGCGAGCCCAGCAGGTGAGAACTTTCGCAAATAAAACGGGATTCACGATACTGTTAAAAGGAAACTTGGACATAATCTCCGATGGTGAGCATGTAAAACTTAATAGGACCGGCAACCCCAGTATGACTGTTGGTGGAACAGGAGATGTGTTGGCTGGGCTTACAGGTGCGATGCTTGCAAAAGGAGTTTCTCCCTTCAACTCAGCCAGAATTGCTGCATTCACCAACGGCACGGTAGGAGACCTTGTTTTCAAAGATCTGGGCTACTCAATGATGGCAACTGACATGATCGATAAGATACCCATTGTTGTGAACTCGTTTTTGAGGTGACCTAACAACTTTAATATCCTCTCATCTATTACCCTTTTTCGTGATACCATGACAAAGCCCACACTCTCAAAAATCGTTGAGGAGCAGATTCAAAAACCCTCGCCCATCAGGCAGATCATGAAGATGGCTGAGCGCCAGAATATCATCAATATGGGTCTGGATCCAGATGATGTGATCTCTTTTGGCGGAGGATGGGTCAATCATGCCGCACCAGAGAAATTCAGGGAATGCTATATCAAAGTATGCAATGATAAGGAGCAGTTTCACAAGAGCGGTGCTTATAGCGCAACACCAGGAGATAGCGAATTGAGGGGTCTGATAGCAGAATTCGAGAGGGAGATATTCGGAGTAAAAGGTCTTGGCTCCAACAACATTATCATAGGCCAGAGCAGTACACAAGTT
>JABAOF010005949.1_pt2 | contig 10626 bp, 9 predicted proteins | sample 7062171 | NCBI WGS metagenome assembly JABAOF01 (sample SAMN14538628, study PRJNA623070) | marine sediment metagenome | biome: marine biome [ENVO:00000428]; feature: marine pelagic biome [ENVO:01000023]; material: deep marine sediment [ENVO:00002113] | place: India: Gulf of Khambhat ... | reverse complement strand
TACAGGCTGTGGAAGAGCGATGGTACAGAAAGCGGTACGGTGATGGTTAAGAGCGTCAGGGTAGGATACCTGACCGCCGTGAGTAACACGCTTTTTTTCCAGGGCAACGACGGTGTCAATGGCTTGGAGCTTTGGAAGAGCGATGGCACCGCCCCAGGTACGGTGATGGTTAAGGATATCGTCACTGGATCGGGCTCTTCTGGACCAACCAACCTGACGAATGTGGGCGGAACCCTTTTCTTTTCCGCGTACGATGATAGTACTGGAGAAGAATTGTGGAAGAGCGATGGGACGATGATGGGCACTGTGCGTGTCAAAGACATTGTCGCCGGCTCAGCCTCATCCAATCCCAGTCGTCTGACCGCAGTGGATGGTGTGCTATTCTTCAGAGCCTATGAAACCACAAGTAGAATCGAGCTTTGGAAAAGCGACGGTTCAGAGGGCGGCACTACGCGTCTCAAGGACATCAATACAATCGGGGCCGGCTCGATTCCGGAGGAATTGACCGACGTTAACGGTACCCTTTTCTTCGTCGCCGACGACGAGACCAGTGGCGAGGAACTGTGGAGGAGCGATGGCACGCTGACGGGCACGGTTATGGTTAAGGATATCTATACAGGTGCCTACGGTTCAAACCCAGGTTATTTGACGAATTTTGGCGGCACGCTCTTCTTCGCCTCGGGAAACGACATCAACGGGGATGAGTTGTGGAAGAGCGACGGCACGCTGACGGGCACGGTGATGGTGAGGGACATCTGTACGGGAACCTGTAGTTCAGAAGTCCGCTACCTGACCGACGTGGGTGGCACGCTTTTCTTCAGCGCCTATGACGATGCTGCCGGCGAGGAACTATGGAAGAGCGACGGCACCGAATCAGGCACGGTGCGGATCAAGGACATCTACTCGGGAACTGATGGCGCGGAACCTGAGTATCTGACTGGTGTTAGTGAGACGCTGTTCTTCGTCGCTGAGGACGGCGTCAATGGCAGGGAATTGTGGAAGAGCGACGGTACAAGCATGGGTACAGTGCTAGTGAAAGACATCTATGCGGGAACCCAAGGCTCAAACCCTGGGTACCTGACCGACGTTGATGGTACGCTGTTCTTCGTCGCCGACGATGGAACTCACGGTGAGGAGCTGTGGAAGAGTGACGGGACTGAGTCCGGCACCGTGATGGTCAAGGACCTCGAAGTTGGGGAGGATGATTCATACGTGGAAGAGCTGACCGACGTGAATGGCACCCTGTTCTTCGTCGCTACCGATTTCAACGACGGGGTAGCTCTATGGAAGAGCGATGGTTCGCAAACAGGTACTGTGATTGTCAAGGACATTGTTTCTGGAGAGACTTCTGACATCGGGTCTCTTACCAACTTGAGGGGTATGCTCTTTTTCGTCGGCAGAGATGGTACCACCGGGCGCGAGCTTTGGAAAAGCGATGGTACCGAATCCGGCACGGTGATGGTCAAGGATATTTACCCTGGGACGAGTGACTCGTCCCCCTCCGACCTCACCGATGTGTACGGCGTGCTCTACTTTACCGCAGATGACGGGGTGGGGGGGCGTGAGCTATGGAAGAGCAACGGTTCGCAGGCTGGTACGGTGATGGTCGAGGATATCTACGTAGGGATCAGTGGCTCAGTTCCGCAGTATCCGACACTCGTTGGTGATATCCTGTTCTTCGGCGCCGACGATGGTGTGAGCGGACGAGAGCTATGGGCTCTGATCCTCGACATACAACGAATATATCTTCCGCTGATCTTGAGGGATGGCTGATCCTTTCCTACCAAGAATCTACGTCAGGTCCGAGATCATTCGTGTGATCGTCTGTTTATGCTAACAGGAAAATCCTGAGCCATTTCAACCGATCATTAAGCGAAGAAACAATAAAGGGAGCTACGGATAGCAATGCCACCGATAATACCTGGGATGATTTCAGATGTGATACATGATGTGTTCCTACGGTCTTTATCGAATCGTGTCTCTGAAATCGTTAGATTTACCCCACTAGGGAATGTTCACTTAGATTTCCCAGTTCCACAGATTTGATCGACTCGACTGTAGCTCCCTAACACCTTATGAAGATCGTCATCATCAAGCCGGACGTAACCTTCTGTCTTCTCGATCTGGGCATAGCTCATTAGACGCTTGAGTGCCAACAGATCAACACACGCTTTGTGTCGTATAGTGGTAAGAGTGCTTCGTAGGTTGTGTGAAGAGAATCGAACACCGCTTCTTCTAGAGATCCTACAAACGCCTGATCCCATCCCGCGTTCTGAGTATGGGAAGACTCGCCGGATGGCTTCTGCGATTTGTCCGTCTTGCCAGATATGCTTACGTCCGTAATATATGGATCGCAGCAGGGTGCGGACATATTCTAGGATGTATGGTGTCAGTTGTTTCCTGCCGTCATTCTTTTGTATCTTGACTTGTCCAGACTCTATATCTAGANNCACCACCGTGCATACCGGTCTCGACTATGGTGATAATGAGAGCCCGATCTTGTAGACGGTGGCATACTTTCATCACCTGTTTGATCTCTGGTATACTCAGCGCCCGTGGGATGGTCTCGTCGACGGATGGCATTTGAACTTCGAGCCGCTGCTTGATCTGTCCCATGTCGTCCAGTAAGATCACGAACACATGGATATTTCGGCATTGAATGTGGGCGGATGATGCCTTCCTTCCCTTCGAAGAGATCAAGAGCTTGTATTCGGTGTTCAGTATTGTGGTAGGCTTGCTTCGACCAGGGAATTTGCTAAACGCATCAATGGAGGATAGATACGTCTATAGTAACTTCTCGGTTAGATCGTCACTGCAAGGATATTGTATAGAATCGGCTCGTCAACGTTAAAGGATAGCCAAGGTCGCTTTTCCTTCCCTCGCTCACGATTCCACCACAGAAACCAGGGAACAGCGACCGAATCGAAAGGTTATAGGTCAATAATGGGGGATAAAAGACGCTTTTGGATCGGATTTAACCGCGTTTTGGGAATCGGTCCCGCACGAATACAGAAATTGCTAGACGCCTTTGGAGATCTTGAGCTGGCGTGGAATGCTTCGCGTGAAGAACTTCAGTCTGCAGGATTGGGTCCCAAGACAGTACAAGCGCTTCTAGATACACGTACTCAACTGGATCTGGACCGAGAGCTTGCAGAGATTGAAAGGTTTGGTTTTCATATCCTTACATGGGAGGATGACGCTTACCCTATAAGATTGCGGGAGATCCACGCTCCACCACCGATGCTATATGTATGGGGAGAGGTGAGGGACGAAGATCGATGGGCGGTTGCTGTTGTTGGAACAAGACGGTCTACACCATATGGCAAGGCTGTCGCACGTGATGTTGCTACGGCACTTGCTGTCAATGGCGTGACAGTAGTCTCAGGTCTTGCGCGAGGTATTGATTCTATCGCTCATCAGGCAGCGCTGGATGCTGGGGGTCGAACGATCGCAGTGCTTGGTTCTGGGTTGGATCAACTCTATCCACCGGAGCATCGTAAGCTCGCGGAATCGATCTCAACTCAGGGAGCGATCGTAAGCGATTACCCACTTGGAACCAGACCTGANNTTATCCGCCAGAGCATCGCAAGCTCGCGGAATCGATCGCTACTCAGGGGGCGGTCATCAGCGATTATCCGCTTGGAACCAGACCTGAACCAAAGAATTTTCCGCCTCGAAATAGGATCATTAGTGGCCTTTCTCTTCTGGTCGTAGTTGTCGAAGCCGGTGAAGGGAGTGGGGCGTTAATAACAGCTGATTTCGCGATTGAACAAGGACGCGACGTATTCGCCGTACCGGGGGATATCCATCGACCGGCGAGTCGTGGTACGAACCGGTTAATCCGCATGGGAGCTCAACCGCTCTTGACCTCCGAGGATGTGTTAGAGGCACTTAACCTCGAATTAATCGCTCGTCAGGAGTTTGTCCCTCCTACATCTCCTACGGATGAGACAGAGCGGTGTATTCTAGAAGCCCTAAGCAACGAACCGCTACACATTGATGAACTGCAACAACGCTGTGGCCTCCCAATCTCCCAACTCACGGCCTCTTTATCGATGCTCGAGATCAAGGGACGGGCACGTCAGGTAGGAGGTATGTATTACGTCCTGGCTGGTGAACTACGTGCTCCCTATCGAGTAGAATGATGACTAAAATGACAGATTATTCAGCAGTGATCATGGCAGGGGGGGGAGGTACACGCCTCTGGCCGCTGTCCCGCAGGGTACGACCAAAGCAGACACTTCAGCTTTTTGGTGAAAGAACCTTATTTCAAATGGCGGTCGACAGGATCTTACCGATCATGACTCAGGAGCGCATCTATATTGTCACGGTCGCGGATCAGGCAAGCGTGCTACGGAAACAAACTTCGTCATTGCCAAAGATCAACTTCATCCTTGAACCTTCACCTCGAGGTACAGCGGCCGTAGTAGGACTTGCGGCGATCTTTCTAAGATCACAGAATCCCGATTGCGTTATGGCCGTTCTCACGGCTGATCATTACATCGCAGATGTTGAGCGTTTTCAGGATCTGCTTTTGGCTGCATACGAGCTGGCATGTGACGATGAATTGGTAACATTAGGGATTACACCACGCTACCCCGACACAGGATATGGTTATATCCAACGGGGGGAATCGGTGGGCCAATTTCGCGGATATCAGGCATACCGAGTGGAAACTTTCAAGGAGAAACCCGAGTTGGCTCAAGCCAAGAAATATCTCGCTAGCGGTGAATACGCATGGAATTCAGGAATGTTCGTGTGGAAGGTGAAGCGAATCCTTGAAGAGATCGAGCAACAAATGCCAGACCTTCACAATGGGTTGAAGAGAATTGAAATGACGCTTGGCGGCCCCGATGAAGTCGAGACGATCAAAAACGTTTGGAGTGGTCTTGAGCGTCAGACGATCGACTATGGCATCATGGAGGGTGCCAAGCAGGTTTCTGTAATCCCAGCTGATGACCTGGGATGGTGGGATGTTGGTAGTTGGAACCGCCTATTTGAATTGATGGACATTGACAAGATGGGGAATTTGATCAATGCTCCGGAAACGTTGATCCTCGACACAAAAGATACATTGATCTATCAGGATCCTGAGGTTGACGATCGATTAATTGCGTCGTTAGGCGTAGAAGGTATCATCGTCATCGACACAGGTGATGTGCTCTTAATTTGCCATCGAGATCGGGCTGAAGATATTCGTCGATTGGTGAAGGAGTTGGAAACCACTGGGTTGGATCAATTCCTTTAGTGATTTTGGAGTGGTGCATGGAAGCGTATTGTGTGAAGTGCAAGCGTAAAAGGGAAATATTAAATCCGGAACCCACCTTTACCTCTGTGGGTGTTCCGTCAACCAGAGGTGTTTGCCCAGTATGTGGCGCAGGACTTTACCGGATGGGCAAAACGGATGCTCACGAGGGTTTGGAGCCAACCCAAAAGAAGAGAAAAAAGAAGCGAAAGGTTTATGTTGACGGCAAACGAAAAGGAAAATTGGTCATCGTTGAGTCGCCAGCAAAAGCTCGCACGGTGGGGCGTTTTCTTGGGAAGGATTATAAAGTTGCGGCTTCTATTGGTCACGTGAGAGACCTGCTGCGCTCACAACTATCTGTTGACATTGAGAACGATTTCGAACCGAAATATCGTGTTCCAAATGAGAAGAGAGAAGTTGTAAAGGAGCTTATCGCTGCTGCAGCTAAATCGAGCGAGGTGTACTTAGCTACAGATCCGGATAGAGAAGGGGAGGCCATAGCGTGGCATTTGCTCGAGGCAGCCAAAATCGATCCTGAGATTGCACATAGGGTCGTGTTCCATGAGATCACAAAACCAGCGATTGAGCAGGCCTTCGAGAACCCACGCGGGATTTCCATGGAGCTTGTCAACGCACAGCAAGCACGCAGAATCCTTGATAGATTGGTTGGATACAACTTGAGTCCACTCCTCTGGGCAAAGGTGCGTGGTCGGTTATCCGCCGGTCGGGTCCAGTCCGTTGCTTTACGCTTAATCGTCGAACGCGAACGTGAAATCAAGGCTTTTGTGCCAACGGAATATTGGACGATTGATGCTGAGCTTCTCCACCCAGAGAAACCTCCCTCGTTTCTTGCGAGGCTTGTTCAGATCGATGGCGAAAGACCTGAGCTTAACTCAGAACACCAGGTAGAACCCATTCTGCTAGATATGCGGAGTGCGAAGTATACGGTTTCCCAGGTGCGTCGTGGAAGCCGCATCCGCCGCCCTTCCGCTCCGTTCACGACTTCAACTCTTCAGCAAGCTGCTTCGCTACGATTAGGTTACACAGCTCGTCGTACGATGGTGATCGCCCAGCAACTATATGAGGGTATCGATTTAGGTCAATCAGAACGCGTTGGTCTCATTACCTATATGAGGACCGATTCGGTGAATGTATCAGCAAATGCAATCCAAGAAGCCCGAGATGTAATCAAGCGAAGATTTGGAGAAGCGTTTCTACCTAAAAAGCCACCATCCTATAAGACACGGTCTCGTCGAGCCCAAGAGGCTCACGAAGCGATCCGTCCGACCTCTGCAGAGCGGGAACCTGAAAGTGTGAAAATATTCCTCTCCGAGGATCAATTCCAACTTTATTCCCTAATTTGGTCGCGTTTTATCGCGTCCCAAATGAAACCGGCTAAATATGATACTCTCAATATTGAGGTTGACGGAAGTACAAAGGAACGAAGCTATCTCCTTCGTGTCACCGCTTCAAGCTTACGTTTCGCTGGATTTTTGGAGTTACTTGGGGATAAAGAGCCTGCTAATGGAGCCAAAACTGATGAGGAAGATTTGAAAGTTCAATTGGCACAAGTACCCAAGCTTGTGATAGGGCAGGCGCTGATCCTTCAGGAACTTTATCCTGAACAACACTTTACTCAGCCACCGCGACGTTACTCAGATGCGACCTTGGTCCGTATGATGGAAGACAATGGTATAGGTCGACCTTCTACTTACGCGCCGATCATCTCGACACTTCGACAGCGAGGTTACATGCAACGACAGAATCGGCGGTTGATACCGACTAAGATGGGGGAAATTGTGCACGATTTGATCTTTGAATATTTTCCTAACATCGTTGATTTAGATTTCACAGCTCGATTGGAAGAAAAGCTCGATGAAATTGCCGATGGAGAGCGAGAATGGGTAGATGTGGTGCGCGATTTCTATGAACCTTTTGAGGAGCAAGTCAGACATGCAGAAGAGGAGATGCCAGAAGTTAAGGCTGAGCCAGAGAAACTCGATCGTATGTGCCCAGAATGTGGAAATCCATTAATCGTGCGTCATGGTCGATATGGAAAATTCGTTGGTTGTTCAAATTTCCCTGCTTGTCGCTACACAGAACCGTGGCTCGAGAAAATTGGGGTGAAATGTCCCCTCGATGGAGGTGAATTGGTACAGAGGCACACACGCAAAGGGCGAGTTTTCTATGGATGTGCCAATTATCCTGAGTGCGATTTTACAAGCTGGAAACGACCACTTCCGTACTCTTGTCCTGATTGCAAAGGTGTTTTAGTGGTCTCCAATAATGAATTTNNNATTAACGCCGTATGGCACAGAATGTGCAACAAGGGGGGTTGCCTAACCAGATCGAAAGGTCTAGAATGCTATGCGCTGAGGGGGGCAACCTTGAATGGTCTTGAATCTTGATGAGATCAGAAGTGAGGGGTTATGGATGCCATAAAGGAATTCATTCAACGAAAGTGGACACTCGTTGGGATTGCACTCATTGGCGGGATCGTCCTAGGGGTTCTCTACGCCTGGGTGCTCAATCCCGTAGAATGGGTGGATGGTGAGCCAGCTCAACTGCGAAGAGACTTGCAGGTGGACTATCTCAGAATGGTCATCGATTCCTACGCTGTCAATCTCGATTCTACGTTGGCTCAAGATCGTTATGAGAGCCTAGGCGAAGTTCGAAATGAGATTTTGGCGGAAGTCGGCAAGGACCCGGGTGAACTTAGCCCGAGCGAGATTCAGAAGTTCCAGGCTCTCGTAGCAGTTGAGTCACCCATTGAGGAGCCCCCAGAGCCTGCAGAGGAGGCAGCGGGTTTCACGGCGTCGAAGATCCTGTTACCAGTTCTCATCGTAACCTTTGTATTGGGTGTACTTCTAGCAGGTGCGCTTTTCATACGTCGTCGGATGGAGGCTGAACCGGAGGAGATATTCGCCGAACCGGATTTTGAAAGGCTGGAGGGTGAGGTTGAACCGAGAGCTGTGGAAATCGGCGATCAACCATTGGCCACTTTCCGCACCACGTATACCATCGGAGACGACCTCTACGATGATTCATTCAGCATCGAAAGCCCAACAGGAGATTTCCTTGGTGAATGTGGCGTCGGCATCGGCGAGGTGATCGGTGTCGAGGAACCGAAAAAAGTGGCGGCATTCGAGGTATGGCTCTTCGATAAAAATGACATTCAAACAGTGACGAAGGTTTTAATGAGCCGCTATGCGTACAATGATGAAGAGTCACGTACCCGTCTGACTGCAAAGGGTGACCCTGTCTTGGCGGAAAGTGGTGCTGTGGTTTCCCTCGAAACTGCATCCTTGAAGATCGATGTCCGCATCGTGGATATGAGCTATGGCGAAGGCCCACTCCCTGAGGATAGCTTCTTCGAGCGCTTGACTGTCGAATTGGTGGCTTGGCAATCAGGTGGATGATCCGACCTCGAATGAATCTTTTTGACAAATGGATGGAATGGATGGGGCAGGCATGACGCCTGCCCCAATCGCATCGTATCAGTCGATATTAAACTTTCAATGTTGTAGGGGAGCTTTGCGAAACACACCTTCATTTGTCCGCATAGATCTATTGGATTTCAAGTATTTTCAATTGTATTTTTCCTGTTGGTGTCTCTGCGGTGACTGTATCGCCGACACGAGAGTCCAATAGCGCTTTCCCGATAGGCGATTCGTGTGAGATCTTTCCCTTTCGTGGATCAGCTTCTTTCATGCCTACCAAGTAGAAAATCCTCTCCTCNNCTCCAACTCCAAAATCCGTCCTTCCAGAAAAGCCTGTTCCTCTTTCGCAGCGAGGTAGTCGGCGTTTTCGGTTAGATCACCTTGTTGGATCGCAAAACGAAGGCGTTTCGCAAGATCGGATCTACGTGGACCCTTCAGCTCTTCCAATTCATTTCTGAGATTGGTCGCTGCTTCTGGTGTGAGGAAATATTCTTGTTCATCCATATCATTGTTTCGGGTAGACTTGATGTGCGTGAGTGTAACCTAAGCGTCGTAAGCCTGTCAATGAATCCTTTTGACACACAATGCGGATTATCGCATAATCCCATCAGTTTCTAATATGGAGGAAGGAGGCTCGTGATGGCTTATCGCTTTCCAAGCGAGGAGTATGTGCAAGCGGTCATGGATGTTCTTAATCACGACGAGCAATACGCGGAAATCGCAAAAAATTGGGAGGGAGATATATTGTTTTTGGTTGAACCAGATAAAGGTGTGGAGAGAGATGATCTTCCAATGACTCTGTATTTCGATCTCTGGCACGGTAAATGCCGTGAAGTAAGGGTCATCGATCCTGAGGAAGAGGAAGTTCCCGATGCAGCCTTCATATTGACCGCCCCACAAGCGAATTACCTTAAGGTTTTAAGAGGTGAGTTAGACCCGATGCAGGCCATGGTCACACGCCGTCTAAAAGTCGAGGGCAGCATGGCCTATATGCTACGCAATGTACCGACGGTTTTGAACTTCGTCCGATGTTGCAGTTCGGTGGAGATCGAGGTTGAGGGATGAAGACGCGATCAAGTCGCCAGAATCTTGACTCCAAGCTAGTTAATCAACGCTGCTTGAAATATCGGGGAAGTAATTGATCGAGACACACACAATTGATGTCAAATCGTTCTCACATTTATCCTTAGTTTTTTATTCCTTGAACCGAAAGGTGAGTCCCTAGATGATTGATCATTCTCATCGAAATGAAGACACTTATGATTTTGTTGTCGTTGGGTCAGGCTTCGGTGGCAGCGTTTCCGCGATGCGATTGACAGAAAAAGGGTATCGTGTATTGGTTCTTGAACGTGGGAAACGTTTCGAGGATCAGGATTTTCCACGGTCAAATTGGGACCTGCGTAATTTTCTTTGGATGACGCCCATACGATGTTTTGGTTTTTGGGAGATGAGTCTGTTGAGTGGCGTGATGGTCCTTCATTGGAGTGGAGTAGGAGGTGGTAGCCTAGGANNNNAACCAGACGATAAAATGTTTGAGTCGCAAGCATGGAGTTATCTTCAAGACTGGAAAGTTGTTCTTGAACCACATTATGAAGTTGCTATTCGTATGTTAGGAAGGACGACTAACCCAGAATTTTCACCTGCTGATGAATTAATACAAATCATCGCTGAGAAAATGGGCAAAGGTAGCACATTTCGTCCATCTGAAGTGGGAGTTTTTTTTNNGAATGTCGAAGTGCCAGACCCTTATTTCAATGGGAGAGGACCTTCACGTAGTGGATGTAATTTTTGTGGCGGATGTATGATTGGCTGCCGTTACAATGCTAAGAACACACTATTGAAGAACTATCTGTATTTCGCGGAGAAGTGGGGAACAGAAGTAAGGGCTGAAAGTGAGGTTAAAGAAATTCGACCGATTGATAACCAAAATCCGGATGGTGC
>JABAOF010015903.1_pt4 | contig 10627 bp, 10 predicted proteins | sample 7062171 | NCBI WGS metagenome assembly JABAOF01 (sample SAMN14538628, study PRJNA623070) | marine sediment metagenome | biome: marine biome [ENVO:00000428]; feature: marine pelagic biome [ENVO:01000023]; material: deep marine sediment [ENVO:00002113] | place: India: Gulf of Khambhat ... | reverse complement strand
TTATTCTCCAAATTTCAATTCCTAGATATTTCGACCCAAAACTGGCTTTATATAGGGCAAATTTAGGGGATTATACTTTTATTGGAATAGGATTCTACTATTATCTCATGACGCTAAACGCTCCGGCTGTCATTTTACTTATCGATTATACAGTTCAGCACCCGAGAATATTAAGCATAATTGCTTCATTGGTTTATTTCTCCTTTTTCTTATTATTGACAGTGCCTCTCGGCGGACGAGGCAGAACGATAAATATTTTTATAGTGGTTGCCTTATCACTGGTTTTTAGGTTCTGGAATACAAGAAGGAAATTTATCTACACCACAATTGCACCGTTGTTTTTCCTTGTGTTGTTTCTAGCCATAGTCTGGGGAAATTTGCGGGAAAACCCAATAGATCAAATCAAAATCTTCGACAAAAATATTGAATACCTGAAGGAACTTCGATGGGATTTAACAAGACTCGAAGCGCAAACCTATATAATCGCGACATACTCTCCTGCAGGAAGATTCTTTGGAACGAGCTATCTATTGTCCATTCTGGGGCCCTTTCAAAAGTATTTGTCACCGCACTGGGAGTCTGCAGACCTGATTAGCGATCTTTCGCGGCGTTGGTATTACGACATGCTTGGGGTTGAAATAAGATCTGCAATCTCTCCCTCCCTAATTGGCGAGATGTATATGAATTTCGGGATCCTAGGGTTGTGCTTGGCAGGCTTCCTATTTGCAAAACTGATTATTTTTGTTCAGAATAGAATGGACTTGCGATTTTCCTTACAGATAGCTCTTTTAACATATTTCTTTTTGTTTTTAATTATGAATGGAGGCTTTTATAATATATTCGACATCTTATGGCTATGTTTCCCAATATGGGCGTTGCAAAAGTTATTTTCTAGAAATCACAGATTAACACACTGATGAACAGATATATTCTCATAATCGGAACAGATGTTATAATGCCTAAGCTGTTTTACTTTAAAGATCTATTTTCAAGGAAGAATATTTATTATGCCGTGTATACACACGATCACTCTATCGAAGGCAGTCTATTTGCAGAAAGGAATTTGGCAACGGTTTTTTACGGGCCCTTACATAAAAGAAGTATTATAACTCTCATTAGAAATTGGTTAACCCTTTATAAAAGAATAAATGAGATAAATTGTAATGGTGATAGAATTTTACATGTTGAATTTTTCCTCAACTATAATTCAATCATACTAATTGGCTATCTATACATCATTTTGTTTAAAAAGATTGGAGTTGTGACGTGGTTCAGGGGAGAGTTGTATGAATGGAGGGATAAATCGAGTATGTTTGACCGTTTTCTTGCCAGGAAATTAATAAAGAATGCGAGAGCTGTTATACTGAAGGAGCTCTATATGGAAAAGGTGCTTGAGGAGCAGAACATTCTCTCAAAAGAGAAAATATTCCACATTCATAATACTGTCAGTTTGCCGGAGTTGAGGGCGAAAAGAATTGAAAACTCAACCGAGGTAAACCTTCTTTTTTTGAATATGTTTAAACCGTGGCGCAATGTGGTCTTTGTTGTGAAAGTGGCGCAAGCTCTCAAAAAACTGAGCTCCAACTTTCATATCGAAGTTGTCGGAGACAAAACGAAATATAATACTTTAGTGGAAGAATCAAATGAGTTAAAAAGGTTAGTGAAGGAAAATCAGATGGAAGACTATATTACGGTGCATGAGTTTAGTTCGAATCCTACTGGTTTTTATGAGAAAGCGCATTTTTTCTTACTTCCATCTAATTTGATATTCTGTAATTACTCATTACTCGAAGCGATGAGTCACGGTGTCGTGCCCATCGTGTATAGTTNNGAGATCATCGAAGATGGGATATCTGGCTATGGCCTGGAATTAGATCCCAAATTATGGGCTGAAACGATCATGGGGTTGTCTAATAATCGAAAATGTTATTCAGAAATGTCGGCGAACGCTAGAAAGAGAATTGAAGAGCGCTTCAATATTGATTCAATGTTTTGCAAATATTATGACATTTTAGAGAAAAGAGTTTGGCGATAATTTCTCCTTTCCGACAATCTCGAAGGCACTGTAAGCCGTAAAGCTTAAATTGAATGCCGTGGTTATAAATCTTATTCAGGATCTAGCCACTCCGCACAATAATGTTTTGATTGGTGAGTTTAAGGGTAATACTGGGGTGCAGCTTAAGCTTTGGTATGCGCTCGATCAGGATAAAGGGAGATATGCATGGACAAATAATATTACGAATGAGCATTTTCCGGCAGAGATTTACGGAATGAAGATCAACTGGAAATTCATCAAATACTGCTTGAAGCACACGAAGGAGAAATTCTGCATCGTCGGGTGGGCTAATAATAATACACGTCTGATCACACTGCTTTTTTTTCTACTCAGGCGCCCATACAACCATTGGACTGACCTACCTGGGACTGTCTCGTCTGATGAGAGTTTTCCCAAAAAGCTAATGCGCTGGCTGGCGTATAAAATTCTCAAACATTCTAATGCAAAGGTGTTTTGCGTTGGCATTACTAGTTTGAATCGGCTCCGTCAATTAGGGTTTCCGGAGAACCGACTGGTCAGTCTCCCCATCTTTGTAGAGGTTAAAGAGGATCTGTCGTGGCATCATTCTCAACGTGCAAACATTTTTGAAAAATATAATATTGAACCGGATGATTTTGTTCTCTCTGCAGGAAGCCGCATCATACATGAAAAAGGGTACGATCTACTGATCAAAGCGATTGGTCTAATCGAGCAGGATATACGGTCTAAAATCAAAGTGATCATCGTCGGCAGTGGGGAGTCTGTGTCAGACCTAGAAAAATTGATTGCTGAATTGAATCTTACAAAGCAAATTGTTCTCGAAAAGTGGTTGGTAATCGATGCATTAAAAATGTTAATTGCCAACAGTGATGTTTTCATCCACCCAGCCCGGGTGGATACTTACGGTGGCACTATTTTGGGTATGGCGCTGGGCGTGCCGGTTATCGGTAGTTATCAAGCGGGCGCAGCATTGGATCGAATCTCTCATGGGCAAAACGGTTTTTTGTATGACGCGGAAGATACAGAAACGCTGGCTAATTTAATTACCCTGCTTTATAAAAACCCTGAACTCCGAAAACGTATGGGGACGGAAGCTCATAAAACGGCACTCATGTGGCCTCCACGACGCGGTTATGAAATTCTGGTTCAGAATGCTATTTAGCGGATTTTCGGGTTGAATTAATTCGCTTGCCCGGGGAACATGCTGACGAATATAAAATCAAAGATAAGCAAGAAAAGGGTGTTTCCCGCTGGATAATAATCCGCAGCAGTTATATGTCAAGGTTACCCCGCTTAAGCAGATCAAGGGGCCACACTTGCATTTTATCCGCGCAGGCTTTTCTAGCGGATAAAGGGAGCGTTCGGCTTGTACTCAGAACAGCCATCGGGTATCAGGTGTTTAAAAGTGGCAAAGACGATGACTATCGTTCTTTGGTTGTGCCAAGGGTGATTCCGGCGAGCTTATAGAACTTGGGTAAAGACGTTGTCTATGAGCAGAATATGCTGAACCCTGCTTGGAGGCTAACCACGCACGAGGAGCGAAGAGCCGATTTCAGTGACTTCGATTCAAGTAGCTGTTGACGCAATTGATTGCTCTCATTAAAGACCGGATAACCCTTCCAACGAAACCCCACATTTTACTGGTTGGCGACTTCATGTGGCCATGGTATCAAGAGGCCTGTGCCCGAGCATTAGAGTCACTTGCCTGTGAAGTAGAGCGATTTGGCTGGCTGGATGACTTCCGACACTGGATTCCAGGTCGAAGCGAGCCTGCTTATCACTCTTTCCCTCATCGTGTTCAATATCGCCTGCGATTCGGACCAAGTGTATGGCGGGTGAATCGGAGGCTGTTACGGGGCACTAGACAGGCGAGGCCGGATATCGTCTGGTTTTACAATGTTCAACTAATATCAGCACACACAGTGCGAAAACTACGGAAGCTACTGCCGAATGCGGTTTTTTGTCAGTATTCCAACGACAACCCGTTCAGCAAAGCCGCCAGACTCGGCATATGGCGCAACTTTCTCGCCAGCATCCGGCACTTCGATCTGCATTTTTCCTATCGCCAGAATAACATCAGCGAGTTCCATCGCTATGGAGCCCAAAGTGTGCATCTATTGAGATCGTATTTTATCCCAGAGGTTGAGTATCCCCAAATACCGGATAGAATTCCAAGGCGATTCAAATGCGATGTCGTTTTTGCTGGTCATTATGAAGACGACGGGCGCGTCGAGCAGCTGGAGGCGATTTGTGAAGCCGGTTTTGATTTGCGACTCTATGGTGGTGGCTGGCAGGAGGCACTCCCGAAATTGCGACCTAATAGCCCCTTGCGCGGCCAATATCCAGTCAATCCAGTGACTGGTGAGGATTACCGCTATGCCATCTGCGGCGCGAAAGTAGCGCTATGTTTTCTTTCCATACTAAACCAAGACACTTATACTAGGCGGAATTTCCAAATTCCAGCTATGAAAACTGCCATGCTCAGTCAATACTCGGACGACCTAGCTACGCTGTACCGAGCTGATGTCGAGGCCATGTTTTTTAAGAACGGAGTAGAGCTGCTGGAAAAACTTCGAAGACTTATTAAAAACGCAGCACTTAGGATCTCGATTGCGGAGGCAGGCTACAAGAGAGTCTATACGGATGGGCATGATGTNNTGAAAGAGTGGTTGAGTACAATACGGGCGTGGCAAAGGATGCGTGCAACTCCCATTTTATAAGGGTAACTAAATGCTGACAACTCAAATACCATTCACAATCCCTGCTGATCCGCTTGGCATGGAGGTCTGGCTCCGAACTGCTGGAGAGTCTGATTTGCTAAGATTGCGTGAATGGAAAAACAGCCATCGCGAGTTCTTCTTTTTTAAAGAAGAGATTTCATCCGAACAGCAAAAAGAATGGTATCACGCTTATCAATTACGTCAGGAAGACTATATGTTTATCGTCACTGCGGGCGAGATACCAATAGGGTGTATGGGAATAAGATTAGTTGATGATAAATGGGATGTTTACAATGTCATTCTTGGGTTACCAGATCAAGCTGGCAAAGGGTTGATGAGCAAGGCATTAAGAATGATGCTTTCTTTTGCAGCATCACACAAAACGAAGCCGATTACGGTAAAAGTACTAAAAAAGAATCCAGCAGTTAGGTGGTACAAGAAGAATGGTTTCGTAGAGACAGAGGAATTGCAAGACCATTTTTGTATGTGGTACCAAACTCAATAGAATTCGGGAGATTTTATTATCTCAGTATTCGGTTCCCTCGTCGGCGAGGAAGAAATCGCTAATGTCACGGCTTGTATGCGGAGCCAATGGATGGGCTTTGGCAAGAACGTTCATATCTTTGAGAAAAAATTCATGGAAAAATACGGCCTCCCCACTTTTGCCATGGTTGACAGCGGTTCAAATGCATTATTCATGGCCGTCAAATTGCTAGACCTCCCCACCAATTCGGAAGTTATACTGCCCGCGCTTACTTGGGTTTCCTGTGCCCAGGCCGTTTTGCTTGCCGGTCATAAACCGATTTTCTGTGATGTTGATCTTACCACCATGAATATGAGGCGTGAGGACATTGAAGCCAAAGTAACTGATAAGACGGCAGCCGTCATGGTAGTGCACTATGCCGGGCTGGCAGTGGATATGGACTCAATACTTGCGCTGGGTTATCCGGTGATCGAAGATGCTGCCCATGCAGTAGACAGTACGTACAAAGGAAGACCGTGTGGAACGATTGGTGATGTTGGGATTTATAGTTTCGATGCAGTAAAGAATCTAACTGCGGGAGAAGGGGGGGGTATAACTGCACGCCTGCCTGAACGCATCGAACGGGCAAAGGTAATGCGCTACTGCGGAATAGGTAAATCAGGATTCGAGTCCGCGACGACAAATGTGGGCACGAAGCCGCGATGGTGGGAATACAACATTCAAGAACCTTTCATCAAAATGCTACCCACCAACATGGCCGCTAGCATTGGCATCGCCCAGCTCGATCGCATTGACAAGTTGCAAGCGCGGCGGAAAGAGATCTGGGAAAGCTACCAGCGAGAACTCGCCGGTGCGCCGGGGCTGATTACGCCACAGGAGGCGAAGCCCGGTGATCGCCACTCCTATTTCACCTACTGCATTCGCGTGCCCAAGCGTGATGAGCTAGCCTATTACCTACTTGATGAGCAGATCTACACGACCTTGCGTTATCACCCACTGCACCTGAGTCCACTTTACAGGCAAATGGATGTCCGACTGCGCAATTGTGAACAACTCAACACCGACGCGCTCAGCATCCCGATTCATCCAAGAATGTCCGATGTAGATGTTGATAAGGTGGTCGAGAAGATCAGAGCCTTTTACAGATGAATTCCTAGGGTAAAGATCATGACTAAAGTTTATTACAATAATGTCTACCAAGCAGATCACCCATCGAATTACGGTGGAACACCGCAATCCATGAGTGAGCGAATCGCCTTTTTGCGGGAAAGAACAAACCACTGGATTAATTCAACCAATCTTTCCCATCGGTTAGATAGCCGTATTTTGGAAGTAGGCTGCGGAATGGCTTACCTCTCAGATATTCACCCTGGGTGGCATGGTATTGAGTACTCTAAAACAGCCGTAGTACGCGTAAAGGAGCTTAAGGGAGCACATACCCGAATATTTCTGGCAAATGCTCAAAGCCTGCCTTTCAAAGATGAATATTTTCATGGGGTTTTTGCCTGGGCAGCTTTGGAACATGTCCCAGACCCTGACAAAGCCTTTAAGGAAATCGATCGCGTTCTGATGACGGGAGGGTACTCACTGATCGCACCAGCATGGAACTGCCGTTCTTGGACAGTGAAAAAGCTGGAAGATCGAAACTATGTTGAGCTTTCGTGGGCAGAGCGAATTGAGAAAACCCTGATTCCCCTTCGTGAATTGTTCTTAGTACGAGCTCTATTCGCGATTCCGCAAAGGGTGTTAGCTGAGATAAAAATGCTTTTCGGTGGACCTGCGTCGCTTCGATTCAAGCGGCTTTCCCGACGGTGGGATTTGATTGAAGAATATGGTCATGTAGCCGATGACGATGCTGTTGCGGATATTGACCCACATGCTAGTATTTCTTTTTTCAAAACCAGGGGATATGAAGTTCTATCGCATAAAACGCTATTTTCCCGCCTTCTATCCAGGCATGAGCCTGTGATTGCAAGAAAGTCAATTTCATAGGCGTTTGAGTAAAGATCTTCAAGAGTTCCTTAAGATTATTTATAACACCGGCAGTCAAGGCTTTTGTTGACTTCGGCTACAGATATTTTCGGCCATAGTTATCCTTCCGTATGTGCGGCATCATAGGTATCGCCTCTACCTCTTCCATTACCCAACGCGACTGGCTTGCAGCTGGTCGTGATGCTATGACACACCGCGGGCCAGATGATGCCGGTGAATGGTGGTCGTCAGATGGACGTATAGGCTTGGGACATCGCCGGCTTTCTATCATAGATCTCTCTCCCACAGGTCATCAACCAATGGGCGATTCCACCGGGACGCTCAGTATTGTCTTTAACGGCGAAATATACAACTTTAAGGATCTTCGCGCGGAGTTGGCTGCCAAAGGGGCGGTGTTCCGTTCACAAAGTGATACCGAAGTTATCTTGGCCGCCTACCGTGAATGGGGGATGAATTGTCTCTCGCGGTTGAATGGCATGTTCGCCTTTGCGCTCTATGATGCGCGGGAACGGATACTGTTCTCGGCACGTGACCGGGCAGGAGAGAAACCGCTTTTTTATCATCATGCAAACGGCACACTGCGTTTCGCTTCCGAATTGAAAGGACTTCTGGTTGACCCTGTTTTACTGCGCTCCATCAATCCCGAATCGCTCGATTGCTATCTCGCCATGGGCTACATACCCGGTGATCGTTGCATCTTACAGGGATTCAATAAGCTGCCACCTGCGCATGCCATGCGGTATGAATTTCAAAGTGGCAAGCTCCGCATTTGGCGCTATTGGCAACTGCCTGAGTTGGACCCAGCCGCCACTCAGAAGCTAGTGGATGAAACTGCCCTGCTTGATGAGTTGGAAACCCTCTTGGAGAATGCCGTGCGTCACCAGCTTGTAGCTGACGTACCGGTTGGTGTATTACTCAGTGGCGGGGTGGATTCAAGCTTGGTGACGGCAATGGCGGTGCGAGCTGCTCCACGTGTAAAAACTTTCACCGTTCGCTTTCCGGGTTATGGCAAATACGACGAGACCGAACACGCCCGCCTTATTGCGCGGCATTTCGACACCGAACATGTGGAGTTGGAAGCACACTCCAGCGCGGTTGATGTATTGCCGCTCCTGGCAAGGCAGTTCGACGAGCCAATGGTGGATTCCTCGATGATCCCCACCTTTCTGTTGAGCAAGTTGGTTCGTCAATTTTGCAAGGTGGCACTAGGTGGCGACGGGGGCGATGAGCTTTTTGGGGGGTACGAGCATTATAACCGTCTTTTGTGGATGCAGGAACGCTTAGGTTGGATCCCTCGTAGTTTACGGCAGTCGATTTCTCTTGCGGCAGAGCATCTGTTGCCCGTGGGACTTAAAGGTCGCAACTGGCTACAGGGCATGAGTGTGGATTTGCAACACGGCCCACCGCTGATTGCTTCGTACTTCGATGCTACCACGCGGAAGCGTCTGATGGCGGAGTACACGGACTGGTGTACTTCGGCAGAAGTTCTACCGAAAGCAAGTGTGCCAGAGCACCCCGATCTCCTGCAACGTGCCACCCGTATGGATTTTTCCAACTATCTGGCGGAGGACATTCTTGTAAAGGTGGACCGAGCGAGTATGCTTAATTCGCTTGAGGTGCGCGCACCATTGCTTGACCACCGCCTGATCGAATTTGCCATGGAAAAGGTACCCTCACATCTGAAGGCAACCCCACAAGACAAAAAGATTCTTCTCAAGCGCCTCACCTCCCGTGTGCTGCCCCCGGCGTTCGACCTCCAACGCAAACAAGGTTTTTCGATTCCTCTGACAGAATGGCTCAAGGCAGGCACTATACAGGAGCTGTTCCGTGATTTGTTATTAGATTCCCAAAGCTTTTTCGACCGGCGCACCGTACGTGGGCTGTTGCAAGGCCTCGACTCTGGCTACAGCAATGGTGATAGGTTGTTTTGCTTGGCTCTGTTTGAACTTTGGCGGAGACAATACAAGGTGACAATGTAAGAAATGGCGCAGGAAATCATTGTGGGCATTGATGCCTCTCGTAACCGCTCCGGTGGTGCCAAGGCGCATCTAACCGGAATCCTCACCGAGGGCAACCCGCTCAAACATGGCATTCGGGAAGTGCACGTTTGGGCTTATCGAGAATTACTGGATTCCATCCCAGATCAACCTTGGCTGGTCAAGCACAATCCGAAAGAACTTGAACAATCGCTTACGAAGCAAATATGGTGGCAGGCATCCAAGCTTTCCTGCGAGGTTGTGGCAGCAGGATGCGACATCTTGTTTACAACAGATGCAAGTACTTTTTGTCGTTTTAAGCCGATGGTGGTAATGAGCCAGGATATGCTGTCTTACGAACCTGGGGTGATGAAGTATTTTGGGTTTACAAAAGAGCGCTTGCGGCTGCTGGCGATACTGTACCTGCAAAACCGCGCGATAAGAGCTGCGGATGGCGTCATTTTCCTCACGCAATACGCTGCTAAGGTCATTCAGCAATCCGGCGGGCCCCTATCTCGCATCGCCTATATTCCACATGGCATAGGCGCGGATTTCAAGCACACGCAAGCAGTTCAAGCCTGGCCATCAGACAATGAGCGCCCTATTCGATGCGTGTATGTTTCCAATGCTGCGATGTATAAGCATCAGTGGACGGTTGTGAAAGCCATAGCAACGCTTCGTAGACAAGGTTATAACATTTACTTAAAGTTCGCTGGAGGTGGTTCAGGCAAAGCTCAGCGGTTACTGAATAAAGAAATTGCTCTCTCTGATCCCCGTAGGACTTTTGTGACGCAGACAGGTTTTGTGCTGCAAGAAGAAGTTCCTGCGATTCTTGCAGACTCAGACCTGTTTGTCTTCGCCTCAAGTTGCGAAAATATGCCCGTCTCCCTTTTGGAAGCTATGGCGGTTGGATTGCCTATCGCATGCTCCAATCGAGGGCCTATACCGGAAGTTCTCTCAGATGGTGGTGTTTATTTTGATCCTGAAGATGCTAACTCGATTGCAGATGCGGTAGAACGACTTATTACTGATCAGACACTTCGTGTGCACGTCGCAAAACGGGCCAAAGAACTCTCCAGACAATACTCTTGGTCGAGATGCGCTGACGAGACATGGGCATTTATTGTTGAAATTTGCAAGAGCGTCAAAACATGAATAGGCGACCGTATCAAATTTGTTCCCACTGTGTCATGGACACAACCGATCCCAGACTTACCTTTGATGAAAAGGGTGTCTGTGATCATTGCCGTACCTTTTATAAGTATGTCCTACCAAATTGGCACACTGACGAGCGGGGGTTTGCTGAGCTACAGGCTATTGTCAGGAAGATTAAGCGCGCCGGGGAAGACAGGGATTTTGACTGCATCATTGGCATAAGCGGAGGGGTTGACAGTTCCTACCTTACCTATTTCGCCAAGGA
>JABAOF010011388.1_pt2 | contig 10630 bp, 11 predicted proteins | sample 7062171 | NCBI WGS metagenome assembly JABAOF01 (sample SAMN14538628, study PRJNA623070) | marine sediment metagenome | biome: marine biome [ENVO:00000428]; feature: marine pelagic biome [ENVO:01000023]; material: deep marine sediment [ENVO:00002113] | place: India: Gulf of Khambhat ... | reverse complement strand
TTAGTTCAAGCCCGTCTCGATGCACTGAGACTCTCGGTAAAGCAGGTGTAAACTATGGTTTTAGAACGCTTGATTGAGCGTACCTGTGCTATTCAAGCCATTCCAGCACCCACATTCGATGAGAAAACAAGGGCGCTCTTTCTCCAGAACGCATTCGAAGAGGCTGAATTGGAGGACATCCAACTGGATCACGTCGGTAATCTCTTAGGGCGGATCAGGGGTGGATCAAAGCCGCCTTTAATTATCTCTGCTCATCTCGATACCGTCTTTCCAGCGGATACGCAATTAGATTCAAAACGTACAGAAGACAGAATATCTGGACCAGGAATTGGGGATAATGCTATTGGCTTAGCTACTTTGGTTGAATTAGCGCAAGATTTCTCTCGGGTACAACAAGGGGATATTTGGTTTGTGGCCACCGTTGGTGAAGAGGGAATGGGGAACCTACGGGGGATGCATGAGATTGTGAGACGATTCGGTGATCAGCCTATCGCTTACATCGTTTTGGAGGGGATGGCTTTAGGACACATCTATCATCGCGGATTACCTGTCCGTCGCTACGAAATCACGATAAAAACTGAAGGGGGTCATGCGTGGATACATACAGGTAGAACCTCTGCGATCCACCGATTGATTTCAGTTGGAGCGGAGCTTACGACATTAGTCCTTCCCGCTGAGCCTCGCACATCGCTGAACATCGGTGGGATCGAAGGAGGTACGAGTATCAATACCATCGCGAATCTAGCGAGCATGAAGATCGATTTACGATCAGAGGATATCGAAGTTCTCTTGAGCTTCGAGACGCAGATTATGGATTTGATCAATTCTTATCAAGATGAACAGACTGAAATTACAACAACCCTTATCGGAGATAGACCAGGGGGAGGACTATCCGAAAGGCACCCTCTGGTCCAGATTGCCGTTGAGGCTCTCAAAGAATGCGGGGAAAAACTAATCCACTTGGAACCAGGATCGACTGACGCCAGTGTACCTCAAAGCCGAGGTTTTCCAGCGATTTGTATCGGGATCACGCGTGGTGGTAATGCACACAGCTTAAGTGAGTACATTGAAATAAAGCCTATCACTCGTGGATACAACATTTTGGTATCGACCATCGTGAACGTACTCAGCGATCCATCAATCTTTACGGTGTAACGGTAGATGTGTTGGGAGGAGTTGCTGAAGGTGTTGCCGTTGGCAATGGGGGTTCACCCACGACCCTGAACCGCGCCGAGACTTTCCATTGCTCCCCAATGAACATATGAATCTCATAGTCTCCCGGGAGCCACTGATCCGGTTGACACTCTGTGTACCCATAACCACCCGTTCCCCCATCCCATGCCTTTGTCTCAATGCAAATCTCCTCTATCCCCCGGTACCAGATGGCGGTCCAACGAATACCGTCACTTAAATTGTTGTATGTGAACGCACCGAAGACCCGGCCAAGAGGGTTCTCAAAGACCTCAGCCGGGTCAAGAGCTCGATTCAGACTATCAAGGCGCGTCGCAACTTCTATGGGGCTGAAAGCGGCATCGGGATCGGGTGTAATAGTCTCGCGGGTCAACAATCGTGCTAAAGCGTCCGGTAACCTGGGTGTTGGAGTCTCAGTCGGGGTTGCAGAGATTGTAGGTGTGGCACTGATCGTCGGTGTCCATGTGATTGTTGGGGTGCGTGTGATTGTAGGCGTGAGTGTAATGGTTCCGGTTGGAGTAAGCGAGGGTGTTGGGGGAACAATGACATAAGCCACACGAAGGCCAACGATCTGCGTTAATAGCCCAGCCACTCCGAACATGACACCCAAGAAAATCCAACGCCATCCTTGAGTAAGACGCTCACGTCGTAATAAGAAATAAGGCAACCCACGTGCAGAGCTAATCAAACGCCATCCGTACCAAATAGCCGCCAAAAGACCACATATGAGAAGCAGAACCAGCGCTTGCACAAATTGATCGATGGTCATCAGATTCACATATCCCAAGATATCTCAAATCGAGATCTGCCTTCCATGGCAAGATCACATACATACACATTTGGCGAAACAATCCGATATGAGATGGGTTTGCCATCCAGTGTCATCGTCAATGGATCTGCAGGGAGGGTTAACCAGACTTTACCATTTGCGCGTCGACCTAGATCGAGCATGATGTCAAGCTGTTTTTCTAGAGGTTTCCATTCTTGCACTGCTAACCCCTGAGAGATATGCAGGGTATCTCCAAGCCATAAGGGGACATCTCCGACAGGGCGTATCGCCAGCAATCGAACACCATGTCCCGAGATTGAAGGTAGATCCAACCAAGCGTCCTCACTTCGGTGATAGGATTCTTGCCAGAAGTCCACGGCATGATAGGCTTCTGCAAAAGGTAGCCCCAACTTGGGCATATGAATTTTAATATCTTCTTCCTTGGCACTCCAATTGAGCAATGCTAAGAGGTGCCAAACCCCACTTTCACCAGAAAGCCGGAGTAAAAGGCGCGAAGGATACGCGGTATCGAACCAATCCACTGCTCGGGCTGCCCTAGGAAGCAATGGTATAAGCCTCGCTAACCAATTCACCCTTTGACCGCTTAGAGAGGGCAAATGATCAGAAGTGAAGAGCGATCCACCCGAGAGGGAGATGATCGTCGCCATACTCTGAACCTCAGGTTCCGTGAGTTGCGAAGCATGGTCCCGAACCAACAAACAATCCGGGTCGTTAATCCACCATCTACGGTGCAGAAAACCACGGTTGATGGCAGCTTGCATTGCATTTCGAACCGAAGGAAACCCCGGATGGTTAATTAGAGGGATCTTGATCTTGCGGTAGGACGGCGACCAGCTTGGGGCAACATCTGGTCCTATACGCATCATATCAAAAATTCCTATTCCTGATCCCAATGGACAGCCGCACCCCAATAACAGCACTTCCTCACCGGCCGATTGACGGATGGCACGCAACGCCTGGTACAGAGCTTGTGCCCGAGTTTGTCTATCGTTAAAGCGTACACCGGGTAAGGCACCGGCATAGAGGAAATCCAGCTTCAAATAGTCATAGCCCCATTCATGCGTTATTTTTGAGATGAGATCTTGTAAATACTTCAAGAAATCTGGGTGTGATACATCTATCGCGCGGGAAAACGTCTCGAATGTAAATCCTGCGTTGGTGGGTATACGCCATTGATTACGCAGAATCCATTCCGGATTGTCGTGCAGCAATTGAGCTCCAGGTTTGGCGATAAAGGGTGCAAGCCATAATCCTGGCATGAATCCGGCTTCTCTGATCTGTTCACCGAGTCGCGCCATCCCCATCGGGAATGATCTCACGTCGCTATTAAACCAATCGCCTACCTCTAGCTGAAAACCATCATCAATCTGGATGATCTCAAGAGGGACTACGTCCATCCATTTCTCAGCCCATTGCATGTTGGAAAGAATATTATCCTGGGTCACTGAATTAAAGAAATAATACCAGCTACACCAGCCTATCGGAGAATTTACAATTCTGCGCGCGTTGTTCTCCCTCGCGACAGCTTCGAGATAGGGCTCAAGGGGAACTTCAGCATCGAGATCGACAAATTGAAGACAAGCCCAATCCGTATTAAAACTCCGACCTGGCATGAGTTGCATACCATCGCCCTGAGACCTCAGACACAAGTAAGGAGTGGAAGCATCTAAGTGGACATCTAACTCACCGAAGGTTTCACGTTGAGAGAGGAATCCAGCGAGAAGCCCCACGCGGTTATGACGATCACCGATTACACCGAACATCTCGGAAGTGAAGCTCCCTTTTTGANNCTTTGACGAGGCAAACGTGAACCATGATTCACGGCCATTGGACCATCTAAGGGACCGAGACGACTCCGAGGCAAACACTCATCTGAGCCCAAAGTGCCAGCAAACGTCCAACTTTGCCAGCCTGTGCTATAAAAGCCCAGATCTCCCGGTTCAGAATGCAACCACAGGGTCCCCTCATCACCCTCGATGGACCAGCGACGGATCGGCATATAGAGCCTCTTCCACAACGGGCGGTCAAAAATATTTATTGAACCGATGCGCATCAAAACGAAATTATCTAAAGATATCGGCTCATTGGACCTGTTTTCAACTTGCATCCGCCAGAGGAAAATCGGTTGTTGAAGACCGAGAGCAAAAAGGAGCTGAAGTTGGAGACCCTCCTCCATGAGCATTTTACGGACCACGACTGAATGTAGCGGTCCATGAATCGAATCCTGGGCAATCGTTTCGTGCACCTCTGCATGGGTGAGATCACCATCCCACTGATGACGAACTCCACCGGATCGAAATGCCATCGCCATTGAGACTGATTCAAGATAGGAGTTTGGCGCTTTCAGGAGGGAGAGATCCCAACGCCCTTCTGGTAGGCGAAGTTTGAAGGTCATCAAGTTGGAGTTTAGAGTGAGGCTCATTCGCCAAGCACGTCGTGTATGGCGTCAACTAACTGTCGGTGGCTGAAAGGTTTACTCAGGGTCGCTGTCGCACCCAACTCATTCGCTTGGTCTAAATCATCTCGAATGCCAACGGCGGTAACTACCAGGGAGGGGATGTCACAGATTGCTGGATCCGCTTTCATTTCCTCCAGTAATTCCAATCCACTTCGGCCAGGCATCATCAGATCGACCGTTACGATGTCAGGATGGAATTCCCTGATTTGACTCAGTGCCTCTTCTGTAGAGGAAGCCAATAGGACTTCGTAACCCTCCTCCTCAAGCACAAATCTGATCAGACGACGGATGTAATCTTCGTCATCAACAACCAGGATTCTAACACCCATCGATTACCTCTCAAGGTTTGAGCAAATCGCCTTCGTTTAGAGCTTCTTCCACCGAGGTGAAGATAGGGAAAACCCGATCAAGCATGGTGAGGCGTAACGCGGTCAATGCTTGGGTTTGGGGTTGGCTCAGGTTGAGCACACCGCCGTGTTGTCGTAACGCTTTCAATCCAGAAACAAGCGCGGACAACCCTGAACTGTCAATAAAATCGACGGCCTGCAAATCAACAACGACAAATTCAGCACCGGTCTGCGCGATTTCTCGTAATTTGTCCTTAAGACTCTGCGCAGAATCGGCATCGACTCTGCCATACGGGCGAACTACGACATGACCAGATTGCGTATATTCTACGTCGATATTTTTCATCATTCGACTCCGGTAAGCTCTTTGACAAGGTGCCAATGATTCCGCCCACCTTCTAGCCTGCGGGTTTCAACTCGATCCAATAATCCACGCACCAATCTAAGCCCGTAACCTCTCTCAGGTGGATCGTCGGGATCCACTGGTACGATCGAGCTCTCAGAAGGATGAAAAGGGGCTCCTCGATCGTACAAATCAGCTACCAGTTGGTCGCTTCTAATCGAAATCCTGCCTTGAATTTGGCCCTTCCGTCCCAAGAAGGCGTGCTGTATTTGGTTAGTGACGACCTCAGAGATAGCGAGTGCGAAATTATCCGCCACTTGACGACGGAGGTTGCTGCTACGAATAGGAAGATTAGAACTCAGGTTCCGCACCAGGTCTACCAGTTGTCTTACAAATAGCAACTCTGCTGGAATGACGAATGGGAATACTTTTGCCTTCTCCTCATCCTGATTCAACGCCCGGACCATCATTAAAGCGACATCGTCTCTCAATGGCAAGCCATGGCGATAGACATCGAGGCTCTCTACGATCACCTTGACTTGTTCCTCAGCACGCGCGGGAGATGTGGCGACGATTATATCCGATAGCCCCTGTAAGCCAAGGATCCCCCCATCCGGATTCTCCGCTTCTGTTACCCCATCTGAATAAAGAAGTAAAATGTCACCTGGGTCTAGCGCAATCTGCTCAGAACGATAGATTGCAGATGAGTCGATCCCGAGGGGAAGACCTGTTGCACCCAACAATTCAACCTTCTCTTCGTGATGACGCCAAAGAATACAATCAGCATGCCCTGCAGATGCATAGGAAAGACCCTTTGCATCGCTTTCCAGGCGAACGATCACCGCGGTGACAAATGTCTCTGCTTTCTCAAGATCAGGGTAGAGCAAACGGTTGATGACCTGGAGCAATTCTGCGGGATCACGTCGGTGTAAAGCTTCACCACGGAAAGTGGCGTGAACAACCGCAGTCAGTATCGCTGCAGGCGAGCCTTTTCCCGCAACATCGGCTAGCATCAACATGGGTTCCCCAGTTTTGGCTTCTGTCACATCGTAGAAGTCACCTCCGATATGGCGTGCAGGTCGGAGATATGCCACCAACTCCAATCCCGGGATCTGGGGCAGGCTAGTTGGCAATAAACTTGCTTGGATACCGGCCGCGATTTCTAATTCATGCTCCAGTCTTTGGCTTTCTTCCCGCTCAGCACGTGCTTTTGCGGCTTGGATTAATCCACCCACCTGCTCTGCAACTGAAGCTAGGAGTTGAACATCGCTCGAGTCGAAGCAACCTTCCCGCGAATCCATTAATCCAATCACCCCTGAAATATCACCTTCACCGATCAAGGGCGCGATCAGTAGGTCGCCAATCTCAGCTAAGGGTGAATCTACCCTCTCTAATGCAGGTTTAAGCTCCGCAAGACCAAGAGGACGCCCAATATAGTAGACACTCTCAACTAAGACAGTGGGAGACACTAATGGCTGACCTGAAGCGGTCACGGATTCCCAACCAGCTTCATCAACAGTGACAACGAAAACCTCCTCCGCTGAGACGACCTGCGAAAGTAGGTGGACGATTGAGTTCAGCATACTCGGAAGCTCGACTGCATGACCTGCGATGTGCGTTAGCTCATACAAGAAAGTCAGACGATCCCAAGCTTCAACTAGCGCTTCGGTCAGTCGATCCGCAACTGACGTCTCACTGTAAGCGATCGTAAGCATATCCGTCCAACTTTGAAGCAAATCCTTCCAGCCCCGATCTTCAGGAGCCCATGCTATTAGCTGTACTTGACCTCTAAGATCTGGAGAAGGGAATATAACCCACCAGAACATTCCTCGGCTTGCCAATGGTTCTAGGCTTACTTCTTCGCGTACCGCACGACGGACGGCTACCGGTAATTTCTTACCACGAACTGATCGTGGCAAGGATCTAGCCTCGGTAATTACACACAAACCACCATCCGTGAGCGATTGCCACAGATGTTTAACGCGTTTTACTGTCCCCTTCAAATCAACATCCATGGGTAATACTGTAACCCATCCAGAAACCTCAGGCAATCGTTTCTTAGTAACCCCCCGATCCGAGTGAAAGGCTTGTTTGAATCAATAACCCGCTCTCTAGGTGTGACATCTTTTGAGGTGAATTCAAAACCAGGACCCTTGATCACCAACCCTTGAAGGAAGAATATCACGATGGGGTGATTAACTACAATTCAGCTTCATGTCCTATCTAGACCGAGGAAGATTGAGGAAATTAGCCAACGAAAATCCATTTGTGCCCTCTATTATTCGGGGGTCATTCGTGATTTACACTTACCCACTTGCCAAAACCTACACTCATTCTTCTTATCAGCACATTCATGCCAGTGAAACTGAATCCATAATAAGACCTCGATCGACCATCATATCTGATATCAGTTAGGAGGCATGTAGAAAAGCACTTGGGCTCTCAGGGTAAATCTGATACATTCTGGAAAGGAATTCTCCGAAGAGATGAGTACGGCATTGCTAGCAAAGGACAAAAAGCGAGATCTAATATCCGGAGAGAAACGAAATGAACGCGCGAGTCATTTGGAGACATGGACTGACTTTCACGGGTACTGCCGACACGGGTTTCTCACTCCAGCTTGGTGCAGATCCGTCCGTAGGTGGAGACGATGACGGCTTCCGCCCGATGGAATTATTTGTCATCGGCTTAGCAGGTTGCACTGCGATGGATGTGGTTTCTATTTTAAGGAAGATGCAGCAAGAAATTTCACAGTTCGAAGTCCATGTTCATGCTGATCGAGCCTCTGATCATCCACGAGTGTTCACCAATATACAAATCAAATACGAGATAACTGGTCCTGATGTCGAGGAGAGCGCGGTAAAGCGTGCGATCGAACTGTCAGAGGACAAGTATTGCCCTGCTCAAGCGATGATGAGAAAAGCTGTTCTGGTTAAGTCTTCCTACAAGATTATCAAGACCTCCTAAACCCTCTCAGGGGACATCTTGGAATTTGTCCTCGAAAAGAAAACATGACCCAGCCCTTATGAAAACTTCGGTCGTACAATCCCAAGACTTTCTGTTCACCGTGCATTGAATACCCACCCACGCGGAGAAAGATGGGATATCTGTGGGAGTTTGGGTGTAGCGCACCTCTACTTAGGTCGAGTCCCTTTTTGCGGTCGCTTTTCAGTGTTTTCACTCAAGTAATCGTAAAATATGTATAGTGGTATTGAATCTCCCCATNNTCCCCATTTAATAATCCAAGGGTGTCGTTCCCATTCAAAACGACCCCATTGTCGCTGTTGGCCGTCCATGAAAAGCGTCTCGAGTTGCCGTTACTGGTGCTGCCAGTCAAATTGAACTGAGCATTAGGTAACAGATCTGTAAAGAGGACGTTGTACCACTGGGCAATCGATCCTCTGCCGAGAATGGTGCGCGCTCCGGTCACATGCGCCGCGTTATCTCGATATAACTCGGCCACATACGCTGGTTCATGTTGGTTCATACGACCGATCAAATGCTCACAAACATCTGGTTTTGGAGTCAGAGGTGGCCAATCAAAATCAGCTATGGCTTGCCAAAGATCAATATGGGAGGACCGAATGGCATAATCCCAACTCCAAGCATTCGCAGAAGACAACCCCATATCCTTAGCCTTCTGGAAGAAACGAGTGATCTCATCAGCAGTAGGACGCCAACTGCCGGCGGAGTATGCTGGAGCGGTGGGAATTACTGGCCTTGCATGGTCAAGCGCCATAAACTGCCCTACACTTCGCTCAAGTTGTTCCTCCGGGTTGCTGGATTTCTCAAAATAAACCTGCGGCATGGCATAATCACATTTTTCCAAGAATTCAGAGTAGGGTAGTTCAACATGAAACTTGGGGTATCGATAGGTACTGAGGGCGATCGGCATGTCTGGCATTCCTGCGCGCAAGTCCGTCATGTACCGAGTTGCAGCCCTTGCCTTTCCATGCTTCTTATATTCAGCTTCTGCATCGATAACATAGCCTTCCAAGCCCAGCGACAATGTCCGCTCAATCGCCAACTGGGCTTCGCCCGTGGGGTCATCACCCTTCACATAATGCCAACCCCAAACTTGTATACCCACTTCTCTCAGGGCATACATCACGGGTGGAACGAGATCGATCCCCTTTTCGTAGTCGTAGTTATAAAGCCAATTTGGTCCATCAGCGATCTTGATCATGACATAAGAGAGATTCGCATCAACCGCCCGAGCTGCGATCGCACTCGGAACCCCATTATCACATCTGGGGATTTGCCATATGTAGAAGCCTTTGCCACGCAAGGTCATCCAAAACCCTCCTTAAGAAGCACACATGACCTCGATACCTCACCAATTAAACCTATGTTCAGAATCTCATGAAGTAGCAAAGCACGCCTGGTCATTCAACTCATGTCATTCTCTTCTCGTGATGACTTACGCTTATAATTTCGTTTCAGCGCGCCCCCACGCAGAAGCGCACCTGAGCCATAACGGGCACGGATTTCATCGATCGCTCTCAACAACCTTCCATCCTGCTCCCATGATTGGCTGAAGAGCGCTAGCTGCCGAATCGGAGGGCCTAAATCTGATACTCCCACACCGAGAAGACGCACCGGTCGGCCTTCCCTCCACACTCGCCTGAACAGTTTCATTGCAGCCTGGTAGATCTCTCCATCCTGATCGGTGGGCTGCTCGAGCTTGGTCTGACGAGTTAGGGTCGTAAAATCCGGCCAACGCAATTTGATCTTGACTGTTTCGCCAACCAACTCCTCTTTCCTTAACCGTCGTCCAACATTTCCACAGAGCTGTAATAAAATGCTGCCCAGCTCATTCGAATCTGAGATGTCATGCTCAAATGTCCGCTCGGACGACATTGAACGAGCTTCTCGCTCATCCGAGACCAGACGCTTATCTACGCCCTTGGCTTTAGTTGCAAGATCCAAGCCATGCTCCCCAAAGAGTCGTTCAAGGTGAGACTCTGACATCATGGCCAAATCACCGATGGTACGCACGCCATGCTCCGCCAACCGAGCCTGCGTCTTGGGTCCTACTCCCCAAAGCATACCCACTGGTAACGGTGCCAAGAAAGCGGCTTCTTCGCCTTGTGGCACGACTACCAATCCGTCCGGTTTACCCACCTCGGTGGCGATTTTTGCAACCAGTTTATTGCTGGCTACACCCCAAGAAGTTGTAAGATTGAATCGCTCTCGGATTTCATTTTTTAGATCTAACGCTACTTGTGGTCCGCTGCGGGGATCATCGCTCACATCCAAGAAAGCTTCGTCAATGGAGGTTTGTTCCACAACTGGTGCGGAGTCACGCAGGTAATCCATCACATGCCTCGAGTGCTCGCTATAAATTCGATGCCTCGCAGGCAGCACGATCAAATCTGGGCATAAGTTTAGTGCGCGTGCAGTCGGCATGGCAGAGCGAATCCCAAATTTGCGCGCAGCGTATGATGCAGAAGAGACGACCCCCCGACCTTCCGCAGTACCCCCGACAACAAAGGGTTTCC
>JABAOF010006208.1_pt4 | contig 10630 bp, 5 predicted proteins | sample 7062171 | NCBI WGS metagenome assembly JABAOF01 (sample SAMN14538628, study PRJNA623070) | marine sediment metagenome | biome: marine biome [ENVO:00000428]; feature: marine pelagic biome [ENVO:01000023]; material: deep marine sediment [ENVO:00002113] | place: India: Gulf of Khambhat ... | reverse complement strand
CTTCGAGAGTCTGTGGAAAAACGACTTCTCCCTGGAGGAAGCACTGATGCCTGAAGAACCACGGATCGGAGTCTTCATCTGCCACTGCGGTCTCAACATCGCCGGGGTGATCGACATCGATGCCTTAGAGGAATACGCCAAGACGCTGCCCAATGTGGTCTACACCAAACAAAACCGCTACACGTGCGCGGATCCTGGACAAGAAGAGATCCGAAAGGGAATACAGGAGCACAACCTGAACCGAGTCGTCGTTGCGGCTTGTTCACCACGCTTGCATGAACCCACGTTTCGTAGATGCGTTGCTGAGACAGGATTGAACCCCTTCTACTACGAAATGGCGAACATACGGGAGTTTTCATCTTGGTGCCACCCCAGCACCCCGGAAGAGGCAACCGAGAAGGCGAAGGACATCGTGAAAATGGCGGTCGCCAAAGCAAGACTACTTCAAAGCCTCGAAACCCTTGAAGTCCCCGTGACGAACAAAGCCTTAATCTTAGGCGGCGGAATCGCAGGAATCAGTGCCGCTCTTGACCTTGCGGACATGGGGTTCCAAGTGTATCTTGTTGAAAAGAGCGAAAGCATCGGCGGTCACATGGCTCAGCTGGACAAGACCTTCCCCACGTTGGACTGCTCCATCTGCATCGAAGGCCCAAAGATGGTCGACGTCTCCCGCCACCCTAATATCGAAATAATATCGTACGCGGACGTCCTGAAGGTCGAGGGATTCGTGGGCAACTTCAAGGTGAAGATCCGAAAAAACCCGCGACACGTCATCGCCGACAATTGCACCGGGTGCGGCGAATGCCGCGACGTCTGCCCCATCGAGTACCCCAACGAGTGGGACATGAATATGGGCGTGAGAAAGGCAATCTCGGTGCCCTTCGACCAAGCCGTGCCACTCGTCTACACAATCGACTTGGACTACTGCATTGAGTGCTACAAGTGCGTGGACGCTTGCGGTGCCCGTGAAGCCATCAACTTCGACCAGAAAGCGGAAGAGATCGACATCGAAGTTGGAACCATACTTGTGGCCACGGGCTTTGATATCTACCTACCGTACGATGACGGGCGATACGGGTATGGTCGATATGACAACGTCATCACAGCGTTGGAATTCGAAAGGCTGATCCTAGCAGCCGGCCCCACTGGGGGCAAGGTTGTGCGCGCCTCGGATGGAAAGAAGCCCAAGCGGGTGGTCTTCATCCAATGCGTGGGCTCACGGGACGTCAACAAGTACGAGTATTGCTCTGGCTTCTGCTGCATGTACGCTCTCAAAAACTCGATCCTACTCAAAGAGAAATACCACAGAGACGTTGAAGCCTACATTCTGTACATTGACATGAGAACCCACTTCAAGGGCTACGAGGAGTTTTACCGAAGAGCGCGGGACTTGGGAATCAACTTTATCCGAGGACGGGCATCCCACATTTTAGAGGACCCAGAGACAAAGAACCTGTTCGTACGCGCGGAGGACATGGCCCTTGGTGAACCGATTGAACTAGAGGCGGATCTGGTTGTGCTATGCACTGCTGCTATCCCGAAAGAGGATTCCGGCGAGACGGCAAGGGTCTTAAACATCACACGGGGTTCCGACGGCTTTTTCATGGAGAGCCACCCCAAGCTCAAACCTGTCGACACTGCGGTGGACGGCATCTTCCTAGCAGGCGCCTGTCAAGGTCCCAAAGACATCCCCTACAGCGTCTCTCAAGGAAGCGGAGCTGCCGCCAGAGCAGCAACCATCCTTTCGCAACCCACCTGGAAGATAGAACCAATCATCGCCGTAGTGGATCCGGAGAAGTGCCGCAATGTCAGAGTCAAATGTGGCATATGTGCCGAGCGGTGCCCGTATGGCGCAATCCAGGCTCCGGAAGGACAACCCGCACTAGTCAGAACGGCGATGTGCCACGGCTGCGGAACTTGCGTCGCTGAGTGCCCGGCTGATGCCATCACTCAAATGCACTTCACAGACGCCCAAATCATGGCGCAGATTGGAGCTGCATTAGAGGAGAACCCCGAGGAGAAGATACTCGCCTTTCTCTGCAACTGGTGTAGCTACGCTGGCGCCGATCTCGCCGGGACCAGCCGGTTTGAGTATCCACCAACCATGCGAGCAATCCGAGTGATGTGCTCAGGGCGCGTCGACCGAGACTTCGTTCTGGAAGCGTTCAGGCAGGGAGCAGGCATGGTCTTGGTGGCGGCCTGTCACCTGCCCTATGACTGCCACTACATCTCGGGCAACGTCCGAATGAAAGCGCGGATGGAGGCCTTGGGAAAGATGCTGGAGAAGCTGGGGCTGAGCCCTGAACGGTTTCGAATAGAATACGTCTCGGCAGCCGAGGGAGTGAAATTCGCTGGAATGGCTAAGGAAATGACCGAGCAGATGGAAAGCCTAGGAGAGGCTAAGATCAAGGCGGAAAACGACAAATTGAGGCCGATACTCGAAAAAATGCTCGCAAAGAAGAGAAGATAGTCTCAAATCCGTTGAGCTCTTGCGGGCTCCTGCCCTACGTTACATGATACTGACATTTTCTATTTCGAAATATCGCTTCGCCAAAAAGCGGATTCTTTCCGCGTTCCGGCCATTTCTGCCGATCGCAATGCCCTTGTCCCGCGCGTTCACAGAGACCACCGCGATCGTTTTCCCATCTGGTCGTTCGGTTATGCGTATCTCCTTCACCCGCGCGGGTCTCAGCGCGTTTTTGATAAATTGGGCCGCATTTTCCGAGTGTTCGATGATTTCGTGTTTCTTGCCGGTCATTCGTTCCAGAAGATGGATGTTCTTGCCTTTTCGTCCGATGGCCATCCCCACATCGCCTTCCTTCACGACAAAGATTATGCGATTGAGATCATCATCCACAATACAGTCCTTGGCAATGGCCCCGGTTATGCTCTCAAAAAGGGCAATGAAGCGCATCTCATGGCTGGTCAGTTTGATTCCGCTAGACATTCGGCGTCTCCCTGAGTTTCAGTATGTCAGAGTCCCCCGGTTCTCGGATGGTCAACGCTGATACGGTGAACGGTTTCCCGCAGAGTATCCCCAAGTCGACGCTGGAGCCTTTATGCATAATCACAGGAAGACGGGAGAGCTTGGCATAGTATTCGATATCTTCCCGACTCGGGGACGGGCAGTTTGAAGCAAGAATTATCAGCTTGGCTTTGCCGGTTTTGGCAACATTTATGGCACTCTTGGCACCGAACAGGACTTTTCCAGTTTTCACTGTAGTGGCGATCGCCTTGTCTACATCGATCACGTCGTCCCCTCTCGCCGTGCCGTTGACATGTAGAGATCAACCAAGCCTGTGCCGATCGGTATGGATTGGCCCACTATAACGTTTTCGGTAACGCCTTTCAATGGGTCGCTCTCACCCTTAATCGCGGCATCCACGATGTTCGGAATCGTAATCTCGAAGGCTGCTCTCGCGAGAACACTGGCTTTCTCGCCACTGATTCCATGTCGGCCGATCTGCCGTACACTGCCCGTCACAGTCATGATGTCAGACACCAACATCACGTGTCGAACATCTACGTCGAGACCTTGCTCCTCAAGAACGCCCAAGGCCTCATCGATTGTGGAGTTTCTCGCCGCCTCGATTCCAAGTGTGGAGGCGATCTCGTGCACATGGTTCGTGGTTGTTCGCGTGGGATCTATTCCAGAGACTTCCAAGACCCTTGAAAGATTCGAGCCGTCCGTTCGTATAACCCACTCTCCACTTTCTTCGGTGACCAGCACTCGGCTGACGCCCTGTACGCCCTTGACATATTCCGAGGTCACCTTTTCAAGGAGTTTCTTGAGATCGGTGGGTCGTTGAGGGGTGAAGATGACCTGATTGCCTTCGAGCTTCACGTCACAATTTCGTATGGTTAGTAAGTCAGGCAACTCCTCCAGCGTGATGCCTCTTTCCTCTATCGTTGCTGGATCGAGTTCGACGACGACGCCTTCTCGTTCGGGATCGACATACGGCGCGACTTGGGCAATGTCTTCCACGGTTGTGTTGATGACGTCTCGAGCGACTTCAGTGGCTTTTTCCTTGCTCTTCCGATGCTCTTTGTCGAGATAGATCGTCATGATGGGGGTGGATGGGACTCTTCGAGCATCCACGATTTCGATGAGACGCGGCAAACCAAGGGTTACGTTTTGTTCTCGAACTCCAGCGTAGTGAAACGTTCGGAGCGTCATCTGAGTTCCTGGCTCGCCAATCGATTGCGCCGCCACAATTCCGACTGCTTCCCCAGGCTCAACGAGTGCAGCTTTGAAGTTCTCAAGAGTCATGGCGATTGCTCGATCTACCCCTTGACGACTCAGTTTTGTCTTGTACAACTCTTGTCTAAGCTCTTTGACGAGAATCGGGGTTAGCTCAGCTTCGACCTCATCTAGGCGCTCTCGTATATACTTCTTCGAAGCAGGTTTGCCTTTCTCCAACATAATCTCGATTTGCTCAACTAGTCTGCTGACGTTCACCGCTTTGCCATGATCACTCTTGGCAGGGTCAACCCCGTCTTCGCCATATCTGAACTGTATTATGTCTCCAACAGAATTTCTGACGGTGCCATCGTATTCGATTCGCAGATGCTCAAGGGCGTTGATGAGACGTCTCTGCATGTATCCGCTTTGTTGTGTTCGAACAGCTGTGTCTACGAGTCCTTCCCGACCGCCCATGGAGTGGAAGAAGAATTCGATAGGGTCTAGCCCTTCTCGATAGGACGAGTAGACGAAGCCTCGGGCCTTAGGCGACGGATCGCCTCGTTCGAAGTGCGGTAGCGCCCGATTCACGTATCCGCGCATGATCCGTTTGCCACGGACAGACTGCTGACCTACACACGCAGCCATTTGACCTATGTTGAGACTAGATCCTCTGGCTCCTGCTCTAGTCATTATCATGCCTGCGTTGTCCATCTGGAAGTCCTCGTCAGCGACGCTTCCCGCCTTGTCTCTGGCTTTCGCGAGCTCATTCATCACGTAGATCTCAAAAGATTCGCCGAGCGTTTGTCCTGGCAGTCTCGGCAGGGTGCCATCCTGGTACGATTCGATGAGTTCGCTGATTCGCTTTTCGAATCTTTGGACGTTGTTGCCGATTTTCCTTTGAGCAGTCTGAGAGAGCTCGAGTTCGTCAAAGGAGAAGGTGAACCCTCGCATCGTCATGAAGAGTTTCAGAAGCTGGCAGGCGCGATTTAGAAATTGTCGACCCACTTGAGTGCCGTAATCTTTTATTATTCGATGAAGAAGGCTTTCTGACTGCTCTGCGCCTATTGAGCGGCGGTCAATGACCCCCGATTTCAGGATGCCGTCTTTGACGACCACGTAGGCGTCGTAAGGACATTCTCCACGTTTGCAGCTGGCGCAGTTAAGGCATATGCTCGACTTTAGAGCGTAGTTCAATTCCTTCGGGAATAGCACACTGAATATTTGCTTTCCAGTCCAAAGCTGTTCGGGTTTCTTTATCTCTGGATCAGGTACAGGGCCTTCGTAATCTGCAGCCATTAGCAATCTACAGACTTCTTCCTTCGTGAGACAAGTAGACTTGCGGGTGAAGAGATAGGCTGCTGTTATGTAGTCCCTAATCGCGCCTATTATGGGCCCTCCAAACCTTGGGGAGAGAATCTGGTCTTGAACCTGCATAAGTATCCGTGCTTCTGTTCGGGCCTCTTCGCTTTGTGGCACGTGGAGATTCATTTCATCGCCATCAAAGTCAGCGTTGTATGGGGGACAAACACAAAGATGCAGCCGAAAAGTCCTTTGTGGCAGAACCCGAACGTAGTGTGACATGATAGACATCCGGTGAAGCGACGGCTGCCTGTTGAAGATGGCTATGTCACCGTTTCGGATGTGACGTTCTAATATGAAACCCGGCTCCAAGGCTTCTGCAACCTTTTCCCGGTCCACGACAAATTCCAATCGTATACGTTTGCCATCAGGCCTTACGACGTAGAGGGCGCCTGGGTATTGCTCAGGTCCATTAGTCACCAGTCCTCGCATCTCTTCGATGTTCCAATCAGTAACCTTCTCCGGTACCGAAAGTCGCATGGCAACATCAAGAGGAACTCCGACTTCGGTGATGTCTAAATTGGGGTCTGGAGAAATCACTGTACGTGCTGAAAAATCAACGCGCTTTCCCGACAGGTTGCTCCGAAATCTGCCTTCCTTTCCCTTAAGGCGTTGTGACAAAGTCTTAAGGGCTCTTCCTGATCGGTGTCTCGCAGGAGGAATTCCCGACGCCTGATTGTTGAAGTATGTGGTTACGTGGTATTGCAGAAGCTCAGAGAGGTCTTGGATGATTAGGGTTGGGGCTCCTGCTTCCATGTTCTCTTTCAGACGTTGATTAATGCGGATGATGTCAACAAGTTTGTGAGTGAGATCATCCTCAGATCGGATACCTGATTCCAAGGTTATAGAGGGTCTCACGTAGACTGGTGGAACGGGGAGAACTTGGAGAATCATCCATTCCGGTCGAGCGGTCTCTGGGTTGAAGCCGACCAACTCAAGGTCTTCATTAGGTATGCGTTCTAGGCGCTCGCGAATCATACTTGCGGTTAATCGCTGCGCGCCCCTTTCGGGAATATCTTCTGTGAATTTCGTTGGCTTGTCAAAAATGATCTTGTACTGGGGCACGCCACAATGCGGGCATTCTTTCTTCCTTGCTTCCTTCAACACGTTTTTGTAGAGGGTGTCTGGAGTGGTCCCTAGTAGTTTTCGGTGCCGCCGGATTCCTTCTCTGAGTTTTTTGATGCGATTGTCAGGCAGTAGTATCCGCCCGCAATTCCTACACGTTGCATGGAGAAGATTGTGGATCATCTTGGTGAATTCGATATGGATTATGGGAACAGCAAGTTCTATGTGGCCAAAATGGCCTGGACACCGTATTGCGGTATTTCCACACGTCCTACACCGCTGCCTTGGCTCGAGCGTCCCCAGTCTACCATCCATGAGTCCCGACGTTATCGGCGCCCCATCTTCATCGTACGTGTCTGCCGTTTGTATCTCTGCAACAGAAAGCCTACGTATTTCCTGAGGAGAGACCATCCCGAAAGAAACTCTGTTTATGACCCTGTGAACTGGACTCTCAAGTGCCAATTACGCCCTCTCCTCCAATTCAAGGCGGGGTGCCACACACAGGCTCATGAGTTCCTGCAAAAGAAGTTTGAAAGCATACGACACGACGACGGGGGAAATCTGAGCCTTTTCCTCACATATTCGACAAACATACGTACGTTGTTTAATGTCATAATAAGCAATGTAACCACAATTCTCACAAACATACAAAAGGTACTTGTCTGATTCCTCAAGCAAGCGGTCTTGCAGCAACATAGCAGCACCGTGCCCAATCAAGCAATCCCGCTCCATCTCACCGAAACGCAACCCACCCCCTCTCGCACGCCCCTCGGTAGGCTGACGCGTCAACATCTGGACTTGTCCCCGTGCTCTGGCGTGCATCTTATCGGCGACCATGTGGTGAAGTTTCTGATAATATACCACGCCCATGAAAATCTCAGCGACAAACTTCTCACCCGTAGTGCCGTTGTAGAGAATCTCTCGACCAGTATTACTGAAGCCGAGGTCGATCAATTCCCGCTTTAGCACTTCAGGCTCTTCATTGACAAAGGGTGTTCCGTCTACACGATTCCCTCTTGCCGCAGCCACCTTTCCCGCCATGGATTCCAAGAACTGGCCGATAGTCATTCTTGAAGGAATGGCATGAGGATTGATTATAATGTCAGGCACTATTCCTTCTGCACTGAAGGGCATGTCCTCATGAGGAACGATCATTCCGATGACACCTTTTTGCCCATGACGCGAGGCGAATTTGTCGCCCAGTTCGGGTATGCGTTGATCACGAGCTCTAACTTTGACGAGCTTGCTGCCTTCCCCGGACTCGGTGATGAAGATGTCGTCTACGACCCCGGTTTCCGCAGGTCTCATGTCCACCGAGGTGTCTCTCATCGTCGGGCCTTTCACTTCAAACTCTTTGTATTCTTCGAGGAACCGAGGGGGGCTTGTTCTTCCGATCAGGACGTCGCCACCTGCGGTGTAGGATTCTAAGCCAACGATTCCATCGAGTTCGAGAAGGCGATAGTATTGTTCCCCTCGAAATCCCCGAATCCCTGATTCAGGTATGGTAAACTTGTCCTTGAGCCCGCCGAGGTATTGACGACATTCCGCCTCGTAAATGCGGTAAAAGGTCGAACGCCCCAAACCTCGCTCAATGGAGGCTTTGTTAAAGACTAAGGCGTCCTCCATGTTGTATCCTTCGAAAGAAATGACAGCGACTACGCAGTTCTGCCCCGATGGCCGAAGATCGTAGCCTACAATATCCATAGGTCTTGTCTTCACCAGGGGCGTCTGCGGATGATGCAGAATGTGGGAACGTGAGTCCACGCGATGAATGAAGTTAGTCACGTTCACGCCTAAAGCCTGCTTGGCCATAGCCGCCTCGTACGAGTTGCGGGGAGATTGATTATGTTCGGGGTAGGGAATTAGGGAAGCGCATATCCCGAGAATCGTGTAGGCGGCTAGTTCCACGTGAGTGTGATTGGGGGTCACCTCTTCTAGGTCTAGTGCCACGAGCAGGTTTTCTTCTTCCTCTGCATCGATGTATTCGATTATTCCTCGTTCAATCAGGTCTTCCCATGTCCACTCTCCAGAACGGATCCTGTCGATGTGTTTCTGTTTCAGTCGTGGTGTTCCGTCTTCAACGACTATCAGAGGTCGGCGGACACGCCCTTCGTCACAGTTCACATAGATCTCTTGGCTTCCATCGTGATCTGCAAAGGAGGCAACATTCACCTCCGTAGGGATCTTTCCGTTTCTTCGCCGGGTTCTCACTTCTGTAGCAAGCTCATCGGGTGACATGCAGTAGCCAACAAGAGACCCGCCCACAAACACTTTGGCCCCAGAGAGCCGTAGGACTTCGTTGACGTCTTGGATTGGTACAACATTCATTTCATAAAGCGTCTTCTTCATCTTTTCCGGGTTTACACTCACAGAAATGCTCGCGGACATTGCGAGATTCTTCACCAAGCCACAGTTTGAACCTTCAGGCGTTTCATTTGGGCACAACCGCCCCCAGTGAGTTGGGTGCAAGTCTCTCGCTTCGAAGTTAGGCTGACTACGACTCAACGGAGATTGCAGTCTCCGCAAGTGACTCAGAGTTGAAACATTGTTTGTTCGATCCAGCAGTTGTGTGATGCCGACACGCCCGCGCCCCCAGTTGCCTGTCGCAAGGGCGTGTTTTATCCGTTCAGCAATGATTCCGGGACGCACTGCCGCGGATATTGTGAGCATCCGCTTCTTCAGCCCCATTCTTTCTAGCTGGTATTTTATATCGCGGCAAAGATTCCGAAATACGACCCGGAACATATCGGCGAGTAGGGGGCCAGCGAGTTTCAAACGTTTGTTTTTGAAGTGGTCTTTGTCGTCAGATTGCCGCCTTCCAAGTTTCAACTCAATAGCTCGACGAGCCATTTCGCCTAAGAATAGCGCCTTTTCCTTCCGTTTCTCAATGTCCCGTCCAATATGGGGCAGGAAGTTTCTGTCAAGAATGCTTTCAGCTTTCTGACGACGATACTCTTCAACTTGCCCGTGGGCCACACGGTTCCCGATATACATTATTGCATCGTGGGTCGTGTCGAAGCCCATAGCCTTTTCAAAGGAGTCTTCAAGCTCGTTTTGCAGTGTTCTTTCTGGAGAGACTGCTTCGGCGATTTCTTTGTCTGACTCCAGACCAAGGGCTCTCATCACTATGACCAAGGGTATCTCAGTGGGAACTCCGGGCATGGAGACGAATATGCCACGCCCCAGCTTCATTCTGAGCTGGATTCTCGCCCGGAACCCGACCGTGGTCGAGAATATTTTCGCTTGATAAACTGGTCTTGCGCCACGGGTGTCCACGTCTACAAGGATGCGATTGGCAGCCAGATCCTCCAATGCGACCATCACGCGTTCCGAACCGTTGATTATGAAATAGCCCCCGAAGTCGCTTGGGTCTTCGCCATGCCTAACCAGCTCGTCGGGATGGAGCTGTGATAGAACGCAGATCTTGGATTTGAGCATGACTGGAAGGTCGCCGATCAAGACAAGTTCGGGTTCGAGTTCTTTGCCATCTATAACAGGAGTCATCTCTAAGGCTAGAGGAGCTGCGTAGGTTAGGTCTCGGAAGCGCGCTTCCATCGGATAGATTTCGTGTTTTGTGCCGTCCACTTCGGTGATGTAGGGACCCGTAATTTTTGATTGTGGATCTATCATCCAGAGCTGCCCGAGTTTGATTTTGTATGGGCTCTCTGGAATGTCGATGCTGATCTCGCCCGTTTCGTCTATGACTTCTTGTAGGCCATGGTCGATGAATTTGTTGTACGAATCGAGGTGTTGTCTGACTAGCCCCTTTTCTTTGAAGAAGGCTTTCTGAAGGAGTACGAGGTCGTCTTCTCTGAATCCCAAATTCAACTAGTTCTCCATAACTCAGTAATGAATGAAAATGGAAAGATCGTGTGACATGTTACGGTTCCCTTCAAACTAGGAGATTCCTCCAACGGGTCGGCATCATCCAACCCGAAAACCCGGGCGTCCAAGACTGCTTCCTAACCCATTTTTGGGAGCTACCAACGTAAACCATGTTGCTAATTTATAAACTTTACCTAG
>JABAOF010018534.1_pt2 | contig 10631 bp, 19 predicted proteins | sample 7062171 | NCBI WGS metagenome assembly JABAOF01 (sample SAMN14538628, study PRJNA623070) | marine sediment metagenome | biome: marine biome [ENVO:00000428]; feature: marine pelagic biome [ENVO:01000023]; material: deep marine sediment [ENVO:00002113] | place: India: Gulf of Khambhat ... | reverse complement strand
CCGGGCTTTCGCGGGTATTTATACTCGAGAGAAGGTGTAAATATCTCGCTGAAAAAACGAAACGGAATCGAAATAATATATGAAAAAGGTATGAAGCACAGAAAAGAGAATTACATGTTTCTCTTAATTTTGGGAATCGCAACATTGGCTAGATGCTTTCTTGACCCAATCTTAGGCGCTTATGCAGTCAGAATGACTCAGATTATCTTTTCTTTTGGGATGTTTTATTTTGTTGTTTGGTTAAGCTCACTTTACAGAGGAAGGAGTATGATAGCAACGTTCAATACATGCTTAATCTTTTTATTCATTGTTTATTTCTTCTTCCGTTTGATAGAACTATCTCTTCCATAATAATAATCCCAAGAGTAGAATTAATATAGAGGCTCCTGTGCTAAGGGTTTTCTCGGGACATAAACCTAAAGAACCCACCAACAAGATTATTCCCAATCCCGCTATTGATCTCCCAATTGTAGTCTTTTTCATTTTCTACCCATCAAAATTTTTCCTTTCTTCTTTTTTTCCAGTCCACGAATGAAAAATTGCATTTAGCGCATTTGTACGGTTCTATTTTTTCGTCTGTAAAAAATACTGCCTCACAGGAAGGACATTCATACTTCATTCCTTTATCATTCTCCATCTCCAAGTAGATCATTATACTCCTGCATATAGGACACTTGTAGTCTGATTCATCTCCTGCTAAAATTGTATAACCACAACTCCTGCATCGGTATCGATACATCTAACAGCCCTCTTTCAAACTTTTCTCTACTACTTCTCCTCTAGGGCTTTTTTCTGTGAATATTTGTGCACTAAACCTGTAAATCTTCGTATCTCCATCCAACCATGCATCCAAAGGTAAACCAGCCTTTGTGCATGTGTGGGATAAGAACTCTTCTTCATCCCATTTCCATTCTACAGGAACCTGGGGCAGCAAAAGTCCTCTATATGGAATTCTTTCTACTATTAGACCATGTTCCCCAATATTTATGTGATCTACATATTCATTTGGAGGACATTCAAGTAATTCTGGTTTTGTTAGTACACTTACCTCTACAACTACCTTATCGAACTCTCTCTCGGTAACTGGTGGGAATCTGGGATCTCTTGTTGAGGCGTTGATTGCAGAGTCAATAAGTGCTTGTATTAAAGGCATAGTTGGTTCTGGAAAACCAATACAACCCCTTAGAGACAATTCGGGAAATGTTTCTATCGTAACAAAGACTCCTGTTTTTTCTAGGAATTTATTCGGAACATGCTCAGGTTTTAAGATCTTTTTTTCTCTAACATAAGTTTCTATAGCCTCTCTAGCCATTAAAATCAGCATTTTACCCTCTTCTAAAGAAAACATTGAAATCACCTTATTATAAACAAGTACTTCCTTGGGATCTTATCTTCCTTAATAATCTCAAAATCGCACCTCTCACATTTTTTGAAAGAAGAGGTTTCACCAAATAGATTGGGGATTTCTGTCTTCTTCAACTCTCCTTTGCAACAAGGACACCTTAAAATCTTTCTTTTACTCTTCCTCATATCTACTCTTATTCCAATCTCTGGAATTAATGCAGCTATTTTTTTAATTCTCCCCTCGCTTACCCTATATTTTGGATTTTTTTCAGTGATAATTTTTTTAACTTTTTTTCCAAGTTCTCTTTGAGTCTCGACTATTTTGTGTCTTCGCATTATTTCAATGACTGTTTGCTCGATAAGGTCATCATCTGGAATCGCATAATCCCCATTCATACCCTTATTCTATCCTCTATAATATTTATTTACTTTTGAGGTGTTAATTCATCCAAGAGAGAGAGGTCAGTGTTAAGTAATGTTTTTTCAATGTCAATCGCTTTCTTAAGGTCGATTAGGTCTGCTTTTATATCTTTGCGATTATATGTAGAGAGCAATATAAAAAAAGTGAGATCTCCTGTTACTGGACCATATTTCTCTGATAATTTCTTTATTTCACGGGCAACCTTATAAGGAATCTCTATGCTCTTAATGGATTTTAAAGCGCTTTCAATGTCTGTATCTTTTTTTTCCAACCTATGCGGTATAAGTTCTAGATCCAAAGCAATAAGATTTTTTACTCTTTTTCCGCTTAATTCTATATCATCTATCGTTACCGTTTCTCTTCCCTCTTTTTCAGCATTTAAAATTGCAAGATGAAGAATACCACTCGTCAATTGTCGAGGATATCTCTTCACAAATTCCTCAGAGGTTAGGTGTGCCCAGGATTCCTTTGGTACAATTAAATCAAGTCTTTGAAGCCCTTCCTCGCTATATTTTTCTTTTTTTATTCTTTCTTTTAGTAGAAGCGACAAGAATACAACAAACAACAGACCTCCAATTAAGACTTCTTGGGGCATGGGCATAATAGGATTTCTTATTATATAACTTGGTGCGTGTATTTTATTCGTTATTCCTCAAACTCCTCAAACTCTCAAAAAGTTCTACCTCGTCTCTGACAATATCATCGGAAAAATATACCGTCCAAGGCGATCTTATATTCTCTTTAGCAAATAATATAACCCTCTTTCCAAACAATCTTGAAAATAAGATCTCCATAGAAGTTCCCCAAGAAGGAGTATCACCAAGAACAACAACTACATCTGAATTCATAAGTTTTGATAGGTCGTGCATTATTATAGACTTTGCTAATTCCTTTTCACCAAAAAAATTTATTATTTCTCTATAATCTATGTCTAACTGGTCTATTATCTGAAAACCTAATTCTGAAATCTTTTTTTGCATATGCTTTATGTTATCAAAGTCTTCTTTGCTTGCTAGACTTCCAATGACCATGATTTTCATGGTCATGTTTTATTAGATTAGATATTTAAAGATTGATTAAACTCCTTGGAGGCTGTATATGAGACTTAGAGCACATCACTTACTTTGTTTGCAAGGATTTAGAGGCAAAGGATACGACGAGAAATTTGCAAGAGCAATGAAAGAGATTATAAATGTTATAAAATTAAATCCTAATCTAAAGGTAAAGGTAATAGATGAATGCGATATAGTATGCTCTTTTTGTCCATGGAACATTAATAATAAATGTATGAAAGATGGAGTGGATAGAGAAGATGAGATCAAAGAAGGAGACAGAGAAATTCTTAAAATTCTTAAAATTCATGTAAACGCAGAAATGGAACTTAAGGGATTATTTACTCTAGTAAGAAGAAAAGTTCTGAAATTACCTACAATATGCGAAAAATGCGAGTGGTTAGAAAGAGGGGTCTGCAAAGTATGGAAATTTTTACCATAGGAACGAGTACCAGAAGCATAGAAGAGTTCCTGGAAATTATTAAAGAATATAAAATAGATAAGGTACTGGATGTTAGAAGGTTTCCTACATCTAAATTGGAGCATTTCAAAAAGGAAAAATTAAAAGATGCTCTGAATAAAGAAAAAATACAATATTTTCACATAGTAGAGCTTGGCGGATATAGAGGGGGTTATAAAGAATATGTGAAAACTGAAGAATTCAAAAAAGGTCTTGAGATGTTGATAAAAATAGCTAAAGAGTCTAAGGCAGCGATAATGTGTGCTGAACTCTTATTCTTTCGCTGTCATAGGAGATATATCTCTGATAAATTACTTGAATTGGGGATGGAGGTTACACACATATTGGATATCAAGAGATCTTATGCTCATAAAATAAAAAGTGCATAAAATAAGAAGGTGATTGAATTGACACTCGCATATAGGACTGTAGAGGTAGATACGAAAGGTGACGTAGACTTAGTAGACATAACCGAAAAGATAGCCCTTTTATTGGGAGAACTAGATATCAACGATGGAGTTGTTACCATATTTGTTCCTGGCGCTACAGCAGCGATAAGCACCATAGAATACGAACCTGGTTTATTAGAGGATTTTCCCAATGCTTTAGAAAGAATAGCACCAAGTAACGTAGAATATGCTCATAACAAAACGTGGGGTTGCGACAATGGAAAGAGTCACGTTCGAGCCGCTTTCTTGGGACCAAGTCTGGTGGTACCTTTTAAGGGAAAAAGACTTATGCTTGGAACTTGGCAGCAAGTAGTTCTCTGCGAGTTCGATACCAGACCGAGAAAAAGAGAGATTGTACTCCAAATTATGGGTGAATAGAACATGCGCAGGAGGAGAGAATACGAGAAGATAGCCTTAGAAAGGATAGAGATTTTAATGAATCTCGCAGATAAAACCTACAAGGATAGTCCAGGATACGCTCAAAGGTATTTGGACATTGCAAGGAAGATAGGCATGAAAACAAATGTAGGCATTCCTAAAAAGTGGAGGTTTCGAATGTGCAAACATTGTAAAAAATTCCTGATATTCGGTCAAAACTCTAAGGTAAGACTTTCAAAATCTAAGGTAGTAGTAAAGTGTTTAAACTGTAACAGGTACTTTAGAATACCGTACATAAATGAGATAAAGAACAAACGGAAGACAAAAATGGAAAGGGTAAGACTTTAGTATAATTAAACCCAACTAAAACGGAAGAATTTATATGAAAGCGAGGTATACTTAAGGTGGAGGTGTCCTATTGCCAACGGTTTACGATGTTCCGCCAAATGTCCTTATAGAAAAGGTATCAAAAGAATTAATGAGCAGATATGATATAACGCCGCCTCCTTGGACTCCATTCGTTAAGACAGGAGTTCACAAAGAGAGGTCACCAGATAATCCAGATTGGTGGTACGTAAGATGTGCGGCATTGCTTAGAAGGTTATATGTAGACGGTCCAGTTGGAGTCTCAAGATTGAGAACAAAATACGGTGGAAAACAAAGAAGAGGATCTAAACCAGAGAGATTTAGGAAAGGTAGTGGATCCATAATTAGAAAAGCGTTGCAACAACTCGAAAAAGCGGGTCTAGTTCAAAAGACGCCTAGAGGAAGATCGATATCTAATTTGGGAATGAGTTTGTTGGATAATTTAGCCGATAACATAATAAAGGAAAATCCTGAATTAGCCAAATTAGGGTGATAAAATGTACGATGAAGAGGAATTAGAGCAACTCAGGAGGAGAAAACTGCAAGAACTGCAGGCTCAACAGCACGCTCAGATTCAGGAGGCCATAAGGCAAGAAGAGATAAGACAGGAGTACGAACTGAAGAAAAAAATGATTCTTAAGAAAATACTGACTCCAGATGCAAGAAGCAGGCTAACCAACTTGAGAATGGTGAAACCTCAGTTTGCGGAGCAAGTCGAGTTGCAATTGATTCAACTAGCACAGACAGGTAGACTGCAGGAACAAATTACTGATAACCAATTAAAAGAACTCTTAAAAAAGATTCAAGGCACTAAAAAGGATATAAAGATAAAGAGGGTCTGATGAGAGTAGGACTACTTTATAGTGGAGGAATGGATAGTTCTTTTTCTGCGTTAATACTCGCTGCTCTGGGTTATGAGGTTAAACTGACAACCGTAAATTTTGGTTTGTTGGATTCATGGAGAGCGGCTAGGGAAAGCGCAAAGGCTTTAGGCTTTTCACATAAAATAAAAAGATTAGATAACGGTATTTTGAAGAAGTGTGTTAGTATAATTATCGAAGACGGCTATCCGAACAATGGACTGAATTATATACACAAGCAGGCAATCTTGAACTTATGCCATGATTTTAATTGTATAGCTGATGGTGTAAAAAGGGAAGATAGAGCACCAAAGCTATCATATGAAGAGATCCAATCTATGGAAATGAAGTGGGGACTTAGATATATTCAACCACTTTTAGGTTGGAACTCAAAAGAAATAAGGCATTTCTGCAATAAATTCCTAATCGTTGAGGAAGATGAGAGCGACAAAATATTCAAATCTGACTACGAAGCAGAAATTCGTGAGTTGATAAAGCAAGAATATGGGGAAGGATATATCCGAAAAATATTCCCGAACCACAAACAATCTCATGTAATAGGTTGGAGGAATTCGAGTGGCAAGATATATTCCATTAAGCAAGAAACTTCGACTTGCAAAGGCAAATAAACAAAATAAACCCGTCCCTCTATGGGTAGTGATGAAAACGAAGATGAGAGTAAGATCTCATCCTAAGAGGAGACATTGGCGAAGGACAAGGCTAAAGAGGTGAGTGCATGGAAAGAACCTACACGATACCTCTCAGGAAAGCAAAACAGGTTCCAAGAAAAAAAAGAGCGCCAAGAGCAATAAAGTTTGTAAAATCATTCCTTGCAAGACACATGAAGACTTCTGAGGATATGATCTACGTTGAACCCGCGATAAATAGAAAGATTTGGGAAAGGGGGATAGAAAAACCTCCCTCCAAAATAAGAGTTAAAGCCGTTAAAGATGAAGATGGTTATGTAACCACAGAGTTGGTAGAATAGATGATCGTAAGAGGAAATTTTGATGGAAACCCAAATATAGGAGTTTTTGCCTTGGCAACCGATAAAATTGTGATGATTCCATCAACCCTCACAAAGAGCTCAGAGAAATACGTAAAGAAGGCTTTTACGTTGCACCCACTTAGAATTACAGTTGGTGGGAGCCCTCTTATTGGCTGTCTTTCGGCAGGGAATTCGAATGGATTGTTGTTTCCTTGGTATGTGTCTGAGATTGAAATAAATAAGATAGCGAGGAATTATGATATAAAAATAGGCATCATTCGTGATAGATTTACGGCCTTAGGAAATTTGTTACTTACAAACGATTACGCTGCATTGGTACATCCAGATTTATCCAATGAAAGTATAAATATCATAGAAGATGTTTTGGATGTTGAGGTTCAGAGAGGAATTATTGCGGGAATGAAAACTGTTGGTGCCCTCTGTACAGTTACAAACAAAGGCGCCCTATTACATCCAATGACTAAAGAAGAAGAGGTAGAGTATTTGGAGAACCTCTTCAGAGTTTCAATGGACATCGGTACGGTAAACCATGGCTTTCCTTACGTGAGTATAGGTATGATCGCAAACTCGAAGGGCATTCTAACAGGGTCTGCAACCACTGGACCAGAAATTGCCAGAATAGAAAATGCTTTGGGTTTCTTGGATTGAGGAGGCCAGATCGTGATAAAGAGATATGAGATTTCAGGAAGAGTCCGCATGGGGAGATTTGTTCAAACCTTTAGGAAAGAATACGACGCCCTTAGCGAAGAAGATGCAAAAGAAAAGATATTATCTCATTTCGGTAGTAAACACCGAAAGAAAAGAAGACTAATAACCATAGAAGAGATAAGAGAGTTGCCTAGAGAAGATTGAGGGGGTTTTGAGTGATGGAAGGATCTGAAGAAGAAAGAAGGGAGCTTCAACAACTTTTGATGCAGTTAGAGATTTACTCAGCTCAAATTGAAGGTTTAAGACAGCAAAATGATCTGATTAACTCATCCATAGTAGAGCTCCTTACCACAGCCCAAACACTAGAAGAGATAAGTGTCCTAGATGATGGTTCTGAGGTTCTAACACCTATAGGCGCAGGATCTTACGTCTACGCTAAGTTAGCAGACACAAAAAATGTTGTATTTGGATTGGGCGCGAATGTTGCAATGGAGAAGAGCATATCTGAAGCAAAAGATAGTATTGAAACCAGAATCGGAGAGTTACAGGCAGCCCAAGAAGAAATACAAAAAAAAGTGGCAGATCTTGTAGAAAAGATAGAAAAAATAAGGCCAAGGGCAGCCTTATTGGCTGAAAAGTTTCAATCGGAGTTGAGATGATTTGTTTGATGGTTTAAAATATAGATTTGATGATTTCGCAAGTTCATTATCGGCTAAAATCGCATCCAAAGAAAAAGAGGAGCGCCCTAAGATAAAAGATAAAATGAAGGGTCTTTTACGCGGTGAAATTTTTTTAAATGAAGATGATTTGGGAGATATTCTTTTTGAACTTGAAATAAATCTTTTAGAGAGTAACGTTGCTTTAAATGTGGCTGAAGAGATCAAAAATTCTGTAAAGGATCAGTTGGTAGGAAAGCCCATAAAAATCACCTCAAAGAAGAGTGAAATAGTAAGAGAAGTTTTGAAAAAGGCAGTATCGGATGTAATAACGCATGATTCAATAGACATCGTAAGTATTATCAAAAAAAAGCACCTTTCTGGAGAACCTGCAGTAATTCTTTTTGTAGGGGTGAATGGAAGCGGTAAAACTATGACTATTGCAAAATTAGCAAAGAAATTGATGGACAAAAACATTTCGGTCGTGTTATCAGCCTCTGATACATTTAGAGCAGGGGCAATAGAACAGTTGGAAAAACACGCTAGTAATTTAGGTATACGGATTATAAAACATAAGAAAGGATCTGATCCTGCGGCAGTTGCTTTTGATGCCTTAAAACATGCTAAGGCAAAAAATAGAGATGTTGTTTTGATAGATACATCTGGAAGAATGCAAACGAACATAGATTTAATGAACGAAGTTAAGAAGATAAGCAAGGTAGTAAATCCCGACTTTGTAATATTCGTAGGAGATGCCCTAGCTGGAAACGATGTTGTAGATCAGGCAAAGGAATTCGATAAAGCCATAGGAATAGATGCCTCCATTCTAGCGAAGGTAGATGCTGATACAAAGGGAGGCGCGGCTATTTCTCTATCCCATGTGCTAAAAAAACCTATATTATACCTCGGAGTTGGTCAAGGATACGAAGATATGCGAGAATTTAATCCTGAGGAAATATTAAATCTCATTTTTTGAAAATATCTACATCTGGGACAAGAATAATTTGATATTATAGTTAAAACAGCGATATTATTCCTAGAGTTGAGAGCGTTACTATCGTACCCGCTATAAATACTCCCAACCCGATTGAAAGAATTGCTCTTTTTTGTTCGACGTCGAATATAAAAGCCGCGAGACTACCGGTCCATGCCCCCGTAACTGGTAGAGGAATTGCAACGAATAGGGTTAGACCTAACGCGCCGTATTTTTTCACCAGATTTTCCGTCTTTTTTCGGGTTCTGACAACCGATCTTTCGAAAACATAATTGAGGAAATTTACTCTTAAGGAATAATCTAATAGATAGTTGAGCCAAAATAAGATGATAGGAACGATTCCAATGTTAGTAATCACGCAGATAGTAAAAACATATTCAACAGGAAGTTTGTACGCCAGTATTCCAATGGGAATCGCCCCTCTAAGTTCTATGAGTGGTAAAATAGATACGAAGATCAATGCGATCTCAGGTTGAACTATATTTTGTAAGTTTTCTGCCCAAATCCATAGATCCATGAACTTTTTTCATGCAGGTAATTATTAAAATGTTTGGATCAACGATTCACAAAGTAACAGTTATTAAAGAACTATATAAAAAAGAGAAGATTTTTGAGTTTACTGCAGAGTGACAAACACCGATATAAGACCTTTCCTGATTCTAAAGGCTCTAACTTGAATAGCTGATTTAATTCTTATTTCTTGTTCTGATAACCTGATGGTTCTCGTAGCCCTTTCGCACTCCTTGTAAGAGGTAGTCGAATCTACCGTTCTTGGAATTAGCTTCTCGGACAATGATCTGTTTCGCGCTTTTCTGCACAACATATAACTGGAGCCATTCATCAAAAGGAGTCAACTGAACTGTTAAACCCTCATCGCTGGTGACTATGCTGAAGTGCTCCGGTAGGTTTATGATGGCCTCTCCATTGATGAGCTGCGCGGTGCCTCGCATGTATGTTCCAGCCTCAGGACCTTCAAATGAAACATATACGATTTCCTTGGCGGAATCTGCAGGATGGACTTGTACGAAGTTTTTAGTACCGAGAACGTCAAGATCACCATATACCTCGGCATTTGCTCCAACGTAAAGCCTGTCAGGCGTGTAGAGGCCCCATCCATTTGGAGAGTTTGTTTCACCATAGACTCCGTAGTTAGTTCCAGTGCTAGAAGACGTAAGGCCATATACTCCCCTGCCAGTATCAGAATCTGACTGACCAAAGACTCCGTAGGTTTCTCCAGGGTGGTAAGATGCAAGACCATATATTGCTGTGCCCCCAGTGTTATTCACCTTTAGACCATAAAGTGCACTGCCTGTCCAGGTTTCACCGAAGTGGTCGTGAGGGGGAGTAGGGGGTTGGGCAACACATGCTGTTACAGCCACTACCAAAACAATCGCCAAAACAGCGATTAAAACATTTTTCCTCATACTTTCTCACCTTCTTTTATTTGGTTATTTTTATCATTAGCCCCACACTCAGCGCTAAATTACAAAAAGATTATTTATATCAAGATTTCTGCGTTGCTCAAAATAAGAAAAACATACAATCAACTTATTTTTTAATCATAGTTTGGACTACGTTGGTAAAAAAGACGTTTAGATGATTCTTTTCTGATAAGAAAACGATTTAAAGGTGTATTGTCCTTACGCTGGGCTTATGTTGATGAAAACTGAGGCTACATGCCAAAAAGCCTGCAAGAATATACAAATTTCAAGAATTATTGTTCTATAATTTGATTATTGAAGGTTAATTTTCTAAAAGTTATGAATTGTTTGTATTTTATTAAAATTCCTTCTGAAGTTCGCTCATGGTTTCTAATGCAAGTTTTCTTGCCTCTTCCCCAAGGCTTTCTAGTTCATCAAGGGACAAAGACTTTTGCGGAATACTTTCACATGCTTCCAAAACTAGGCAAATTTTTTTGAGTTTCTCCAAAGATCCTTTAGATATATACGGCTCAACTTCTACGATAATACTCAAAAAATCTTCTCGATATTTGT
>JABAOF010010923.1_pt1 | contig 10634 bp, 8 predicted proteins | sample 7062171 | NCBI WGS metagenome assembly JABAOF01 (sample SAMN14538628, study PRJNA623070) | marine sediment metagenome | biome: marine biome [ENVO:00000428]; feature: marine pelagic biome [ENVO:01000023]; material: deep marine sediment [ENVO:00002113] | place: India: Gulf of Khambhat ... | reverse complement strand
GGCAGTGATCAGGGAAGTGATGGACAGGAAAAAGGGAGTAGAGACCCCAACGGGGATGGTGGGGGTGTGGCTAGATACTCCACTAGTGGATATTACTAAGGGAAGTGGGACTATTAACCGAATTTTCCCTCATCTCTTTCACCGATTCAAGACGTTTGGAATTGACATCACACAATTCCCCATACTAGCCTATCCCACCCAGCACTATCAAAATGGGGGTATCCAAATCGATGTCAACGGGGAAAGTACGGTGAGAAACCTGTTTGTTGCTGGGGAGGCTTCAGGAGGCGTACACGGACGAAACCGACTGGGCGGAAATTCCCTTTTGGACATTTTTGTCTTCGGCCGAAGGGTTGGGATTACAGCCGCTCACAGATCCAAGGAAATCAAAACAGGGAGACTTACCCTCCAACACGTAAAGGAAAATGACGACGCTTTGAAAAAGCTCGGCATTCAGAGAAAACTGAAATCGCCCCTGATTTTTCCGGATTATCGATTTGAGAAAGCCCTTACTCAGGTTCACCAATAGGGTAGTTGAGTTACTCTATCATGGACACAGCAAGAAAGACGTCAGGAAAAGGACGAGGCCAGAAGAACCGGTTTATACCCATTTACATCTTCGGGAAACGGTATGAAGTCCCAGAGACCCTCACCATTCAAAAGGCCATGGAGTATGTAGGCTACCAGTTTGTGAGAAACTGTGGGTGCAGAGGTGGAATCTGCGGAGCCTGTGTGACCGAGTATCGTACTCCCGGCGATTATAAATTGAAAATCGCGTTAGCGTGCCAGACGGTGATTGAACCGGAGATGCAGCTTACCCAAATCCGATTCGTCCCATCGCATAAGGAGGCCTATGAGCTTAGCTCCCTCCATGGAGAGGACTCGGTCCTCGTCAAGGTTTACCCCGAATTGTTGAGATGCCTGCAGTGCAATACCTGCACCCGTGTCTGCCCACAGGAGATCAAGGTGATGGACTTCATCGCTGCGGCTATGAAGGGGAATATCAAGGAGGTAGCTGAGCTTTCCTTTGAGTGCATTATGTGTGGAACCTGTGCCTCTAAATGCCCTGCTGAGCTCTCTCAACATCAGATCGGTATACTGGCCCGGAGAATTTATGGGAGATACGTCTTGCCTCCTTCCAAAAATCTTCAGGGCAGGATTCGAGAGATCAAAGAGGAAAAATTCGGGCCGGTCCTCGATACATTGGTGAAACTGGACAGCGAGCAACTCAAGGAGATTTATTCGCAAAGGGAGCAAGAGCCTCAGGATAGCAGCGGTTGGAAGCCAAAAAGGATGGATTTTCCCCAGGATGAACTGACCTGATCAAGATCACCTCCTGTGGTTTCACCCTGAATAAGCAGAAAAAGGAAATCAGTGTAAACCCCAAAGACTGGTTTCAGCGATTGAAAAGAAAGGGGGATGCGAGGCAAGAGGGTTGGCCAGGGGATTTCCCGCCTCTTATGAAAACTCGAAATCGATCGTTACTTAGCACTGATGTGGATCTGTTCGCCCGGATGCATTAATACTACTTTGGTGGAGGAATTTGTTTTTTCTCCATTTAGGCGCTCTATCAATCGCTCCGGTTCGAGAAGAAAGGTAGCATTTCCCCCCCACATTAGAGCACTATCCATTTCAGGTGTTTCTTAAGTAATCTCAGTCATCAGCGATGCGACAGTAATATCCTGATCTAGATTTTGCAGCATTGCCAGTGAGCGTTGAACTTTCTCTTCACTGAGTGCGAGCCCAGCACAAGTTCTGAACTTAGTTGTCAATTCTTCTTCGGTCAGCGGAACTTCCGGGTTTCCCTTGGGCTTCAATACACGCATGGTGAATTTCCTTCCATCTCTCATTGTGATTGTCACCTCTGCCGGACGCGGAGTCCCGTGACGCCAGTTCGCAGTGAGTTCGTCATCGATGTACATTGTAACTTTACGCAAGAACTCCTGAACTTCTGTTTCCGAGACTTTGTCGTCCGTAAACTGGGCAATTCCCAGCTCCCTGCTAAGAAGCGCTCTCGCCATACAATACTCCATACTAAATTTTCCCTGGAGTGCCTTTGTTGGTCGATGATGGATAAGCATCTTAGGCGTCAGACTGACGACCGCAACATCCACTTTGACAACATCTTCCGCCTTGATGTCATGCTCGTGGATGATGGAAAGCATGGCATCAATAGCAGTGTGTGTCGATACACAAGAAGCATAGTTCTTCAGCAGGATCCCCGAAGCTTCGATTTCCCAGGGATTTCCAAGACTCTCGAGCATATCCGGAAGTGCGTCATAGGTTTGCTGACCGCAGAAAGCGGTGAAGAAGCCCCACTCGCTATCCAAGATTTCTTCATCAGATGTAAACTCCTTTTCGGCGAGTAAAGCTGCTATGACACCGTTCTGTGCAGCATTGCCTGCGTGAAACGGTTTTGTATCCGTGCCAAAATTCTGTCGGATACCGGATGCCTCGGATGCCGCGATGCCTAGCGCCCACCGCGTCTGTTCTATATTCAGCCCAATGAGCCTAGAAGCGCCAGCCGTGGCACCCATAGTGCCCAGCGTCCCAGTCGCATGCCAGCCCCTTTCGTAGTGAGGTGGATTCAAGAGCGCCCCCAACTTAGCGGAAATTTCCAAGCCAATAATATATGCGGTGATTAAATCTGCACCAGTTGCGTTTCGCCGTTCACCAAGGGCCAGTAAGGTAGGTAGGATGGCTACTGTGGGGTGTCCAATCATTGGCCAGTTAACGTCATCGTAGTCCAAAGCGTGGCCCATTGTTCCATTGGCAAAGGCTGCAACCGGCAATGATGTGCGAATCCCAGTGCCGATTACCCCCGCCTGTGGTGCTGCCTCCTGTTCTCGAACGTAGTCTCGTAATATTTTACCGATCTTTTGCTGGGAACCAGCAAGCGTTACCCCGATGCAGTCAAGAATTGCCTGGGTTGCCGTTTTCCGATTCTGTTTCGACAGGGTCTTCGCGTCGGCGTTGACAATAAACTCTGCCATGAGACAAGTACTACTAGCCATCGCCGCCTCCTTGTTCGTAGTATGGCATCCGCTTCACTCCCGTTGAAACTGTTGGTAGTCCACACCGTCCAGTAGCATCGGCACAAACGCTCCCTTTTCAGGTTCATCTGCTCCCAATTTCCGTCATGACCCAACCAGGGAGGTATGTTACGATTGTATTTCGCAGGCCCAACTGGCCATAATGACCACCTGCGTGCACGCTTACAGGGTGTTAAAAAGGGTTATACATGCCTCTGCATAGGTGCCGGAGAAGTAAGGTCAACACGCATATATGAAAAACCGTGTGGTAATGGCAACCTGCGGTAGCGGCCGAAAAAAGGTTCCCAAATATGCTCAACCGTTTGCAGTGGAGGGATGACTCCCACCAAGGTTTGCCCCTTGATTCCGGAGTATGTTCTGGATCAAAGTTACGTCCACGTCTTTAACCATACCTCCACTTCCCAGAGCAACTGCAGCGGCTACTCCGGCAGCCTGACCGATGGCAACACACGTCTCTTGTGTGCGGGGAGAATGAAGTTTGGCGGCAGCGGGATCCAACGAGATACAGCGGCCGGATGCTAGAAGGTTCTCGCCGCCCTTTCGAGCGAAAAGGCAACGGTAGGGAATGTCATGCGGCGCGCGGAACTCAGGGTCTACGGAGTAGCCATGAATAAATTCCTCTTGAAGGCCGCGTGCGATGACATCCTCGAACCGCCGTCCTCTACGGACGTCTTCGCCAGTTAGGACATACGATCCCACAATGCGTCTGGTTTCCCTTGCTCCAACTTGTGCGCCAGATGAAACGATGTAGGCTTGTTCAAAACCAGGAACATACCTCTTGAGAAAATCGAACACAATGTGCTTCATTTTGTTCCTGGCAATGAGCTCCATCTTCGTCTGGTGGGTAGGGTCTGTGGCCTCGATAACCTCATATGGTACGTGAGCAGCCCAAACTCTCACTTCATCTTGTCTTGAGTATCGCATCGGGTATCCGCTGGGGATATAGGCCAGACCGAATCCAAATGCATAGGGGTGGTCTTTTGAGAATCGTACCGTAGGTGAATAGAAGAGGTCGGGGCCCCCGGGAAGATCTCCCTTCTCCAAAGCTTTACGAATGAGTTCCGCCATCTTTTCTCGTTCTTGTACTTCCTTGGCCTGCTCGAGATCGACGTTGCCCAACCAGAATACCAGGGTTCCACCCAGGCGGTCCCCAGCCATATCGCACGGAACCCCGGCTGCAGAAAAAACATCTCCGTCTCCTGTTGCGTCCACAAAAACTCTGCCCAAAACAGCATATCGGCCCGCCTTGTTCTGAATGACAACGCCGCGAATTTTGCCCCCGTCCGCGATGACGTCCACCATGTATGAATGAAGAAGCAGTTCTACTCCTGATTCTTGCACAAGGTCTAAGGTAACGATCTTGTAGACTTCTGGGTCATATGGAAACATTGTCTGCCAACGGATTTCGCGCCAAAGGCGGTGTTCCCAAACCTCCGCGGGATCCCACACTCCTTCAAGTGCCATCATCCGCTTAATTACCTCGCTCATTAAGCCCTGGACAATTGGCTCGTCATCCCCGATACCTGGTGCCATTGCCCGCAGTGACCATTGATTTACATTGGCAATGGTTCCCATTCCTCCCAAGAAGCCGTAACGCTCTATGAGTACCGTTTTAGCCCCTTGGCGAGCAGCAGCGACTGCCGAGGACCAGCCGCCGGGCCCCCCGCCAATCACTACTACCTCTGCATCGGTTAACACCGGGGTCTTTCTTTGAACCTCAGCAATCATCTCAGTCATGATAGCCTCATACTCACATTGCACTGGATATTAGCCATTGCGGACATAATCTATTTTTTTACCCCATTAGTAATCTTCAATGGTCAGTTTCCCCATAAAGTCCGATAGATTTTTGCATTCGTCTAGGTGCCAAACTGCATCGATAACTCGGTCAGCGTGGCGATCAGTGAGCAGGCCGCGGGAAAGACGACGGAACTTGTGCTCCACTTGCTGATCGCTTAGTCGGTTCTTTGGGTGGCCCGGAGGATACCTGTAAATCTTCTCAAACTGTTGCCCAGAGTGGGTGGTCACGGCTATCGCAGCTCCAGAGGAACTGGGCCATAAAGCGGTCAACTCATCATCGCTCACCAGTTCGATTCGCTCCATGAGATCGCGAACGGCAGGGGAAAATAACTTATCCGAGGCAAATTGGTCAGGTCCACAGTCGCCTTCCAACATGGCGATTGCGATGCAGTAAGGGAAGCTGTGGTCAGCTGTTTCCCGGTCGCGAGGGTCTAATTTCTTGGGGTCCCATGAGGGCTTTTTCAGAGCGTAAGCGTGGAAGCGAGCCTCCACGCGTTCTATTTGAGATACGTTAAGTCTGTTTTCTCTTATAACATCGATGGCCCCCTGAATGGGCGCCTGAGTCATCATCTCTGCAGCGTAGGGTTTCATGCAGGCATCCATGATGCGGTAATGTCCCTTTACCGGTTTCGTAAGGGCTTCAAAGTCTACCTCCCCCGCGACAGCACGGGCCCATCCAAGTTGTCCTTCAAACACCTCCTCAGGTCCGGTGAGGCCATTCATAGCCAAGAGAGCCGCCTCTACGCCACCCTTGGCAATGGTAGCTTCTGCGCTGGCTTTCATCATGGGAATATTGCCCCGTTGAGACTGAGCTAAAGTATTATTATGGCTACCGGCTATAGACAGGGCGTCCGCCGTAGCCCGCCGGTCCAACCGGAGGAGCCTGGAGGCAAGTGCGGCACTTGCAAACTGCATGTTCGTGGCGTGGTGCCAACCCCTTTCCCAAATATTGGGGGTCCCGGCGCAGTCGCACAGACGAATTTGTACCTCATAAGCCACAACCATAGCCGAAATTACGTCGTGACCCCTAAGCTTCTCCCGTTCAGCTACTGCTAGAGCCGCTGCGAGGTTACCACTTGGATGTGAAGGGTCGCGTCCGTGATAGTAATCATTATTGTCGAGGTAACGGATCATCGTTCCGTTTGCTAGGGTAGCCAAAGGGCATGATGTTTGGTGGCCCTCACCGATTAGTGTCGATTCAGAACAGCCGCCCATTCCGTGAACAGTTTTGCGGACGATCCTACTAGGTTCTCCGGTAAATCCTCCATATGCACAGCCTAAGGTGTCGAGGATGAATCTTTTCGTCTCTTTGATTACCTCTGCCGGCAGGCCCTCGTAATCAATACTCAGGATTAGATCAGCCAATCGGTCACGCACGAGGCCTTTAGTATAAGTCATAATTACCTCCAGAAATTCTCATGAAACCCACTACATGACTTTGCGAAAGGAGACTTGCTGGTGTTTCTGACCTTTTTTGAAGGGTCGGAAAGGAAGACATAGTGTGTTGAATCATCATAATAGCACAAGCGGGAAAAATCCGCAATGAATACCCCCTCTTGAAAAGCCTTATTTTGTGTCTTTCTTGCCACTGAATCAATACAGGTCGAATAGGGTGAGCTTGACATGGCGACTGGTTAGTTTATTATACGGAGGAATGTAATATAGACACGGATATGCATCCCCCAATATGTTGGGAATTTCTTTATGAGGTAAAGAATACGTGCGAAGGCTGAGGCCGTGTTCAGAGCGAAGATGATGAGCGAAGAAGGCTTGCGGGAATAAGGGTTGGGAAAAAGTGGGATCCCGGAGGGATTTATCAATCCTTGGGTGCAGCCGGAATGGGTTTCCCTTAGATGAGCCGAAACCATCAGAAAGAGGCACTACAGGACAATAGGGAACATAGAAATATCGTTTATCGTGAACTTCTAACGTGTTGCATATATGATCATATGTGCGGACAGAGAAGCCTGACAAGTTATTTGGACCCGTAGCACCTATCCAGATCGGGAAATAAAGGGAGATGTTATATTGTGACTCATTTAGTCAGAACCGGTTGCATTCCTATCGAAACCCGATTTCTATCCTCAAGGAGGGAATTTCTGAGGGTAGACAACGTGATGGCTGATTGACCTCACTTCTTACGTACAGGAGATTCTTAAAAACTGCCAATGGAGGCTCTCAATATGGCTACAAAAAAAGCAAAGGAATTTGCAGCTCCGTTGTCGGAGGGCAAAATTACAAAGGAGGCGTTGGAGGAGTGGAAGAAAAGAATCGGAGTCAAACTGCGTGTGGATCCGTTTAATGAAAGCGCAACAGAGGAATCATTGAGAAATTTTGCCAACGGCATCGGTGATCCCAATCCACTGTGGTCTGACAAGGAGTATGCAAGCAAGACGAGATTTGGAACTCTCGTAGCACAGCTGAGTTGGCTGTATAGCGTTTTTCCTACTTGGGTCCTTCAAGGGCTTCCAGGGGTTCACGCTTATCATTCAGGCAATGATTGGTGTTTTTATAGGCCCATTTACCTTGGGGATAAGATCACTCCGGAGTGCATTTTCACGGGTTTTGAAGAGAAAGCAAGCAAATTTGCTGGGAAAATGGTCATAGAATATCAAAGGTCTACTTTCCGGAATCAACATGGAGAATTAGTAGCAGAGACAAATCTATGGTTAATTCGTGCGGAACGATCAGCTTCCCGTAAGAGGAAGAAATACGGTGAGTTAAAGCTGCCCCATCCATGGACTGAGGAAGAGCTTCAGAAGGTTGAAGAGGATATGCTGGCAGAGGAAGTAAGGGGGGGAACGCCTCGTTACTGGGAAGATGTGAAAGGAGAAGATGAACTAAGACCAGTAGTTAAAGGACCCTTTGGTCTGACCGACATGATCGCGTATTGTGTAGGGGCGGCACCCGTTAAGCTCCTCGCCCATGGAAATGCCCTCCGATTATATCGAAAACACCCGGCTTGGGCTTTTCGCGATCCCTTTACCTATGCTTGGGAGCCGGTCTATAGCGTGCATTATAACAAAAGTGCAACCAATGCGTTGGGCCTCCCTTACCCGTATGATGTGGGAGCACAAAGGCAGTGTTGGCTGATTCATCTCTTAACCAATTGGATGGGGGATGAGGGATGGTTGAAGACGAACTATGCGGAGTATCGCCGATTTGTTTACCATTCAGATGTAGTATATATAGGTGGCAAGGTAACGAAGAAATACATTGATGAAAATGGAGAGCATTGTGTGGATGTTGAAACGTGGGCGAAAAACCAGAGGGGAGAGAATGTGATGCCAGGCCGCTCCACAATTATTTTGCCGTCACGGGAGAAAGGTATTGGACCATTAGATAGTAGGTTGAGAAAGTGAATCTATTTGGCTGATACGGTGGGTTAAATAGGCCTGAATTATGTGATGCTTTATCACGATTTATGTAAATCCACATCGAAAGAGAGTTTATGGAAAAACGAGCTAAGCGTAGAGATATCTCTCTGAAATTCCAAGAAGTTGGAAATTTTTTGTTCGATGGTATGAGTATAGCCATAGGGGGTTATTTGACTGCAAACAAACCTATGGCTCTGATAAGGGAGATCATAAAAAAAGGAATTAAGCATTTGACGGTAGTTGCCCTTCCATCTGGGATAGAGATAGATTTGCTTATAGCTGCGGGGTGCGTGGACAAGGTAATGTGCCCTTATGTCGGAATGGAATCCCTCTCTCCTATAGCCCCCTTTTTTCGTCAAAAAGCACAGAAGGGAGAGTTGGAAATAAGGGAAGTTGATGTGGCTCTGGTCATATTGATGCTTCGTGCAGCGGCCCTGAATTTACCTTATGTACCCTGGAAAGGAGTAATTGGAACCTCAATCCCTGAACTCAATCCGGACTTAAAGGTAATAGAAGATCCTTTTGGGAACGGAGGATTGGTGGCTGTTCCTGCTTTTTCTCCCGATTTAGCACTTATTCATGCAGCCCAATCCGACGTTTACGGGAATATCCAACATAAGGGAAGGTCATTCATCGATGGTCTCATGGCAAGGGCATCCCAGAAAACCCTTGTTCAGGTTGAAAAAATAGTTCCAAATGAGGAGATAAAGCTCGATTTTCTTAGTACTACTATACCGTCCGCCATTGTACACGGAATTATTTTGGCTCCTTTTGGCGCCCACCCACTTTCCAGCCAGAGGTATTATGATGTCGATAACGAGCATATACAAGAGTATATTGAATGGGCCCGACAATATGTAAAGGGAGAAACCGATGGCCTTGAGAATTATTTGCAGAAATATGTTTACGGACCTCATTCATTAAAGGATTATCTGGAGGTTGTTGGAAAGAAACGGCTCTTACGGATTCGGAAGATGTAATGGACGTTACAAATAAAGAACTTCGAGCAGTATTCATATCGAGAATTATTCAAAACCACTGGCACGTGATCGCCGGGATAGGAGCGCCAATTCCGCGGGCTGGAATTATGCTCGCTCATCTCACTCACTGCCCCGATTTAAGAATCGTGATGTCTGATTATTTTGTAGAATTTCTCGGCGAAAAGGAATTGCGGGATTTTACTTCTTATTCTGATCCCGGATTAGAAAGAAACGCCGAATCCACATTCTCACCTGAAGTCAGATATGAAACTGCTCGATTGATCGATTTAATGTTCTTAGGAGGCATCCAGATAGATAAGTTTGGCAATACCAACCTGATAGGGATAGGTACTGATTTCAAGTCGCTCAAATTGCGTGGAGCAGGAAGTATTGGAGCTCCATCGATGGCCTCCTTGGTAAAACGATATATAATTTTCTCCAACAATCATGATGTTCGAACGTTTGTTGATCACTGTGATTTCATATCTACAGTGGGATGGTATAAGGGCGGTGATTCGAGGCAACAATTGGGCTTACCTGGTGGTGGGCCTGTTTTTGTGATAACGCCCCTCTGTATAATGGACTTTTCTGAAGACGCGAGGGAAATGCGGGTGAAATATTTAATGCCTGATGTTAAGAAAGAAGAGGTCATCAAGAATACAGGTTTTGATTTGATTATCCCCAAGGATATTTCCGTAATACCCCAACCTTCTGAAAGGGAAATAGAGATTCTTAGAAAAAGGGTTGATCCTAAAGGTCTACTTCGAACGTAAATTGGAAAAATGATTAATGGGATGGATTCGTGGACTCAAATCGGAGAATATAACCCGCGGAAAGTGGGCATGTATTTTCCTGGCGGATTTGAAATTTGATGGCGGCCCTAGAGCTAGCCCAATATGCTCATACCTTGGAACCGGGATCCATGGTAATGAAGGGGCTCCTAATGAGGCTTTTACGAAATGAAAAGAGCAAAAAGACCGATCTCTCTTATGAATTAGAGTAAATCTTTTTGGGGGAATTATATATGGATTACAAAGATGCATTTGGAAAATGGCATAAACTGAGAGAAAAAGCAATGATGGGTGGCGGGAGGACTTTAATCAACAAACAACATGAAGTGGGCATGTTAACGGCGAGAGAGAGGATTGACGTTCTGGTGGACAGAGGTACTTTTGTTGAGGTTAACATGTTGGGGGAAACCCAGTGTAGAGACTTCGGGATGGAAGAACGCAAAGTTCCAGGAGACGGGGTGGTAACAGGAATTGGCGAGATAGATGGAAGAAAAGTATGCATCTATTCTCAGGACAAAACGGTCATGTCGGGCTCAGTGGGTTGGACCCACGCAATGAAGATCTGTTACATGTTTGAATTGGCAAGAAATACGGGCATACCGATAGTCGGTTTGAATGACTCGGTGGGAGGAA
>JABAOF010017559.1_pt1 | contig 10635 bp, 10 predicted proteins | sample 7062171 | NCBI WGS metagenome assembly JABAOF01 (sample SAMN14538628, study PRJNA623070) | marine sediment metagenome | biome: marine biome [ENVO:00000428]; feature: marine pelagic biome [ENVO:01000023]; material: deep marine sediment [ENVO:00002113] | place: India: Gulf of Khambhat ... | reverse complement strand
AACGACGCCAACGCGCCGATCTTCAAGATCGCGGATTACGGGATTGTCGGAGATCTGTATCAGGTTGTACCCAAGCTGATCGAACAACTCCAGGTTGAGTCCAAAAGATAAAGGCGAAGTGAAATGAGTGTTCGCTCAATGCGCTGGAAAGGGGAAGAATCATGAAGTCACAAACACAATTTCCTTTCAACCAGCCGATCGTCTGGGAACCCAGTGAGGAATATATTCAACGAAGTCGTCTAAAAAGATTCATGGATCGCCATCATCTAGCTTCATTTGAAGAGTTGATGGAACGCTCAACCACCGATATTGCCTGGTTCTGGGAAGCGGTTTTTGAAGATTTGGGCATTGAATTCTATGAGCCATATTCGCAAGTTGTGGACTTATCGGAGGGTATTCAGTGGCCCAAATGGTGCGTAGGAGCCAAGCTCAACATCGTCCACAACTGCCTCGACAAATGGATGGACACTCCAAAACAGGATCACATCGCCATCAGCTGGGAGGGTGAGGAAGGAACGGTACGCCAATTGACATACCGTGACCTCAATAACCAGGTCAACCAAGTAACGTCAGCATTGCGGGCAAGTGGTTTAGGTAAAGGTGATGCCATTGGTCTTTATATGCCGATGGTGCCCGAGATCGCAGTCGCCCTTCTGGCCATTGCCAAGATCGGCGGCATCATTCTGCCTCTTTTCTCTGGCTATGGCTCTGGTGCCATAGCAACGCGGCTTGCTGACGCTGACGCAAAAGCGATTTTTGCATCTAATGGGCAATTAAGAGGTGGGACACCCATACCCATGAAGCCTGTCGTCGACGAGGCATTGAAAGAGGTCCCATCCGTGAAAAAGGTGATTGTTTACAGACGCGTTGACCTTGATACACCTATGGCCTCCAATCGTGACCTTTGGTGGGACGACTTTGTCGATGGCCAGCCCATCGAGGCTCCTACCGAGCGAACCGATGCCGAAGACGTCATCATGATCATCTATACCAGCGGTACTTCTGGCGAACCCAAAGGCGCCGTCCACACTCACTGCAGCTTCCCCATCAAGGTGACCCAGGATATGGCCCATTGCTTTGACGTTCAGGAACCCGACACCGTGTTCTGGATGACCGACATGGGTTGGATGATGGGTCCGTGGGAGGTTTTTGGAACGTTGATCCTGGGAGCGAGGATGCTCTTCTATGATGGCGCACCCACTTACCCTGATGTTGATCGGGTGTGGGCATTGGTTGAGAGGCACCGGATCACCTGTCTTGGAGTCGCACCAACCTTTGTGCGCGCAATCATGCCCCACGGAAACGAGCCGATCCAGCGCCATGATTTAAGTTCGCTGCGTGTTATTGGGTCGACCGGCGAAGCGTGGAACCCCGACCCGTGGTACTGGCTTTTTGAGACCGTTGGGCGAAGGGAAGTGCCGATCCTGAATTACTCTGGCGGAACGGAGATCAGTGGCGGCATCGTATTGAGCAGCGTTTTGCGTCCAATCAAACCATGTTCATTCTCTGGTCCTCCTCCAGGAATGGCATCCGATGTTGTGGATGACACTGGAAACCCAGTGCGGGGTGCGGTCGGAGAATTGGTCATCCGTCAACCGTGGATTGGAATAACACGCGGCTTCTGGAAGGACCCAGAACGATACCTGGAGACGTATTGGACTCGCTTTCCTGGCATGTGGATTCATGGTGACTTCGCGGCGATTGATGAGGATGGACAGTGGTTCATCCTGGGCCGATCAGACGATACGATCAAAATTGCCGGCAAGCGCGTGGGGCCTGCGGAGGTCGAAAGTGTACTGGTAAGCCATCCAGCTGTGGCCGAAGCCGCTGCGATTGGTGTACCGGATGAGATCAAGGGAGAAGCCGTGGTCGCATTTGCTGTGTTGCAGCCTGACGCCACACCTGATGAAACACTGCGCTCAGAGCTGGAGGCACTAGTGGTGAGAGAGATGGGTAAGCCCCTCGCACCCAAGACGATCCTGTTCGTGAGCGATGTACCCAAAACCCGGAATGCTAAAGTCATGCGGCGCGTTATCCGAGCCACCTTTCTTGGTGAACCACCTGGCGACCTGAGCGCACTGGTAAATCCAGAGATTGTCGACGAGATACGGGCAGCAACATGACAGATGAGTTGTGATGAGATATGCGGTCTGTTTAACCATTCAGCACAGTTAATTCCACGAATGGATCTTGATGAGAAATAACCGATGGTGATACACCTTAAAATCTTCCTTCCAGGATTACCCGAGGTTATCGGAGACAACGAGTTAGAGGTCGAATTTGCCGGAACCACGGTCAATGATCTGATCGAAACTTTAGTCGATCGGTATGGTCAGAAAGTCAGAGAAGCTTTATTCGATGAGTTGGGTAAGTTCGATCCGATGGTCCAGGTTCTCCTCAACGGAGAGGAATGGGTGACCCAGAATCAGCTGAACACAACTCTGCACGACGGCGACAGTCTTGTGTTTATGATGATAATGGCAGGAGGATAGCCTGACATACATTCGAAAATTGAGCTAAGATTCATGAATTGAAGTTCTCGTTTTACGCGCAATACAAACAAAAAAATAAAACCCCGTTGACATCCGTCGACGGGGTCTTTGCATCAGAACATGGAATATCTGAATCGTTAGAATTTCGAAGCTAACACCTTGGCTGAGATCGCCAAACCACCCGTAATACCAAGACCTGCAGCAACTACCAAGTTGCCATACAAAATAATGGCCAAAGGCACACCGACGATAATGGTTAACATGGAGATGCCAGTAACTGCTTCAAATGAATTGGGTGCCACGAGGGCTGCCATTAGGCCTAAAGGCGCGAAGAGGAGATACCCAAAATGAATCATGCCCCTCCCTAGCGGCGAATGCAAACCAGCGTGGGCAGCCATGAATAAACAACCACTAAGAATACCTGCCAAGAACAAACCAATTATTTCAGCTACGAGGGTCGCACCTGAAGGTAAATACCCGAAATGGAGCGCCAAGAGACCAAGGCCTAGAAACGGCCAGGCAAGCCCTATGAGCAAGATAAACATCTTCCGAGCTTTCATCATAACCTCCCGGCGAGCATTGATCCTTCCGACAGGCACTCGCAGGTCAGTAATTTCTTGCATTGTGCCACGAATCCATACACAAGAGGGAGATTTGCAAGTTCACTGTAAGTAGGTAACTGGGGACCGAGACCGGTTCACGGAAGCTGATGTGTGCGTGCTATAATCGCGGGCAATCGTCGAAATCAACCATGTCTAATGACCTGATGTGAATTGTGGGATATACACCATGATTTCCCTCATTGTTTACGATAGGTTTTCGAATTCAGCCTGGAGGTCTAGATGTTCGATCGCAAGAAGCTTGAAGCCTTACGTCATGCAATGGAGGCATGGGAAGGGAAAAGACTCAAAGAAGCCATAGATCGTGTTCCAGAACGTCGTGAACAATTCATCACCACCTCCTCTGAACCTATCAACCGCCTTTACACTCCTCTAGACATCGAAGATTTGGATTTCCTACGAGATCTGGGCTTACCAGGAGAATATCCATACACTCGTGGTGTACACCCAACACTTTACCGAGGAAGACCTTGGACGATGCGGATGTTCGCCGGTTTCGGCACTGCAGAAGAGACAAACCAACGTTTCCGCTATCTGCTCGACGAGGGTCAGACCGGCTTATCGACCGCATTCGATTTACCCACTTTGATGGGATACGACACTGACGCGCCCGAAGCGCTAGGTGAGTTTGGAAAATGTGGTGTGGCGATCTCCTCGTTGAAGGACATGGAGATTCTACTCAATGAGATCCCACTTGATAAAGTCTCTACCAGCATGACGATCAACTCCCCGGCGGCCGTGATCTGGGCAATGTACATTGCAGCGGCTGAGAAGCAAGGTGTACGTCCAGAACAACTCCGGGGAACAATTCAAAACGATATTCTTAAAGAATACATCGCCCAGAAAGAATACATATTCCCGCCCAAGCCTTCCATGCGCTTGGTGATCGATACTATCGAATATGGCAGCACGCATCTACCACTATGGAACACGATTTCTATTTCGGGTTATCACATCCGAGAAGCGGGGTCGACTGCGATCCAAGAATTAGCATTTACACTGGCGGATGGCATGGAATACGTACGCTGGTCGCTTGATCGAGGCCTGGATATTGATAACTTCGCCCCTCGATTATCGTTCTTCTTCAACGCACACAATGATTTCTTCGAAGAGATTGCCAAGTACCGCGCTGCACGTAGGATCTGGGCTCACGTCATGCGGAACACCTTCGGTGCGACAAACGAACGTTCTTGGTTGATGCGCTTCCACACTCAGACCGCCGGCGTGAGCCTGACTGCTCAACAACCAGAGATCAATATCGTGCGCGTCGCTATTCAAGCTTTGGCAGCCATTTTAGGCGGAACCCAATCGCTTCACACTAATTCGATGGATGAGGCACTGGCTCTACCCTCCGAACACGCTGCAACCATTGCGCTTCGCACCCAACAGATCCTGCTTGAGGAATCAGGTACAGCTAATACGATCGATCCACTTGGGGGATCGTTCTTCATTGAAGCATTGACAAATCGGATGGAGAAACAAACAAGAGAGTACTTCCGTCGGATCGAAGAATTAGGGGGCGTGCTGCCTGCATTGGATGTTGGTTTTTTCCAACGCGAGATCCATGAAGCAGCTTATCGCTATCAACAGGAAATAGATAGTAGGCAGCGCAAGATCGTCGGTGTGAACGCTCACCTCGATGAGGCACCATTAAAGATCTCTCTCTTAGGGATGGATCCGGAGGGTCATCAGCGTCAAGTGAAACGCTTGAAAGAACTTCGTCGAACTCGAGATAACGGTGCGGTCGGCCAAGCACTCGATCGTCTACGCATCGCCTGTCAAGGCACTGAAAATACAATGCCCTATATCCTCGACGCTGTTCACGTATACGCTACTTTAGGTGAGATCATTGATGTGATGAGGGGTGTCTTCGGTACCTACGAAGAGCCCAGTTGGATGTGAGACTTTATTACGATCCTGTTAAGGGTCACATGATAAAGCTCTTGATTTCAACGGTTCATGGGGATTTTCACGCTCAATTCCTGTCTCGAGTCCATCGAAGGAACGCCTAGAACCTCAACCACTCATACGACATCTTACGCCTTTCGATAAGGTTCGGGTAGTATTCAAGACCCGGGGCAAAGGAGGGGCGGAGATCCGAGCCCTATCCTGAGCTCGTCGGTGGATTGTCGAAGCCATAAACGCCGTGTAGGGTCACCTCATCCGTTGAGGAGGATCCTCTAGGCCGAACAGCAAGTTTCTTCGAGCCTCACAACGCTCAGGATAACATTCCCTCGTCTGATCACCCGAATGAAGCAAGAGATTCGAAGGATTTATTCACCTTCTTTAAATAATGGAATTTACGTGCCCAACTTCGATCCAGATGACCGATCATCCCAAACGGATTCCTGGCGAGCATAAACCTCAGATCGATACGGGGGGTATTTCGAAGGTTGCCTCAGGATTCTCCCCCACCGGCGAAAAATCCCCCCATTCTTTCGTTCCAAAGTAATGCACCGCGGTTTTAAGCAATGTCCGAGTATGGATAAGAAAATAATTTCGGACTACGGGATCCAACTCTTTCAGAAATGACTCTATTTCCGCTTGCAGATCTTCCATCGGGCGACGGATATAAATTCTCAACCATTCAATGGCATTCTGCCGATATGGTTCTTCCAGAGAATTGATCCAAACCGCTAAATCCGTAGCTTCCTTCTTACAACTCCGCATGGTGTCAAATCCCTCCTATCCCACATCGATCCAATGTTCCCGTCTGCACGATTACATGGATGCAAGCTTCAGGCCATAAACATAAATACATGCGCTCGAGCTCCAGTGAGCAGGAAGATCAAAATCCTTGATGGACCTATCTTGTTTCGGTTAAGATAGATAAGAATGGGAGTGAATGGAATAGTAAAATAGAGTAGGTGCATTGCCTGGAGGGAAAGACAATGATTGTTAAGAAGAAAAAGGGTGTCATCGCAATCCTCACCGGTGGTGGGGATGTTCCAGGCCTCAATCCAGCGATTCGGGCGGTGACCATCCGAGCCCTTCATGAAGGCTATCAAGTTATCGGTTTTCGTCGAGGGTGGGCCGGTCCTGTTGGGATTGTCCCCGATAAAAAAGCCGACAATAGTAAATGCTTCCAAGTCCTGACAGAGGAAATCGTCAACAAAGCAGGTAGAACGGGTGGAACTTTTTTGCACACCTCACGTACAAACCCTACACGAATAGCCAAGGCTGATGTTCCTATGCATCTGAGAGAACAATATAACGAAGAAACGAACGATTTAACGCCAGAGGTCATCAAGACATTGGACTATTTGGGTGTAGACTATCTCATCCCGATTGGAGGAGACGATACGCTGAGTTATGCGGTGCGTTTGTATCAAGAAGGCGTAAAAGTCGTTGCCATCCCCAAGACGATGGATAACGATGTGCCGGGAACGGATTATTGCATCGGATTCAGCACCTGCGTGACCAGAACGATTGAGATGACGAACCGTTTGCGAACCACAGCAGGTTCGCATGAAAGGATTATGGTTATAGAAGTCTTCGGCCGTTATGCTGGCTTCACAGCAATGCTTCCCACCATGGCAGGCGCGGCGAATCGATGTGTCATCCCGGAATATGAATTCGACATTGATGATCTTACCGCGCTTCTGGTCCACGATCGCTGTAAAAACCCAAGCAAATACTCTGTAGTGATCGTCTCGGAAGGCGCGATGTTTGAAGGCGGAGAAATGATCTTCCAGGACACCATCAAAGATGCCTATGGTCATATGAAACTTGGAGGCATCGGCGATCTGGTTTCAGTAGAGATCAAAGAACTGTCTCCAAAATACAACAACGAGATTCCAGTCAACACGATTAATCAAAAATTGGGGTATTTGGTACGTGGAGGCGATCCTGACGCCATTGATTCCATCGTCCCAATGGCTTACGGAAATCTTGCCTTAGATCTAATCCTAGCCGGGATTCACGGTCGACTCGTTGTGCTCAAGAATGGACGCTACGACAATGTTCCCATTGATGTAGTCACAAGTTCGACCAAACTTGTCAATGTCGAGAAGCATTACAACAAAGAGCGATTACGACCAGAATACAAGAGCTTCGCGATGAAGCCCCTCTTTATCATGACCAGTGATTTGGATTGATCGTAGGAAATACATTAGCATGGGTGCCTTCGAAGCATGTTATTTGTCGTTACCAGCAGGGGAATTGGCCGATCGCGCATTACTTGCACGCCAACATGAAAGTGCCTGTGATCTGTGCGCACGATACTGCCGCGTCGATCGGTCTGAACGCCACGGAGCTTGCCGTACTGGGACAAAAGCATGGGTTGCCTCCTATGGACCCCATCATGGTGAGGAAGAACCGCTGCGTGGTTGGCGTGGCTCTGGAACGATCTTTTTCACATGGTGTAACTTACGCTGCCAATACTGCCAAAACAGCGACATCAGTCAAGGACCTTCGGGGCGGGAGGTTGAGTCGGATGAACTGGCTGCCATCATGCTCACCCTTCAAGAGTCTGGTTGCCACAATATTAATTTCGTTTCCCCCTCCCACGTCGTGGCAGAAATCCTTGAAGCGTTAGTGATCGCCATCGATCACGGTTTGCGTATTCCTTTGGTGTACAACACTGGAGGGTACGACTCATTAGAGGCTCTCACCTTACTCGATGGTGTGGTCGACATCTACATGCCTGACATGAAGTACGCCGATCGCTTAGTTGCCAGAAGACTCTCAAAAATTGGAAACTACCCAGAGTTTAACAGAGCTGCAATCCGTGAGATGCACCGCCAAGTGGGAGATTTGAAACTCGACACTCGAGGCATAGCTCAACNNCCCTGAAACTAGACTCTCGAGGCATAGCTCAACGAGGTCTCTTGATCCGTCATCTGGTTCTTCCAGAAGGATTAGCGGGTACGAAGGAGATCGTACGCTTCTTGGCTGAAGAGATATCAACAAATACCTATTTAAATTTAATGGATCAATATCGTCCATGCTTCAAGGCTCATGAATACCCCCCACTCAACCGCAGGCCGACATCCGACGAATACCGAGAGGCGCTCAAGCTCGCTCAAGAAGCCGGTTTGACACGTCTCGACGAGCGGCGTCGGGCGCTCTTTCTGGCGTTGTGAGCATCTTTCGCCCAGCGCGGAGTTTACCCCCTTCGACAATCCTTCTACAGACTCAGGTGAGGGTTTAGAACACTGCCCGAGCCACATTGAAGGGCTCATAGGAATAACACAAGAGAGAAATCACCGTCTGTTGAGATCTACGTCTAATAAAAGTCCCTGTGAACCAGCCGGATTTCAGCCTGCTCACAGGGATCATCGTATTCGAAAATCTGAAGAAAATGAGACCCAGATCGAATGACCACCTCTCACCCAGGTTCAATCAGGTCACCTAGAGGAGCTGTTCGCCGATTGATGCAGTCGACCGTACAAGCTCAGCGTGCGAGGATTTTTGCCATCTCATAAAATTCAAGATTAGGTTCACGTGACTGTGATGCCACTTTCTCTAATGCTATCGTCACGATCTCACGACCTTGAAGACCAACCATTACATCGCTCATGCCCTGCAATAGAACCTCCACCGCTTCAACCCCCATCCGTGTCGCCAACATACGGTCAAAAGCGGATGGACTCCCCCCACGCGGAACATGCCCCAGGATAGTCTCTCTGGTTTCAAATCCCACTTCTCGTGCATTGAGATGATCCGCCACCTGGTGAACACTGACCTTAGCTCCCTCGGCAACGATGATGATGGCGTGCGTTTTCCCACGAGCGTAAGCTTCTTCGACCGCATCGCCCACCTGCTCTAGTGGCATCTCAACTTCAGGGATCAGGATCACCTCCGCTCCACACACAACGCCCACCAAGAGCGCAAGATAACCACATTCCCTTCCCATGGTCTCAACCAAAAAGGCACGTTGGTGTGAGGAAGCTGTATCACGAAGTTTATCAACCGCCTCCATGATCGTGTTCAGAGCCGTATCCACACCGAGGGACATATCCGTTCCCCAAATGTCGTTGTCAATCGAAGCAGGTACACCCACGACCGGAAATCCTAACCCAGCCAGAACGTGAGCTCCCCTCATCGATCCATCTCCACCGATCACGATCAGCCCCTCAATACCCGATTCATTCAGCTCCCGTAATGCCTGACGTTGACCCTTTCGTTCGAGAAATTCGGGGCAGCGCGCGGTTCTCAAAAAAGTTCCACCGCGCTGCAAGATCCCCCCCACGTCTCTCACTCTTAACGAGGCCATCTCACCACGGATCAGGCCATCGAACCCCTCCTGAATACCTATTACTTCCACCCCTTGTGAAATTGCGCTACGTACGACAGCACGGATACAGGGGTTGATACCCGGTGCATCACCACCTGAAGTTAAAACACCGATCGTACGGTACTTCATTGAAGCCTCCACTGAAATTGGTCAACCTCGAGAGGAATCCGGGTATCTGAGGGGATTCGGGCTACGCCTATAGCCCTACGTAACCCCGTCCCTACTTCTCGAGGACAGGTATTTCAGCCACTTATTGAAGCCTCAAAGGTTCTACTCTGACTGAGCCCTCTCCCAATAACGCATGAAGTTGAGCATGCAGCTCGGGGCAATAACCTGTCGTCGAACTGGGGAATTCAAGATGATAACGGCGCGAGGTCTCATACACATTAAACACAAAACGATCGTTGCCTGGGTAGGATGTCAATAAGCCGTGTACTCGACGCATACGCAACGCGTCACGTCTTCGATCACCGGTCGACTTCAGAATAACCGTCACCATCTGCGGATCGCTTGGCTCAATTCGACCCATCCCGATAGACACAAGCGAGGCATAAGCAAGGGATTCGATCGATGAAGTCGTTAGGTGATGTCGGTCCTGCTCTGAGACCGAAGGAGCGACATCCGGCTGCGCAATGTGCATGTCATCCCCAGCCTGTGACGACATCACTGAATGCGAGTCATCAGGCGCAGACCCCGATCGCACATCATCGAGAGGGGGTGGATCATCCACTCCCTGAGCCAGCGTGGCCTCAACTGGAATATCTTCCCATACGTCCATCTCGGGTATAGGTGGAGGATCATATAGATCCAGATCAGGGGAAATCAAGGGTGACTCATCAGCAAGATCGGGAGAAAATTCTTCAGTAGGAAGCGGAGGACCTATCCGATGAGTCTCTTCCATTGACCCAATGTTTTCAAGATCCGCACTGATCCTATCTACCAAGATCTTCGGATCTCCACGTTCGGTGTCGACCTTACCCTTTACCAGCACGATCATGCCCGACTGAAGCCACGTTGATATGTCTCTCCAAACCCGGTTGAAGACAACCAGGTCAATCATCCCCTGTAAATCCTCGATGGTGACGAAGCCCATGGCTTTTCCCGTACGTGTCTGGTAAGGTCGAATATTGCTGACCTCCCCCGCTACGCATACTTGTTGGCCATGTTCTGTATCACCAAGTTCGGCACTGAAATGAGTGACGACCCGTGCCAGATTCTCTATATGGGGGGTTAGAGGGTGATCGGAAACATAGACCCCGAGCAATTCCTTCTCCCAGCTAAGTTG
>JABAOF010001263.1_pt1 | contig 10637 bp, 12 predicted proteins | sample 7062171 | NCBI WGS metagenome assembly JABAOF01 (sample SAMN14538628, study PRJNA623070) | marine sediment metagenome | biome: marine biome [ENVO:00000428]; feature: marine pelagic biome [ENVO:01000023]; material: deep marine sediment [ENVO:00002113] | place: India: Gulf of Khambhat ... | reverse complement strand
ATGTGGAGCCGCCCTGCCGTATCGATGAGAAGTGTATCATAGCCTCGTTTCGCCGCGTTATCCATCGCCTTCCTGCAAATCTCGACGGGGCTTTCTCCCTGATGGGGCTCATAGAAGGCCACCTCGACCAGGGATGCCAGGGTGTGCAGTTGCTCCACCGCTGCGGGTCGGTAAATGTCCGCGGGAACGAGATAAGGAACGCGTCCGTCTTCCTTCAACAGCCGACCCAGTTTGGCAACAGTCGTGGTTTTGCCACATCCATGAAGGCCCACGAACATGAGGGGGACCGGCGGGTTCCCCGAAAGGTGAATCTGGCGGTCTTCAGTCCCCATGAGATTTACGAGTTCCTGGTGCACGACCTTGATAACCTGCTGTGCAGGCGTTAGGCTGGCCATCACCTCTTTGCCAACGGCTCGTTCTCGGACTGACTCGATGAAATCTTTGACCACGCGGAAGTGGACATCCGCCTCGAGGAGGGCCATTCTTACCTCCCTGAGGGCCTCTTGGATGTTTTGCTCTGTGAGCTTGCCGTGGCCGCGTAGCTTCTTAAAGACCTGAGAGAGCTTATCCGTCAGATGGTCAAACATATTCCGAACCGAATTTCCATGGGAATTCTGAGTAAAAACCGTCTATTGTAAACAACTCGCGGCAGATTGTCAATTTGCGGGTATACTTGGGCCGTCCGTTTATGCTGGCACAGGGGAGCCCTTCTTGTATCGAGCATGTCATTCAATCCCGGCAATACTAACGATTGAGGATATCAGCAACCAACCCAGTGAGGATGCTGCCGTTTCGGTGTGTCGGGGTTCGAATGCTCTTGAGGATCCATGGGTATCATGGTCGATCTGCGAAAGCGGTCCGAGAACAGGGGTTGTGTCATCGTCTTTCCACCGCGAATCAAGGATGGACCTCGCCTTGGACGAGTATTCACTGTCTGGGTATTGACGGATAATCTCCAAAAAGGCTGCTCTCGCCTTGTCGTCGAGGGAGAGATTCAGAAAAGCGTTGCCCAAGTGGAAGAGCGCGCCTGGGACCAGTTCGGTGTCTTGGTAGTTGGTCACGATCTCCTCGAAACGGGCGACTGCGCCTCGGTAGTATCCCTTTTTGTAGTAGAATCTTCCGACCAAGAACTCATGTTCTGCAAGACTCCGCCGGCAAATTGTAATCTTCTCATGAGCGGCCTCGGTGAAAATGCTCGGCGGATAGTTTTCCGTTAGATACCGGAAATTGGAGAGGGCTTTTTGTGCCGGCGTCTGATCGCGGTCCGGTGATTTTATCTGTTTGAAGTATGCCTGTCCTATCTGAAACAGAATGTATGGAATATCCCCATCATAGGGATGCAGTTTCCGAAATTCCTCGTAGATGACGATGGCCTCTTCATATTCTTGTAAAAAGAAATGCGAGTCGGCAATATGTATCTCTGCCCGAGATGCGTATGTCGATTCGGGATAATAGTTTTTGACGTCCTGAAAAACCTCGATCGCGGTTTGGTACTTCCCTCGATTAAAAAGGGAGAGGGCCTTGCCATAAAGTCTCTCCGGACCTCCCCCGAATGGTTCATTCCGCTTCTTTGCGGAGCATCCAGCGAGAACGGCAATCACAATCAGGATGAATGCAAGAGGCCTGGCAAAAGTCATGATAATGAACAGATCGTTATTTGAAGGAGATATGAGATAAATATGGAACCAATACCGAATGATGTCAAGGGCAATTGTGAACAAGTTCCAAGATGGGTATCCCATCACTGCCGCTGTGTCACCCAAGGGAAAGAGGATCACGGAATGCGGAAACCCCTCAAATTGTGCTAGACTGTAGCCAATCCTCACGGTCTGTTTACCAGATGGTTGTGAGGAGAGAGGCACAACACCAAAAGATAAACAGTTGCCCCCCCAAAGCGGAGAATGAGTATTTCCCATAATGGTGGGTCTTTCGATGGAGAATCGGAGACTTCTCACTTCAGGGGCTCGCGCGCTAGGGGTTTCCTTAAATGCCAGCAAAGTGGAGGCATTCGAGCGATTCCTCAAGGAGCTGATGAGGTGGAACAAGAGAATGAATCTCACCGCTCTCCGTGAAGAACGCACGATCATCATCCGGCATTTCTTGGATTCCCTTTGTGTGGTGAAGTACCTTCCTGAAAAGACCAGTCTCCTGGATGTCGGTTCAGGAGCAGGTTTTCCAGGCATTCCTTTGAAAATCGCCCGACCCCTTTGGCAGGTGGTTTTGTTAGAGGCATCTCGGAAAAAGACGTATTTCCAAAAACATATCATTCGATCGCTTGATCTTTCAGGAATTCGAAGCATCTGGGGCAGGAGCGACCAGGAAGAGGTCAAAACGGCTCTGGGGAATCGTTTCGATGTAGTGATTTCGAAGGCTGTATCACCCATCGAGGTTTTTCTTCGGGAGGCGGTTCATTTTGTTCCCCCCGGTGGGATGATCATTGCGATGCAGGGAAAGGATATAGACGTGCCGGATCTCCCGGAGCCCGTTCCGCTCATCCTCGATCGAACCGTCTCTGTTGATCTACCCTTTGAACGAATTAAGAGGCATCTCCTCGTCTTCATCAAGGTGGCCTCTGTGGGGTGAGGGACCGTCCCATCTCTATTCCTCGATCTCTCCGACGGGAAGAGCTTGTTTTTCTGGGTCGACGGGTTGGTGCTTTCCAAAGGGGGAGGGTTGTGTTAATATCTCGCAGACCTCACGAGGCAATTTCAGAGAGACCATGGCAAAAATCATTGCGGTAGCCAATCAGAAGGGTGGTGTCGGTAAGACGACAACAGCGATCAATCTATCGGCCTCACTGGCGGTCGCGGAAAAAAGGACGCTTCTTGTGGACATTGATCCGCAGGCCAATTCGACGAGTGGCTGTGGGTTCAACAAGAACGAACTGACAGAAACGATTTACCAGGCCATCATCAGAGGCAAAAGTCTTCAAAGGGCCATTCGAAAGACCCCCTTGCCGCTTCTCGATATTGCGACATCCACGACCGATCTTATTGGCGCGGAAATTGAATTGATCGATGAGGCGGACCGGGAACGGAAACTGAGAACCCTTCTGACAGAAATCGAAGAGGAATACGATTTTATTCTCATTGACTGTCCTCCTTCTCTCGGACTCTTGACTGTCAATTCTCTGACAGCGTGTCACTCGGTGCTCATCCCGCTTCAATGTGAGTACTATGCCATGGAGGGTTTGGGCCAGTTAATGAAAACGATTTCTCTGATCAGGAATCGTCTCAACCCGGCGCTCCACATTGAGGGTATCCTTCTCACGATGTTTGACACCCGAAACAATTTGGCCCATCAAGTCGCCCGGGAGGTGCAGAGCCATTTTGGCGATAAGGTTTTCAAGACCATCATACCGAGAAACGTCAGACTCAGTGAGGCTCCCAGTCATGGAAAACCGGTCATTCTCTATGACATCCACTCGAAAGGTGCAGAGAGTTACCTGAGCCTGGCGAAAGAGGTCTTGTTCAACGGAGGGAACTATCATGGGTAAGCGGATGGCCTTGGGGAAGGGGTTGGGAGCTCTCATTCCTGATGTAGCTCGTGAAAAGAGTGAGCTCTTCCGGTGTGGCATTGAGGAGATCATTCCAAACCGCAAACAACCCCGGAAACGGTTTGATGAAGAGAAGATACTGGAGTTGGCCGAATCGATCAAGGAGAAGGGTATTCTCGAACCCTTGCTGGTGAGAAAATCCGGGGAAGCATACGAGTTAATCGTCGGAGAGAGGCGCTGGCGGGCAGCTCAGCGAGCAGGCCTCAGAGAGGTCCCTGTGCTTCTCAAAGACGTTTCCAATCGTGAAGCCCTCGAACTGGGGCTTGTGGAGAATCTCCAACGGGAGGATCTCGGCGTCCTGGAAGAGGCCGAGGGATACCGCCAATTGATTGACGAATTTGGGTTCACCCAAGAGGAACTGGCGAAAAGAATCGGGAGAGACCGGAGTTCTGTGACAAATACCCTGAGGCTTCTTCGTCTTCCCGGTGCGGTGAAGGAAAGGCTGGCGGAGGGCGCCATCTCCCGCGGCCATGGGAGGGCCCTGCTGGTTTTACCGACGGAAGCGGATCAGATCGAGGCCTGCCGGGTGGTGCTGAGAAGGGGCCTTTCAGTTCGAGAGACAGAGAAGCTGGTGAAGACATGGGGGAGCAAAAAACCAGGCGCTCCCCAAACCAAGGGACCCGATCAATTTGAATGGAAACCCTTGCAAGATGATCTAAGGAGATTTTTGGGTACCCGGGTCCACATTTCAAGGCGTGGAAAAGGGGGCAAGATTTCGATCGAATTCTATTCCGAAGGTGAACTTCAGAGGCTCGTTGATCTCATTATTGGGGAGAAAGGAGTCTGACCATGATCGGAACGAAGGACCAGAAAGGAACGCCCAGGGTTGACGAAGTGAACGCTTTTCTTGGGAAAGGGACGACATTCGAAGGGAAGATGACTTTTGAGGGCATGTTCCGCCTCGACGGAAAGTTCAACGGTGAGATCTTTGCTGGGGATTCCCTGATCGTCGGAGAGACGGGTCAGGTCAATGCCCAGATCAATGTGAAATCTCTGGTCGTAAACGGGTATGTCAGTGGTAATATCGAGGCCAAGACTCGGGTAGAGATCTATCCACCAGGCAAGGTCATCGGTGATATCAAGACGCCGACTCTGGTCATTTCGGAAGGTGCCGTATTTGAGGGGAATTGCCAGATGCAAAAAATCGATACCAAGCGGGAAGAAAAGGTATCCCTTCTGAAAATGAAAGGAGATGAGAGAGGGGAGAGTGAGTTGAAGGAGGTCGAAAAAGAGTCCGGTTCTTGATAGGAAGTCTTTTGGTCTTTGCCTGAAAAACACCCGTTTCGGGATCCCCCAGATTCCCGCAAACGGGTTTGGTCTTCGCGTTTTTCTCCAATTGGCATATCGTATTCCCTATCGAAATACCCGAAGAAAACGTACCCCAACATGTCGGGCACTTCGAAGCCTAATCCGCCATCGAATTAAGTTGTCTCACCCTTCAGACTCCTTGGCATAAATTGAAATGGGGGATGAGCCCCTGGGTATTGACAAAAATACGACGAGTAATACTATTAAATCTTCAATACTTCGACGGGCAAAGGGAAGACCGCTGTAGTCCTTCGAGACATCGTGGGAACGGTGTCATGCTCGACTGAAGTTCGAAGGTGATTTGGAAGCGAATCGAACGAAATGGAGGTTTTTTTGGCAGTAGATCTGATCAGGAAGGTTCGAAAGGCGGAAGCGGAGGCTCAAAGGACGATCGAGGAAGCTGAAGTCAAAGCTTCCGGGCTCGTCACAGAGGCGCAGGAGGAGAGAAAACGTCGAGTTGAAGAAGCCCATAAAGCGGCGAGTCGGATGGTCGAGGAGGCCCTGGACCGAGCGAGTCGAGAAGCCGAAGCGGAGATCAAGAAACTCAGGGAGAAGGAAAAGTCAAGGCTCGAGGCCCTCCGCTCCCGAGCGATGAAACATATGGACAGGGCCGTTCAATGTATTATCGAGGGAATCTAGCCCATGGCCGTTGCGAGGATGGAGAAGATTCAGATTCTGGCTCATCGAGACGAGAGGGAACGTCTCGTGGAGCGGATACAGGAGCTCGAGGAGCTCCACGTCACGGATATCAAATCCGGATCGACGGCTGAAAGCCACCCGGATCTCGTGTCGGGAGGTGCGGCCTCTGACGGGAACCTGGAACGACGGATTTCAGGGATTCAATTTGCCTTGGATTTCCTGTCGAGCGTAAAGGAGAAGAAGGGATTTCTTTCCGGATTATTCTCCCCAAAGATCATTCTCACTCCCCAACAGTATGAGAAGGTGCTCGCGGAATATGATGAGAATCCAACGGTCTCCCGTTGCCGAGAATTGGACCGCGAGAAGAATGAACTCCTTTCGACGATCACAAGATTGGAGACAACGATCCATCAGCTCGGTTTCTGGCTCGCCTTAGATTGTCCCCTCGAGGAAGTCCTTGCCACTAAACATACGGCCATATTCCTGGGGACTTTACCTACGGAAGCGATAGGGGATTTCCACGAAAAAAGCGAGGGAGTGACGGATCACATTTTCATAGAGACGGTCGAGCAGGATCAGGAGATGGCTTATCTTCTGATCGGCTGTCACCAAGAGGACTTCTCCCAGGTTTGGGATCTCCTAAAACGCCTAGGGTTTGAGGAGGTGGCTTTTCCTGGGTTACGGGGGAGACCCAGAGAAGCGTATGAGCAAACTTTGCGGAGCATCAACGAGAAGCGCCGTCGGATTCAGGAGATCGAGGCAATCAGCCGAGAGCACTTGAGAGAAAGACAAAACCTCCAGATCCTCTACGATCACCTCAATGGCCAACTCCAGTGCAAGCAGATCCGGGCCAATTTTGGACAGACAGAGACAGTTTCTGTGATTGAAGGGTGGATTCCACAGACAAGCCTGAAGTCCTTTGAGTCTCGCATAACAGAGGGATTCAGTGACGTGGCCATTGTGTCATTAGAGCCCTCTTCCCGAGAGGCACCGCCCGTTTCTCTTGAGAATTCAAAGAGCCTGATTCGCCCATTCGAGGTCGTGACCGAACTCTATGGGATGCCAAACGCTCGGGAATATGATCCCTCGCCGTTCCTCGCACCATTTTTCTTCGTGTTTTTCGGTCTATGCCTCACAGATGCTGCCTACGGGGTCATCATTACGCTCCTCTTTTTGTACCTCATGAAGAGATTCAAATTCACCCTCGGCAAGGCTAAACTCATCGGTCTACTCTTTCTTGGAGGTATTTCCACCATCCTGATGGGAGCGATGACCGGCGGGTGGTTTGGAGATCTTGTCAACTACCTTCCAGCATGGATGGAATGGGCGCGTCGGATGAGGCAGGCCTTTATGCTGTTTGATCCGATGGAGCAGGTCCTCGTTTTTATCGGAATTGCCCTTGTACTCGGTTTCCTCCAGATTTGCTACGGTCTTTTGATTCGGATGGCACGAGAAATGCGTCGGGGTAACCTCGCTGACGCATTCTGTGGTCCCTTTCCATGGCTGATCCTACTCAACGGTCTCGTGATCTTCGGACTGAGTCAGATGGGTTTGCTGTCTTCCTCTTTAGGAGTTTTTGGCAAATGGATGAGCATATGGTCAGCTCTGGCAATCGTCCTGCTCACAGACCGTAAGAGTCCGAGCTGGTTGGCCCGAGTTGCATGGGGGGTGTACGGACTCTATGGCATCACCTCCTACGTGGGAGATGTCCTTTCCTATCTCAGGCTTTTTGCTCTCGGTCTTGCGACTGGCATTATCGCTATGGTGGTCAATCTGCTCGCAGACATGCTGAGGGGGGCACCCTATGTCGGTTGGTTCTTCTTCGCGATTATTTTTGTGATTGGACACATATTTAATATCCTCATCAATGGTCTGGGCGCCTTTGTCCATACGTTGAGGCTTCAGTACGTTGAGTTCTTTCCCAAATTCTTTGAAGGAGGAGGGAGACCTTACCGACCTTTTCAGAAAGAGACCAGGTATACCATTATTGCTGAAAAATGACGGGGGCAAATCAATCGCACGACGCTCTCATATGGGCGGCCGAAGGAGGAGGAAGCCATGGAGATGTTGAGCTACGCAATTCCCGTGGCCGGAGCGGCGCTGGCCGTTTTCCTGGCAGGTTTCGGCTCATCGATTGGGATTGGAACGGCTGGCCAGGCAGCCGACGGGGTATTGAGCGAGGATCCCGAAAAGTTCGGATCCCTCCTGATCCTCGTTGCCCTTCCGGGAACTCAGGGGATTTATGGGCTTCTCGGAGGCTTTCTGGTTATTTTCAAATTGGGCCTTCTCGGCGGAACACCGGTTGAGCTCACCCTTGTACAGAGTTGGCAAATCTTCTTCGCGGCACTTCCCGTGGGTTTTGCAGGATGGATCTCCGGGATCCACCAGGGCAGGGTCTGTGCTGCGGGCGTGGCGATGGCGGCAAAAAGACCGGAAACGCTGATGAAGGGAGTCGTTTATGGAGCGATGGTTGAAACCTATGCGATCTTTGGTCTCATTGCGACCATCCTTCTCCTCCAGGGCATCAAGCTGTGAAAACCCAGTGGTGATGTGAGGGAGAGAATGGCCATAGAGTCTCTTGTTGCCAAGATCATCGGGGACGCAAGAAAGGCGTCTTCGCAGATTGAGCGAAAGGCCGCGGAAGAGGTGGGATCCTGTAAACAGATGGCTGAAAGAGAGGCACAGCGTATTATGGATAATGCCAAGGAGAAGGCAGCGCGCTCTGCAGCAGAGAGAAAACAGAGAGTCATCGCAATGGCCCAACTCGAGAATCGCAAGGAGATCCTCAAAACGAAACAGCGCCTGATCGAGGAGGCCTTCGGCCGGGCTATGAGGAATATCCTTTCCCTCGACACAGAGGCCTACGGAGCGTTTCTGTGCAAGCTCATCCTTCAGGCAAACGCCGAGGGTGATGAGGAGATTCTATTGAGTGAGAGAGACCGGGGTCGTCTCGGAGATGGCTGGATAGAGGGACTGAACCGGAGACTTTTAGAGAACAAAAAGAAAGGGCAGATGAAGATAGCCGGTGAGACGAGACCTATTCAGGGAGGGGCCATTCTGAGGCTGGGAAGAAAGGAGATTAACTGCGGCCTAGCGTCGGTCATCGATTCCAAGAGGAATCAGCTGGAAACCATCGTGGCTGAAATCCTGTTCAAGGATATTGATTAAAGATGGAAGAGATCAGGTGGAAATATGGGAATGACGTTCGATACGCCTATGCCATGGGGGTGATCCGTGTCCTGGAAACGCGACTCCTTTCCAAAGAGAGAATTGATCGGGCAGCAGACGCTTCCGACGCGGAGGAGGTCTTAAGAATACTAGGTGAGACACCTTATTCGGAGTATCTATCGAGCCTCGCGAATCCGGCGGACTATGATTCTTTTCTGGAAGAAGAGCACCAAAAAGCCCTCGATCTTCTTCAGCGACTGACCGAGGATCCGATACTCACGGATCTTTTTCTTCACCGATTCGATTTCTACAACCTGAAAGTTGCTCTGAAAGAGAAGTTCGGGGCGCAAGAACTGGATTCTGCGTACGTTTCATTCGGCTCGATTCCGGTCCTGGCCCTGAAGTCTGCCGTGAGGGATGAGAACTTCTCGGCCCTTCCGAAGTGGTTGAGATATGTTGCCGAGCAGGCTATTCGAGAATTCCCTGATCGACAAGATCCGAAATGGATCGATGTATTTGTCGACGGAAGGATGTACGGATACCTCGTCTCAACGAGCCGAGGGGAGGGAAGCCTATTCCTCCATGACCTCCTCCAGAGAGAAATCGATCTCATCAACATTCTCTCCCTCTTTCGGATTCGCCGCTCGGGGGGGGAGAGGGGTTTTTTTCTCGAATCCTTCATTGAAGACGGCAGTCTGCCTCGACGGTTCTTTCTGCAGCTGTTTGACGAACCTCTGGAGGCTCTCCCAGGTCGTTTTGATCATACCCCGTATCGGGAAATTGTTGGGGACGGCTGGGCGTACCTGAATGCCAGAGGCTCTTTCATCGTCTTTGAACGGATGGGTCAGGACTTGATTCTGGAGTACTTGCGCAGGGCCAATCTGATCGCCTTTGGTGTCGAGCCTCTCATCGCGTACATGCATGCAAAAGAGAACGAGCTGAGGATGATTCGGGCAATCATGGTGGGAAAACTCAATAGACTCGAATCGACACTGATAAAGGAGAGTCTCCCCCGTGTCCACCTCTGATATTGCTGTCGTTGGGGATAAGGATTCCATTCTCTGCTTTCGGGCCATTGGGGTTCTTACCTATCCCGTGTCTGAGCCAAAAGAAGCGAGGTCCGTGATCCGAAGGCTGATGAAGGAAAAGGTCTCTGTCATTTTTGTCACCGAGAGGATTGCTGAGGGGATGATGGACCTTATCGATGAGCTCGCCAGAAGACCCCTGCCCAGCGTCGTTTTGATTCCCGATAATCAGGGATCCCTGGGCCTGGGTATGGAGAGGATCAGGCAGACGGTCACCAAGGCTGTGGGAGCCGACATCTTTGGTCAAGATGAGGAGACATGATGGAACAGGGTGTCATTGTGAAGGTGGCGGGCCCTCTCGTGGTCGCGGACAAGATGAAGGATGCCCGGATGTTCGATGTGGTCAGAGTCAGTGAGAAGGGTCTGATCGGCGAGATCATCGAAATCCACGAAGAGCGGGCATCGATTCAGGTCTATGAAGAGACGCGGGACATTGGCCCCGGTGAATCGGTTATCAACACGGGCGAACCCCTCAGTGTAGAGCTGGGACCGGGTCTCATTGAATCCATATATGACGGGATCCAGAGACCGTTGGATGTCATCTACGGTCAGGCCGGCAACTATATCAATCGGGGGTTGGATGTCCCCGGCCTCGACCGGGAAAAGACATGGCATTTTGTCCCCATGAAAAAGGCTGGAGAATCAGTCCAGGGAGGAGACATTCTGGGTACGATTCAGGAGACAGTGGTGGTGGAGCACCGGGTTCTTGTGCCTGTCGGGGTGGAGGGCGTGATCGAGGAGATCCGGGAGGGCGAGTACCATGTGGAGGACTCGATCTGCCGAATTCGGACGGATGAAGGGTCGAGAGACATACCCATGATTCAGAATTGGCCTGTTCGACGGCCGAGAGAATACAAAAAGAAGTTGGTTCCGGATGCTCC
>JABAOF010007609.1_pt1 | contig 10638 bp, 8 predicted proteins | sample 7062171 | NCBI WGS metagenome assembly JABAOF01 (sample SAMN14538628, study PRJNA623070) | marine sediment metagenome | biome: marine biome [ENVO:00000428]; feature: marine pelagic biome [ENVO:01000023]; material: deep marine sediment [ENVO:00002113] | place: India: Gulf of Khambhat ... | reverse complement strand
TTCTCACCAAGTTTAGTTTCTGATTAGACCGATGAACCTTCAGATTCCTCTCCTTCTAGGCTTCAGACTCAGTCAGCTAATCCTTGACCAGCGTCTTTTTCAGCAGATTGCCCACACGGGAGGCTTGTTTACCTTCTAGTTTCTCTTTTTCGGGGTGCTCCGGTTTTTGTTGTCTTGTCGGCCGTAGCGAACGCCGTCAATCCGAGAATCTCGCCTTTCACCATGTCCATGGGAATCGCGAATACAATTGTATTACTCTGGTCATAGCTAATGTCCTCCAGACTTGATAAGGTACGCAAGTACATGGCTCGGTTGCTCATCTTTTGCACAGCTGCCTCTAATTTCCCAGCTGCGGTCAGCTCGCCTTCACTTTTAATAATCACCGCTCTCTTCTCGCGTTCAGCTTCTGCCTGTCGTGCAATCACTCGCTTCATGTCTTCAGGCAATTCCACGTTCTGGAGATTCACCGAGATAATGTCGACGCCCCAGTCCTGGGTCTCCCGTTCCACGATTTTCTCGATCTTGTTGGCAATCTCTTCTCGCCGCGCCAGCAACTCATCTAGCTCAACGTTGCCCACGACATCTCGCATCGTGGTCTGGGCATATTTCATCACGCTGTTCCATACGTTCTGGATGTTAACGAGGCTATCCTTCGTATTCATTACTTTCATGAATACGACCGCGTCAATGCTTACACTGATGTTATCGTTGGTCATAACTTCTTGCCGGGCAACATCCAACGTAATAATTCGTTTGTCTTGCTTCAGGAAGCTCTCGGCGAATGGCCATTTGAAGAAGAATCCCGGACCGACAAGTCTTTGAAACCGTCCGAAGCGCAATATGATGGCCTCTTCCCACTCTTTGTTGATTGCTACTGTTGCGGGCAAGAACATCAATGAAACGAAGGCAACGACGACAAATAAAATTGAAAGCGTATATTCTTGCGGCTCCATTCCAAGATAGGGAAAGAAAATGAAAGCCAGCGCTAGAAAAAACACAAACACTGCCAAAAAGAACACAAAAGGTGCAGGCGAACCTGAATAGCCCTCTTCCTGTCTCACGGTTGCAGTCTCCACGGATCTAGCCATTCTCTCAACCCTTCTGTTAAGTACCAGTATTTCAACAAGAGCTATTTCTCTCTTTTGACAAGGAGAACCTTGGTTATTTCCTAATGTAGTCTCACATCTTTCACGTGACTTTGAGTTTGGCAAAGAGCTCCTTGTCACGCTTCATCAAGCCAACACTGGGAAGCTGTTTTATCACCCGTTTCAGTTTCGGGTTGAGACGTAGCGCTTCTTTGAATGCCTCTATAGCCTCCTCTTTTCTCCCAAGTTTCATGAATATCAACGCCAGATCGATATGTGCGTCGTCAATGTTGCGGTTCAACGAAATGGCCTTTTGGAGGTTGGAGAGAGCGCTTTCAAGGTCGCCTGCCGTGAACTTGTCTTCGGCTTCGTCAATCAAGTAGTAGACGCGACTCAAACCTAGCAAGCGCCTGAGTTCTTCAGTGGGCTTTGCGTGATCTTCCACTCTCAGGTCAATGTAGCGATCTCCGTAGCCTCCACGTCCGCCTTCTTTCCTGACAACAAGTAGAGATGCAGATTGCTTACCGCGTATGTCACCTCCCGCCGCTTCACCGGCCTCCAGCGCCGCAACCAGTTTTCGCGCCAAATCACCTTTTGCAGACTCGAACTTCATACTCATATTTTCAACTACTTCTTTGCCCGCCAAAATGTTTCCTAACGCAGCATGGTTTTTCCCCACTTTGCTCCCGGCCCATTCTAGACACTTTTTTCCTGTGAACACTGCAGCAGTTCCTTTTGAATCAACCAGACCCAGCTGCCGATAATCTCTGGCCTCGTCTTGACTCGTTAGCTTTCCAATTACGTCGCGTACAGCTAGACCTTCCTTTAGCAATTGGAGCCCTCGAGGTCCATAGGAAGCATTGACAAACGATTGAGTTGCAATGGCACCAACTTCTGCTGCTGCCCATGGCACGATGGAACCTACCGAAAAATAGCGTGAGTGAACGGCTACCCCCAAGTCCTTGTTTGAAGGGTCAAAAGCTACGATTGAAAAGGTAGTGACCCAGCTATTGAGTTTTGGATACATAGAGGAAACTAAGCCGGCAGTTTTTATTTGATACTTTCGATGCCCGTTCAAGGTCAGAGTGGTAGGACTCTTCAAGAACCTCAGTCAAGTTCACTTGCTCGCAGCCACTGAGAAGATGCCACACAGGACCAAACCAGCACCTGCAACAAAGAGGGCATTGGGAATCTCGGCAAAAATTGCTACGCCAAGCAGGGTAGCCCCGATAGGCTCAAGTAGGGCTAGCGTCGCGGTCTCAAACGATTTGAGACCGGAAAGGGAAGAAAAATACAAGGTATGCGCCAAAGCGGTTGGTAGAATCCCCAACCCTAGGAGCAGCAGTACAATCTCTACGTTCACCGGAGAGGGCGTGAATGCGGATTGCGTCAACACCATTCCTCCAAGCACGGTTAGGGCTGACACCAAATAGACAAACAACATCAAAGGCAAAACAGGCATCCTACGTCTGATGTCTCGTCCGTAACTTAGGTAAAATCCTTCAACAACGGCGGCCAGCAACGCTTCAAGGTCTCCCTGCAGATTCAAATGGAAGTATGGAGAAGTGGCATCGGCGTAGGCGATTATGCTTACCCCCAGAAATGAAATGACTAAACCTAAGACTGCCAAGCGAGTAGGCTTTATTCCGAGAAACAAAATTGAAACGAGCAAGGACCAGATGGGTGACGTGTTCACCAGTATTGTAGCGTTAAGTATCGTAGTGTCCATAACCGCCGAAACAAAAAGCACAAAGTGTAACCCTAAAAGAACTCCTAAAAAGAGAACTGGGACAAGATTGCTCTTCAGCAAGTTGAATGCCAAAGGTTTCCTCAAAAGGCGAATAATTACAGCCAAAACCACGACCGCGATAATCAAGCGCCACAGAGCTATAGACAGAACATCGATGTTTCTTAGAAGCCTAATAAGTACAGCAGCTGTCCCGAAAAGCGTGCCAGCTAGAACACCTTCAAGAAGCGCTCTTCCACGCTTGACAGCCAACTCGTCAGCCAATTATCCAACTCTCAGAGGCGCCATTATGGCCGAGTTGACTTATTAACTTGGAGCTTCTTCGCTGGGCAGAAGAAAAAAGACCTAGAGCCATGCCGAATGAACAGCAAATACCAATGATCTGGAACTCGTGTTCGCATTCAGTGTCGGAATGGTGCGGCCGCCGGGATTCGAACCCGGGATTGCAGGCTTGGAAGGCTTCCACCTCTAAGGACTGTGTCCTAACCAGACTAGACCACGGCCGCCGTGCCCTGTATAAGTCAACACGACGAACAGCCGTAAATATTTATTGCGAAGTTTCATCGACGAGATTGCTGTTCCGATACGGCTAGTACAGATGGCACGCCACAAGATGCTGCTTTCCAACATCTACTAAGACAGGTTGCTCAAAGGGGCATTTCTCGAAAGCTTTGGGACACCGGGGATGAAAACGGCAACCCGAAGGAATGTTGATTGCCGAGGGAACTTCACCTTTAAGCTCCACTGCTTGCCGTTTTCGTTCGGGATTGGGAACGGGAATGGCTGAAAGCAACGCTTGTGTGTAGGGATGCAAGGGATTTGAGAACAGCTCTCTTTTTTCTGCCAGCTCGACTATCTTTCCCAGGTACATGATGGCTATTCTGTCTGATATGTACTTGGCGACAGCCAAGTCATGGGTGATGAAAACGTAAGTCAGTCCCAGTTCTTTCTGTAGGTCCAGCATGAGATCGATAAGCGTTGTTCTCAGAGACACGTCGATCATGGAAACAGGTTCATCCGCCACTACAAACTCCGGTTCGGTTATGATCGATCTGGACAGCGCCGCTCGTTGCCGTTGTCCGCCACTCAGTTGATGCGGATAGAGATTGATAAATTGCTCAGCTGGTGATAGGCCTACCTTTTCCAGTAGTTCCAGGACTCTTTTCCTTTTTTCTGCGCCTTTTGCTAGATTGTGGATTTCCAGGGGATGACCGACCGCTGTTCCTATGCTCATCCTGGGGTTGAGCGACGCGTAGGGGTCTTGAAATATGATCTGTATTTTCCGCCTGAGCAATCTGAGCGCTTCGCCCTTGAGGTCCGTAATGTCTTCACCGTCAAAAGATATTTCCCCCCCAGTTGGTTCAAGGAGCCTGACAAGAAGCTTTCCGGTCGTGGTCTTTCCACAACCACTTTCACCAGCCAGTGAAAACACTTCACCTCTTCTCACTGAGAAATCTATACCGTCAACTGCTTTGACAAATTCTCTTGTCCGGGTGAAAAGCCTTTCAACGAAGCTCTTTTGAATGGGGAAATACTTTTTCAAGTTTTCAACGTTTACGATCGCGCTCAGGCTTGTCAGCCTCCTTGAAGCATCTGACGAAGTGTCCAGGGCCAACCTCCACAATGGGAGGTTCGTTCGCTTCGCAGTTTTCACCTGTTTCAGAGCAGCGAAGCCAAAATCGACAGCCTTTTGGGGGGTTGAGCAGGTTTGGAGGAGACCCAGGGATTGCCTCCAGTTTCTGCTCGGCCAATTCGATGTTGGGTATGCTTTGAAGAAGCCCTTGAGTGTAAGGATGCCGGGGGTTGCCATGCAACTCTGTGCCGGTGGCATATTCCACTAAATTTCCTGCATACATCACAATGATTTTGTCACATCTCTCCAACACGATGCTTAGGTCGTGAGTTATGAGAATAAGAGCCATTCCATACGTGTCACGCAGGTTTTTCAGAAGATCTAGTATCTTTGCTTGAACGATGACGTCGAGAGCAGTCGTCGGCTCGTCGGCGATTACCAAGTCAGGGTTGAGGGCTATTGCCAAGGCTATCATGATCCGTTGTCGCATTCCACCGCTGAACTGGTGAGGATAGTCATTGATACGCTCCGGTAGTATTCCAACGTCGTTGAGAGTCTTTTGAGCACGTTCCAAGGCTTCTGCTTCGGTCACATTGGGTTCATGGGTGCGGATTAGTTCAATAAAGTGTGCTCCGATTTTCTTGACGGGATTCAAGGAAGTCATAGGGTCTTGAAAGACAAACCCGACGTTCTTTCCTCTGATGGACCGCATTTCCTCGTCGGACAAATGCACAACATCTGCTCCGTCAATCCGTATGTGGCCGTTTACAATTACGCCTGGAACAGGTACAAGCTGAATTATCGAAAGTCCGAGGGTGGATTTTCCCGAACCAGATTCACCAACTAGGCCTAAGGTTTCACCTTTCTCCAAAACGAATGATAGATTGTTGACTGCTCGAATGTCTCCGTCTCTAGTCCGGTAATCTATGGTCAACGAGTCAACTTCTAACAAGGGCAACAGGATCACATCATTGTTCAAGTCGTGGGTTCAACAATTCGCTGAGCCCTTCACCAATAAGAGTAAAACCCAGAGCCAGCAGCACAATCATGACGCCCGGGAACGTTATGACCCACCATATCCCGCTTGGAAGAAGCTCAAACCCTTTCGTTAGGTCCCATCCCCAGTCTGGAACATCTATTCCAACGCCCAAGCCGACAAAGGTGAGCCCAGCTGCTGTCAAAATTGCGTCAGCGAAGTTGACGGTGGCTACGACCACGATGGATGGCACCACGTTCGGGAGAATGTACCGAAACAGTATCGCCCGTCCTTTTGCGCCAGCTGCCTGTGCTGCTTCCGTATAGGGTAGCTCTTTTATGGTTAGTACTTGACTGCGCACCACTCTGAAGTAGGATGGCACGTAGACCACTGCAATTGAAAGGGACATGTTGACTACGCCTCTCCCTAGCATAGCGGCTATGGCAATGGCCAGAACTAGCCCAGGAAAAGCGTAGAAGCTGTCCATCACCAAGGTAAACACTTTGTCAAGCTTGCCACCAGCATATGACGAAAGGAGGCCAATGGGTACGCCTATGATGAAGCAGAAAAGCACTGAAAGAAGGGCTACCTGAAGCATGATACCTCCTCCACTCAAAACTCTGCTCAGCATGTCTTGCCCCAGTTTGTTGGTTCCCATTGGGAATTCCCAGCTAGGAGGCGCTCTCAGCGGGTTGTCGATTACAGGTGGAGCGGCTGTAGGATCGCTGGGTGCTATCCAAGGGCTGATCAACGTCATTATGACTATTGAGAGCACTATTGTCAGTCCAATGAGTGTCATCCATCCTGCAGATCCCCTCTTGGTCAGTGAAGCCAAGCCGGGTAGAAAGCTTGTGAGGATGGTTCGTTTGGTTCTCAACCTGCGCAACTCGATATCTCCTATAATCGTATCCTCGGATCAAGGTATGCGTAGAAAATGTCTACGACGAGGTTCACCAATGCAACGATAATACCGAAATAGACCACTGCTCCCTGGATAGCCGTATAGTCCCTGAAGTTTATTCTCGAGACTAGATATCTACCTAAACCCGGCCAGGAAAACGTGGTCTCGGTTAGAACGGCTCCGCCGAGAAGAGTTGCGAATTGCAGTCCCATCATTGTAAGAACAGGTAGGAAGGCGTTTCGCAGGGCATATCCGTAGACGACGGCGTTTTCCTTTAGCCCTCTCGCCCTCGCTGCGGTGACGTAATCAACGCGCAGGGTTTCAAGCATGTTGGTTCTGGTCAATCTCGTAAATACGCCGGAGAGAACTATTCCAAGCGTCAATGATGGTAGAAAAAGCCCTTTCAACGCTTCGACAAACTTGACCACGTTGCCTTCGAGGAGACTGTCAATTGTGTATAACCCTGTTACTACTTGTACATCTCCAAGCGGCAAGATGGACCATGCGTTAATTGCCCAAACTATCCATCCTGTGAGAAAAACTGATAGCGAAATCAAGAATCCTATTGGCCAAAACTTCACCCGTCTTCTCTTCAGCAGAATGAAGCCTATGGCCCCACAGATGAGACCCACCGGGAGCGACCACAGTTGCACAGAGGCAAATCCACCAGGCGGAACCGGGATGTTCAAATGGAGAGTGAGCCCATAGGGTTCCATGGTTGGTCTTGTGCGCAAACCGGTGGGAAACCATCCGAGTTCGACGGCGAAGATGAGTTGCATAATCATGCCCAGGAAGAAGACGGGAATCGCGTACGCGACGATGCCGAAAGCTCGGATGGAGTGATCTTGAAGTGAATTGTAGGATCGCGATGCCCTCACGCCAAGAAGTACGCCGAGGATGACAGCAATCAGCACGGAGAAGATGGCAAGTTCGAGCGTCGCCGGAAAGGCTGAGGCGATTTGTTGCCCAACCGGAGCGTAGTTCTGCATAGATCTTCCGAAATCTCCTTGTAAGAGGCCTCCTATGTACTCTAGGTACTGCACATACACGGGCTTGTCCAGTCCTAGCCTGCGTCTCATCACTTCCATGGCTTCTTCGCTGGCGCGCCTTTCAAAATGGAGCGCAACAGGGTCCCCAGGCATGACTCGAATCACTAGGAACACGATGGAGAGCAGTAGCAGTATCATGGGTATGGCGAGTAGTATCCGGGTGATTATGTAGGAACGTAGTCCCACGGAACGACACCTTACCTAACTGGAAGAATCGGGTTCAGAAAAAAAGGGAGAAAGGGGTCGAGATAAGGGTTACTCTTCGACCTCAGCGAAGAGGTACCACATTCGCCAGGTTTGTGTGATGTCTAGGTATACACCTTGGATGTCCGGTTTTGTCACAGCGAAGGCTCTTCCTTGCCACAAGGGGACGACCGGGCTGTCCATGACGGCGTAGTTGTCGATTTCGGCGTAGAGATCGATTCGCTCGCTGTCGTCGGTGGTGGCGCGGGCGGCGTCGTAGGCGGCTTTCATGTCAGCATAGTGTTCGCCGTTCTCGATGTAGTGGTGGTTGAGCCAGACGGCATAGTAGAGGAAGGCGTAGTTGTCCGGGTCGATGTAGTCGGGATACCAGCCGTAGATGAAGACCTCCATGATGCCTTCGTTTCGATTCAGCCGATAGCTCGGCCAATCTGCCGATTTGAGCGTGACGTCGATGACGCCACTTGCCTCGAGGGCGGATGCGTAGATGGTGGCTTGGTCTTCGCTGGCTGGGTAGTGTCCGGAGGATTCGTACCATAGGTCAATGGGCAGCTTGTGCGTTTCATTGTAAGGACCTCCGTATATCGTTGGATCGTTGAGGGTGTCCTGCGTGTAGGTGTAGTTGCCGTCTCCCAACACTGCAAACGCGTCAGTGTGCCCCAGCATGCCTTCGGGGATAATACTGTACAATGGATCCTTTTGGTCAAGGAACACGGTTTCGGTCATGGTTGGTCGGTCTAGCGAGGCTGCGATGGCTCGTCGCACCCGTGAATCGTTCAATGGCGGGATTTCCTCTTGGAAGATTAGGTATTGAATAGCGGCTCCGGTACCGGTCCAGACCTTCAGATCCGGGTCGTCTTGCAGATCTTCGATGTCCACTGCTTCAAGGTGCCTGAACGCAATATCAACGTCTCCCGCCTCAATAGCCAAACGAAGCGCTGTCGATGTCGCATAGAATTTTATGACAATTCTCTTGGTTTTCGGAAATCCATCGTCCGCCCCCCAGTAGTTCGGATTCGCTTCGAGCCACATTTCTTGATCTTCGTCTTCAACTCGTGTCCATCTCGTGAGCTTGTAGGGTCCCAAATCCATCGGTGTGCGGGTGCGTGGAGTTGTGCCGTTATCATACCAGACTATGTGACTGCTGCTCCATTCGGTTTGCACTCCGCCGGCATACTCGGGGTTAACGATGGATGATGCTTGGCACGCCATGAGGCCCAACATGGAGGCAAAGGGTATCTTCAGATTAAACTGCACCTCGTATTTGCTGACGACTTCGACGCTATCAATTATTGCATCGTATTCCATGTTGAGTTGTGGGCCATCGGGGCTCGCGATTCCGATGTTTCTGTCGAAGCTGTATTTTACGTGGGTGGCGTTGAACTCGGTGGCGTTATCATCGAAGAGGACACCTTCTCTCAAGGTGAAGGTCCAGGTTAGTCCGTCGTCGCTCACCGACCAGTCCGTTGCCAGCGATCCCGTGAAGTCGTCGGCAGTGGCGCCTGATCCAGGCTCGATATCAACCAATGTACAGCCTGTGTTTTGGATGATTTCCCAGCCAAAGAAGTCGTAGGCTTGTGCGGGGTCAATGGCTGACTCGACGGTGTCGGTTGTTCCCATGATCAGTGTTTCTTTGAGCTCTGTTTCAGGAGGCGCCATGTACATTTGGTAGACGTAAATTCCAGCGATGATGACAATGACTATTAGAACTATCGCCACGATTGCCATAGTTGTCGAAACTGCCTTTCTCGAATTCTTGACCTTCTTCATTTTTACAACCTCAAAAGCTTGATTGCTTATGGACATCTGTACGTTTAGAATTTAAGTCTTATGTAATATAAGACGCCTGGACCAATCTTGGCTTTGTCGAAATGCATCTTCCAAAAGAACGTGTTGAATGGTTGTTTTGTGTGATTCTAAGATTGTAAATTATTGGATTATGGCAAGTTATAAATAAGGACCAATCGAATATTGAATGTTTTGATGTGAAATGTCACGTCTACTATCTTCCAAATCTGCGATCACAACACTTGAAGCAATCCTTGCTATCTTGCTGATTGTTGCAGTGATAGCTGCAGGCTACTTTGCTTATCTTCTTTATACCCCACCAGCGCCAGCGCGTGAGCTTACAGTGTTCAGCTTGTGGAGCGACGATGAAGAAGCGAATTTCAAGGAGGCTCTCGCAGCATTCACAGATGACACAGGAATTAATGTCACACACGTAGGGTACGACACTTTGGAGCTTTTGATAACCGTGCCAACGCAGCTTCGGGCAGGAGTCGCTATCGCAGACGTGGTTATCGCTCCGTGGCCGTCTTGGATATTGAGCTTGGCAGGAGAAGATTATCTTACAAGCGTAGGCGACATGATCGATACCACAAAGTTTCCAGAAACCTATCTCGACGTAGTGACTGCCGATAATGAGATCTGGGGCGCTCCCTTCAAAGTATCCGGCAAACCTGGCTTTTGGTACAGAAAGTCCTTCTTCACGGCTAACGATCTGACGGTTCCCACAACCTACGGCGAGTTTGAGACTTTATTGGCAGAGATCTCACAGGTATCTGGCGTCGATGCAGCCATTGCCAGCGGGAACGGTGTTGGATGGCCTCTCTCCGATACTACCGAGGCCTTCATAATCGGGCTAGGCGGCTATCAATTGCAGCTGGACTTGATATTCGGTGACGCTCAGTTCAATAGCACCGCGGTTGAGGATGTTTTCGTGGAGTTGGCGTCTTTGTTGCAGGCAGGTTACTTCAGTGTTCCAGACGATTTCGACGCTCAGGTGGCTAGGGTTTGGGATGGAACCTATGGCATATACTTCCAAGGCAGCTTCATAACCGCCTTCGAGCCCTTTGCTTCTAATATAGACGACGTGGGTTTCTTCCCATTTCCTGAGACTGATGGTGCAACCGGTGCCGTTGACTACGCAATCGTGCCGGCGTTCACTGAGCATCCTGACGAAGCACAGCAGCTCATAGAATTCTTGGCAGGTGACGAGGCCCAAGAGATCATGGTTGGTCTCGGCGGTTTTGCCGCGGCTAACACTGACGTTCCGGACTCGGCCTATAGCTCAATAGACCTGGAAGTGCTTCAGTTCTTGAGGACT